>Ga0209061_1001855_pt1 | contig 30990 bp, 28 predicted proteins | sample Coa_R1_10_FD_187157 | JGI IMG/M metagenome (GOLD analysis project Ga0209061, IMG submission 187157) | Surface soil microbial communities from Centralia Pennsylvania, which are recovering from an underground coalmine fire - Coalmine... | ecosystem: Environmental > Terrestrial > Soil >... | reverse complement strand
TGGCCGAACAGCACGACGAATGGGCCGAAGGCCGCCGCTACCTCGGCCTCGACGTCCTGGCCCGATCCCGCCTCACCCTCTGCGACACGACACCGGAGGTGACCCAGCCGGCGCTCAGCGCATAACCACAAAGGAAGGATCACGCGTCAGCCGCCATACACCACGCCACGGGACTTGACCGCCCGGAGCCTGTGGGAATGTCAAACTGATCGCGTCCACGGCTGGTGGAAGGGGCATTGCGGTGCCGCAACGGCCACGAGCGGCGAACCTGCGGCTGCGGGCGCTGATGGACGAGACCGGGATGTCCAACAAGGGCCTGGCGCGCAGGGTTGCTGACCTGGCCAGGGCGCGGGGCGTGGCTAACATCCGCTGCGACCACACCTCGGTGCTGCGCTGGCTGTCAGGGGAACAGCCGCGCCCGCCCGTGCCGGAACTGATCGCCAGCGTCCTCGCAGACGCCGCCGGCCGGCCGGTGACGGCGGCCGGGCTGGGCATGACCGCCAGCGACCTGCCGGCCGATCTTGGCCTGCACCTGCCCACCGCGTGGACTGAAACCGTAGCCATCTCGACCACCCTGTGGAGGGCCGACGTGCAACGCAGGCGTTTCCTGGCCAGCGCGGCATTCGCGGCCGCTGCGACGCCGGCGTCGGCGCTGCGATGGCTCACCAGTCCGCCAGCCGGAGGGCCAACGGGGGACGGCCCGGTGCGGGTGGGACACGCCGACATCGAGGCGATCCGCGAGCTGACGCACTCCTACCGGGAGCTGGACAACCGGCTCGGCGGCGGCTACCTCCGGCCCGTGATCGTGTCCTACCTGGACGATCACGTCTCGCACCTGCTCACCAGCGGCAGCTACCGCCAGGAGACAGGCCGGCAGCTCGCCGTCGCCTGCGGCGAGTTGTCGCAACTGGCCGGCTGGGTCGCCTACGACAGCGGCGAGCACGGCGTCGCCCAGCGGTACCTGACCCAGGCGCTGGCCTACGCCCGCCACGCCGGCGACCACGCCCTGGGCGCGGAGATCCTCGCCGCCCAGGCCCACCAGGCCCTCTACCTGGACCGGCCGGGCGAGGCCATCGACCTGGCCCGCGCCGCCCAGGCCGCCGCGCTCAAGCACGGCTCGGCGACGCCGCTCACCGAATGCCTGGTCATGGAGGCCCACGGCCACGCCGCCCGGAACGACGCCCGCGCCTGCGGCACCGCGCTCGCAACCGCGGAGCGCAGCTTCGACCGCGCAACCCACGAGGACAGCCCCGCCTGGCTGGCCTACTTCGACGAGGCGTACCTGGCGGCCCGCATGGCCCAGTGCTTCCGCGACCTCGGCGAGGCCGGCCACGCCGCCCGGTACGCGCGGCGTTCCCTCGACATGGATGGCCGCTACGTCCGCGGCCGGGCCTTCAACCTGGCCCTGCTCGCCACCGCCTGTGCCGCCCAGGACGAGCCGGAACGAGCCTGCAGCGTCGGCCGGCAGGCCCTCGACCTGACCGTGCGCCTCACCTCCGCCCGCAGCATCGGGTACGTGCGCGACCTGGTGCGGCGGCTGCGGCCGCGCACCGACGTCCCCGCGGTGCGGGACTTCACGGCCGAGGTGGCCGAGCGCCTGCCCGCAGCAGCAAGGCGTGCTGCACCCCGATCACGGTGATCGCGCCGAGAATGTCCCCGCTGGCGATCATGGCCTGAGCCTCGTCCAGGGCCACCCACCGCACCTCGGCCGTCTCGTCCACATGCGGCGCGCCGGCCTGCTCCGCCCCGCGGGCCAGGTACAGCTCCTGCGGGTAGTCCGCGTTGCCGATCATCGGCTGGCAGGTCAGCACGTGCTCCATCCGGCGCGGCCGCCAGCCGGTCTCCTCCTCCACCTCGCGAGCCGCCGCGGCGGCCGGGTCCTCGCCGTCATCGACATAGCCGCCGGGCAGCTCCCACACCCAGCGGTCCACGATGAACCGGTGCCGCAGCATCAGCAGCACCCGCTCGGCCGGATCATCCAGCGCCACCGTCATCGCGCAGCGCCGCATCCGGAACACGTACTGGGTGAAGCGCGCCTGGTTGGGCAGCTCCACATCGGCCAGGCTGACCCGGACGTGCGGCGTATCATCCACCAGCCGCTCGCCAAGGATCACCCACGTATGAGGGTTCGGCACCAACCGACCCTACCCCGCTCACACAGCGAAGACCGGTACCAGCGCGCCCGCTGGCGTCCTGGCCTGGCTGGCCGCCCACGCGAGTGGCGTCGCCCTGGACTCATGCGGGCGGACCTGCCAGACGGTTGCCTGGCGCGCCAAACGCGGCCGTAGCCTGCCAACCGCGAAGTCTTCGAGGAACAGCTACGCTCGCTCCAGCAGCCCGGTGTTGCATCGACCGGTTGAACTCGCCCTGGGCACGGCGATCCGAGGACGGATACCGGCGTATCTTCTGGCACGTCCTCCAGGCTCAGGTACTCCACGCTCTGGCCGCTCATGCGCGGCCGATGCGGTCCAGCACGTCCCCCCAGCGGTCCATCATCTCTGCGGTTGCCTCCCGCACCCTGGTGGTATGCGCCAGCTCACGGGCGCTGCGCCTGATCGCCCGCAGCACCGCCTCATGCAGCGAGACGTGCTCGGCATCGGCGAGCACTCGCAGCAACTCGCTGTCTTCCTCGTCCAGCCTCAGGTTCATCGCCACTACGCTTTGGTACCACTCTGGTACCGTGCGGGCCGCCAGGATTCGGGGACACGGGCACCCACCGAGATTGCCCGGTACGCGGTGCTCATCGGGCCGGTGCTGGCCTACCTGGTGACCAAGCGGATCTGCCTCGGGTTGCAGCGCAAGGACCTGTTGCTGATCGAGCATGCCGTGGCCGGGTTTACCGGCACGGGCCCGGCCGCGGTCGGGCGGCACGCGTGGCCAGGCAGTTGATGCGTTAGCATCAGATGCATGCGCACCACCCTGTCGATCGATGACGACATCCTGCTTGCCGTGAAGGAACGGGCCCGGCGTGAGCACCGCACGGCCGGTGACGTGCTGTCCGACCTCGCCCGCCAGGCGATGGCGCACCAGGCCGCGGCGTCGGCAGAGGCCGGGCCCTTCTACGGCTTCACGCCGCTGCCGCACCGCGGTGAGCCGGTGTCCAACGCGCTCATCGACAGGCTCCGGGAAGAGGACGGCGCGTGAGGCGCGCCCTGCTGGACGTCAACGTGCTGCTGGCGCTGCTGGACAGCGACCATGTCGATCATGCTCGGGCCCGCCGGTGGCTCGAAACCGAGATCAGGTACGGCTGGGCGTCGTGCGCGATCACGCAGAACGGGTTCGTTCGGATCATCAGCCAGCCTCGCTACCCGAGCCCGGTTTCTCCAGCCCTGGCCCTCGAGCGGCTGGCCCGTGCCAGCAGCACCGAGTATCACCAGTTCTGGCCTTGCTCGGTGAGCCTGACCGGTGAGCACGTGGTGGACGGCTCCCGGCTGCACGGCTCCCGGCAGGTGACCGACGCGTATCTGCTGGCGCTCGCGGTCACCCACGGCGGACGGTTCGTCACCTTCGACCGGTCGATCCCGCTGAGCGCCGTCCCCGGGGCGACGGACGCGAACCTGACCGTGCTGTGAAGGCTGCCCGGGGCGGGCGGCCCGGGAGATCATGCCTTGAAGTCCCTGCGCCAGGTGCTCGCCCGCTGTAAGAAGGGCGACGGCTCGGCCACGCCGGCAACTCCCGCACGACAGACGGTCTAGGCTCAAGGCCGTGGAGCCTTCAGTGCCCGAACAAGGCCTTCCGCTTCTCGCCATCACGGGACTGCGGCGCAGGTTCGGCGAGGTCGATGTTCTCTCCGGCATCGACGTGGAGGTCCGCGGCGGTGAGGCGGTCGCAGTGGTCGGGCCGAACGGCTCCGGCAAGACCACGTTGCTGCGGTGTGCCGCTGGGAGGGACCGGCCTTCGGCGGGGACCATCCGGCTGTGCGGTCGACCAATGCGGGAACCTGACCCGCAGACGCGGCGGAGCGTCGCGGCGGTGCTCGACGACGTGGAGTTCTTCGCGGACCTCGCCGTCGCGGAGCACCTGGCGCTGCTGATGTCCGCGCACGGCGACGCCGCGCCGGACGAGCACGCCGCCGACCTGCTCGGCGAGGCCGGCCTCGCGAACGTGGCGGGCCGGCTGCCGGCTGGCCTGTCCAGCGGGCAGCGGAGGCGGCTGGCGCTGACAACGTGCTTTGCCCGGCCCCGGCTGCTCGTGCTGCTCGACGAGCCAGAGCAGCGCCTCGACGCCGGCGGCCGCCGCTGGCTGACGGACAGGCTGCTCGCCGAGAAGCGGGAAGGCCACGGCGTGCTGTTCGCCAGCCACGACCGCGCCCTGGTGAAGGCCGTCGCGGATCGGGTTCTCGACCTGGGCGCGGGGTCGTGACCGGCCCCGGGCAGGGCGCGGTTTCCCGCACGCGCTCCGCTGCGGCGGCTGCGCGCAAGCTCGCGGCCCCGCCGCACCAGGCGCGGCCTGCTGACGGGAGTCGCCGTCTGGGCCATACCGGCAGCGGTGGGCGTGGTGCTCGTCATCGGCGCGGTCCGCTCGCTGGTCCGCCTGCTCGCCGGGGCCGGCTGGGCAGTCCCGGGCGCGCCGGGGCACCTGTTCGTCGTGGCGGCGGCGCTGCTGCTGCTGGGTGGCCTGGCGCAGCTGCTCCGCTCGGCCGGACCGGTCACGACCAGCTCAGCGTTCTGGTTCTGGCTGCTGTCCGCGCCGGTGCGGCGCCGGGACCTGCTGCGCCGCCGTTACCTCGTGCTGCTTGCCGCGGCTGTCGTGCCGGCGTGCACGGTTGCCGCCCTGGTCGCCCACACCGGGTCGGTGGCGGTCCTGCCCGTGGTGGCGGTCGCCGGGCTTGCGGCAGCCGCCCTGGGCTCCGTTGCGGTCTGCGGGCAGGCATGGGAGCTCGCCGACCACCTCGGGCAGGCTGCCGGCCAGGCGATGCGCGCGGCGGGCGTTCTGGCGTTCGGCTCGCTCGCGACCGGCTTCGGCCGGGTGGACCTCAACTCCGCGCTGCGCGCGCCCCCGGGCGCGGCAGTGATAGTGCTCGCCGCGCTGGCGGTGGCCGCGGCTGCCTGGTGCATGCTGGGCTACCGGGCGCTGGAACGGATCGACGTCAGCGTGCTCCGCCGCGGCCAGGGGCTGTGGACCGCGGGGCACGTGGCCGCAGCATCCATGGACGTCTTCATGCTGACCGATTTTCTCGCCGACCAGCGCGCTCGGCAGGCCGGCCGGGCGCGGCCCGTACGGATGGGGGCCGGGTTCCCTGCCGCGCTGGCCCGGTCGGAGTGGGCGCGGCTGCGCCGCCGTCCTCACCTCGCCGTCCGCGCCGCGGCGGCAGCAGTGGTCTGGTGGGGCTGCCGGCCTGTGCTGCACGGTCCCGCCCTCGCCGCGGTCGCGGTGGTCACCGGCTACTGCCTGGTCCTGCCGGTCGCGGGGACGCTTCGGCAGATGGCGGCGAACCCGGGACTAAGGGCCCAGTTCGCCCCGCGCGACCGCTGGCTCTCTGCCGCCTCGGTTGTCACGTGCCTGCTCGCCTCGGCCACCTGGGCGGCAGTTATCGCGCCCGGCCTGGGCGGCGGGATCGGGCTGGCTATCTTGATCGCGGCCGGGCTTACCGCGGCGGTCTACCGGACGGTGACCCGGCCTCCACTCGACTACAACGCGCCGCTGGTGCCGACGCCGTTCGGCGATTACCCGCTCGCCCTCTGGCTCCAGGTCCTGCGCGGTCCGCTGCTGCTCGCCGTCCTCACCGCGCTCTCCGCGGCGATTACTGCCCGCTGAGCGGGCGGGTTCGGCGAGCAGTTCCGGCGATGCTCGCGGTCAGCGTGGCCACGGAGTCGATCCAGCCGCTCAGCTCGGCCGCGGTCGGGGCGAGGTCGTAGGGGTGGTAGTGGCATGCGCGGCTGAGCGCCGCCCAGGCATGGCCGGCCTCGCGGGCGAGGCGCGGCTCCATGTATGAGGGCAGGCAGGTAAGCTGCGCCTTCATCGTGCAGTTGCCCATGCCAGTCGTAGCTGGGCTCTTCTTCCAGAAGCATTGAAGCGCCTGCTCCAGTGCCTGCCGGGTGAGCAGGGCGACGGCTCGCGGCCATCCGCCGATGCGGGCGAGCGCCGGGCGCTCGAGCAGATCGCGGGCAGCCACGAGCAGGTCGTCCGGGGTCACGGCAGCTTCTCGCGGATGAGGTCGGTGAGCGAGCGGGCATCCTTGACCAGGGATCGCAGCGCCCCGCGGTGCGCGTCGTGGGTACCCTCGTTGAGGGTCCTGTAGGTGTCCGCCGCTGCTCGCTGCCACTTGTCCAGGCGCGGCAGCACGTCGCCGCCTTTTGAGGCGTCACCGAACATGGCCAGGGCCGCCTTCTTGTTCAGCTTGTCCGCGGCTTCGATCTCGGCTTCCAGGTCGGAGTGCCGCTTTCCGGCGCGCAGCTGGGTGCGGCGGGTCGCCTCGGTGAACGCCGCCTCGACGGCCAGCCGGCACAGCCCGGGGATCACCCGGGCCGCGACCTCCTCGGGCAGCGCGTCCTCGGCGCACAGGTCGAAGGCGTCCTTGAGCTGCCGCTCCACCGGGGTGAGCGCGGGCCGGATGTTGACGGCCGAGCCTGGCCGGCGGGTGACCTCCAGGATCCGGGCGGCGATGCCGAGCCGCCGTACCGCCTCCGGGAGCCGGTCGTCGTGGGTGAACACCAGGACCTGGCGGGACCGGGACACCTCCTCCAGCGCCCGGGCCAGCCCCTCGACCTTGGCCGGGTCCATCGCCTGGACCGGGTCGTCAATGACCAGGAACCGGAACGGGCTGGCCGCGACCGTGGCCCGCGGCAGGAAGATGCTCAGCGCGAGCGCGTTGACCTCGCCCTGGCTCATCACGCCCAGCGCGGTGCCGGGCGAGCCGTCCACGGTCACGCTCACGTCCACCTTGCGCTGCGGGCCGCTGCCCGACAGCCGGATCGCGCCGAGATCCACATTGCTCTCCTGGCGCAGCCGCGACCAGATCGCGCGGGCCGCCTCGCCCAGCGGCGCCAGCCGGTCGTTGCGGATGTCGTCGGTCGCGTTCTTCAGCCAGGCGATCGCCTTCTTGAGGGCCGGGACCACCTCGGCGGCCGCCTCGGCGGCCTGGGCTCGCGTGCACCAGGCCACCACCTCCCTGGCGACCGGCGCCCACAAGTCCTCGCGCGCCCGGAGCTCACCGTCGGCCGCCGACACCAGCGCGGTGACCGCCTCCGACAGGGCGGGCCACGCTCGTTCGATGTGATCGGCAAGCTGCCGGAGCCCGTCCGGGCCGCCCCGGTCCGGATACCTCACCCAGGCGGCCCAGGCCGCGCGCGCAGGCCCCGGGTCGGCGGCGCGGACCGGTTCCCCGGTCAGCACCGCGGGAACGGGCAGGAACAGCTCGCGGGCCGTCTTCTGCGCCTCCGCCGCGCCGGCGTGCGCCCTCTCCGCCTGGGACGCCTGCGCCCTCAGCCGGATGATCTCCTGCTCCGTCCGGGCTTTCCACTGCTCATCCAGCGCCCCGCTGCGCCCGCACACCGGGCAGGGCCCGGCTCCGTGAGCGTGGTAGTGCTCCAGGGCCGAGGCCAGCAGCTTCGCAAGCGCCAGCGCCTGGCCCGCCTCCGACCCGGCGATCCCTTCCAGCTCACCGGCGGCCGTGCGCAGCGCCGCGGCCGCATCGCTGGCCTCCTGCTCGCCGGGCACGGTGAGCAGGCTGAGCGCCCGGAGCCGGCCAATCTCACCATCTGGCTGCGCGGCAGGCACGCCAGTGGCAACCGACAGGGCGCGCTGAAGATCGCGCTTATGGCCGGCCAGTGCCTCGCGGCACGAAACGGCCCGCTCGTCAGCCACGGAGCCGATGCGGTCCAGCAGCCCGGGCAGGTCAGCGCTGACCTTCTTGACCGCATCCTCACGCTCCCTGCGCGCGGAGTTGAGGCGCTGTTCGGCAGCCGTGAGATCGTCGAGCCCGAGCACGGAGGCCAGCAGGTCATACAGGTGCGACGGGCCGCTGAGGAAAGCCTCCAGCTCGGAATGGGACAGGAACGGCCGGTAGGTCACCAGCGCGTCCTGCCAGCCCAGCCGCTCCAGTCCGGCCTGTTTCTCCCCACGGACCTGGACCGTGGCGCGCGACTCGGCGAACCCGGCCTGGCTGCCCCACCGCCGCTCGGCGACCGCCGCCCCGGCGCCGTCGAGCAGCAGTTCCGCGGACAGGCGAACCGGATCCGGCGCGTGCAGGTTACGCCAGCCATCCCGCCAGGCCGCGCTCAGTTCCTGCCAGCGCCGCAGGCTGCCAGTCAGCAGGACTTCGAGCCCGTCGGCGAAGCTGGACTTGCCGCTGCCGTTGCGCCCGACGATGACCGTCAGCCCTGGGCCCGGCTGTAGCTCCAGGGTCGCGGCCGGGCCCACGCCGCGGAACCCGGACACGGTGATCGACCGCAGGTACGCCCCGGCCGGCTCTGTCTCCGCTCTGGCCCCGTCACGTTCGGGGCCTTCTCGCTGCTCGCCGCTGAACTCGGCGGCGAGTACGGCGTCGCCCTCGCATGCGGCCAGCAGCAGCGAGGCAGCCTCGCCCTCGAGCGGTACCGTGTCCAGGCGCGCGAGCACGACATCCAGCAACGCCTCGTCCATGGCCTCTCCCCGCACTCCCACAGGGACCGTGAATTGGCTTTGTCGCCGTGCCGAAACGCTTCTATCACACTCTGTGCTCTCCCGGCGAACCCCTGAACAAACGGTGATCAACCCCAGGGATGAGACCTTTGCCTGGCTGCCAGGCGGAAACCGCAACCTGGCCACCCGCAGGGTGATTTCGAATACTAGATCGATTCGCTGAGTCTTCGTGAGGCAACGCCGGACGGCTGATCGGGGTTAACCGGAGGCCAGATGGAAAGGCTAAGCACACCCGGTGCCAGCCGAGGCGGCGCCACGGTATACGGGGGGCTCAGATGCGAGCCGATCTGGCTCGCGTGCCGCGGGACTTGTCTGACAGCAGCCGATTCCCGGGCTAGCCAACTGCGCTCCTAAGCAACAGCCGGTCACGGGAGGTATGCACGATGACGAAGCTCAGAAGCAAGGTTCTCACGGGGATGAGCGTGGTTGCGGTTGCGGGGGCGGTGGCCGGCACTGGGCTGACCGCTGCCAGCGCCAGCCCGGCCACCGGGGCGAGCCGGTCGGGATTCGAGTCCTTCCAGCTCGTGACGACATCCTCTAGGTCGACGGCCCCGGCGAGCATCATCGCCACGGGGCTGTTCACTGCTGGCGGCGTTGACCACCCGGGCAGCAAGGTGGACACTGCCGTGTTCCCCAACGGGACGTTCAAGATCACGCACTCCCGCGGCACCGGCACCCAGCACTTCAACTCCAAGACGTGCCTGGGGGTCATCAGCCAGCACGGCACCTACCGGCTGAGCGGTGGCACGGGCGCATACGCCGGGATCAGCGGGCACGGGATCTACCGACTGAGCATCCTCCTCGTCGCTGCCCGTAACTCGGCGGGCAAGTGCAGCAACAAGCTGCCGCCGGCGGCCTTCCAGCAGATCATCAGGGCACAAGGCCCGGTTCGCAGGTAGTTGATCATCGGCTGGCATGCTCAGCAGGCTGACGGACCCGTTCGAGCCGGGCCATGCCTCGGAACCTTCTGGCAGGCCCAGGTGAGCATCGGGCGTTCCGGACCCAGTACCGCATCCGCCCGTCGCGGGCGCTGAGGCTGTTACTGCCACTGGCTGCTTACCCGCCAGAATGGGTCATGCTGGGACGGCCTGACAGCGGCGGCAGGTGAGAGGCGCGGTGCCGGGAGCTTCGACATGGCCGGGCATGACGCCCGCGAATAACGCTGACCTCCGGCACATCTTCAACTCGGCGGCGCAGCTCTACCACCGGGCGCGCCCCGACTACCCGGCTGAACTGTACACGGCGCTGATCCGCGCCGCCGGGCTTGAACCGGGGGACCGGCTGCTGGAGGTAGGCTGCGCGACCGGGAAGGCCACCCTGCCGCTGGCCCGCCGCGGGTACCCGATCACCTGCCTGGAGCCCGGACCCGACCTCGCCGCGGAGGCCCGGCGCAACCTGGCCGGGTTCGACGCCGAGGTCATCGAGACGACCTTCGAGGACTGGCAGCCACGCGGCGGCGAGTCGTTCAGCCTGGTCTACGCGGCAACGGCATGGCACTGGGTGGACCCGGCCGTCCGCTACCGGAGGGCCCGGGCCGCCCTGCGGCCCGGAGGCCATCTCGCCTTCTGGAGTGCCCTGCATGTGGTGCCCGACGACGGGGATGCGTTCTTCCGCGAGATTCAGGATGTGTACCAGGAGATCGGTGAGGCCCTGCCGGAGGGCTGCACCTTCCCGAGGCCCGGCGAGCTGGCCGAGTCGGGCGCGGAGATCGAGTCGAGCGGGCTGTTCGAGGTTGCGCTGATCCGCCACTTCGACTGGGAGGTCCGCTATGACGCCGAGGCGTATGTCGACCTGCTCAGCACCTTCTCCGGGCACCTGGCGATGGCCGGCTGGCAGCGCGAGCGGCTGTTCAGCGAGATCCGCCGGCGGCTGGGGCTGCGGCCGGACCGGACGCTGCGCCGGCACTGGGGCGCGGTGCTGCACGTGGCGCGCGCCGCGGATGGCGGCCGCCAGCCGAGCTTACTCACTGTAATTGTCACGGTACGTATTGCCCAGATTATGAGCTGGAAACGGTTACCAGCGGATACCCGTGGTGTTTTTTTGGCGGAAGTGCTTTGGTGAGCCGCTGGCTTCTGGCAAGGTTGTGCGGCGACGGAGTACTCGGCCTGATGCTGGCGGGTTCTGCCGACCGACGGTCCGCAGCTGCTCTTGCCGCGCCGGCCGAGCCGTCTGCGACTCGCTGCCCAGCCCCCGCAGCGGTCCGCGTGCCGAGCGATATGTCCGGTACGCCTGGCCGACGGAAGGACTGCATTGTCACAGCATCGGCGACGGGTTTCACGCGCACGCCGCGTCCGCCGTCGTATTGGCGCACTGCTGATGTCCACTCTGGCCCTGACCCTGCTGACCGGGGCCGCCGTTTACTACGTCCAGCACCGCGGGCCGTCAGCCGACCCGGCCGGGATCGCACTGGCCGGCCTGTCCCGGAGTCACTCGGCCGCACTGCTGGAGCAGGAGCGCCAGCAGCTAATCCTCAGTGCCGCGGCCCAGACGATGAGCCTGGTGAGCACGCCGAAGCTGGCATCGAGGTCCTCGGTGGGCACGACAGGGGGCGGCGGCCAGGCCCCTACCGTCAGCGCGCCACCGCCCAACCCCGGGACGGCCCAGGCCATTGCCTACAACATGATGTCGTCATTCGGGTTCAATCCGAAGACCCAGTTCGGCTGCCTGAACGACATCTGGAGCAGGGAGAGCGGCTGGCGTTACAACGCCGAGAATGCCAGCGGCGCCTACGGGATCCCGCAGGCGCTGCCGGGCTCGAAGATGGCCAGCGCAGGACCGGACTGGCAGACGAATCCGGCGACCCAGATCCGCTGGGGGCTTGGCTATATCAAGTCCACCTATGGCACGCCCTGCAACGCATGGGCGTTCTGGCAGGCCCACGGCTGGTACTAGCGACCGCCTGGTACCCGGGTGGCCGGGTGCCCGCGCTTTTGACCCGATCGTCGTGGCGGGTATCCCTATGCGGCGGCCAGCGGTCGTCAGCCCTCCCGGTCGTCAGCCCTCCTGGTCGTCAGCCATCTGGCTCGGCGTCGAGATGGACGAGCCCGACCTCGGTGATCTGGCGCGGGTCACGGAAGTACAGGTAGATCAGGTAGACCACGCCGAGCACCATCCAGCCGGCAACGCCGGGTGCCATGTAGGAGTCGGGCGGGGCCAGCGGCGTCACGAACGAGAACACCTTGATCCCTGCCGACGTGAGCCAGGCCGGGACGAAGGCCGCGATCCCGAGGACCGGGATGATCAGGTGCGACATCCAGTTGAACGACCGGCGGCGGCGGGCGAAGTAGCCGATGCACGCGGCGTTCATCAGGATGTACACAGCCACCAGGACGATCACGATCCCCGTGCCCACCATGGCGAACGCCACGGTCGGGTCATAGCTGAGGCCGAGGCCGAGCGTCACCGCCAGCGTGATCAGGAAGGCGGCCAGGATGCTGGCGAGAGGGGACCGGTGCCGCTCGCTGACCAGCGACAGGAACCGCGGGAACGCCCCGATCCTGCCCATCGCGTAGGCCGTGCGGCTGGACACGTTCACCCCGGCGTTCGCGTTCGCGATCGTGGAGTTCACGATCGCCAGGAAGACGAAGAACCAGAAGATCCCGTACAGCGACCTGGCCAGCCCTTCCCACGAGGCCCTGCCGGTCTCCGCCGCGAAACTGGTGAACCCGCCGGGCCCGTACGCCACGGCAACCGCGTAGGTCGTGAACACATACAGCGCGCCGATGAGCAGCGTTGCGAGCAGCACCGCGCGCTGTATGGTCCGCCGCGGGTTCCTTGCCTCCTCGGCGAGCGGCGCCGCGCCCTCGAACCCGCCGAAGGCCAGCAGCGTGAACACCGACCCGGCGATCACCCCGGACAGGCCGCGGAATCCGGGCGGTGTGTACTTGCTGGTGAACACCGAGAGCGTGTTGTGGCTGCCCGCATGCACGACGAGGAAGACGGCGAGCACCAGGAACACGCCGATCTCGAACAGGCCGAGGATGGTGCCGAGCCGGGCCGAGGTCCTGATGCCGTAGTAGCCCGCTGCGAGAACGATCAGCGCGCCGAGAATCGACCATGGCCACCACAGGCTCGCCGGGTACCCGGGGAACTCGGAGTTGATCGTGCTGGCGGTCGTGAAGCCGAGCTGCAGCAGGACGAGCGGCGGGATGAGCCAGCCGACCAGCACGTAGCCCCATGCCACCAGGAAGCCGATGGAGGGATGCAGGCCGCGGGCCGCGTAGGTGGCCAGCGAGCCGGCCGCTGGCATCTCCCTGGCCAGCAGCCCGATGCACCACGCGCACAGCATGCAGGCGATCAGTGCGAAGATCACCGACAGCGGCAGCGATCCGCCGGCCAGCCCGGCGCCCGCCGGGATCGACGCGGCGATGGCAGCGCCAGGGGCCATGTCGGTAACGCTCTGGAACAGGACCTCGCGCAGCCCGATCGCGTTCCTGCGCAGGCCGGCCGCGGTCGTCCCCGGCTCTGTGGTCGCCGCCATCACGCCCTCCCGCCGTGTGCCTGCCGGGCCTGCTAGCGCCGGCCCGGCCTGTGTTTTACGGCAATGATCGCATGACCGGAGGCACAATCGTCTGCATGCGACGAGCCGACTTTCCCCGGGACATCCCGGCTCGCTTCCCAGGCGGGACCGGATCCTTAGCCGACCGGATTCCGGGTTGGGACGACTCAGGCCCCGACGACCCGCCGGGCTGGGATGACCCTCCGGACTGGGATGACCCTCCGGACTGGGATGAGCCTCCGGACTGGGACGACCCAGGCACGGACGGCCCGCCGGACTCCGCCGGCGACGAGGCAGTGTCCGCCGGGCCAGATCGCCGGGCCGCGCCACGGGCCTTTGATCCCGCGTTCCGGAAGCCGGGGACACCCGGGCCGCTGGCCGCGCGAGAGCCCTACCGGCCCTGGTTCGCCACCGGCGAGGGTCCCCGGCCGTGGTTCATCACGGACGTGAGCCCGGACGTTCCTCCCTGGTGAGGGTGGCAGGGTCCGGCTCCTGGCGGGGCAGTATGACCTCGCCGGTGACATCGGCGGCCAGCCGCAGCGTGTCGCCGTCGGCAAGCCGGACGGTCGTCCCCGGCAGCACCCGGTCCCCGTTGACGAACGTGCCGTTCGTGGAGTACTCGTCCCGCACCGTCGCGTGGCCCGCGTCGTCAACGGTGACCGTCGCGTGCCGGCGGGAGACGTTCTCGTAGTCCGAGAACGCTGCCGCCACGAGCGACTCGGCCGGGTCACGGCCGAGCAGTACCGACGTGCCCGCCGGAACCTCTACGTTGCCGGTCGGGAAGGCGAGCCTGAGCACGGCAGGGGAGATCGGTCCCGGCCTCTCCTCCGGGCTCAGGTACCTCTGCGTCACCGTGGTCGGCGGAGGCGGGTCTTCCTCGGCCCTGGAGCTTGGCAGGTTCGCGCCGCAGGTGAAGCAGATCAGATCATCCGGCCTGGCCTCGGCACCGCAAGCGGGGCAGGTCGTGGTCGCCATGACGTCCCCCGGGTTATCGCTTCTCGGTGATGGACAGCACGGACGAGAGCGTAGCCCGCCCAGCGGCCCGGGCGGGTGGCCGGGCGCATAATGACGCCATGGTCAGCTTCATGCTCAACGACGAGCACGAGGACCTCCGCGCCACGGTCAGGGACTTTGCCGCCAGCGTGGTCGCGCCCGTGATCGGCGACTACTACCAGCGAGGCGAGTTCCCCTACGAGATCGTCTCGAAGATGGGCAAGCTCGGGCTGTTCGGGTTGCCGTTCCCCGAGGAGCTCGGCGGCATGGGCGGCGACTACTTCGCGTTCTGCCTGGCCCTGCATGAACTAGCCCGGGTGGATTCCTCGGTCGCCATCACCCTGGAGGCGGGCGTCGCGCTGGGCGCGATGCCGATCCACAAGTTCGGCAGCCCGGCCCAGCAGGCGCGCTGGCTGCCGGAACTCTGCCGCGGTGAGCGGCTGGCGGCATTCGGCCTGACCGAGTCCGGCGGTGGCAGTGACATCCCCGGCGGAATGCGGACAACCGCGCGGCTGACCGACGATGAGTGGGTCATCAACGGGTCGAAATCGTTCATAACGAACTCCGGTACGGCCATCACGTCGGTCGTGACCGTGCTGGCGATCACCGGCCACCGTGAGGATGGGCGTCCCGAGATTTCGGCGATCATCGTTCCGGCGGGCACGCCCGGTTTCACCGTCGGCCCCGAGTACTCCAAGGTCGGCTGGTGCGCCTCGGACACCAGGGAACTTTCCTTCTCCTCGTGCCGGGTGCCGGCCGAGAACCTGCTCGGAGAGCGCGGCAGGGGGTATGCGCAGTTCCTGCAGACGCTTGACGAGGGCCGGATCGCCATCGCGGCGCTAGCCGCCGGGCTGGCCCAGGGATGCGTAGACGAGTGCCTGAGCTACGTGGCGCAGCGCTCGGCCTTCGGGCACCACCTGGGCCACTATCAGTCGATCCAGTTCCGGATCGCCGACATGGAGGCGCGCGCCACCGCGGCCCGGCTGGCCTGGTATGACGCGGCAGCGCGGCTCGTGGCCGGTCAGCCGGTAAAGAAGAGCGCCGCGATCGCGAAGCTAACCGCGTCCAACGCGGCCATGGACAACGCGCGCGATGCGACCCAGATATTCGGCGGATACGGTTATATGAACGAATTTCCGGTGGCCAGGTTCTACCGCGACGCGAAGGTCCTGGAAATAGGCGAGGGAACCTCCGAGGTGCAGCGGATGATCATCGCACGGGAACTGGGCCTGCGCGCTGACTCCTAGCGCCGCCGACGGTCCGGGTCGTCGCGAGCGCCCGGGGCGCCGGTGCCCGGGGGCTGCTGCCTGCTGGTGCCCGGGGGCTGCTGCCTGCTGGTGCCCGGGGTGCTGGTGGCTGGGGCGTGCTGCCCGGGCCCGGACTGTCGCCGGTGTCCAGATAGCGGATACGTAGACACAGGATTGTGCACAGATCCGCTTCCTGGACATTGCGCCGGAGCAGCGCCTGTCGTCTGCCTCCCGTCACTGGCGCCAGCGGGGTCCTCCGGCCGCGGTCAGCGAATGATCATCTGCGGGATGGGAAGCGGGCTGCGCAGCATGCCGGACGTGTACATGAGCTGGGCGACCCGCTCCAGGTCGGTGACGTTCGTCGAGGTGGGATAGGTACCGAGGGTGACAAGCTGCGACTGCTGCGCGGTGAGCCCGGCGTAATGCGGCAGGGCATCCTGGACCTGGCCCGGCATTGCCGCGTTGGTCTGCGCCTGCTCCAGGGCGGAGCGGAAGTCACGCACGGCGGCTGAGTTGTCCCTTGCCCAGGCCTGCGTCGCGAAATAGCCGGACAGCGGCAGGTTCGCCGTCGGCCCGCTCGCGGCGTCGAGCACCTCGATCGCGCCAAGCTGGCTTTCCGCCTGATAGATGTACGGCTCGGTGACCAGGATCGCGTCGACCAGGTGGTCCTGCAGCGCACGGACAAGCTGCTGCGGTGGTATCGGCTGCCAGCTGATCGTGGTGAGGTTGACCCCGTCGCTGGTCAGCACCGACTGGGCGGCGGCCATCGCGAGGCTGTCCGGGTGCCCGGCGCCGGTCGGCACCGTCGGCGTGTCCGGGATACCGATTGTCTTGTTCGCCAGCTGGGCAGGGCCGGTGATATGCGACCCTGGCAGGGACACGATCTCCATAACGCCCGGCGCCGCATCGTATCCGTCGGCGACGATGCCGAGGAACCGGGGCGCGCCCGCGGCCTTGTACAGGAAGCTCGCGTAGTCGCCGGCGGCGATGTCGACCTGACCGGAACTCAGGGCGCTGACCTCGCGCGCGACCGAGCTATATGCGCGGATCGTGACCTTGACGCCCGCGTCGGAGAACAGGTGGTCGCGCTGGGCCAGGTACAGGGGCGCGTTGTCGATGCCGGGCACCGCGGCGACGGTGATCGCAGCAGCGGGTGAGCCGCCCGGCGCCGAGCCGGAGGAACAGCCCGCCGCGAGGAACAGCGCCAGCGCGATCGCTACTCCCGCCGCTATAAGCGCAGCTCTGGCCCGGCCCCTCGGCCGGCGGGACTGCATGGCGCGGACCGGGACGAGCCTCATGACACTCCTTGCCGGGGGGAGACGTGCGCTGCCGGCGAGGGCCACCGGATTCGCGAACACGGACACGGACGATGTGGCAGAGAGTACCCTTATTGCCGTCAAGCAGTAGGGCAAACGTCACGTTACAACGGATTTTCCGGTTCATGCACAGAATCATGCGCGGTACCCGGTTACCGGTTAGAGTTGCGCCTGGCTGCGCCGGCCCCCGCGGCGCCGCAGAGACTGACCTGGGGGTGAGAGGGTACTCAGGCTGTGCCATCCCGAACCAAGAAGACCCGAGGCGCTGACCGGGCGCGCGGCCGGTCTCCAGGAGCTCAGGCACCGCTGCCGCACCCCGAGGCGGCGGAGACCGCAGCCGACGGCTCCGCGGCCGTCACCCCGGCCGCCGATACTGCTGGTGACGGTGCAGCAGCGCCCGGTGCAGACACCGGCTCCGGCCAGGGCTGGCGCCCTGCACCCCGCAGTCCGTCACGCCGGGCGCTGAAGAACTGGCGGGTGCGCTCCCGCCTGCTGCTGCTGATCACCATACCGACCCTGACCGCCGTCATCCTCGGCGGTATCCGCATCGTCTCCTCGGTGCAGAGCGCGCTCGCCTATCAGCGCGTCGAGAACATGGCCAACCTGGCCTCTCAGGTGACCGGCCTTGCCAACGCCCTGGAGAATGAGCGTGACCAGATCGCGTCCTACATCGCTCTCCCGGAGAACCAGGGCGGCCGGGCAGCCAAGCTGGCCGAGCTGGCTGGCCAGAAGATCCCGGCGGACGTGGCGCAGAGCACCGCGTCGAACCTGTTCGTCGTCCAGCAGACGATCGACTACACCAGGCCGTGGGTGACCCGGGTCAGGCAGGCGGCCGCCGCCATCGGGGCGTCTTACCCGCAGCAGGCGCGACAGCAGGCGCAGGCACTCGTGGCCCAGGTCAATGCGCTGCCCTACCTGCGCAACGCCGCGCTGACCACCCAGCTCCCGGTGCTGGACGTGGTGCAGAAATACACCACGACGATCGACAACCTGCTCGCCGTCGAGAGCCAGGTCGCGCTGGGCAGCAGCGACGCCGACCTTGCCAACACCGTGCGGGCGCTGGGCCTGGTGTCGCGGATCGAGGAGGAGTTCTCGCAGCAGCGCGCCCTGCTCACGGTGGCGTTCACCGAGGGCGGCTTCCCGCCGGGAGTGCTGAACGCGGTGAACGCCGCGCTGGCGCAGCAGAACAGCAACCTGAACGAGTTCAGCACCACGGCCACAGCCGCCCAGCGGGCCCTATACAACACCACCGTCTCCGGCTCCCTGGTGGACAGGGCGAACGCCCAGGAACAGCAGGCGATCTCGAATCCGTCGCTGACCGACAACTCCACCACGGCAGACGACTGGTACGGCGCATCGTCGAGCACGCTCGGCAAGATCAGGTCAGTTGAGCAGGAGCTCGTTGCCTCGACCATCGCCCGGGCCAGCAGCCTGCGTAATCAGGCCATCACGTTCGCGGTCCTGGTCGGGGCAGCGGTGTTCGTGGTCCTGGCACTGGCACTGATCTTCACGGCCATCGTCGGCAGATCCATGGTCCGCCCGCTGCGGCGGCTCCGCGCCGGCGCCCTGGAGATCGCCGGGCTCCGGCTACCCGAGACCGTGCGCCGGATGAGCGAGGCGGACGGCGAGGCCGTGTCCCTGGATGTGGCCCCGATCGATGTCGACTCGCTCGACGAGATCGGTGAGGTCGCCCGGGCATTCGACCAGGTGCACCGGGAGGCGCTCCGGCTGGCCGCCAACGAGGCAGCGCTGCGCGGGAACGTCAACGCGATGTTCGTGAACCTCTCGCGGCGCAGCCAGTCCCTCGTGGAACGGCAGATCCGGCTCATCGACAGCCTGGAGCAGGGGGAGCAGGATCCGGAGCGGCTGGCCAGCCTGTTCCAGATGGACCACCTGGCTACCCGCATGCGGCGCAACTCGGAGAACCTGCTGGTGCTCGCGGGCCACGACGCGTCGCGGCGGTGGACGCAGCCGGTCGCCCTCGTGGACGTGCTGCGGGCCGCAGTCTCCGAGATCGAGCAGTACGAACGGGTCACGCTCAACGTCCAGCCGGGAATCTCGGTCCGCGGCCAGGCCGTCAATGACGTGGTGCACCTGCTCGCCGAGCTAGCCGAGAACGCCACCTCGTTCTCCTCGGCTGAGACGCCGGTCACTGTGTCCGGCCATCTCCTGACCAGTGGCGGTGTCCTGCTGGACATAACCGACCAGGGCGTCGGCATGGGAGCGGAGGAGATGGCCCATGCCAACTGGCGGCTCGACAACCCTCCGGTAGTGGATGTCGCGGTATCCCGGCGCATGGGCCTGTTCGTGGTCGCGCGGCTGGCCGCGCGGCACGGCATCAGGGTCCGCCTGCGCCCGGCGGCCGCAGGCGGCCTGACCGCGCTGGTATGGCTGCCCGAGGAAGTGGTCACGCACGACACGGCGGCGACGCCGGTACCTGGCCCGCGCAGGGCAGAGCTTGTGGGCGGGCCGGCTTACCCGGCCGGCCGTGACGACCCCGCGCTAGGCGGGTTCCGCGATGAGGCGCGCCTGGCAGACGAGTCATCCCTGGCTGCGCCCGAGCCTGGCCCGGCCCAGCCGGCCCCGGCGGACACGCCGCTCGGCCCGCGGCGGGTTCCGGGCACCACGGGATCCCGGCCGGGTGCCGCCTGGGCGTCGACCGGGCCGATCCCAGCGCTCTCCGGCGAGGCCAGGCCCGACGTCAGCGACCCCGCCGTGACTAGCCCGCAGCCGGCGATCCGCGCAGGTGTGCAGCCCGAAGCTGGGCCGGCCGACCAGCAGCCGGGCGGCGCGCAGGAGGCTCCGGCCGCGGTCAGCTTCGCAGCGTTCGGGCCGCCCGCGGACTTCGGACCCGATCCTGAGCCCGAGGACACGGCGGGAACGCCGGATCTTGCCGGACCGGCCGACGGCGAGCCGGGAGCTGGTGATGAGCCGGCGGGGCCGGAGGACGTCTCGGTGCCGCAGGCGCCTGCGAACGGCGGATCGGCCCATCCGCTCAGCCCGCGCACGGGCGTTCTCGGCGGATTCGGGTGGGACAGCGGCAACGGATCGGACAGCGAGGTCATCGTCCCGGCGCCGCAGGGTCCGGAGGAGAACCGGTTGCCGATCTTCGAGGCGGTGGAGTCAGACTGGTTCCGGCGCGGCAGGAATACGGTTGGCCTGGCCGCGCAGGCGACCGGAGACGGTGGTGCGCAGGCGGCCTCTGCTGCGGGCTGGGTTTCGCCGGCAGACGAGGGCTGGCGGGCGGCCGAGGTGGCTGCTGCTCCAAGCTCGGCCGGGACGACCCAGGCGGGCCTGCCCAAGCGGGTACCTCAGGCAAACCTGGTGCCAGGCGCCGCCCCCGCGGGCTCTCCCGCGAGCCCCGTACCGGTTGCTCCGGCTCCAGTCCGCTCGGCGGCGGCTACCCGGGAGCGCTTTGCCAGTTTCCAGCGCGGGGCACGGGAAGGCCGGGCAGCGGGGCGCTCCGAAGGGACGCCGGACGGAGAGGATGCGACTTCTTGATGTGGCGTGACAGGAGGTCGCCTACGTGGTCATGCTTAGGCGACGGATGCATACCTGCCAGGACGCTGCAAACGCGTGCAGCGCTGCCAGCAGCGCATGGTTGTGGCATGGCCAGCGCGGAAGGAAGGAGCACTCGTGAGTCCGCTCGTGCGCCCCGCACAGGACCTGAACTGGCTGATCACGAACTTCGTCGAGCGGGTGCCTTCCGTCGCGCATGCGATCGTCGTCTCGGCCGACGGCCTGCCGATGGCCTACTCGCAGGGATTCCCGCCCGACCGGGTTGACCAGCTCGCCGCGGTCACCTCCGGCCTTACCAGCCTGACCCAGGGAGCCTCCCGGGTATTCGAGGGCGGGCCAGTCACTCAGACCGTGGTGGAAATGCAGCGCGGGCTGCTGATCGTGATGGCGATCAGCGACGGCTCCAGCCTGGCGGCGCTGGCCGCCGCGGACTGTGACATGGGCCTGGTGGCGTACGAGATGGCGCTGCTAGTCGAGCGAGTCGGCAGCGCGCTTACCCCGGATGTGCGCAGCGCCATGCCGTCGGGCTGGCGGGAGGATGGCCGACTGTGACGGGAGATGCCGGTGTCAGCCCCGGGCAGAAATGACTGGGGGCCAGTAGCCGGGATGTATGGCCAGGGATCCGCGAACTGGGTTCCCTGGCACGACGGCGACCGGCCGCAAGGCATCCCGGTACCACGAGACGGTGCTGCCCTCGGCACTCCTGGCTATGGCGCATCGGATAGAGAGCAGAGTTCCCTGGTCCGCCCGTACGCGGTCACCGGCGGCCGGACGAAGCCCAGGTACCAGCTGCAGATCGAGGCCATGGTCGCGGCCTCGCACTATGAGGCACGGGACCTCTCCGCGCTGAGCCCGGAGTGCCAGGCCATCCTGGGATTCTGCCGGGACTGGCGGTCGGTCGCGGAGATATCGGCGGTGCTCCGGATGCCGCTCGGTGTCGCCCGGGTCCTGGTCGCGGACATGGCGGTGGAGGGCCTGGTCCGGATCCACCAGACCGACCATGAGCATGGACGTCCGGACCTCAACCTGCTCGAAAGGGTGCTCAGTGGACTTCGCAAGCTCTAGGGCTGCCGCGGGGGAGACGACAGAAGCGGCGATGACGTCCGTGAAGATCGTCGTCGCGGGAGGCTTCGGCGTGGGCAAGACCACCTTCGTCGGCTCGGTGTCGGAGATCACGCCGCTGACCACCGAGGCGGTCATGACCTCTGCGAGCGAGATGGTCGACGATCTCACGCACACCCCGGACAAGACCACAACCACGGTCGCTATGGACTTCGGGCGGGTGACCCTCGACGCCGGCCTGATCCTGTACCTGTTCGGCACACCTGGCCAGCACCGGTTCTGGTTCATGTGGGATGACCTCATCCAGGGTGCCATCGGCGCCGTCGTTCTCGTCGACACCCGCAGGCTCGCGGACTCGTTCCCGGCGGTCGACTACTTCGAGTCGGCCGGCCTGCCGTTCGTGGTAGCGATCAACGGGTTCCACGGCGACTTCCCGCACGCGATCAGCGACGTCCAGGAAGCGCTGTCGGTGAGCCCGCACGTGCCGATCGTGCAATGCGACGCCCGGGAGCGGAACTCGACCAAGGCGACCCTGATCACGCTGGTCGAGCACGCGATGGCGATGCAGCTCAGCGCGCGTTAGGCGACGGCGATCCTGCTCCTTACCGGGCGTGGCCACTGACCACTCGTGAGGCCATGTTCTGCTGTAATAGGCACGCGGCTACCACTGGCCGTGTCCGGGGCGGTAGCTCAGCCGGTCAGAGCAGCGGACTCATAATCCGCCGGTCCTGGGTTCGAGTCCCAGCCGCCCCACTCTCCGAAATCGCAGATTAGAGCCTGTGACCTGCGAAAACTCCTGCCCTTTGTGATCTTTCCTGTCAGCCCGGCGTGCGGCTGTATGCGGCCGTGGGCAGCGAAATGCAGGTCGCTGTGCCCAATACGTGCCCAAGTCCAAGATCACCAGCAGGGTCGCAGCCATATCAATCCTGGCGCAGCGCTTCGCTGATCCGGCGCTTGGCGAGCTCGTCCTGGCCCACGACGCACTTGGCGTAGATCCGCAGGAGGACGTCCACGCTGTGCCCGGCCCACTCGGCCACCTGGGTCGGATAGACGCCGCCGTTGAGCCACGTGGAGAGGCAGGCGTGCCGAAGGTCGTACGGGCGCCGGGCGAGCGGCGAGGCTTGCTCCGCGGCGCTTAGAGCCGTCTGGCGCGCTTTGATCCAGGCGCGCCGGTATGTGATGGTCGGCAGTTCGCCGCCCCGGACACCGCCGAAGAGACGGCCATCCGCGGCAGTGCTGAACCTGTCCAGATGCTCGCGCAGAAGCCTCGTCAACTCGGGATGGGTGGGCACGATGCGGCTGTCTCCCTCGGCCCGGTGCTTGAGTTGTCGCCGCTCCCGAGGACTCCCGTCGTCTGTCCACTCGCTGCCCGCATCGGGCGTCGCGCTGCGAATGTGCAACTCGCCCCAGTCCTCATCATCGGTTCGGTCCGGAGGCGGCAGGATCACGTTGTCCGCCGCCAGGTTGATCGCTTCCTCAGGACGAAGCCCGGCGTAGTACATCACCGCGAAGAAGGCGATGAGCCGCGGCCCACTCGGCTGCTGCGCACGGACTGCCTCCAGTAGCGCCCGTGCCTGACCTGGGTTCACGACGCTTCGCCGGTCCACCTGGCTGGATACCTTGGGCGCCGCCCACTTGATCGCCCGGATCGGGTTCGTATCGAGCAGACCCAACTCCAATGCGTAATCCATCGCGTTCGCCAGGATGGTGCGATTCCGGCGAGCCGTGCTCGCAGCCGCGTTCTTGCCGTCCACCAGACCAGTCGCCAGGACGAGCATCCTGCGGGCGGTCGCAGCCTCGGCCAGCGCCGAGATGGGAACGCTGTTCCGGGCCACCCAGCCGAGAACCTCGGCAACGTCATCGGGTGGGCTGGTCCGCTGTTTGGTGTTGTATCCCCACCGGACCAGGGCCCGGCGGATGCTCGCATCATCGGGCCGCCCGCGGGCCTCGGCCATCATCGCCGGTGTCGCCGCGGTCAGTGCCCGGGCGATGTCCTTCCGGTACTTGGCGGAAGCCAGCTTCCACTTCATGTCCACGTACGCGCAGGCGAACTCGTACCAGGTTGTATCGGACTTACGCCGTTCCCCAGGCGGCTGGCCTGCCGGTGGCCAGGCTGAACGCTTCGCCTCTCCGGGCGGCGGTCAGTAAGGCGCTGCGGAAGCTGTCGGCCTGTGCGGCGGTGCGGAAGCCCTCTTTCCACAGCCTGCCGCCGACCTTCCAGCGCACCTTGTACGTGGTGACCTCGGCACCCTTGTAGACCTCGGTCCGGTAGACCCGGGCGTCGTAGGTCGTGCCGTCGCTCATCAGGCGGCCTCCTCCCGCGACGCCAGCCAGCGCTGGTATTCCGACCTGCGGACGCGAAGGCTGCCGTTCGGCAGGGTGATGCACCTGGGCGCCCTGCCTTTGGCCCGCCACTCGTAGAACGTACGCCGACTGATGCCGAGATCGGCGCAAACCTCCGCGATGGTGAGCTTGTCCCGCTCCCGACGGCCGGGAACGCCGTCAATGCCGGGCATGACCGCGCCTGCCAGCCGCCGTGCCGCACCAGTCGTCCGGCTCAGACCGCCGATCCAACCGGCACAGCCGATTGTCCATGGTGATACTCCTTCCGGGTGGCGGGGAACCAGGCAGGACTGGACTCGTCACGAGAATCCGTCCTGTTCGTGGGGCGTCGCTGGCCCCAGTGGTGGGCGCTGAACAGTCGGCCCTGCTTGCCCCGGTCAGACAGGAAGCAGGTGTAGGCCGGTGCCCATGCGACGGCGCGAGTTTGGCGGGGAACTGACCCCGCAGGTAATGCGCCGTTCCTCATCCACGCCGGTAAGGCGTTCTTGATGCTGCCGGTGCCCTGGGCATTCAGCCCGGCACCTTCGGCAACGTTCTGTCGGCTCCTGCATCCACAGTGTAGCCAGTATCAGCACGGTGCAAACGCCGTCCGCATGCCAGGCAGGGACGGCAGCGTCCGTAGACGTCCGTACCTGTCCGTCAGCGACCGTGATAGCCATAACAATGTGACGTAGCTCACACGATTTGAGGCTGAGGCAGCATTGGCCGTCGTCCTCAGGCGAGTTGATGGCCGGAGTTGTCTCACCTGAGCCGCATGCTGGATTCCATGGGCAAGTCGAAACGCCGGTCGAGTCCGAGAGTCAAGCATGTGCTGCCGCGGCGGGAACAGGCGCCAGCAAAACCGGCACGCTCAGCGCAACGGGTCGCCCACCTGCCTGCACCGCAGGTGCTTGAGCAGATCGAGCAAGCTCGGCTCACGCGGGACGAGGCAGAAGCGGAACTCGCGGTGCTCATCGACCATGCTGTCGATCAGGGCATCGGGTGGCCAGAGATCGCGGCCCGACTCAGGGTGACAAGGCAGGCGGCCCGCCAGCACTACCAGCGCCGCCACCGCGACGGCTCAATCATCAAGACCGCGTAGAGCGACAGCCGCACTTTGTTGTGAAGCCGGCACGTGACGACCGTGGCCGGGCTGAGCGGTAACGTTCCCGGAACGATCCAGGCGTAGCGTCTTACCCGTGAGCGAGGGGGAACGGTGGCCGCGCAGGTGGGCGTAACGCCGCGGGACGCTGGCCGCCGTTTGCGCCTGGGTTCGCCCGCGGCCGTGCTGGTGCTGGGCGGCCTGGTGCTGGTCCTGGCGGTCGCCGCTGTGCCGCTGGCCCGGCTGGCGCACATGAGCCTGAACGCCAACACCGGCTCGTCGCCGGTGTGGGCTACGATCCCGATCGCCGTGGTGGGCTTCGTGCTGGCCTGGCGCAAGCCAGCTAACCCGCTGGGCTGGATCATCCTCGGCGCGTCGGCCTTCTCCATGCTCAGTGAGGACGCCAGTTACTACACGGTGGCCGACTACCGGCTGCATCATGGCGGGCTGCCGCTGGGCTGGGTGGCGCTGCTGGCCCAGCCCGGCTGGGCGCCGACCATCGTGCTGGCGGGCCTGACCTTCCTGCTGTTCCCCGATGGCCGGCCGCCCTCCCCGCGGTGGCGGTGGGTGCTGTGGGTGTATGCCGGTATCGGCCTGGTGTGGATCGCCGGGACCATGGTCATCACGATGGGCGCGATCATCGGCCACCACACGCAGGTGGATTCCGGCGGGAACCTGTTGCTGCTGAGCGGTAGCAACCCGGCCTCGGCCTGGTGGAACGTGCTGGAGAACGTGTTCTTCCCGCTGCTCGCGCTGTGCTGGCTGGCATCGCTGGCGGGCCAGGCGGCCAGCTGGCGGCGCTCGTCGGGGGAGCGCCGCCAGCAGCTGAAATGGCTGATGGCCGGGTCGGCTGCGGCCCTCGTGGGCCTCACGATTTCCCTCACGCTCCCCAGCGTGTCATCCCTCGTCAGCGTCATCGCTGTAGCCGGGTGGTTCGCGTTCCCGCTGTGCATCGGGGTGGCCGTGCTGAAGTACCGGCTGTTCGACATCGACCGGATCATCTCCCGCACTCTGGCGTACGCGATCGTCACCGGCCTGCTGGTCGGGGTGTATGCGGGGATCGTGCTGTTGTCCACCCGGGTGCTGCCGTTCTCGGGTCCGGTGCCGGTGGCGGTGGCGACCCTGGCCGCGGCGGCGCTGTTCAACCCGCTGCGCCACTGGGTGCAGCAGGTGGTGGACCGGCGGTTCAACCGGGCCCGCTACGACGCGGACAAAACCGTGGCGGCATTCGCGGCCCGCCTGCAGGAGGCCATCGACTTGGACTCGGTACGGGACGACCTGGCCACTGTCGTGCGCACAGCCCTGGAACCAGCCCACGTCTCGGTGTGGGTCAGCCAGCGCGACTAAAGACGGCGCTAATAGCTCCACACCTTGGCCCGCCAGGAGCATGGTCAGCAATCCGGCCTGGGGCTCCAGCTTTGAGAGCCTCAGATCACGAAGTACGGCGGAAGCGGAGCCTGACTCATCGTCGGCAAGGACGCCGCTGCAAAGCATCAGCTGGCTCTTGGAAACACGTGTTGTCCGCCCTTGGTGATCAGCCGCACCTGGAGATAGCCCCGCGACCAGGGGAAATCTCCCGTGATGGCGCCGACAACGGCTGTTGTCCGATTTGTGACAACTTTCTCTACTATTTTCAAGGGCGCGCAGAGCGCGCCGGACCCGGCTGGCCACCGCTCCTGGGTCAGCGCCGCGCGCTGTATGCGCTAACCGGACGCCGCGTAGTTTCCGCCAATCAGCGGTCGGTTTTGTCGGGGGAACGTTGCGCGCCTGGGCGCCGCCTCCCGCTCTTAGGCCCTCCGGGCCACGGCGGCGTCGGCGCGCGAGTCCTCCCCGCGGCCCGCCGCACCGGCTGAGCGCCGCAACGATCATCGCCAGGCGCCCGAACTGCAAGAGCGGGCCATCCTCCCGGCGCTCCAGTGTCAAGCCGGGCAAGATCACGCGCAAGAGCGCTTCGCGTCACACGTGATGGCCTACGGCCACCCTTGCGCGTGATCTTGCCCGGCTCTGTGGGCGCCTATCGGAAGGATGGCTCAGACCGGACATGCCTCTACTACTGGTCCGGGCTGTTCGCCAGCGGGCCCTCACCCGCCCCTGTCTGATCACAGAAGGCCCCGCTCATGAGTCTTACTCGAAGCTGGCCTCAACTTCTCTGGCGGTGGCCAACAGCTCAGCTGATACCGCTAGTCCCACGGTCTTATGCACGTGGAGGATGGTCGTTGCTGCACACGCAGTCAAGCCCTCGGCAGTGACCGTCCCCGTCTGATTATTGAACACAATCTGATCTGGAGACAGTTCCATGAGCGGCCTAAATGCTGCCTCTGCGATCCCCAGCAAGATCTCTTCAGGGATACTTGGTTCCATATTAATAACCATGACAGCCCCACCATCGAGTTGCGGCTGGATCTGGGTGTACCACATGAAGGCGAAGGCGAAAATCCTACTAACGAGCATCCAATTTCCGTCGGCAGCCGCTTTGGTGGCGACCGCAGCGAGCATGCGCCACGGGCGCTGCAGGTAGTTGGTGGTCTCTTCGAGACTTCCCGTTGAATTCCTCAACATAGTGTCGGCGTTAAGGCCTGCGACAGCCGCGATACGGGCCATGCACTCCAGAATCTGCGTAGTATCTCCCATCTGCTTGGTTGTATACCGTCATGAGGCCGCTGATCTTTGCCAGATGAGTGTCGTCTGCGACGAAGCCGCGTTCTATCGGAACGGGCAGAGCGGACTGTGGACTGCTTGATTTGTCATTGGTAGCGGGCTTACGCGAGAACAGCGGCATCTTCCTGACTCCTTTGGATTTCACCGGCATGGCGGTAGACTCAGTTCATCAAACAGTTACATGTCACTTCTGCGCTGTGGCCGACCGGGCTAGCTCCCGGCCGAACCGGATGGGGTTGCTTCTGGTCGGAACCAACACCCGGCGCTGGACAGCCCTCTCCCTAGACCATTCATTGCTCGGTTTCAGTATGAGGCATAGTCAGAAGCTACAATAGGGGGCGCGGCGCGTGCTTGACTGTGCTAACCGCTAGCGGCAAGCCTCTACGGCAATAAACCTCCTGGCAAGAAGGCTCGCGATGCCGACTCACGGAATAGTCAAAATGCACAGCGACGTGCCTATTTCTTCCAGAATCAACCATGCGCTGGACATACAAGTCCGGTGGTGTTGCATTTGCCACACTTACTGCCGGGACGACCGTGGCAGCCCTGACAGGTCACCAACGGCCTGCCGCACGTAGGCTTCTCACACTTTATTGTGACCACCTGAGATCCTCGCTCCTATAACTGCCCCATCCAGGCCATATGTGTTCTCGATGGGGCATTGTACACGGACGCTGTGATCCGCCGCAGGCCAAAGCAAATATCGAGTCACAAGCAATCAACTCGTGCGACTCCTAGATGATCATGCTCGCTGTGGTACCAGGCGCTGGCTCTGCTGTGGTCCCGAATCTCCTGGGCTGCAAGGGCTCGCCTCGCTCCGCCCTAACGAGTAGGTGCACGATTGGGCTCGGGCTGTGCCGGCCTGGCGGTCTGGCTGGTGTGTGATTAACGGGCGGCGGCGCGGTCGGAGACCAGCCCGGCGATGGCCAGGGCGGTTGGTTCGAAGTAGTCGCGGCGGCCGGTCCAGCGCTGCATAGAGCGCCATTGCTTGGGTTCGGCGATGGCGTGTTCGATGCAGATCCGCTGGGAGGACTGCTGGTGGCGTCGCTGTTCCCAGCGGGCGGCCTCCTCTGGTGGCGCGTCCTTGCGGGCTTTCTTCGGCGGGGCGCTGACCTGGGCGGGGAAGTCGCGGGCCAGGCCCTGGTAGCCGGAATCGGCCTCGGCCTGCACATCGGGATGGCGGCGGAGCAGGTCTTCGATCCCTTCAGTGCGCACCGCGGTGACATCGTGCATCCGGCCGGGGCGGAACGCGCCCAGCCATAGCAGCCGGCCTGCCCCGTCGCTGACCGCGGTGGCCTTGATGGTGTTCTGCTTCTTCTTGCCGGACACGAACGCCCGCCGCCCCGGCCGGCCCGCGGCGGGCCGGCGCACCTGCACCTCGGTGCCGTCGATCCGCAGCTTGACGCCCTCGGCGGCGGCGTAGGCGAACACATCGGCCAGCGTGCGCAGGCCGCAGCCTGGGCTGGCCGGGCACCGCGAACCCGCGGGCGGCCAGCAGCGGCCGGATCTCCCCCACGGCGCGGGTGATGGTGGAGCGGTGCACCCCGTAGAACACCGCCAGCGCGGCGTGCGGGAGCTGGAACCGCATGATGACCAAGGTGGCGATCACCCGGTCGGTGAATGCCAGCTCATGGCCGGGGCCTGCGCCCTCGGCGCGCAGCCGGTCCCGGCCGCGCCGGTCCCGCAGCCGCGATTCCTGCTGGGCCAGCCACGGCCCGGCGAGCTCTTCGGTCAGCTTGCCCAGCCTGCGGCGCGGCAGGCCGGTGCAGATACGATGCGACAAGGCCGCGCGGGCCCATCTTGATTTCACACCTTGATCGTTCCGCGCGGCCGTTCACGTTCCCGGGACCGACACGCCAAGATCATCAGCTACGTCCTGGACGTCCTATCGCGCACCAAGTCGTAAAGCGGAGGCTCCAGAGCTATGGGCTTCACAGTCGAGGGCCGGAAATCGTACAGCGCGCAAATACAGCAACGCGACCGACTCCGACCGGCTCCCTCAGGCTACGTCCGACCACCGACCTGTACCAGCGACCGCGAGCGATCGTACCGCCGGGAGTTCGCATCGAGGAGATCGTAGTTCCGCATCGTTGCCCATCAGTCGCGGGATTCGGCCTCCCCGGCCTCGCTGGGACTGACCATTGGCCCAAGCCGAGAGCCTCGACCTGGCCTCAGTATCGCTCCAGCGCCAGTTGATGGGTCTAGCTTACGATTCAGCACTAGTTCAATAGCCTTATCCAACATTATTTCGAACGTGTCCATAACTCTTTGATCATTCTGTAGCTCTTCATATGAGAGGAATAGCGCGCGAGCAGTTGATGGTATTTCCGAATCCGCAGGATGCTTGCTATGTGTTTCTATCATTCCTAGCGTCCGAGGGCTGTCTTTGCCGTATACCAGCCTATAGTAACGCAAGCTAAGTGCATCGACGACGCCGTGCCACATGTAGCGCGCCTCTTGATTATTAAAGTACGCATGTAGTTTCGCTTCTACTACCCTAGCGGAAATCCGGAATTCCTCGAACTGCTTGGGGAGCATGGTATCCTCTACCTCTTGCCCGTAATGCTTCTGACGAATAACCTCAATGAGCGGATAGTAGAAACCATAACCGATCTTCATCATCTCAAGGCTAAGCTGAGTGCGAACAGTTACAAACTCACGACGGTTTTGAGCGTACTGAATGATCAAGCCAGCCGCGACCCCGCCAAGAAGGGCTGTCACGAATGCGCCGATGACAGCCACACTAACTTGCTGACCGAATGAATCTGCAAGCACTTTCATTGAAGAACAGGCCTTTCCGGATTCCTGAACTGCTGACTAAAGTTAGCTCTCGGTTCTTGGAGAATTCGGGCTGTGCGCGCGAACGCTTCCCTCAGCGCTGCCATGCGTGCTGCCCGGACCTCGGACGGGCCGATAAATGCCTGGTTGCTGGTGCGGTAGGTGGGCACGATTTCGAACCTGCCGACCAGGTCGGGATGCCGTCGTGCCAGCCGTCTCCAGCCGTCCCGCGCTGACCCTCCGTGGAGCATGACCACCCGCAGCCAGGGGAGGAGATCAAGCAGCCGCCGCAGCGGCTCAACACCGGCCTCCAGCTCGGCGGCTCGCGGCAAGCGATTGACATACCAGGGATAGGCATTCCAGGACAGCGTCTCACCCACCGGGATGCCCGCGCTGTCCAGCAGGGTTGCGAACCGCTCCGCACTGGCGTCGTCGTTCTCCGGGCACAAGAACCCGCTGCCGCCTTGTTGGGCGTTAGTTTTCGGGCCGGGGTCTCGATGGACGTTGAGCACGCGTGCATCTACGCCGCCATAGACAGGCGCAACATAGGGAACCCAGCCTCGGCCGGAGGGATCGATCAGCTCATCCACCAGGGCGTTGACGGGCGCGACGTGCGGTGCCCGCAGGCCGTCTACCTGCTGTTGCCTGAACTGCGGATCGCGCATGCGCCGGTGTGCCACCAGCGCATGATCCGGTCAAGTCCCGTGGCGTGGTGTATGGCGGCTGACGCGTGATCCTTCCTTTGTGGTTATGCGCTGAGCGCCGGCTGGGTCACCTCCGGTGTCGTGTCGCAGAGGGTGAGGCGGGATCGGGCCAGGACGTCGAGGCCGAGGTAGCGGCGGCCTTCGGCCCATTCGTCGTGCTGTTCGGCCA
>Ga0209061_1001854_pt1 | contig 31035 bp, 31 predicted proteins | sample Coa_R1_10_FD_187157 | JGI IMG/M metagenome (GOLD analysis project Ga0209061, IMG submission 187157) | Surface soil microbial communities from Centralia Pennsylvania, which are recovering from an underground coalmine fire - Coalmine... | ecosystem: Environmental > Terrestrial > Soil >... | reverse complement strand
CGTGCACTGCCAGGGCCCGGACCGGCCCGGCGCCGTCGCCCACCGGCCGTGGGACGCGCTGGGGGACCAGGTGCTGCGGTTCTTCTCCGCCGACCTGTCCATGGCGGACGCGGTGGCAGGGGCGGACGTGGTGCACTCGCACACCTGGTACGCGAACCTGGCCGGCCACCTCGCGTCGCTGCTGTACGGCATACCGCACGTCATGACGATGCACTCCCTGGAGCCGCTGCGGCCGTGGAAGGCCGAGCAGCTCGGCGGCGGCTACGCGCTGTCGTCCTGGGCCGAGCGGGTGGCCGCCGCCTCCGCCGCGGCGGTGGTCGCGGTGTCGGACGGCATGCGCGCCGACATCGCCGCCGCGTACCCTTCCATTCCTTCCGAACGTGTCCATGTGATACGCAACGGCATAGACACCTGCGAGTACGCGCCCGACCCGGGCACGGACGCTCTGGTCAGGCACGGCGTCGACCCGGCGCGGCCCTATGCCGTCTTCGTGGGGCGGATCACCAGGCAGAAGGGCGTGCCCGTGCTGCTGCGGGCCGCCGCGGCGCTCGACCCGTCCGCCCAGCTCGTGCTCTGCGCGGGGGCGGCGGACACCCCCGAGCTGGCCGCCGAGGTGTCAGCCCTGGTCGCCGGCTTGCAGGCATCCCGGTCCGGGGTGATCTGGATCCACCAGATGCTGCCCAAGGCCGAGATCATCCAGCTGCTCACGCATGCCGCCGTCTTCGCCTGCCCCTCGGTGTACGAGCCGCTGGGCATCGTCAACCTGGAGGCGATGGCGTGCGGGACCGCGGTGGTCGGCTCCCGGGTCGGCGGCATCCCCGAGGTCGTGGCGGACGGGGTGACCGGGCTGCTCGTGCCGCCGGATGACCCGGCGGCGCTCGCGGCGGCGCTGAACGCGCTGCTGCGCGACCCGGGCCGCGCGGCGGCGATGGGCCGTGCCGGGCGGGAGCGGGCGGCCAGGGAGTTCAGCTGGGACGCGGTGGCCGCGCAGACCGCCGCGCTGTACGGCTCCCTACAGGACGCGGACCGCTAGCAGGCAGGCGTCGTCGCCGGTGTCGGAATTGGCGCCGGCCAGGATGCGGGCGGCGTGGCTGTCGGCGTCCGGGCCGGCCGGGACGGCGGCCGCCGCGAATTCGGCGAGGGCGTCGGTGATGGACGCCGCGCGGCGCTCGATCAGCCCGTCGGTGTAGAGCAGGAGCGTGTCCCCGGGCCGCAGCGGGAGGCCGACCTGCTCGAACTCGGCATCCGTCGTCACGCCGAGCATCATCCCCTCGGGCGCGGGCTGCACCACGGCGACGCCGCCGCGGACCAGGATCGGCGGCAGGTGGCCGGCCCGTGCCCAGCGGAACACGCGGGTCAGCGGGTTGTAGCGGCCGCAGACCACGGTTCCGGTGACACCCTCGGTGAGGTGGCAGGCCGCGTAGTTCAGCTGGCTGAGCAGCTCATGCGGTTCCGTCCCCGTCACCGCGAGCCCGCGCAGCGCGTTGCGGGCCGCGACCATGCCGGTCACGGCCTCGATGCCGTGCCCCACGATGTCGCCGACCACGAGCAGCAGATCGTCGTCGGCGAGCTGGAGCACGTCGTACCAGTCGCCGGCCACCAGCGACCCGGCCATGGCCGGCCGGTACCGCACCGCGATGTCCACCCCGGCGGCCGCCGCCGGCCGCACGCGCGGGGGCATGATCGCGCGCTGCAACCGGATCGCGAGCTCGTGTTCCTCCGCGGCCCGCTGCTCGCTGTCCGCGAGCTGGTCGCGGGTCGCCGCGAGCGCGGTCTGGGCCTGGTAGAGCGCGGTGACATCCTGGAAGGCGCCCCGCAGCGCCACCACCGCGCCGGGGGACGGGGACGGCCGGGCGGGCGCGAGCACCGGGCCGCCCCGCTCGAGCAGGGGCTCGGCGAACACCCGGATCTGCCGGAGTGCCCCGTCCTGCGGCCGGACGACGCCGAAAACCGCTGCCGCGGGCTCGCGGTCGCGCAGCAGCGACTGCCGGAACTGGATCACCAGCGCCCGGTCGGCCTCGGCCACGTGGCCGTCGAGTTCGGCGAGCGGGATCGGCGACGCCCGCGCCGGGTCGAGGCCGAAGACCGCGTACGCCGCCTCGGTCCAGCGGATGGCGCCGGTCCGCAGGTCCTCCTCCCAGCCGCCGAGCCGGCCGATGCGCTGCACGTGGCCGAGCAGTTCGGCGAGCCGGCCGTCCTCGTCACCGCCCAGGCCGCGCCACGTGAAGACGACGCGGCCCTGGTACGGCGCGGCGCGCAGGTCCGCGACGGCCACGGCGTCCGCCTTGCCGGTCAGCGGCCCTGCCCGCGGCGGGCCGACCAGCCCGGGCACGTGCTGCGCGCGGCCGTCGGCGAGCACGCGCGCCGCCCGCGCGAACAGGCCGTCGCCCGACGCGCTGTCCGGATAGGCCCGCAGCAGGGTCAGCTCCCTGACGTCCGCGGCGGAACGGCCGGCCGGGTCGACGAAGCCGGGCGACAGGTGCAGCACGGCGAAGTCCGCCGGCCGCCCGGAGGCGTCCCGCACCGGGGACACGACCAGGACGGATCCGGCTAGCTGGTCGAGCAGCCGGTACAGCGCCGGCGCTCCGCCCCCCGGCTGGTCCGCCGCCGGCCGGCCGGAGGCGGCCGGCCGGCCTGTCAGCCGGTCGTCGCGGGCCGCCATGTCACCGCCTCCCTGACGCTGCGTTGCCTGCACGGTACCATCCGCGTACGGGAAAACCGCAGGCCGCAGCCGGGTGAACGGGAAAGAGGCGCGGCCTTTCGTTCCGTATCAACCGGATCTAATTCCCGCGGGTTACCGCGCCCGGCCGCGGGCGCGATGCGGCCGGGATGGGAGCGCCCCGCCCGGGGAGCGCCCGCCGCTACCCCTGCCCGCGGGCGATCGCCTCGGCCGGTTCCTCCTCCGGCATCTTCGACCTGTCCCCCGCGTCCAGCTCCGCGGCCCGTTTGCGCAGCGTCTTATTCGTCTTATTCCTTGTCCGGGGTGCTGGCCAGGTACGTGGCGCTGACGTCCATGCCGCCGTGTTCCCTGGCTCCCTCGGCCGGCCGCCGTGCGATCGCCTCGGCGACCGGCAGGTCCAGGCCGCGGGTTCCGGCGGCGCTGCGCACGAGGCCGGCGTCCCTGGCGGCCAGGTCCAGCCGGAACGCGGCGGCGAAGTCCCGCTCCCGCACCGCCGTGCCCTTCATCCGCAGGTACGGAAGGCCCAGGGTGCCGCCCTGCGCGCCGAGCACGGCGACCGTCTCCGTCTGGCTTGCGGTCATCGGCGATCCTCCCTGGTAGGCCGGTTTACGGGTGGTCCCCTACCCCGCGGGATGGGCCGGAACCGCTGAGGACGCGGCCGGGACCGCTGAGAACGCCCGGCCGGCGGCGGAGGGCGGCGCCGGCTCGTCGAACGTTTTCCCGTGGTTTTCGTTTTTGCCCTTCCTAGCTGGGTAGCCGCCCGGAACCATCCACGACGACAAGGCTTTCGAGCGATAACCGATAACAGAGCCTCTGGGCAGCACAGCCGGCGGACGCCGTGCCGCGCTGGCTCAGGTGAGGAGGCTGAAGATGAAAGGCAGCATGCGGGCAGCCGCAGCGCTGGCCATCGGCTACGTCCTGGGCAGGCGGCGGAAGCTGCGTACCGCGACGCTCATGGCCGCCGCCACGGCGGTCGGCGGCACGACCGTAGGCGGCATGGCCCTGCGGCGGGGCATGAAGATGGCCGGCTCCACCGAGGCGATCGGCAAGATCGCGCCGCAGCTCACCGAGATCGCCGACACGGTGCGGGAGGACCTGCTGACCGCCGCGAAGGCCGCGGCCTCGGCCGCGGTCAGCAACCAGCTCGACGCGCTGACCGACTCGCTGCATGAGCGGGCCGAACGGCTGCGCAACCCCGGTGAGGCGGCCGCGGAAGGCGCGGGCCAGGCCGCGGCGGCCGCGGGCCAGGCCGCGGCGGCCGGGGGCGCGGCGGCCGGCGCCGGGCGCCGGGCGGCGGCCGGTACGGCCGGGCGTGCCGCCTCCACCGCCGGCGGGACGGCCCGCCGGGCGGCCGGGCGCCGCCGGGCCGCCGCCGGCGAATCCGGTGAAGAGGAAGAGTTCGAGCCGGAGGACTACGAGGCCGGCGAGGCGGACGCCGAGGCCGGAGAGCCCGAGGACGAGGGCTACCCCGGGGAGGAGGGCTACGCCGGCGAAGACGAAGACGAGGAAGCCGGCGAAGACGAAGACGAGGAAGCCGGCGAAGACGAAGACGAGGAAGCCGGCGAAGACGACGAGCCGGCCCCGCGGCCAGTGCGGCGGCCGGCCGCCGGGCGCCGCTCCCCGGTGACCCGGACGAGGAGGTGACCGATATGCCTCCGGCAGCCAGGGAAAGCGGGCCGATGGCCCGGCTCAAGTCGGAAGCGAGCGGCCTGGTCGGCGCGCTCGCCGACCGTGCGACCTCGGCCGCGCGCGAGAAGGTGCAGGGCGCGATCGGCCGGCTCACCGACTACGCGGAGGGCAACGGGCCCGGCCTGATGGCCGCGGTGACCGGCGTGCGGAGCCTCGCCGAGGGCAAGGGCCCGATCCGGTCCCTGTTCGGCGCCGGGGTGGCGGGCGCCCGGGAGAAGGTGTCGGGCATGTTCGGCGGCGGCAGGGGCAAGAGCCAGGGCCGCCAGAAGCTCAAGCTCACCAACATCGTCGAGTCGATCGACATCGGTGCCCCCATCCGGGTCGTCTATGACCAGTGGACCCAGTTCAGCGACTTCCCGACGTTCATGAAGAAGGTCGAGAGCGTCCAGCAGGAAGAGGACCAGAAGCTGAACTGGAAGGCACAGGTCTTCTGGTCGCACCGGACCTGGGAATCCACGATCCTCGACCAGCACCCCGAGGACAAGATCATCTGGCGCTCCAAGGGACCGAAGGGGCACGTCGACGGCGCGGTCACGTTCCACGAGCTGGCCCCGGGCCTGACCAGGGTCCTGGTCGTCCTCGAATACCACCCCCAGGGCCTCTTCGAGCGCACCGGCAATCTATGGCGCGCTCAGGGACGGCGCGTGCGGCTGGAGCTCAAGCACTTCCGGCGCCACGTCATGGGCCACGTCCTGCTGAATCCCAGCGAGGTCGAAGGCTGGCGCGGGGTGATCGAAGACGGGGAAGTGGTCAAGGACCAGGAAACCGCGCTGCGGGAGGAGCAGGAGCTGCGGGAGGAGCGGGAAGCCCGGGAGCGGGACGGCGAGCGGGGGCAGGAGGCCCGGGGCCGCGGAGCCGCCGAGGGCGAGGCCGCGGAGCCTGGGCAGGCCGAAGAGGCCGAAGATGCCGGAGAGGACGCCGGGGAAGAGCCCGCGGAGCCAGAAGATGCGGGGCCAGAAGATGCGGGGCCAGAAGATGCGGGGCCAGAAGAGGAAGAACAGGAGCAGGAGCCCGCGGGCGCGCGGGCATCCGGCGACGGCCGTGCCGCGGGAGACGGCGCGGGCGGCGGGCGCCAGGCCGGGCGGAGCCGGGGCACGGCGGCCGCGCCCGGGCGGCGGCCGGCCGCCGCCCGGGCGAACCGCGGAGAGGACCAGCCGCGGCGCGGCGCCCGGCAGGGCGCGGTACGAGGCCGGGCGAGGTAGTTACCGGCACTACGGGGACGGTCGGCCGGCAAGGCGGACGGCCGCGGGGAAGGCAGGACAGATGTCCATTGCAACGCAGGCTGGCGGCGGCGGTCCGTCGCCGTCCGGGCTCGCCGACGTCATCGACACGATCCTGGACAAGGGGCTCGTCATCGACGCGTACGTCCGGGTGTCGCTGGTCGGCATCGAACTCCTCACGATCGACGCGCGCGTCGTGATCGCCAGCGTCGACACCTACCTGAGGTTCGCCGAGGCGGTCAACAGGCTCGACATCTCGCAGGAGAAGGAAGGCCTGCCCGGCCTCGTCGGCAGCCTCGAGGAGAACGGCGCGAAGGGCAAGACCAAGGGCGCCCTCGACGCGGCCGGGGACAAGCTGCGTGAGTTCACGCAGGCGCAAGGCGGCGAGCGCGCCTCGCGGCGCCCCCGCCGGGAAGGAGGCTGACGATGACCGCCCGATCCCAGGGCCGGGACACACGGCGCTCCGGTCAGAAGACGGTGTACGTTTACGGGATCCTGCCCGGCGATGTCGAGCTCGACTCGGGCGTGACCGGCGTCGGCGACCCGCCCGGCGAGGTCCGGCTGGTGCGGCACCGGGACCTCGCGGCGCTGGTGAGCGACGTTGACCTGGGCACGCCGCTGGGGCGGCCCGACGATCTCGTGGCGCACGAGGAACTGCTCGATTCGGCCGCCGCCGACGTGCCGGTGCTGCCGCTGCGCTTCGGCGCCGTGATGGGCAGCGACGAGGCGGTGGCGGCGGAACTGCTCGGCGCCCACCACGACGAGTTCGCGGCCGCCCTGGAGCAGCTGGAAGGTCACACCGAGTACGTGGTCAAGGGCCGCTACGCCGAGGACGCGATCCTGCGCGAGGTGCTCACCGAGAACCAGCAGGCGGCCGGCCTGGCCGGCCAGATCCGGGGCGCGGACCCGGACGCCACCCGGGAGCTGCGGATACAGCTCGGGGAAATCATCAACAACGCGGTGGCCGCCAAGCGCGAGGAGGACACCCGCGAGCTCGGCGGCGCCCTGGAGGGCCTGGCCGCCGCGAGCGCGGCGCGCCAGCCCACCCATGAGCTCGACGCCGTGTACGTCGCCTTCCTGATGGAAACCGGCAAGGCCGAAGACCTACAGGACGCGGTGGACCGGCTGGCGCAGCAGTGGCGCGGCAGGATCGAGCTCCGGCTGATCGGGCCGATGGCCGCCTACGACTTCACGGGGAACGCCGCCGCGGCGCCTGAGGCCCAGCCCGCGAGTTCGCCGGGCGCGGCGAGCTGACATGGGCCTGCTCACGCTGCCGTTCCGGCTTCCTTTCCTGCCGGTCCAGGCGGTCATCCGGCTCGCGGAGGTGATCGGCGGGCAGGCCGAACGGGAGCTGTACGACCCGGCGCGGGTCAGGCGCGAACTTGAGGACGCACAGCGGCGGCACGCGGCCGGCGAGATCTCCGGCGAGGAGCTGTCCCGGATCGAGGACGAGGCCACGGGCAGCCTGCTGCGGCCGGGGCCAGGCGGCGCAGGCCATGGCCGGCCAGGACATGGCCGGCCAGGACATGGCCGATGACGACGGGAACTGATCGACATGGCTGAACGACGGCCCGCCCGTGACCGCGGAAGGGCGGCGGACGGAGCCCAGCCCGAGCTCACCGCGGCCGAGGCGGGCCGGTACGGGCTGCGGGAGATCGCCGGGCTCACCGGCAAGGAGACCGAAGGCGTCACGGGCGTGGAGCCGACGGAAGACGGCTGGCTGGTCTTCGTCGAGGTCGTCGAGGACCGCCGGATACCCTCCTCGACCGACCTCCTCGCGACGTACCAGATCGAGCTCGGGCCGGACGGAGAGCTGGTGTCCTACCGGAGGGTGCGGCGCTACTCCCGCGGCCGCGGCGACGACGCCAACGGGGAGGGCTGATATGGCGTCTGGTGACATGGTACGGCCCGGCGCGGGGGGCGCGCAGCTGTACGGGACCGGCACGGGCGGCGGGACCGGCGGGCGCACGCCCGCCAACCTCGGCGACATCCTGGAGCGCGTCCTCGACAAGGGCCTGGTGATAGCGGGTGACATCCAGGTCAACCTGCTCGACATCGAGCTGCTCACCATCAAGCTCCGGCTGGTGATCGCCTCGCTCGATACCGCCAGGCAGGCCGGCATCAACTGGTGGGAGGACGACCCGTGGCTGAGTGCCCCCGCCAGACGGCGCCCGGGCGAGCGGGAGCTGCGGGACGAAAACCGCAGGCTCCGCCGCCGGATCAGCCGGCTGGAGGGCGCCCGGGAGAGCGAAGGCGAACCGGCGGATGCGGATGAGGAAGAGCACGTGTCAGGACGGCGGAACCATGACTGACAGGCAGGGCGTGTGGACGTACGCCATCACCGACTACAGCGGCGGCGAGCTGCCCCCGCTTACCGGCGTGGCCGGAACGAAGGTGCGCACCGCCACGGCCGCGGGCCTGACGGTGCTGGTCAGCGACGTGGCCCTGGCCGAGTTCGGCGAGGTGGCGCTGCGCCGGAACCTGGAGAACCTGGCGTGGCTGGAGGAAGTGGCCCGGGCGCACCACCAGGTCATCGAGGCGGCGGCGCGGCTGTTCCCGGTGCTGCCCGCGCGGCTCGCCACCATCTACAGCAGCGACGCCGCCATGGCCGCGGTGCTCGGCGCGCGCGCCGGGCACGTGCACGCGGCGCTGCGCCGGGTGGGCGGGCGCGTGGAATGGGGCGTGAAGGTGTATGCGGCGCCGGAGGACGACAGGCGAGAACCGGTCCCGGCGAGCATGGCGGGCGGCGAGGGCGCGGGCCGTGGCACCGGGCGCGGCGAGGGCGCGGGCCTGGCGTACCTGAAGCGGCGGCGCGCGCAGCTCACCGCCGCGCGGGAATCGCGCAGCTCCGCGCTGGCCGCCGCCCAGGCCGTGCACTCGCGGCTGTCCAGGCACGCCGCGCAGGCGCGGCTGTACCCGCCGCAATCCGCTCAGCTCAGCGGGACCCGGACGCCGATGCTGCTCAACGCCGCCTACCTGCTCGAGGCCAACGGCGGGAGCGGGTTCACGTCGGCGGTCGCGGACGCGGCCGCCGCTCATCCTGAGCTGCGGCTCGAGCTCACCGGCCCGTGGCCGCCGTACTCGTTCACCGGAGACGACAGCTGATGGACCACGCGCCGGCCGAGCGGATCAGCCTGGTCGACCTGCTGGACCGGGTGCTCGCCGGGGGGGTGGTGGTGACGGGCGATATCACGCTGTCCGTGGCGGACGTCGACCTCGTCACCATCTCGCTGCGCGCGCTGCTGGCATCGGTGAGCGCGCTGGCCGGCCCGGCCGCGCCGACGGGAGGGGCGGATGACTCAGCACATCAGGTACCGGCTCGACGCGGATGACGACCCCCGCGCGGCGGAACGCGGGCTCGCGTCCCTTGTCCTGACGGTGGTGGAGCTGCTGCGGCAGCTCATGGAGCGGCAGGCGCTGCGGCGGGTGGAAGAGGGATCCGTCACCGATGAGCAGGCCGAGCGGCTCGGCCGCACGCTGATGTGCCTGGAGGAACGGATGACGGAGCTCACCGGGAAGTTCGGGCTGGAGCCGGAGGACCTGAACATCGACCTGGGCCCGCTGGGCACGCTGCTGCCCGAGCGTTAGCCGGGCGGACGGGACCGGTTCCCGGGGGCCTCCCGGCCTCCCGGTCCCGTGCCTCCCGGCCTCCCGGTTCTGGGGCGAGGGGACACGGCACCCCGGTTCTGGGGCGAGGGGACACGGCACCGCTCTTGCCGGGGCGGGGGGCCACCGCCCCGGGTCCCGCGGCGGGCGGGTGCCGCTCTTGCCGGGCCAGATGACCACCGCGCCAGCCACGCAGAACGCCGCGATGACCACCGTCACGAGCGCCCAGGGCGCCGGCCTGCCGCGGCGGCCCGCCAGACCCCGGACTGCCCGAACCGGCGGCCGCCGACGTGGTGGCCGCGGCGCGGGAGCCCTCGGCACGTTCACCGCCGTGCGGTTTGGATCCCGGTTCAACGGGTAAGGCGCTCGATCGTGGCGGGAGTACGGGTTACGAGACTGAGCGCCGGGCCGTCGCGCCCGGGCGCCGCGGAGGTGCGGCGTGGCTGACCCGCCGGCAGCGGCTCCGGCGTTCTGGCATGCCGGTTTCCTCTACCGGAGCGACGCCGAGTACGCGGACACGGTGGCCGGTTTCCTCCGCGAGGGGCTGACCCGCGGCGAGCCCGTCTTCGCCGCCGTGCCGCCCGCCAAGGTCAGCCTGCTCACCGACGCCCTCGGCGCGGACGCCAGGCATGCGCAGTTCGCCGACATGACGCAGCTGGGGCGCAACCCGGCGTGGATCATCCCCCGGGTGCTCGCGTTCGCCGAGCGGCACGCCGGACGGCACGTCCGGTACGTGGGCGAGCCCGTCTGGGACACCCGCAGCGCTGCCGAACTGCGGGAAGCCACCAGGCACGAGGCGCTCATCAACCTGGCGTTCGCGGACGCGGACGCGGATATATTGTGCCCCTATGACACCGTGCGGCTCGCCCCCGCGGTCATCGCCGACGCCCGGCGGACCCATCCGCTGCTGCTGCCGGCCGGCGGCCGGGGGATCGCTCGCGGGCACGCCGCACCGCACCAGATCCCGTCCAGTTGCAGCTCGCCGCTGCCCGCGCCGCCTCACGATGCCATGATCCATACCTACCGCACGGACCTGGCGCGGGTCCGGGCCCTGGTGTCGGAGCACGCCAGGAAGGCGGGCCTCAGCGATACCCGCGCCGGCGACCTGGTGCTCGCGGTGAGCGAGGCGGCAGCCAACACGCTGCGCCATACGCGGTCCCATGGCAGCCTGTCCATCTGGCACGACGAGGACGAGGTCGTCTGCGAGATCCGCGACGAGGGCACGATCACCGACCCCCTGGCCGGACGCCGCAGGCCCGTCCCCGGCGCGCCCGGCGGGCACGGCCTCTGGCTCGTCCATCAGGTCTGTGACCTGGTAGAAGTGCGTTCGGATGACAGCGGCACCACGATCCGGATGCACATGGCGATCACCCCGCCGCAGGCAGCCGGCTGAGCGATGCCGGCGGCGCCGTCCGTATGGTAAAACTCGGGTGTGGACCTGCTTACCACCTCTGTCGCGACGGTCGAGTCTGCGAGCGAGCCCTGCACGGTCGTGGAACTCGCCGGCGAGGCCGACGTCACCAACAGCGACGCGCTTCGCGAGGTGCTTGAGGCCGAGGTGGCCAAGCAGCCGCGCATGCTGATCATCGACCTGTCCGGCCTGCGCTTCATGGACTCGTCCGCGCTGCACGTCATCTTGCGGGCCAACCGGGTGATGGACCGCCAGGGCGGCGTCCTGGCGCTCGCGGCTCCGCGCGAGCCGGTGGCGAAGATGCTCCGGCTGACCGCCGCCGACCAGCTCATCCCCGTCTACGCCAGCGTGAGCGAGGCAACCGCGGAGTGACCGGCGCCGGAAAAATGCCCCGGGAGCGTTTATCCGGGCTCCGGCAGGGATAAGATCACCGGCAGTGGTGCCTACGACGCAGGCACGATCCACGCCATTCACGGCGTGCGTGCTCGCGTGGCCACCGCTGTCTTTAATCTCCGGCCTCCGACGGCCCGCCGTGATGGCTCCCGCGGTGAGGAGGCCTTTCATGAAGATCGCCCTGGTAGCGCAGCATGCGACACTGGTTTCTGACAGCGGTTCGCCGCGCGATGGCCAGTCCGGACCGCGGGCCGGGGAGGACGATGTCCGGCTGCGCGACCTGAGCCGGAACCTGGCCGCCAAGGGCCACCGGGTGACCATCTACGCGCAGCGGCACGAGGCGTCGCTCCCGGCCAGTGCCGAGCTGGGCCGCGGCGTCCGGGCCGAGTACATCGGCCCGGCCGCCAGGCTCGATGAGCCGGAGCTGCTAGCCCGGCTGCCGGAGTTCAGCAGCCCGTTGCGTGAGCGGTGGAGCCGCGAGCGTCCCGACGTGGTGCACGCGCTGCGCTGGACGAGCGGACTGGCGGCGCTGGCCGCAGCGCGCGACCTGCGGGTTCCTGTCGTGCAGTCGTTCGACTCGCTCGGCGTGGCCGAGCGCCGTCACCATGTGATCCGGGGCGGCGTGGGCACCGAGCGGATCCGGCTTGAGCCCGCGATCGGCCGCAGCGTCAACGCCGTCGTCGCGGGAAGCTCGGACGAAGAGTCAGACCTGGCCCGCCTCGGGGTCCCGCGCCGGTCGATCAAGGTCATCCCGTGCGGCGTCGACACCGACGAGTTCACCCCCGAGGGGCCGGTGGCCAAGCGCACCGCCCGCCCCCGGCTGGTGACCGTGACCCGGCTGGACGAACACGAGTCGCTGGCCACGCTGCTGCGCGCGCTGTCCAAGGTGCCGGGCGCCGAGCTGATCGTCGCGGGCGGCCCGCCGCGCGCCGAGCTGGGCGGCAACCCGGCCTACCGCCGGCTCGCCGCGCTCGCCGGTTCCCTCGGCGTCTGCGGGCGGGTGCTGTTCGCCGGCGCCCTGAGCCGCGCCGCGCTGCCGCCGCTGCTGCGCTCGGCCGACCTGATGGTGAACGTCTCCGAGTACGAGCCGTCGGGGATGGTGTCCGTCGAGGCGATGGCCTGCGGTACCCCGGTCATCGCCTCCCCTGTCGGCGGCCAGGTGGACGCCGTGGTCGACGGGACGACCGGCATCCTGGTCCCTCCGGGCCGCCCGGCGCTGCTCGCCCAGCGGATCCGGCAGCTGCTCGCCCACCCGATGCTGCTCGAGGCGTTCAGCGTGGCGGCGGCGGACCGGGCGCGGTCCCGGTACTCCTGGGACCGGATCGCCCACGAGACCCTCGCCGTCTACGACCGCGCGCTCGACGCCGCGGCCGCCGCCTGACCGGCCCGCCGCAGAAGGGTGCGGGTGCCCGGCGCCCGGGGAAAGGCGGGCACCCGCGCGCCCGCGGGACGCCGGGCACTCGCGCGCCCGGGGGAAGGCGGGTACCCGTGCGCCCGGGGCGGGACGCCGGGCACCGCGCGTGTTTGACGCCGCGCCTGCTGGACAGTGGGCGACACGAACCTGGGAACGGAGGCAGCGGTGGCACAGATCGCATCTGAAGCACTGGTGCAGCGGCTCATCGACTGGGGGGTCGACACGGTGTTCGGCCTGCCCGGCGACGGCATCAACGGGATCATGGAGGGCCTGCGGCGGCACAGGGACAAGATCCGCTTCGTGCTCGTGCACCACGAGGAGGCCGCGGCGTTCATGGCGACCGCGCACGCCAAGGCCACCGGCAAGATCGGCGTCTGCCTGGCGACCTCCGGGCCGGGCGGCATCCACCTGCTGAACGGCCTCTACGACGCGAAGATGGACCACGCCCCGGTGCTGGCCGTCACCGGCATGCAGGAGACCTCGGTGCTCGGCACCGGCTACCAGCAGGAGGTCCCGCTCGACAAGCTGTTCGCGGATGTCGCCGAATACGACCAGATGATCTACAACCCGGTGCAGATCCCCGCGGTGACCGACATCGCCATCCGCACGGCCTATGCGCGCCGCGGCGTCGCCCATATCACGGTGCCCAACGACATCCAGGTGGCCGACGCCGGCGCCGACCCCTGGCAGCACGTCGCGCCCGCCAGCGCCCCGAAGACCGCGGCCGTCTACCTCGAGCCGCCCGGCATGCCGTCGCCGCAGGAACTGCAGCGGCTGGCCGATTTCCTCAACGAGGGACGCAAGATCGCCATCCTGGCGGGTGCCGGGGCGCTGCACGCCCGCGAGGAGGTCCTCGCCGTCGCCGAGGCGCTCGGCGCGCCGATCGTCAAGACGCTGCCCGGCAAGGCGGTCGTCCCCGACGACTCGCCGTACACCACCGGCGGGATCGGGCTGCTGGGCACCAAGCCGTCCGAGGACCTGATGGAGGAGATCGACACGCTCTTCCTCGTCGGCACGAACTTCCCCTACACCAAGCACCTGCCCGCCACGGTCAGGGCCGCGCAGATCGAGGCCGACCCGGCCCGGGCCGGGGCGCGGATCCCCACCGAGCTGCCCATCGTGGGCGATGCCAGGCAGGCGCTGCGCGGGCTGCTGCCGCTGCTCAAGCAGCGGTCCGACACCTCCTTCCTGGCCAGGTACCAAAAGGAGATGCGGGCCTGGCGGAAGAAGATGGCCAGCCTCGAAGACGCCGGGCGGGACCCGATCGCGCCGCAGTACCTGATGGCCGCGATCAGCGAGCTCGCCGCCGACGACGCCATCCTCACCTGCGACAGCGGAACGATCGCCACCTGGGCCGCCCGGCACTGGACGATCCGCGGCGGCCGCCAGTTCTACCTGTCGGGCAACCTCGCCACGATGGCCCCCGGCCTGCCGTACGCGATCGGCATCCAGCACGCCTACCCGCAGCGGCAGGTGATCGCGTTCGTCGGCGACGGCGGCTTCGCGATGCTCATGGCCGAGTTCCTCACCGCCATCCAGCACCGGCTGCCGGTCAAGGTCGTGATCAACAACAACAACTCGCTCGGCCAGATCCTGTGGGAGCAGATGGTCCTCGGCTACCCAGAGCACGGGGTCAGGTACCCCGAGCCGTTCGTGGACTACGCGGCGTTCGCGACCGCCAACGGCGCGCTCGGCGCGAAGGTCACCGAGCCCGGCGGGGTGAAGGACGCGATCCGGCTGGCGCTCGGCCACCCCGGCCCGGCGCTCGTCGACGTGAACGTCAACCCGGCCGAGCCGCCAATGCCCGGCAAGGTCGAATACGAGCAGGCGAAGAACTTCGCGCTGGCGTTCCTGCGCGGCCAGCCGCACCGCGCGACGATCGCGACCACCCTGTTCCAGGACAGGATCCAGCAGCTGCGGCCGTAAGGAATCATCCCGAACGCACGCGGCCGGCTCCGCACGGCAGGCGCTAGCCGTCGTCGGCGGGCGGCCTGGCCGCCGCGGCCGCCGCCGGCTAGGCCCAGGCGGAATCGAAAGATATTTCAACCGGGAAAGATATTCACTGTATAGCCATAAAAACCTTACCCGGCCATGGCTGGCGGCGGCCGGCTCTCAGGAGTGCGGGTCCGGGCCGGGGTCGCCGCCGGAGGCGGCGGCCGCCAGCCGCGGCAGGTATGCCTCCCAGGCGATCTGGTGCCCGTCGCGCAGCTCGGCGTTCGGGAGATCATCGTGCCGCACGGTTACCCTGGTCCCGCCGCCGGCGGGGCTGAGGGTGACGGTGACCCGGGTGCTGCCGGCTGGCATCGCGCTGGCCGTGGTCTTCCCGCCACGCTGGTGCTTGGTCCGCAAGGCGGCGCCCTCGTCGGCGAACCCCCAGGTGAAGACCACCTGACGCGGTTCGTCGACGCGCACGAACTCACCCGCGGCCCGGAAGCCGTCGGGCATCCGTATGTGGTATTCCCCGCCGGGGACCGGCTCGAGCCTGGCCTCGGCCCCCATCCAGCGCACGTACCGGCCCGGGTCGGTGAGGTATTCGAACACCTCGGCCGGGGCGGCCGGCACCACGACCGACGCCTCCGCGCTGTAGGTCCCGGTCATGACCGGCCGTCCTTCCCGAACTGCCCGGCAAGCCACCGGTCGAACCGCTCGCCATGGCTGGCCAGCTCCCCTATTCCGACGCCGCCGCCATGGCGCAGGATCGGGCAGCCGCGGGCGATTCCGACCGCCGCGCCCAGGCTGGTGGCGCGGATCACCGAATAACCCCCGAGCGTGGTGCCGGCGGCGCCGGCGCCGACGGCGGCCGCGGTGAACGCCGGGTCGCCGCGGTCCATCAGCCGGGCGCCGAGCTCAAGCTGCCAGCGGCACCATTCCTCGAAGGTGCCGCTACCGGGGGCGTAGTTATCCGGGGAGCGGAAGGTGAACAGGTACGCGGACATGTGCGTGCTCCGTTCCGTTCGTAGTGCCGGGTCCACTTGCCGGCTACATAGACACCGCCGGGCTTGCGTTCTGGTCGGCCGGCGCGGGAAAATCCCGCCGTGACAGCGGACCTGCTCGGCCGGGCCCGGACCGGCGACGGGGACGCGTTCCGCGAGCTGGTCAGCCCGTACCAGCGCGAACTGCTGGTGCATTGCTATCGCATGCTCGGCTCCGTCCAGGACGCCGAGGACGCGCTTCAGGAGGCGATGCTCGCCGCGTGGCAGGGCCTGGCCGGGTTCGAGGAACGCGCCTCGGTCCGCACCTGGCTGTACCGGGTCGTGACCAGCCGGTGCCTGAACGCCCGGCGCGCTGCCTCCCGCCGCCGGGGAACCAGCGCGCCGCCGGGGCCGCAGCCGCCCGAGCCCACCCGGCTCGGCGAGGTCACCTGGCTCGAGCCCTACCCGGACGAGCTGCTCGGCGGCCTGGCCGACGCCGCACCCGGCCCCGAGGCCAGGTACGAGGCCCGTGAGGCGATATCGCTCGCGTTCATCACCGCGGTCCAGCGGCTGCCGCCGCGGCAGCGCGCCGCGCTGATCCTGCGTGATGTCCTCGGATACGCGGCCAGCGAGGCGGCGGTCATCCTCGGCGTCACCGAGGACTCGGTGACCAGCTTGCTGAAGCGTGCCCGTGCCGCCGTGCGCTCCGGCAGCGGCGAGCAGCCGGCGGCACCGGACTCGCCCGGCGGGAAACGGCTGATCGAAGAGCTCACCGCGGCCTATGAGCGCGGCGATGTGGCGGGCATCGTCAGGCTGTTCAGCGACGACGCCTGGCTGACCATGCCGCCGCTCCCCCTTGAGTACCAGGGCCGTGCCCTGATCCGCCGGTTCCTCACCACGATCGCGTTCCGTGACGGCCGTACCTACCTGCTCATCCCCACCCGGGCCAACGGCCAGCTCGCCATGGCGTCATACCTGCGCGAACCGGGGACAGCCGGGCCCGCCACCGCCAGCTCGCTGCTGGTGCTCACGCTGGCCGGGACCCGGATTCAGGCCATGACCCGCTTCGGCCAGAGCGTCTTCGGGTATTTCGGCCTGCCGCCCGAACTGGCGACCAGTTAACGCCGCGCGCGGTGTCTGACTCCATCGCAGGCCATTGCCGCGAAGGAGAACGACATGAGCGACTACGAGCGGGCCATCCGCATCGCCGCGACCCCGCGGAAGGTATTCGAGACCCTGACGGACGTGACCGAGTTCGCCGGCTGGTGGGCACCCGCCACAGGCTCAGCCCGCGACGGCGGCGAGCTGCGCATCTTCTTTGAAGGCATCCCCCAGCCGCTGCTCCTCCAGGTCAAGGCGGCCGCACCGGCCTCCGGGCTGGCCTGGCACGTCACCGCCTGCGACTTCATGCCCGACTGGGCCGGCACCACGATCCGCATCACGATCGACCCCGCCGCCGACGGCGGGTGCGACACGACGCTCCGGCACGAGGGGCTGACCCCGCGGCTGGAGTGCTACGACATGTGCCGGGCCGGATGGGACCAGTACGTGCCGAGCCTGCGCGACTACGTCGAGACCGGCGCCGGGCACCCGTACCAGCCGCGCTGAGCCCTGCGGTACGCCGCACGGCACATCCCGGAAACAAGACGGCGACGACTTCGGCCCGGCAAGCCCGTCGGAAGACGACCGCGAAACCGGCCATGACGGGATCGGCACGCCGTTACGGGCGCGGGCAGGCGGCGCTCTCGGCGGGCTCGTCGCGGTAGGCGGTCAGCGACTTCGACCCGCTGGCCAGCACGGTCGAGATCAGGGCCCGCACCGCCGGGCGCTGGCTGGTCCGCGGGTTGGTGAGCAGGACCAAGTCGATCGTCCCGAGTTCGGGCAGCCGGTGGCCGGGGCCGAGGGTGGCGAGCTGGGGCGGCACGAGGCTCGCGGCGAGAGCCGAGATGCCGATGCCGGCGGCGACGGCCGCGATGAGGCCGTTGACGCCGCGGCAGACGCAGGCGCTGCGGAACGGCAGGCCCGCGCGGTTCAGGGCCCGGCGTATCTCGGTGCGCGAGATGCTCGGGGCCGGGTAGATGACGAGCGGCAGGGGCCTGGTCAGGTCGAGCTTCGCCGACGGCGTGCCGACCCACACCAGGCGCTCCCGCTTGACAAGCTGACCGCGCTGCTCGCCGCTGGGGCGCTTGCCGATGAACACGTCGAGCTTCTCGCCCTCCAGCCGCTGGTACAGCAGGCCGCTCTGGTCAACCGTGAGGTCGAAGTCGACGAGGGGGTTGTCCCGGCGGAAGTCGCGCAGGATCTGGGGCAGGCGGGTGAGCGCGAGGTCGTCCGCGATGCCGATGCGCAGGCGCCCGCGCGGCCGCGATCCGCTGAAGTAGGCCGCCGCCTGGTCGCACGCGGCGAGGATGTTGCGCGCGAATCCGATCATCGCCTCGCCGTCGGCCGTCAGCGATACCGAGTGCGTGTCCCGCAGCACGAGCGTCCGGCCGACCTGCCGCTCAAGGCGGCGTATGTGCTGGCTGACGGTCGGCTGCTGGATGCCGAGCCGGGCGGCGGCACGGGTGAAGCTGCCGGTCTGCTCGACGGCGAGGAAGGTCGCCAGCAGCTGCGGGTCATAACCGGTCATAGCGTTTCATAATAACTGTTAGGCACTTAATTGCGGTTCAATATAAAGCGCGCGCGGCCGAGAATGTCGGAGGACAACCGGCTACAGGAAGGCCCGCACCGTGACGACCGCCGCGGCGATCCGGCAACCGAGGGGCGCCTTCGCGGCCCTCACCTCGCGCAGCTACCGGATCTACCTCGGCGGGCAGAGCCTGGCCAATACCGGCACGTGGATGCAGAGCATCGCCCAGGACTGGCTGATATTCGGCCTGACGCGCAGCCCGGCCGCGGTCGGCGTGACGATGGCGCTGCAGTTCCTGCCGATGCTGCTGCTCGGCCTGCATACCGGGGCGGTGGCCGACCGGCTGCCGAAGCGGCGCATCCTGCTGACCACGCAGACGCTGAACGCGGCCGCCGCCGGCGCGCTGGCCGCCGTCACGATCGCCGGCGCGGCACGCCCGGCCGACGTGTACGCGTTCGCGTTCGCGAGCGGCCTGATCTTCGCGTTCGACGGGCCGAGCAGGCAGGCGTTCGTGGCCGAGGTCGTGCCGGCCGGCCGGCTCCGCGCCGCGATCGCCCTGAACGCCGCGGTGTTCCAGGCGACCCGGCTGATCGGGCCGGCCGTGGCGAGCCTGCTCATCGTGAGCGTCGGCACCGGATGGGTGTTCGCGGTCAACGCCGCGTGCTATCTCGGCCCGACGATCGGGCTGCTGCGGCTGCGGCCGTCCGACCTCGGGCCGGCCCCGGCTGCGCCCCGGGCACCCGGGGCGGCGCGGGCGGCCGCGCGGTACCTGCGCCGCCGCCCGGACGTGGTGCGGACGATCTTCCTTGTCGGGATGCTCGGGACGTTCGGGCTGAACTTCCCCATCGTGCTGACCGCGATGGCCAAATCGGCGTTCCACGGCAGCGCCAGCACGTACGGCCTGTTCAACGTCATCCTCGCGATCGGTTCGGCGGCCGGCGCGCTGCTGGCCGGGGCCGGCAGCGCGACGCGGCCGCGCGCCGTCGCGGCCGCGGCGGCCGCGTTCGGGCTCCTCCAGCTGGCCGCGGCGATGGCGCCGGCCCTGGGCGTGTTTCTCCCGCTGCTGGCCGGCATGGGCTTCGCTAACCTCGCGTTCCAGTCCATGGCGAACGCGTTCGTCCAGCTCGCCGTCGACCCCGAACTGCGCGGCCGCGTGATGGGGCTGTACATGCTGGTCTTCGTCGGCGGGACGCCCATTGGCGCGCCGCTCGTCGGCGCGCTCACGAACCAGTTCGGCGCCCGGGCCGGCATGGCCATCTGCGGTGCCGTGCCGGTGCTCGCCGCCGCCGTCGCGGGCGGGAGGAGTCACCACGGGACCGTTCGGATGACACGGCGGCGCGGGCGGGCGGCTCCGGTCACCTCCGGGCCAGCGGCGGCGTCCGGCGACGCCGATGTCACGGCGTGCGGGAGATGAGGAACGCGGCGCCGCCGGACGCGGCGGTGGCAGGGGACAAGCTGTCCGCCCGCCTCGGGGGCGGGCAGCTCCGCGGGCTCCGGCGCCCGGCTGATGGCCGGCCGATGAGATGCAACCTCCACGTCATCGCCCGCCAGACCGTCGCGGCGGTTACCGGCTGGCCGCCGGGCGGCCAGCCGGCCGGCGCTCTAGCGCTCCTCGCGTTCACCGCCGAATTCCGCGCGCAGCGCTTCGTTGTGCTCTCCCAGGGACGGCACCGCGGGAAGCTCGCCGGCCACCTCGTCATCCCAGGTGATGGGCGGGACCAGCAGCGGAATGGGACCGTTCTCGCTGGCTGCCCGAGACCACCGGCGGCGGGCGGTGAGCTGGGGGTGGCTGGCCACCTCATCGAGGCCGCGCATTTCCGCGTAGGCCACCTTGGCCCGGTCCAAGAGCTCCGCCGCCCGCTGCGGCTCCAGGCGCGAGAACGCCGCGGTCACGAGCTCCTCCAGCGCTGGCCGGTTCGCGATCCGCAGGCTGTTGGTCGCGAACCTGCCGTCCGCCGCCAGCCCGGGGTCGGCTAGCACCGTCTCGCAGAACGCATGCCACTCCCGGTCGTTCTGGACCGCGACGAAAAGCACCTTGCCCGTGCGCGTCGGGTACGGGCCGTACGGCGCGATCGTCGCGTGCCGCGCGCCGGACCGGAGCGGCCCCGCTCCCCCGCCCATCGCATAGGCCAGGGGATAGCCCATCCATTCGGCGAGCGCGTCGAGCAGGCTGACCCGGACGGTAGCGCCGAGCCCGGTCGCCTGCCGCCGCAGCAGCGCGGCCAGCACGCCGGCGAACGCGTACATGCCGGCGGCGATGTCCGCCACCGCTATGCCTGCCTTCGCGGGCTCATCCGGCGAGCCGGTGATCGACAGCAGCCCCGCGTCTGACTGGATCAGGAGGTCGTAGGCCTTGCGGTTGGCGTAAGGGCCGGTCTCCCCGTAACCGGAGATGCTGGCGTAGACCAGGCCCGGGAACCGTCCGCGCACCGTGTCCGCGTCAAGCCCGAGCCGGCTGAGCGACCCCGGTGCCAGGTTCTGCAAAACGACGTCGGCCCTGCCGATCATCCGCCAGGCGAGCGCGCGGTCCTCAGCCGACTTCAGGTCCAGCTCGACAGACTCCTTTCCCCGGTTCAGCCAGACGAAATGACTCGACAGGCCGTTGGCCTGCCGGTCGTAGCCACGGGCGAAGTCCCCCGTGCCCGGCCGCTCGACCTTGATCACCCGAGCGCCCAGGTCCAGCAGGTGCCGGCTGGCCAGCGGGCCGGCGACCGCCTGCTCAAAGGCGACCACCAGCACGCCGGCCAGCGGGGCAGTGCCGCTCATGCGGCGGTCCCGCGCGATTCAGCCCGCAACGCGGGTCTCCCCTCCGGGGCGAGCCTTATCCTCGCTGACCGCGGTCCAGGCGAAGAGGGCTTGCGGTGACCTGGCTTCGTCCAGCGCCCAGACCGCCTTGAGGAGCGCATCCGCGTCCGCTTCGGTGATGACCGATTCGGCCTGGTCGCGGAACTTCGCTTCGAGCTCGCCGTCACTCATCGGGTTCATGGCGTGCCCGCGATAGTAGCGCACGCTCTTTGACTCCCGGCTGCCGTCAGCGAACCTGACCGTAACCCGGTTCATGCAGGCTTCGGGCCACGCCGCCACGCACTCGGGGTCCACGTCGACGGTGAGGACGTCAAGGAGCCGCCGGATCTCCGGATCGGCGAGCCGGGACTCGTCGAGATCCTCGCGCCTGACGGTGCCACGGGCCAGCGCGCAGGCCACGACGTAGGGGATCGAGTGGTCCGCGGTCTCCCGCGTGGCCGGCCGCCACTTCTGGGCGTCGCCTGCCATCACGCGCTTCCCGAACTCGAAGGTGCCCACTTCGATCGCGGCGGGAACCCTGCCGTTCGATTCCGCGCGGACGGCGAGGGCCGCCTCGATCGCCCCCTGTGAGAAGTAACCGCTGGGGAAGCGCTTGACATGGCACCTCAAGATGGCGGGGCCGGCGCTCGCGCTGAGCGGCCGCATGTCGGGCTCTCGGCCAGTCACCTGGGACAGCCCGCCGCGCCCGGTGAACGGGGCGTCCGGCCCGGTCACGCCCGCGGCCGCCAGCTCCGCGGCGAACACGCCGTTGCGGCAGGCGTTCCCCGCGGCACAGCCCTTCCACATCGACAGGTCCCCGAGCCGGGTCGCCTGCAGGGACAGGTTCGCGGTCACCGCCAGGGAGAGCGCGTGGCGGGTGTGCTCGCTGGACAACCCGTTGGCCACCGCAGCCGAGGCGGCGCTCGCCACGGCACCGTTCAGCACGTGGTCGATCTGCTCTACGCCGAGCCGGGTGGCGTCGGTCAGCCGGCAGAAGACCTCGTACCCCACCAGGATGCCGCGCAGGACCAGCTCGCCGGGTATCTCGTCTTCGCCAAACGGCGCCATGGCGGCGGGAATGTAATCGCTCGGATGGCCCACTCCGACCGTGCTGCCGAAGGTGTCGTTGTAGTCCAGGAAGCGGATCATGGTGCTGTTCGCGAACACCGCCGCGTCGGGGTGCAGACGGCTCGCGCTGCCCCATACCCGCGCGCCGCGCGGCTTGGCGCGCCGCCCGCTGATGCGCCGGATGATCGCCGGAACCTGCTCGTGGTAGCCGCCCAGGGCGCAGCCGATCGAGTCGAGCAGCATCCGCTTGGCGGCATGCATGGCGTCGTCAGGCTGCCGGGCCCTGCCGTCCTCGACGATATCCATGAGCGCGCTGAGTACCTCGTCCATGAAGCTCCGTCCTGTGGTTACTGACTAGGTGACCGGTTTGGTGCTATCTGCCTGCGACGGCTCCCCGGCCGCGGCCAGCCGGGCGTGACTGGCCGCGATCAGCCCGTCCCCGAGGAGCATGACAGCGGCCGCGGCCAGGGCCGCCCCGGCGGCCGCGAGCCAGGCAACCGTGTAGGAGGCGTGTGCCACCACGAGCGCGAAGAGGAGCGGCCCGGCGATCCCGGCAACGCGATTCCCGGTGAGGGTAATGCCGCTCGCCTTCGCGGGCGCCGCCGGGTGGCTGATGGAGATCGCCATGTTGAACAGGCCGTTCCAGCCCCAGCCGGCCCCGTAGGCTACGACCGCGCCGGCCACGATGAGCGGCGCCAGCCGGGTGGCCGAGCCGGCCGCCAGCAGCACGTAGCCGACGGCGCCGGCGAAGAGCATGCCGCCGACCAGACGCAGATGCCGGCTCATGACGGCCCGGTCCGCCCGCGCTCCCACACCGATGCGGACGCCCGCGGCCATGCCGCCCGCCAGGGAAACAACCAGGCCGGCCGCGCCTTTGCCGAGCCCGGAGGCGACCGCCGAGGTGACCAGGAAGGTGGTCAGCCCCGTGATGGACAGCATGGACAAGCCGAAGCCGATGGCCAGCACCACCAGTGGCGTCACCGCGGGGAGCGGGGGCTGGCCGCCGCGGGCGCGGCGGCGCTCGGCCAGCGTCGTGCGCGGCGCCGGAATCCGCCACGCGGCGACGGCGGCGAGCCCGGCGGCGCCGGCGAACGCCCACCGCCACCCCACGGTGAGGCCGAGCACGGGCACCGCCAGGCCGCCGAGCAGGGAGGAGAACGGAACAGCCGCCTGCTTCACGCCGAAGGCCAGCCCGCGCCGCCCGGGCGCGATCCGGCGGACCAGGAAAAGGTTGGCCGCCGAGTGCATGGCAGCGTCCAGCGCGCCCGCGACCGCCAGGATGGCCGCGAGACCCAGCAGGTTCCTCGCCACGGCGGCGACGAGCGCGAGACAGACCCCGGCGCCGGCCGCCGCGGCCCGCATGGTGCGGGCACCGCCAAGGCTCTCCGCCAGCCGGCCCGCGGGCACGGCAGCCAGCGCCGCCGCCAGGTAGTAGACACTCACCGCCAGGCCAAGGTCCTTGAGGGTCAGGGACAGGGCCGGGCGGATCTGCACGGCCAGCGCGCCCACCAGGAAGATGCTGAGCGAGGTCGCCACCGCGCCCAGCGAGGCCGCGGCAAGCCCCTGGAGGCCGCCGCGGCCCGCGGCGGGGCCCGGCGGGGCCGGGCCGGCCGCCGGGGACGTCATGCGCCCACCGCGGCCAGCGTCCGCGCGTCCCCGGGCAGGCACGATCCGCGCACCCCGCTATGCCCGCGCATGAGGGTGCACGAGGCCGCCGTCGTCTTGTGCGCGGGAGGCCACGCCCGCAGAGAGCAGGCGGGTGATGGCCCGCAGGTCCGCCGCCGATTCCAGGCCCAGGATCAGGTCAGCGGCCCGCTGTCCGGCATCGGCGCCGATGCCGCCCGCCTCCAGGCAGTCCAGGAACTTCTGCCGCAGCTCGGCCTCGCTCATCGGATTCGCGGGACTGCCCTTGGCGAAAGCGGCGCGCGTCCGGTACTCGCGGCCGTCCTTCATGCGCACCCGGATGATGCTCGTCATGGTGTTGTATCCGGCGGCGTCGGCTTCCGGATCCACCTCGAAGCGCACCTTCTCGATGGCGGCCCTCACCTCGGGGTCGGATACCACCTCGTCGCGGAACTCAGCCAGCCCGGCGCGGCCGCGCAGCAGCAGGATGGCGATGCAGAACTCCATGCTGAACTTGGCGGCCAGGCTGTCGGCTGGCCGGTGGTGAATCAGCGCGTTCGGCATGTGGCGGTTGGTACCCACGCGGACTTCCGCCACGTCCTCGGCACGCAGGTCGTGTGCTTGCCTCAGCTCGAGGAACGCGCTCATCGCCGGGTGGGTCAGCGAACCGGAGGGGTAAGGCTTGATGGAAACCCCCGGGTCGGCGAACGTCCACGGGGCGCCCAGCTGGCCGGTGATCTTCGCCGGGTCGTAGCCGCCCCCGGCGGCGCTGAAGAATCCCCGGCCGGCCTCCAGGATGTTGGGCGCAGTGGTGAAGCCCCTCCCGGCCAGGCTCGCGGCCAGCAAACCGCTTTCCGCGGCGCGGCCGGCGTGGAACGGTTTCGTCATGGTCCCGAAGTTCTCGCGCAGCCCGGCCGCCTGCGAGCCGGCCAGCGCGAGCGCGGCGGCGGTCTTCCCGGCGTCGTATCCGAGGAGCCGGGCGGCGCCCGCGGCGGCACCGAACGTGCCGATCGTGCCGGTCGAGTGGAAACCTGACTCGTAGTGGCGGGGATCGATGGACTCCGCGATCGCGGATTCCACCTCCACGCCCACCAGGTAGGCGGCGAGCAGGTCCGCGCCGCTGCTGCCCTCCCGTTCGGCCAGCGCCAGCACGGCCGGCAGCACCGGCGCCGTGGGGTGAGTGAGCAACCCGTAAACCCGGTCGGGCAGCACCGCGAGCTGCGTGTCGTCGAAATCGTCCGCGTGGATCGCCATGCCGTTGAGGAAAGCGGCGAAGCGCGCCGGAAGGAGCGCGCCGCTGCCGAGCACGGTCGAGGTGCCGGCCCGGCAGCCGTAGGAGGCTACTTCCGCGGCGGCGATCGCCACGCCTTCGGTGCGCGCACCGGCCACGGCGAGCCCGAAGCCGTCGAGGATGGAATGCTTGGCTCTCAGCACCACCTCAGGCGGGACCGCGTCCAGCGGCGTGTCAGAGACAAAACGGCTGACTTTCATCGTCAGACCCTCGGTCATCGGGCGTCTCCCATTTCACTCGTCCGCCCGGGCGACGGCGCCCGCAGCGCGCTGATTACTGCATCGGCGACTTCCTCGGTACCGGCGTTACCGCCCAAGTCCCCGGTGCGCACCGCGCCGTCGGCGAGCACCTGTTGGATCGCGTCCTCCACGCGGGCCGCCTCGCCCGCGAACCCGAGGTGACGGAGCATGAGGGCGCCGGCCCAGATCGCGCCGATCGGGTTGGCGCGACCTTGCCCGGCGATATCCGGCGCGGAGCCGTGTACGGGCTCGAACAGCGACGGATGGGACCGCGTCGGATCGAGGTTCGCGCTGGCCGCCAGGCCGAGGCTGCCCTGCAACGCGGCGCCAAGGTCCGTGAGGATGTCCGCGAAGAGGTTCGACCCGACGACCACATCGATGGTGTCCGGCCGCAGCACCATCCGGGCCGCCATCGCGTCGACGTGCATCCGCTGCACGGTGACCTCCGGGTATTCCCGCGCCACCTCGGACACCACCTCGTCCCACAGGACGTACGCGTAGCGGCTCGCGTTGGATTTCGTGACGCTGATGAGCGACCCCGAACGCTCCCCGGCCAGCTCGAGCGAGTAACGGGCGACGCGCTCTATCGCGAGCCGGGTGAACACCGGCGCCTCCACAGCGACCTCGTACGGCGTGCCGACGTGCACCCGGCCGCCAGCGCCCGAATACTCCCCCTCGGTGTTCTCGCGGACGAACAGCATGTCGATCTCATCCGGGCCGCGATCCGCCAGCGGCCCGGCCACCCCCGGCAGCAGCCTCACCGGCCGGAGGTTGGCGTATAGCTGGAAGGCCCTGCGGATGGGCAGCAGCAGCCCCCATAGGCTGATGTGGTCCGGCACCGTCGGCCAGCCCACCGCCCCGAGGTAGATCGCGTCGTGGTTGCCGAGCCGGGACAGCGCGTCGCCGGGCATCATCGCGCCCGTCTTCGCGTAGTAATCCGAGCCCCACGGAAGCATCTCCACGTCGAGCGAAGCGACGGCCTCGAGCACCCGCAGGCCTGCCGGTATAACCTCTTTCCCCACGCCGTCGCCTGCGATGACGGCTATTGAAGGCATCGTTGACCTCTCCTTGGTGCGGCCTGAAGGCTCCTTGGTGCGGCCTGAAGGCCGCGATCTGACGCGGGCGGTGACTGCGCGAACCGGTCAGTCCGGGCGGTCAAGCTCACGAACCCGGTCCATGTCGATGTCTACGCCAAGGCCCGGGCCGGCCGGCACCGCGATGAACCCCTCGTGGTCCACGTCGAGCGGTGACGAGTCGCGCAAGTGCGGCCCGAACGGGTAGCGGCCGAAACTCTCCGGCTCGCGCTCGGGCACCATGAACTCGGTAAGGCCGCCGGTCGCCGCGCTGGCCCCCACGTGCACAGCGGCGAGGAAGCTCAGCGGGGGCGCGGCGGAGTGCGGCACGAGCCGCTTCCCCCACGCGTCCAGCACATGAGCGATCTTGATGCCCTGGCTTATGCCGCCGCATTTGTCGAAGGACGGCTGGAAGATGGCGAGGGAATCCAGGCTCAGGTGCCGCCGCAGCGCGTACACGGTGGTGTCTGACTGGAAGCCGGACACCGGGGTCGACAGGCGCGCGGAGACGGCGGCCAGGGCTTCGACGTTGGTGTACGGGCACGGTTCCTCGAACCAGCGGACACCGGTTGCGTCGCAGGCAGCCCCCACGGCGAGGGCGTCCGCGACGTCGTACGCACCGTTGGAGTCCACGGCGAGCGGCATGCCGGGACGCTCGGAGCGCAGCCGGGTGATGCGCGCCTTGTCTGTCTCGACGCCATGCCCGATCGCGACCTTGACGCCGCGGAATCCCCAGTCCCGGGCCGCGTCGATCAGCTCAAGCTGCTCCGCCACCGGACGGTTCCACGGGATCGTGGCGTACGCCTCGATGCGGTCCCGGAGCAGGCCGCCGAGCAGCTGCCACACCGGCTGATTCATCGCCCGCGCCTTCAGGTCCCACAGGGCGATGTCCACCGCGCTCACAGCCGGGTGCAGGCCGTGGTTGCGGACCGACCGCCACAGCCGGTCCCACAACTTCGGAATGTGCCGCGCGTCCTGGCCCAGCAGCAGCGGGCGCAGCCCGAGCAGCACTCCCGCACGCAGGATCCGCGCGTCGGTCTGCTGCACCCAGGAGTCGCCGATGCCCTCGTGGCCCCCGTCGGTGGTGATGCGGACGAGGACGGAGTCGGGCAGCAGCTTGGTGGAATGGCCGCCGCCGATGTCGACGGCCGGGTGCGGGCTGCGGATCACCCAGGCCTCGACCTCGCGGATCGTCATCTCAGAACGGGACGTGGCATCCGGTTCAGGCTCATACAGGAACGCCGCGCTAGGGACGTCTACCGGCGGTTGCGCCATGTGTCACTCCTTCAGCAAGTCCAGGACCCGGCACGCGCGTTCCGCGCGCGGCTCGGGCGGGATGGCCGGCCCGACCGGGTGCTCATCCGACGAGGATCCGCGCCACCTCGGCACGGTCGCGCAGTTCGTCCGCGCTGCCGGAAAGCACGTTCCGTCCCTGGGCGAGCAGGCAGACCGAATCGGCGTGCTCCATGGCCAGCGACGCGTTCTGCTCCACCACGAGCAAGGCGACGCCGGTGCCGCGGATGCGGTCGATCTGCTTCCAGACCCGCTCGGCGTACAGCGGTGACAGGCCCGCGGTCGGCTCGTCGAGGATCGCGGCCAGCGGCTCGGTCATCAGCAGCCGGGCCAGCGCGAGCATCCGCTGCTGGCCGCCGGACATGGCGCTGGCCTTCTTGTTCCTGTCGACGCCCAGGTCGGGGAAGAGCTCGAGCACCTGCGTGATGCGCGCCCGCAGGTCGCCCTTGCGGGTGTACCCGCCCATCTCCAGGTTCTCCTGCACCGACATCTCGTCGAAGACATTCGCGAGCTGCGGCAGGTAGCCCAGGCCGCGCCGCACCAGCTTGTGCGGCGCCACCCCGGTGACCTCCTGGCCGGCGAGGTAGACGTGGCCGGCGCGGATCCGCAGCAGGCCCACGATGGCCTTGGCGAGGGTCGACTTGCCCGCTCCGTTCGGTCCGAGGATCACCGTGGTATGGCCCTGCTCGGCGCTGACCGCCACGTTATCCAGGACCGGCGGCCCGTCATAGCCGGCGGTTATGCCCTCGGCGCGCAGGATCGCCATGTCATTCACCTCCGCCAATCGACGAGGCCTGCGGGCCGCGCGATTCACCAGCGGCGACCCCCAGGTAGGCCGCGATGACGTCCTTGTGCGCCCGCGCCTCCTCCAGCGGCCCGCGGGTGAGCACCTTGCCTTCCGCCATCACCACCACCTCGTCGGCCACCCAGGACAGGAAGGCCATGTTGTGCGCGATCAGCAGCACCGTCACGCCGGCCTCGGCGATCTCGCGGACGCGGCGGGCGATGAGCTGGCTGGTTTCCGGGAACACGCCCGCGGTAGGCTCGTCCATCAGCAGCAGCCGGGGATGGGCCATCAGGGCGCGGGCGATCTCCATCAGCCGGCGCTGGCCGCCGGACAGCGAGCCGGCCGGGCGGTCGAGATGGCTGGTCAGGCCGAGCCAGCCGAGCAGTTCAGTGGCTTCCTCGCGCAGCGCGGCCTCCTGGGCCTGCCAGCCGCGCTGCCAGAACATGGCCGCGAGCGGCCCCTCGCCCCGCTGCGCTTGCGCGGCGATCATCACGTTCTCCAGCACCGGCAGGTGCGGCAGCACGCGGGCGGTCTGGAAGGTCCGGGCGACCCCGAGCCGGGACATCCCCGCCGGGCCCCGGCCGCCGACGCTGCGCCCGTCGAGCACGATCTCGCCCGCCTGGGGGGTGAGCCGCCCGCTGAGGATCTCCACCAGCGTCGACTTCCCGGCGCCGTTCGGCCCGATCAGCCCGGTGACGGTCCCCCGGTCAATGCTGAAGCTACAGCCGTCCACCCCGCGAGCACCGCCGTAGGAGTAGACCACGTCCCGGATTTCCAGCAGGACATTCCCCGCCGATGGGCCCGCGACCGCAGCCGCCCGCCGCTCGCCGACCGCCCCGGCGACTTCGGCCGCCGCGGCGGGCGCCGGCCGGTCCGGGGCCGCCGGGCCGACGTCCGGGGCGTGACCCTCCGCCGGGGTCCCGGAATCGGCCAGCGCGGACGCGGGCTCCTTGGTCCGGTACCACTTGAGCCAGCGCTCTGGGATGATGCCTTCGGGCCGGTAGCGGAGCATCAGGATAAGCACCAGCCCGATGACTATCGCGCGCAGCGCCCCGACGTTCGCGGGGTTGCCGAAGTTCGGCACGTACCGCGAGATCTCGCCCAGCGCCTCGATGAGGACGAAGGCGCCCAGCAACGCCCCCCAGTAGTTCCCCGAGCCGCCGACGATGAGCGCGGCGAGCAGGATGAACGACTCCAGCGGCAGGAAGGCCGCCGGGCTCCACGCGCTGATGTAGAAGATCAGCAGCCCGCCGGCGATGCCGGCCAGGAAGCAGCCGATGGTGAACACGGCGATCTGCGGCTTCCAGGTGACCCGGCCGAACGCGGCGGTCACCTCCTCGTCCTCGCGGATCGACCGCAGCAGCCGGCCGAACGGCGAACGGAATATCCGCCGCGAGAGCCAGACGAACACCGCCAGCAGGGCGGCGGACAGCCCCAGCATGATCGCCGAGTAGCCCTCGGAGCTGATGTTCGCGCTGCCGGTGATCTGCGGTACGTTGAACAGCCCGGTGTCGCCGTCGAACAGCGGCTGGTAGGTGTCGATCAGGTTCCACACGATGAACGCGACCGCCACCGTGACGATGGCCAGGTAGTCGCTCCGCAGCCGCCGCACGGTGAGCAGGAAGACCAACGAGCCGAGGACGGCCGCCACGACGCCGCCGAGCAGCAGCCCCAACCACCACGGCAGGGTCCAGCCCAGGGCATAGGTGATGCCGGGCACGGTGGACGGGCCCATCGTCGTGACCGCGGCGATGTAGGCGCCGACGGCCACGTAGATGTAGAACGCGAAGTTCAGCAGGCCGCTGTAGCCGTACTGGAGGTTCAGGCCGACGACCATGATGGCGTTGATGCACCCCAGAACCAGCGCGTCGGTGAGGAAGTAAACCATCAGCGGATCAGCCCCCGGGCCTTGACGAGTCCTTGCGGACGGAACAGCAGCAGCACGACCACGACGGCGAACGCGATGGACGTCTTGTAGGCCGCGTTCACGTAGGCGCCGGAAATCTCGGTGAGGAGACCGACGATCAGCGCCCCCAGCATCGCGCCGTACGGGCGCCCGATGCCGCCGAGGATGACGGCACCGAAGATCACGAACAGTTCGGTGAACCCGCTGGTCGGGCTGAGCGTGCTTTCCTGCAGCACCAGGCCGACGCCCGCCAGCGCGGTGAGCAGGCCGGCGATGAACCAGGTCAGCGAGATCACCCGGTCGCTGTCGATACCGCACGACCGTGCCAGGTCGATGTTGTTGGAGGTAGCCCGGATGGCCTTGCCGAACTTGGTGTAGGCGAGCATCACGTGCAGCAGCAGCAGCAGCGCCGCCGACGCGCCGATCATGACCAGGTCGCCCGGAGTCAGCAGGAACGGCCCCAGGCGCATGGCGTTGCCGAGGTTCAGCGAGAACCGCCGCGGCGACGGCGACCAGATGAGGATCAGCGCGTTCTGCACCACGAACGACAGGCCCACCCCGGCGATGAGCAGCGTGACCGGGCGCACGCCCCGGCGCATGAAGGGCCGGAATACCAGGTAGTTGGCCAGCATGCCCAGCGCTCCCACCGCGACGCCGCCGAGCAGCACGGCCAGGACGAAGTTGACGCCCGCCCGGTTGGCGGACCAGGCCACGTACGCCCCGAGGGTCATGAAGTCCCCGAAGGCGAAGTTGAAGAAGTTAGTGACACTTACCTGAAGAGAAACCGCGACGGCGGCCAGCGCGACTATCGATGCGGTGGCCAGGCCAAACCCAACTGCCTGCAGCAGCTGACTCATAGGGCTCACGCTCCTGACACCGGTCGTGGGAGCGGGCGATGACGCTCCCACGACCCGCGCATTACGAACTCGGTTATTACTGCGGTTAGGGGTTTACCTGGTCGTCAGCGGCTCAGGAGGCCCATGATCTGCTCCGGAGTCAGCGTCGCGACAGCCGAGA
>Ga0209061_1001853_pt1 | contig 31036 bp, 27 predicted proteins | sample Coa_R1_10_FD_187157 | JGI IMG/M metagenome (GOLD analysis project Ga0209061, IMG submission 187157) | Surface soil microbial communities from Centralia Pennsylvania, which are recovering from an underground coalmine fire - Coalmine... | ecosystem: Environmental > Terrestrial > Soil >... | reverse complement strand
GTGCGCCTTCAAGACGGCTGTGCCTCTCTGACCACCACACAAGGGCGCGTTTGTGTTACCTTCCGCCTGTGCGACTACTATACCCGTAGTGCAATCGCGAAAGGCACTCGCTCTGGAAGACCTCCGTTACCTTCGGGACAGAGCAGAAACGGTTTCCCGCGCAATGCGATGGCTCCTTGGCAACTGGGCGTTCCGGCAACTGCGTCAATTCATCGCCTATAAAGCCGAGGCGGCAGGAGTGCCCGTTGTGTTGGTTGATCCGCGCAATTCGTCTCGCACCTATTGTGTGTGCGGATACTGTGCCAAAGCCAATCGCAAGAGCCAGAGCAGCTTTCGATGTCAGCAGTGTGGCTTTGAGGCGAATGCCGACTTCAATGCGGCGCGAAACCTCAAAGCACGGGGCGAAAGTTCAGACGCCCTATTGTGTCGGTTGGCGGGTCATGCTTCCAACCAGGCGCAAGCCCCTATGCTTTAGCCAGGGGTATCTGACTAGGCGCACGCTTAAGAAAGTGTCAACACACGCAAAAAAATAGCCCTCGCGGTTGAGCGAGGGCCAAAGCAATGCCAGAAGGCCTAGGAACCGATCACACCTAGGAGCGCACAAAGTCTACAGAAGCCTGAATGGTTCGATGCTGCGAAACCTAGGCTTCGATATCCAGCCTCGATGACGTTTCGGATGCCGTCGTTAGGCTGTAGGCCGACGTATCGCCGGCATCGCCTGTTGATGCCGAAGGTGAGAAGAGGGCCCGCCGTATTTGTGCAATGCGCGCCGAAAGATGTTGTTCGAGTTGCTGCCCAAGCGCCTGTTCACGCGCCATCGCGTCGGCCTTGAGAGGTTTGGCATCCGATGGATTCGGCCAGAAGAATCCACCTTGGGTATAGGGCTGTATAGACATCGTTTGGGTCTCCTTTTACAGGAACTCTAGGACATACCGTTTGTCTTGAGGTTCTCGATGTCTCTTGCTCGCCCTTGCTTCGAGATTCCCTTGTTGTCCCCACGCTTCGAGGCGTAGGGCCGGCGCTGTCCTAATTCTATTGTCGCACAGACTTTTGGTGTGCGCAACGGAGATTTTACTGGTTTCTCTGCTACCTAAAGGAAAAATCGTTAGAACTTTTTGCTTGCCTCTACGTCTGAAAGGGTATCAACGTGGCGAAAAATTGCCGAAAAGCGTTGAATCTATCTCATTCATAGCGCCAGTCTTTCGGGGCTGATGGGAGACGAAATATGAGTGCAGAGGTACATTCGCAAGATTATCAGAGAATGGCGCACCTGTTGCGCCGAGCGGGTTTCGGAGCCGACCGTGAAACGGTGCTCGCCTGCTTGCAAGAGGGCTTTGACGCCACCATACACAAGCTCGTCCACTACGACGAGGTGCTCGGCCCCGACACTTTCGAGGCCATGGAGGATCGACAGCTTAACGACATTCTTGCCCAAAACAACATCGCCGACCTACAGATATGGTGGCTCAACCGCATGGTGCAGACGGATAGGCCCTTGCAGGAGAAGATGACCCTATTTTGGCATGGGCACTTCGCGACGGCCTATTCCAAGGTAAATTCGGCCCGCCTGATGTTTCAGCAGAACCAGCTTTTCCGTCGCAATGCCGTGGGCAACTTTCATGACCTCACGCTAGCCGTGTCGAAAGACCCTGCGATGATCTGGTATCTCGATAACAACACCAATCGTAAAGGGCACCCCAACGAAAACTACGCGCGCGAGTTGATGGAGCTATTCACACTCGGCATCGGCCACTATACGGAACAGGACGTGCGTGAGAGCGGCAGGGCCTTTACTGGTTGGACGTTCAACCGCCTTACGGGCGAGTATGTGTTTCTCCCCCATGAGCATGATGACGGCATAAAGACCTTCCTTGGGCAAACGGGCAACTTCAACGGGGATGACATTGTGAACATCATCATGCAGCAGCCCTCATGTGCCCCCTTCATCTGCACCAAACTGTTTAAGTTCTTCATTCACGAGAACCCGACGCCGGAAGAGGTGAGACCCTTCGCGGAGATTTTCCGCAAATCCAACTACGAGATCAAGCCCGTTCTTGAGGCCATGTTCCGCTCACCAGTTTTCTATTCGGAAAAGGCCATGTGGAGCAAGGTCAAAAGCCCCACCGACTTTGTGGTCAGCGCCGTTCGTGCAACAGGGGCTCAAGTTCCTGTGCGGTTTCTTCCGGCAGCCATGCGGGCGATGAACCAGGAGCTATTTAACCCGCCGAGCGTGAAAGGATGGGATGGAGGGCTTACCTGGATCAACACGACCACTTTGATGGCGCGGTTCAACTTTGCCATGCAGCTTGCCCGCCTGAATGAGGAGAACCAGCCCCTGTTGGCCAGCCTGGAGCAACAGATCGCCGAGAACCGGCTGCGCACTGCGGAAGCGATTGTGGACTATTTGGCCGAGCGCGTGCTCCATCGTCCGGTGATGGAAAAAACACGCGATATTCTGGTGAACTACATGAACACCGATCGAACGGGCACATACCAGCCGTTCACCATTGCAGATACGGGGCGCATTCCTCCGGCCAAGCTCATGAAAGTTCATGGCCTGCTTCATCTGATTTTGCTGACCCCGGAGTATCAACTGGTTTAAAGTGGAGGAGAAATTGACGCGAACGAAGCCATCGTTTGCCTTCAGGGCGAACCGATGGAACGAGCGAGGAGATAAAGCTATGCGAACGACACGTCGTGAATTTATTCGGAACGGTTTAACCTTCCTTTCGTTTGGGATGATGGCTCCTAGCAGCCTGGTGCGTGCTGCTGCCGAGCTAACGGATGAAAACGGTCGCGCGAAGGCAGGCACGGGAAACATTCTGGTGGTGCTACAGATGTTCGGGGGGAATGATGGGCTAAACACGCTGATCCCCTATACGAACCCTCTGTACTATCAAAACCGGCCCACCATAGGCATCCCGAAAGAGCAGGTGTTGCCCATCTCGAACTCTGTTGGGCTGCATCCCTCTATGTCGGCTTTACAGCAGCTTTTTGAAAAAGGGCACGTTGCCGTGGTGCAGGGCGTAGGCTATCCCAATCCTAATTTCTCTCACTTCCGCAGCCAGGAGATATGGCAGACCGCCGACCCGGTGTCAACGGTGGTTCGTGAGGGATGGTTAGGGCGTTACTTTGATGACGATGGGCACCTTAGAGAGAACCCGTTGGCGGGCATCAACATAGGAGGCGAGTTGCCCCGAGCCCTCTACAGCGACTTCGGCTCCGTTGTCTCCATGCAGAACCCCAACGCTTTTCAGCTGCAGACGATCGCTCCTGCCGAGCACAATGCCGAGATCGCTGCGTTTACCGCCCTCTATTCGCAGGGCACCATGGCCAACAGCACTGACGACCTAGTGCGCAAGCTCGGCCTAGAGGCTTATACCTGTAGCGAACGCATTCGCAAAGCACTACAGGCCGAGGCGAATCAGCAGGATGATGAGCCTGGCAGCCCAACAGGTCGCACCCTGGATGCACCGAGCTATGTGGGGCGGACCGGGCAGATGTCGCCGCTTGCCCGCAACCTGCATACCATCGCGCAGTTGATTAAAGCCGACCTCGGCACCAAGATATTCTATGTATCCACCGGCGGCTTTGATACACACGCCAACCAGTTCCCCACACAGGCCCGATTGCTGCAAGACCTCTCCGACTCGCTTGCGGCTTTCTACGCCGAATTGGAGCAGATAGGCGTGGCCGACCGGGTAACGTTGGTGACCTTCTCCGAGTTCGGGCGCAGGGTGCAGGAGAATGCGTCCGGCGGAACGGACCACGGCGCAGGCAGCTGTCTGTTTGTGATGGGTGGGGCCGTGCGAGGCGGCTTCTACGGCGAGTATCCGCCGCTTGACGACCTCTATCTCGGCAACCTGAAATTCAATGTGGACTTCCGTCAGGTCTACGCCACACTACTCGACAAGTGGCTTGGCGTCTCCCCCCAAAAGATACTGAACGGAAGCTTCACCAACCTGCCGTTGTTTGCCTAAGGTGTAGCAGAGCGAACGAAAGATCGGGAGGCTCAAGTAGGAATGCCTGCGTGAGCCTCCCGGTTTTAATGGGTGCCCCATTCCATAGACATATTTGCAGGGATGGGCTAGTGGCCTAATCACAAATGCGTTTCAAGCCATTGAAATGCCTCTTCCCACATTGCGGGCGTCCACTCGTGGCCGACGTTAGAGTAAACCAGGCTACGATAGTGTGTTGGTTGAGAATAGAGGGCGTATATCGCTTTAACGGCCGTATTGATCGTCTCAACGCCGGATACAGGCGTACTGCGATCGTGTTCGCCGTTCAAGAGCAACAATGGCCTAGGGGCACATAGCGCGACAACGGCTTCCGTGTCGAAATGGCGAAGGAAGTTGGGCACGAAGAAGTAGATACCGTGTGTGGCCAAGGCGCCTACCTGTATAAGGTCTTGGTAGCGGGTAAGGCAGGCGATGCCGATGCCGCATTGTACGCGCTCATCCAGGGCCATGTGCCACCACGCGCGGGTGCTGCCCATGCTCATGCCCATGGTGGCGACGCGTTGCCTATCCACTTCGGGGCGCGTAAGCAGGTAGTCGAGGGCAAGCTGCTCATCTCGAAGCATCATGCCCCACAAGGTGCGTCCATACCAAAGGTTCAGTTTTGCCCAAGAGGCCTCTTCTTGCCCACCCCGTTCCTGTGGGCCATCGGGGCCGGTGCCGGCACGTTCCCCAAAGCCATAGGCATCTATGGCCAGCACCACGTAGCCGCGCGATACAAGCTCTTGGGCGATCGAGTTCCCGAGGGTGCTTTGCCGCCAAAGTTGCTCTTTTCCCACATCGTACTCGCCGCCGTGCCAATGAAGATATTGGATGGCGGGTGCAGGTCGGTCTTGCCGTTGTGGCAGGAGGAGGTATCCGGTCACGATGGCGCCCGCGCCTCCAAGTGGGTCGCCGTTATGGAAGCGGAAGTGTTCGAAAGAGATGCCTTCGCGCTGCCCACGTTCGATCAGCTCGACTTCAGGTGTGGTCTTCGGAGGGAGATCGCCTAAAAGCGAGAGAAGCGTTTGCTTTATTCGTTGGCGCTGCTCTTGCCATTCGGTTAGCGTTGTGGGAAGAGAGAGGGGCGGTACATAGGGAAGGTTATGCTTCATACGCTTTGCCTCCATTCAAGTTCGAGGATTATACCCAACGATTTCAAGAAACTTTTTTAGGTTTCCTGCCATCGAGCCCCCACTCCCCTCAAGGGCTATCCCACAGCCATCACCCTTACCTCTCAAAGCACATACACTTGTCCTTAGAACCGATGGGAATTTGAAACTCAAGATTTCTCGCCTTCGGCTCGAAATGACAGGTGTGGTATCGGCTCGAAATGACAGTTGTTTATCTCGTCTTCGGTTTGAAATGACAGGCGCATCGCCGGCTCTTCAAGCCCCCACCCCGCCACCCCTCCCCCCATTGGGGAAAGGGGCACCTCGCGGTGGGCAACTCAAGGCCGACGCCCTTCCCCTCAGCGGCCTGTGTCGTTTCCTTCATCGCCTATCTCCCTGGCCGCTGCATCGCCGTGCGCTAGCACCTCCCGAATCGGGGGAAAGGAAGGGATAGGGGGCGCACAAGACAGACTTGCTGTGCTAATTGCCTCTAGAACCATGAAGCCGTCAGTCTCTGCGGCCTCACCCCTACCCCTCAGAACGGGTGGGAATGGAAACTCAAGATTTCTCGCCTTCGGCTCGAAATGACAGGTGTGGTATCGGCTCGAAATGACAGGTGTTTATCTCACGAGAAATGACAGTTGTTCATCTCGTCTTCGGTTTGAAATGACAGGCGCATCACCGGCTCTTCAAGGCCGACGCTGGGGTAGGGCGTTCTCCCCCTCCCCCATTGGGGAGAGGGGAGATTAGCAAAAGGGGCACGGTCACCGTGCCCCTACAGGCGGTTTCCTGTTGATAGGCTTTCCTTTGAAAAACTAGCCATACTAGCCCCCTTTCTCCCGAATCGGAGGAAAGGAAGGGATAGGGGGCGAACAAGATAGACTCGCTCTATAAACTATCTCTAGAACGGTGAGATTGCCAGCCTTTGCAGCTCCGACGCCCTACTCCTCAGCGGCCTGAATCGTTCCCTTACTCGCTTATCTCTCTGGCCGCTGCATCGCTGTCTGCAAGACGAAAGGAGGGGATGGGGGTGAACAACATAGACTTGCTCCATGAATTGGCTCTAGAACCGTGAGGGGGTCTACTTCCTGGAACTATCGGTCTCAAGGTAGGTGGCTTCGGGTAGTATCTCCCAAAGGGGCGATTCCGCCGCTACCGTGTACTGGGCAACTACATGCCCATTCACCTCGGCTTCCCATTGATGCCCAATATAGGAGTGCTGCACCACACTCTGACCTGGTAACAAAGTGTGGTAGAGCACACGGTCGCTGCCGTTGATCCAGTAGATTTTGACGGGTTGGTCGAGTAGGTTTCGAAATGTAACCGTGCAGCTGTTATCGCCCCCTTGAGTCAATAGGAACTCATGGGGTGGTTTTTCGTGCAGCAGATGCTGCACAAAATAGTCCCACATACGTCGCTGAACGTAAGGGCCGAAGCCGTGACCGGCTTCCGGTATGAAGAGCATGTCGAAATCTTTGTTGGCTTGAATCAATGCGTTGACAAACTGCATGGTAGAGGCGAAGGGGTTCACATTGTCGTCAAGGCCGCCATGGATCAATAAGAGGTGCCCTTGCAGTTTAGAGGCCAGAGTGACATTTGATTGCGCTGCATACTGCGGCCCCACAGGGTAGCCCATCCACAGCTCGTTCCACCACACCTTATCGGTGCGCGAATCGTGGTTGCCAGCCATAGAGACGGCCACTTTGTAGAACTCGGGATGGACGAGAAGCGCATGAGCCGACTCATAGCCGCCGGCCGACATGCCGTAGATCCCCACGCGGGTGAGGTCCATGCAGGGATATTTGGCTGCAGCCGCCTTCATCCAAGCAATGCGGTCGGGGAAACCGCAGTCGCCTAGATTTTTATAGCAAACATCATGAAACGCTTTCGAGCGGTTTGCGGTGCCCATGCCATCCATCTGCACCACGATGAACCCAAGCTCGGCCAAGGCCTGGTCCGCTCGTTGGGCGCTGAAGGAGAGAGGAGTGTACGAATCTTGGGGGCCTGCATAGATATCTTCGATCACAGGGTATTTCTGGTGTGGGTTGAAATGGGATGGGCGATAGATGACACCCCATATATCCGTTTTACCGTCCCTGCCTTTTGCATGGAACGGTTCAGGGAAGCGCCAGCCGGTTGCAAGCAGTTGGCTGACATCGGCTCGGGCCAATGTACAAAGCAGAGCGCCGTCGGCGCTGCGCCGTAACTCGGTGATGGGCGGCATATCCACACGGGAGTAGGTGTCGAGATAGAAACGATGATCGGGAGAGAACTGAAGGGTGTGCTGTCCGTTGCCGGGTGTTAAGCAACGCAGGCCGGAGCCATCGAAGTTGACCGTGTAGTAGTGAATGTAGTAGGGGTTTTGATTCGGTTCTCGGCCACAGGCGGTAAAGAGGATGCGGCGGTGCACGGCATCCACATCAAGCACGCTTCTAACTACCCATGGGCCTTTGGTTATCTGGTTCTTCACCTCACCGGTTCGCGCATCAATGAGATAAAGATGGCACCAGCCGTCGCGCTCGGAGGCCCAGATAATTTCGTGGGTCGCGTCGAGAAATTGGAGGTAGTTGCACGGCGGGTAGATGAACGTGTCGCTGCGCTCGTCTATCAGAGGGCGGGCGGCACCGGTAGCCGCATCCACCTCATACAGGCACACGCGATGATACCCACGGTAGGTTTGTAGATAGGTAAAGTGTTGACCGTCGGGCTGCCAACGAATCTCTGGCGGACCACCCCAATCAATGGGGTCGGCCTTCGCCACCTGTTCCGTTCCTTTTTGAAGATCAAAAAGGATAAGATGATGGATATCCAGTCGGTCGCCAGGAAGATCGTAGGGATAGGCCCGTAAGGTAGGGCGTAGTGAGCCGTTGCCGGGAACAGAGACGACGTTGTACATCTGCCCGTGCTCCCCCGGAACGGTGCGCCACGCTGCGAGATAACGGCGGTTAGGCGATAGGGAAATAGCGGAGTAAATGTTCTGTGCGTTGCCGTCGGTGGTTAGGGGCTTCTCAACGTTTTCGGAGGGGCGCATGAAGATGTTGTTGTTGGCGAGATAAAACTGCGGATAGGAGGGGGACGATGGCTTCGGAGCGGGCGCAGCGACAGGCAAGGAGAATTTAGGCGGTGAAATATACTCGTAGGAATAGTTCTTTAAGGAGACACGCAGCCATTTTCCCTCCAACGCAAAGGCGATCGCGTTGCGCTGTGGCGTGTAGAGAAAGTTAGAGAACGGCAGGTGAAGTGGGCTTACGGGCTTACCGGTTATTATAGTAAGAAGGCGGGCGACTTTAAAAGCATCGAAGGCCGGCACTTGGCGCCCGGCAGGCGCATCTACCAGGATGAAGGTCGTTCCCTTTGGCGAGTGAGAGGCATACCAAAAGTGATCGCCGTCGGGGAGCCAGTGCGGTTGAACGGAGGCGTTGGTGACCAGGCGCCCCATGGCTTCAGAGCCGAACTTAGCAGCGCGCTCGTAGGCCTGCAGTATGGCTGAGGAAGAAGGAGTGGGCGATGGACGAGTATGGAAGAGGAGGAGGGGCGCAGTTAAGAGCGATAACAGGAAAGAGATAGGCCATGAGAGCGTCATACCGATTGCTTCCTTTTGAAATACATTGCGTAAGCGAAGATAAAGTAAACTTCTTCTTTGAACCGGCAAAAACCTGCTAACGAGGGAGGAGCCTGTTGGAATTAGCAAGAAGTGCAAACAATACCGTTTGCTTTGCCGTTATTTTTCGATGAGAGGTAAAATAGTAAGGATAAATATCGGAGTTGGAACTATGCAAGAGCTTTTGGAGAAGCGCACAACAGAGACAGAAGAGGGGCTTGGAGGTTATCATATCCTCACATGGGGCTGCCAAATGAACGAGGAGGACTCGGAACAGATGGGGCTTTTCCTCGAACAGATGGGGTATCGCCCTGTGGAGGACATAAATCGGGCTGAGGTGATTTTGCTTAACACGTGCAGTGTCCGTGCCAAGCCGGAGGAAAAGGTTTGGAGCGTTTTGGGGAAGTTGCGGCACCTAAAGGAGCGGCGCCCGGAGATCATTCTCGGCGTTTGCGGGTGTATGGCACAGGTTCGTGCCGAGGAGTTTCGAGAGCGGGCACCGCATGTGGATATGGTTATCGGCACGGGCAACATCGCGGCGCTGCCGGAGCTGGTTCGGCAGGTGAAACACCGCCGGGCGCAGTCTGTCGAGCAAGCGGCTCCCTTGATGGCGACATCGGAATCGCATGACGCAGCGCCTCCAAAAAACTTTGTTCCGCTCACGGCGCTCGCGTTGCCACCGCGCAAGGGAGCTGTGGTAACCGACGTTCCGAAGCGTGTGGTGGAGCGCAAGCCGAAGTTAAAGGCGCATGTGCCCATTATGTATGGTTGCGATAAGTTCTGCACGTTCTGCATTGTGCCCCTGACGCGCGGAAGAGAGCGCAGCCGGCTGCCGGAGGAGATCGTTGCCGAGATAGAGATGCTGGCGCGTCAGGGAACCAAAGAGGTTACTTTGCTTGGGCAAACCGTGAACTCTTATGGGAAGAACCTCCCCGGCGGCAAAGTGCCCTTTTATAAGCTGCTTGAGCGCATCAACGCCATTCCGGGCATCGAGCGCATTCGCTTTACCTCGCCCTATCCGCGGGACTTCAGTGACGAGCTTATCGAGGCCATCGCCAGACTGGAGCATGTGTGTGAGCACGTCCATCTGCCGCTGCAGGTGGGCGATGACGCGCTCTTAGCGCACATGCATCGAGGTTACACGGTGGCACAGTTTTGTGAGATTGTGGAGAAGCTCCGCGCCCGCGTTCCGGGCATAGCGATCACGACCGACCTTATGTTGGGCTATCCGGGAGAAACGGAAGAGCAGTTTGAAAACACGCTGCGTGTGGTGGAGCAGATTCGGTTCGATTCGGCCTTCATGTTCGCCTACAGCCCCCGCCCGGGCACGAAGGCGGCGGCCATGGAGAACCAGGTGCCGCGTGAGGTAAAAATCGAGCGATTGAACCGGCTCATCACTTTGCAAAACCGCATTACGTGTGAAATCAACGCTCAGCAAGTCGGGCAGATCCAGGAGGTGTTGGTAGAGGGGTTTAGCCGTAAAGACCCCGGCAAGCTGAGTGGATACACACGCACGCTCAAGTTGGTGCATTTCACCCTGCCTCCCGGCAGCCCACGCAGCCCGCACTCGCTTATTGGGCGTTTGGTGCCGGTTCGGCTTACAGAGGCGCATCTAACGGGCTTTACCGGAGAGTTTGCGGGATAATAAAGAGTTAAGTTTGATAAGGAGGAGATTGTGGCGCGTATAACCCAAAAAGAGATCGCGAGGCGCTTGAATTTATCTCAGAGCCTGGTTGCCGGGGTGCTAAATAATCGGCCTGGGGTGTGGGTTTCGCCGGAGAATCGGGAGCGCATTTTGCGGCTGGCGCGTGAGCTGAACTATCGGCCTAACACGGCGGCACGTGCCCTTCGACGGGGGCGTACAGAGGTGGTGGCTTGCGTGTTCTTCGGGCCGGCCGGCTATAGCGCCATTGTGGAGACTTTGGCGGATGTGGTGGCGGAAAAAGACTACGACCTGCTTGTGAAGGTGGTGTTGAACGAAGAACAGGCCGCCCTCCATGTCGCGAAGTTAATGGCTCCGGGCACGTGCGATGCCGTTATCCTTTGGGGGCTGGAGCGCGATATCGAGCGGCCGGCAGCGCAGTTCGCCGAGATAGGTGTCCCTTTTGTGGTAAAGGGGCGTTTTGAGGAGGCGCACCCGCAGTGGTATCAGGCGGACTTCGATCATGAGGCGATGATGCGCCATGCCCTCGAGTTTTTGAAAGCGAAGGGGCATCGCCGCATCGCCTACTTTGGTTATGACGATGGCCTTGTCTACTCCCAAAAACTTTTCAAAGGGTTTGTACAGGCGTTTTGCGATCTTTTCGGTGAGGAGCCACCGCAAACGTTCCTGGGCTTCATAGTTGGGCAGGGCTTGCCTGAAGAGCATGAGGCCGCCATACTGATGGAACGCTGGCTGGCTTTGCCGGAACACGAACGTCCTACGGCGGCTGTCTCGGCTGCAGGGCGAGGAACCTGGTACGGGGTGGAGATGGCTTTGGCGCGTCAGGGCAGGCGGTTAGGCTTTCAGCCCGGCGAGTTTGCCATGGCCGGGCAGGGCGGGACGGAGATGCCTCTGCTGTTCGGTGAGGGCTACGCCTATCACGACGTAGATTTCATCACCCTTGCACGCGCCATGGGGCAGAAGTTGTTGCTGCCGCTGCTTGAGCGCCAAGAGCCGGAAACCCGTATTCTGCGCCTTCTACCTCAGCTGCGCCCCATGGAGACGCTTCGCTTTCCGGTTGCTGTGGCATCGCAGCTTGCCGCCGGTCTTTCGCCTTCTACAAACTAGCATCGGGCGGTTAATATCCGGCCGTGTAGAACCTGGCGCAAGTCGCCGCCCTTGAGGGCGAGCGGTTAGGTGAGGTGTAGGGGTGGGAGACCCCTGCCCCGACACGAATCGTGCACCCGTTGTTGTCATGGTATCCTCTCACGGGCTAGACAAGGTCGTTAGGTTCTAGGCAGGCCGGGTTCGGTCGTTAAAGCGCGTACTAGTTCTGCCTCGCTGAAACCTTAGATCGCCAAGGTTTGGAAGGTATGCTCTAGGTTCTTAAGGTGATGCTGTAGGCTGAAGGCCTCTTCGATCTCTTGTGGGGTCAGGTGCTTTTGCACGTCGGGGTCGGAGGCGATGGCCTGTCGGAAATCTTCGCCTGCCCAGGCGCGTGCGGCGTTGCGCTGAGCTACCGTGTAGGCCTCTTCGCGCGACAGGCCCTTCGCAATCAGAGCCAACATGATCTGCTCGGAAAACACCAGTCCACCCATCTTCTCTAGGTTGCGCCGCATGTTCTCGGGGTAGACCTCTAGTTTCTCCAATATCGTCGTAAATTTCTGTAACATCCAGTCCACCAAAGTGGTCGTATCGGGCAGTACGATGCGCTCCACACTGCTGTTGGTGAGGTCGCGCTCGTGCCAGGTGGCCATCGATTCGAGAACCGGGAAGAGGTTGCTGCGCACCACCCGCGCGAGGCCACAGATGGTTTCGCAGTTCCACGGGTTGCGCTTATGAGGCATAGCCGAAGAGCCTTTTTGCCCCGGAGCAAAGTACTCTTGTACCTCGCGAATCTCGGTACGTGCGAGGTTGCGTATCTCCGTGGCGAACCGCTCGAGAGAGCCGGCCAAAATGGCCAGCGTGGCCATGAGTTGGGCATGGCGGTCGCGTGCGATGATTTGGGTAGAAATGGGAGCCGGTTTTAACCCGAGGCGTTCACACACGTAGCGCTCCACTTCGGGGCCGATATTAGCGTGCGTTCCCACCGCCCCAGAGACCTTGCCCACGCGCACGGCCTCACGGGCCTGATGGAGCCGCTCGATGTTGTTGTTCATCTCGTCGAGCCAGGTGGCCAGCTTAAAGCCGAACGTGATAGGTTCGGCGTGAATGCCATGGGTGCGCCCGATCATCACGGTGTACTTGTGTTCACGGGCGCGCATCCGTATCACCTCGTTAAGCGCTTTGGCACGTGCGATGATCTGGTCGCAGGCCTCGCCTAGAAGTAGGGCGAGCGCAGTATCTACAATGTCGTAAGAGGTGACGCCGTAGTGCAGAAAACGCCCTTCCTCGCCGAGGTTCTCCGCCACGTTTTTTACAAAGGCCATCACATCGTGACGGGTCTCTTGTTCCAGCTCATCCATGCGGGCGAGATCGAAACGGGCGTTTTGGCGTATTTTCTCGGTAGTTCCAGGAGGGATGTGGCCGAAGTGCTCCAGCCCTTCGCAAACGGCGATCTCCACATCGAGCCAGCGGCGTGTTTTGTTTTCCCGGCTCCAAAGCCTTCGCATCTCCGGGGTGGTGTAGCGATCGATCATGAAAGGCGCTCTCCAAAGTTCCTAGCAGCAAGTTCTCGAAATCTCTGCATAGTTTACCCAAAGACGCGAGAAGTTGCGGAAAAGTCGTTTTGAAAGAAGAAGGAATCTTGGCCGATTGTAGTGAATGTATAACAACTTTCTATCGCCGAACGGTAGAAACAGAAGGCACGGCGGCCTTAAGTAAAGGAGGGGACGGATGGCACAATACTACGTGCTTGCACAAGATGGAAATCGTTATGGGCCGGCAGACATTCCCACGCTGCAGCAGTGGATCAACGAGAACCGCATTCTGCCGACCACGATGTTAGAAGATGCCTCGACCGGCCAGCAGCTGCCCGCTTCCGCTTTGAGCGACCTGCGGTTTCCCACCGCGATGCCTCAGCCCCCAATGCCCTCACAGCCGACGATGGGGGCGGCACCACAGATGCCAGGCACTAGCCCTATCTATGGACGGGGTTCTCAGGTAACCTATCAGCCGCCCGGTATGACGCCGTTTAACAACACGTCTGGAATGCGGGCGGATGTGCCTCCGGAGATAGAGGCGTTGAAGTGGAACTGGGGCGCCTTCGGCTGTGGCTGCATTTGGCTGCTCTTCCACGGTCTGGTGTTAGCCGGCATCGGGTTGGTCTTTGTCCAGGGGATATTGGGTGCTGTGTTAGGATCTGTGCTTGGTAACTTCGGCGTCTGGATTGGGGCGCTGATCGGCATATGCATCAGTATCTGGCTGGGGTTAAACGGCCATAAGTTGGCTTGGCGCTATAATCAGTACGCAAGCATAGACGACTATTTCCGCCGAGAGCAGATATGGACGATTTTTGGCATTATCGGGTTTGCTCTTGGTTTAGTTGAGTTGATCTTTAGTATCCTTTTTCGGCTGAGCATGCGTGGGTAGAGCCGGGTTCATTGCAAGCGAGGCCGATCCGAAATATCTTTGCCCTTGCCACGACGCAGGATGCTTACGGTGAGGTTCCATTGCAGAACCGGTCGTACAGCAAACCCCAACGCAGGCCGCGAATGCTTACGGCGATCTGCTCGGCCTCTAGGTGCGAGAGGAGCAGCGAAAGGATAAGGGCACCGGCCACAATGATATCGGCACGTGCCGGCTCTAGCCCCGGAACCATCTTTCTCTCCGCAATAGTTAGAGTGGCAAGGCGGCGCAGAATCTGTTCCAGTCGGGTTACCGGAATAACGTGATGGTGCAGTTCCGCGGCGCTCTGAACGCCGCCTTTATCTATGGCCGCAAGGTTGGCGATGGTGCCGCCAACCCCCACCAGGGTATGAGGCCGATGCCGCACGGTTACCGGTAGGTGTTCGAGGGCTTCACGGACGGCCCGGCCGGCTCCATCGAGTTGAGCGAGGGTGGGCGGGTCGGAACGCAAAAAACGCTCCGTAATCCGAACCGCCCCTATCTCTAGGCTCACACGGAAAGCGATGCTCTTTCCTTCCGAGTCGCCGACGATCACCTCGGTACTGCCTCCACCGATGTCTACCACAATAAGATGGGGGCTTTCCCGCCAAACGGGGTCGCGCCTTACAGCCAGATACGAGAGACGAGCCTCCTCTTGGCCCGATATAACCTCGATAGTTAGCCCCAGTCGCTCTTGAGCACGCTGCAAAAACTCGTCACGGTTTTGCGCCTCTCGAAGTGCGGCGGTGCCCACGGCAGCGATCTGTGCGGCCCCGTAGGCACGCGCAGTCTGCACCAACTCCTCTAGGGCGTCTAGGGTGCGTCGCATGGCCGCCTCTTTTAGGCGCATGCCGTAGGCCTGCATACCCTCTCCGAGACGAGAGATAAGGGTGTTTTCGTAGAGGAGGCGTTCGCAGTCGGCAGAGGCATCTACGACGATGATCTTTACCGAGTTGGTGCCAACATCTATGGCTGCGACGATGCGAGGGGCGGTAGCGGTCATCGCTTGGGTCCTCTCTGCGCAGTCAGCTCAAAGCCGAGGTCTTTGCCGATTTTGCGAAGTTGGCGTGCAAGCCGTGCCTGCGCTTTGTTGTCCATGCCGGCGCGCTGTCCCTCGGTTACCGCGTCGGCTAGGGTGCGTTGCAACAGACCGCAAAGGCTCTGTAGTTGCAACAGCTTGGCATTGTCGGATTCGGCTGTTTCGGTAGGGGCCTGCTGCAGCAGAAGCGTGCAGCCTTGAAGAAGTTGTAACAGGGCATGGAGCAGTCGGCGGCGATAGTTTAGCGCGGCAGGGGAGAGAAGAATGGCCACGATCTCTCGAAATGCCTCGCGTGCAGCGCGCTGCAAAGGCGTGGCCTGACGGGGAAGCGACACCACACGAAGCCAACTGAGATCGGTGGAAGGGCTTGCAACGAGAGGCTCGGCTGTTTTAGCGGTTGTGGGAGGGAACTGCTCAACGTAGTTTTTGATCTGGCGAGCCTTTATCGGCCCAATGCCGGGAATGGCAGCCAAACTCTCTTCTGAGCAGTATTGGAGTGCGGCTAGGCTATCGAAACCCGCTTTTTGTAGGGCACGAACGCGAATGGGGCCAAGCCCAGGAATGCTGTGCAGATCGAACATGGGGCTGGCGGAGGTTTGTGCTTGGTGGGGTTTCTGGCGTGTCATGCGGCTGGCTACCTCTCAGGCACGTGAGCTAGGTCGGCTTCAAGGCGGGCAAGCAGCGCTGCAAGTTCAGAGAAAAGTTTTTGCCTTTCTGGGCGCTCCCAAAATTGGCAAAGTTCGGCATAGTGCTGGGCCCGTTGCTCCTTTATACGGCGACAGAGAGCGACAAGGCCTTCGCACCCTTCAAGGTCTACATGGTGCACACCGATAATAGAAGCCCCGTCGGCATCTTTGCCGTAGCCTTTACGAACCAAACGACCCAGTTGTTTAAGCAGAGTAGGCATAAGGACATCGGCATCGTGAATATTGCCGAGCAACTCTTGAAGGTGGCGAAGGTCGGTGAGCAGCGCTTCTAGCCCCGTTTTCTCGGCGGAGTAGAGGGCGCTTTCCATCTCCGGCGCCTCGAGAAAAAGCTCTAGAGTGTAGCGAAGATGTTTAATGGCGATGCGCAGATCATGAAGTTCGTGAACGGCTTCGGGCCGGTGGATAGCCGAAGCATGTTGTGTGACCTCGGCGAGGTGGCGGCGAATGGCTGCAACGGCCGCCTGGGGCACCGAGAGGGGGCGTTGTTTAGCGAGGGGTTGGCTCGTTTTTGCCATGTCCGTTCTTCGATCTCTTTCGGTCCGTTTTAGTCTGTATCGTGGCTCCGTAAGGGGCGAGCAGTTTTTCAAATTGCTCTTTAACGCGACGTGCTTCAAAACGTTTTAGGGTTGCCGCCACTTCCTGTTGCTTTTGGGTGCGCTTTTGCACCAGTTGCTCGCAAAGTTGCTGAATGCCGGTGCGTTGCGCGGGAGGTAGGCTCTCTTGTTCCCGTTGGAGGCGTTCCAGCATCACGTCAAGGTCTCTTGCTTCGCGTAAGGCTCTCGTAATGCTGCGAAGCTCTTTGTCTAGCTCCTTGAAGTCTTTCTCTTCAAAGCAGTCGGCAAAGAGTTCAAAGACCACGCGTGCCCTTCGCGACCAAACGCGCATCTGATGCACAGCTTCTGGGTCTTTACCGCGTAGCACTCCATCGAAGTAGGAGAGCATACGGCCAAGGCGATGGGCGAGAGCATGCGCTGCAAAGGTACAGGCGTCTTGTGGTCGAGGAGTTTGGTTGTCCATCCTATTTAGCCCGGTTAGGGTTCTGCGAATAGGTCTCGAAGCTGGCGCGCTTTATCGGCTGTCACCAGGGCGATAACACCATCTCCCTCCATAAGGGTCGAATCGGCCGTTGGCAAGATGGCTTGGTCTCCCCGAATCAGAGAGATGATGAGGGCTTGAGTGGGCAAGTCAAGGTCACGAATGGTTTTGCCGACCACAGGTGACTTTGGGCCGATCTCGATCTCTACGATCTCAATGTTGCCACGGTTAAGCGCGGCAAGAGGAATAACTTCACCTCCTCCAACCTCTTGTTCAATAAGGTTATAGATAATTTTTGTGGAGCTGACGGTGGCGTCTATGCCAAGGGTTTTGAAAAGAGCCTCGTTTCTCGGGTCGTTAACGCGCGAAATGGTACGCGGAACATTGTGTTCCATTTTGGCCATTTGGCACACTACAAGGTTGTCGTCGTCGCTGCCGGTTACGGCGACGACCACATCGGCCCTTCCAAAACCCGCCTGTCGTTGGATGGCGACCTCACACCCGTCGCCTTGCATCACTAATTCGCCCAACTCGGCGGAAATAGTTTGGTAACGAATGCGGTCTTTTTCTAGCAATAGCACCTCATGGTGCTCGGCTGCAAGGGTTTTGGCGAGGTAGTAGCCGATATTTCCGCCCCCGACGATGATCACATACATTGGTGTTCTTTCCTAAAAAGTCAAGTTAAGGTCTATACATTCAGCTTTACATACTCGGATGAGTAGTCTTTTGCCAGTCCCCAGGTATTGGTATTTACAAAATCGCGCAGCAGCCCCGAAACGATGGTTGTAGGGCAGATGGTGACGATGCCCATCTGGCGATAGCGATCGGCCCGGATGGGGTCGTAGATTCGCGCGATGACGGTGGGCACTTTAAAGACCACCTTGGCGATTTGGGCAGCCATAATGTTGCGGTTATCCCCTTGGGTTGCGGCTACGAAGATATCGCATTTCTCTATGCCGGCTTTACGAAGAACGTCCTCATCTATGCCATTGCCGATAAGGCGTTCTCCCCTAAAGCGCGGTCCGAGACGGCGAAATGCCTCATTTTGCAGGTCAATAACGGTGACACGGTGTTCGTCGTAGCACATAAGACGGGCAAAGGTTGAGCCTACGCGACCACAGCCAAGAACAATGATATTCATAATAGCCTTTGGCGATCCTCCTTTTGAATAATAGCCGCTGTCGATCTTGTTGGTTTCAGTATACACCAAAACAGAGGCCGCTCTCTATGCAAAGGGCGGCTCCCTGTGAAATTTTTCACAGTTCCTTGAAAAAGTCGGGTTACGGGGTATAATAGAGCCATGCAGAAGGGGCCGTCGTCAAACATTCGTGCGCTGTTTCTAGATATAGACGGCACCTTGGTGGGGGCGGACAATCAGATATCGGAGGCGGTGCGGAGGGCCATTGTCAAAGCCCAAGAACGGGGCATACGAATCGGTCTTTGCACGGGGCGCACTCGCTATACGGCGGAGCCGGTGGCTGCACAGCTTTGGCGACCCCTGGACTATCTTATTGTATCTAATGGCGCTATTGCCATTGAAACGCAAACGGAGACGCTTCTCCATCGGCGGCTTCTGGAGCCGGCGCTTGCTTTGGAGGTAGCCCGCATCCTGGTGGAGGCTGGGGAGCAGGTCTATGTGTACGAGCCAGCCTTTCGCCCTCTTCTGGAGGAGTCCCGTGTGCTTTATCATCCTGCTCGGCCTGTGGGGGCCTTCGCCACCCCGCCACGCTATAGGCCTTATGGAGCTATTTTGTCCGAGCTGCCGTTCGTGCCGGTTTCGGTGGCTGCCTTTGGGGCGGCAGAGGAGATGCAGGCCTTGGTGAAGGCCATGCGCAAGGCGCTCTCAGAGGATTTCTCCGTAATTCAGTCGGGTACCCACACAATGTGGGGGGTCGAGATATTCGCGTCGGGGGTGAATAAGCGTTCAGGTGCAGAGAGGGTGGCCCGTTGGCTTGGAATTAGCTCTCAAGAGTGTATGGCGATTGGCGATCATATGAACGATATCGAGTTGCTTGAGTGGGCGGGCATTGGCGTTGCCATGGGCGATGCGCCTGCGGAAGTGCAGGCGGTGGCCGATTGGACAACCGCCAACGTGCAAGAGGATGGGGTGGCCGAGGCCATTGAACGCCTCCTCGCTACAAAGGCATAAACCGTACCGTTTTGTGCGAGCTGGTAGGTTAAGGAGTGACAACCCAGGATGGTTCAAGTGCAAGATGCGGCGCAACGCGCCCATATAAAAGAGCGGGGTGACCGTTGGGACCCCGAAGTAACCTATGTAATAGGGCATCAGCGGCCCGATACCGATGCCATCGCCTCGGCGTTGGGCTATGCTTGGTTCTTAAACCAGATCGGGAAGAAAGTGACGGCGGCACGGGCTGGTCAGCCCGGCGAGCAGGCCCTTTTTGCCCTCAATCGCTTCTCCATGGCCCCGCCCCTCCTGTTAACGGGGGTCGCTCCTACCTTTGGCCACTGTGCCCGCCATCAGGGAGTGGTGGCCCCGGATGCTCCGCTGCCGGCCGCCATGGCGCGTGTCGCTGAGGGCGATCGCATTGTGCCGGTTGTAGACCCCGAAGGGAAACCGGTTGGCGTGGTTACCTCCCTTGCCCTGGCAAGGGCCTATATGGCCCCGATGAACGTGACGGCGATGCTTGCGCAACCCTGTCTTTCCATTGCCGAAACCCCGGTGGTGTTTCGTGTGAGTGACCGTATTAGCGACTATCGCAATCAACTTCTGCGTAGTGAGACGGACGATTTTTTGGTTGTCTCTGAAACAGGGCGCTATGTGGGAGTTGCCACGCGCAGCCGCATTCTTCAACCGCCGCGAGCACGGCTGATCCTGGTAGACCATAATGAGCTTTCCCAAGCGGTGGCCGATGCCGAAGAGGCCGAGATCGTGGGGGTATTAGACCATCATCGGCTCGGAAACCCGCCCACAGCCGCTCCTATACCGTTTTTGGTGGACCCCGTGGGCAGCACCTGTACCCTTATCGCCGAGCAGTGCCAGGCCCATAAGCTGGAGCCGCCGGAGGGGTTGGCCGGCATGATGCTGAGTGGCATTCTCTCCGACACGCTGGTGTTGCGCTCACCAACGACCACCGAGCGCGATCGGGCGGCCGCAGAGTGGTTGGCGCGGCTGGCCAAAGTCGAGCTTGAGGCCTACGGTCAAGAGCTACTCCACGCCGCACCTGGGCTTACCGAGCGCAGCGCCGACGAGATTCTGGATGGCGACCGCAAGAGCTATCAGATGGGAGGGGTGGCCGTTTCGATAGGACAGGTAGAGGTGACCGGTATGGAGAGCCTGGCGCAGCGTCGAGAGGAGCTGTTGCAAGCGTTGGAAGAGCGGCGTGAACGTGAGGGGTTGGCCCTCATCGGGCTTATGGTCACCGATATTGTTACCGGTCGCAGCCATCTGTTGTGCCGAGGGGAGCCGTGGATCCTCACCGCGCTGCCCTTTACCCGTGTGGCGGAAGGGGAGTTCGACCTAGAGGACATGGTGTCACGCAAGAAGCAGTTGGTGCCAATGCTGCACGCCGTTTTGGAGGAGGCGTTCTAGAAAAAATTTTTGGCAAGGCTTGACACACCTTGCTTCCAGGTGGTAAACTAGATGCGACTTGCCAATAATTCAGATTGACAATTGAGTAAGCAATGCGATGACGAGGCCAGTAGGCACGAAGCTCTCGCTTCAGAGAGTCGCCGGGTGGTGCAAGGCGATGCAGAGGCGTGCTGAAACTCCCCTCCGAGCAGAAACGCTGAACCGTGCCGTAGGGCACACAGTAGGCTTTCCGGTTAGCGCCCGATAGAGCGCCTTGAGTGATCGGCAGAATGCCCTTTGGCATTCGACGTGCGCATTGCGTTAATGCGTGCCGATATCAAGGGTGGTACCGCGTGAGCAGAGCCTCTCGTCCCTTGGGGATGAGAGGCTTTTTTGGATTAGGATGCACCGCAAGTGTGGAGGAGTGAAGAGAGATGCAACTGTCAGGAGCACAGATTTTACTGGAGTGCTTGAAGAAAGAAGGGGTTACCCATATCTTTGGCTATCCGGGAGGGGCTGTACTGCCCATCTACGATGCCATCTTCGACTGTAAAGAGATCGAACATGTGCTGGTAAGACACGAACAGGGGGCGGCTCATATGGCCGATGGCTATGCCCGTTCGAGCGGAAAGGTGGGGGTTTGCCTCGCGACCAGCGGCCCCGGCGCGACCAATTTGGTGACCGGAATCGCCACGGCCTACATGGATTCTATTCCTATCGTCGCCATTACCGGCCAGGTACGCACCTCTGCCATCGGCAAAGATGCCTTCCAAGAGGCCGACATTACCGGCATTACGATGCCCATCACCAAACATAACTTCTTGGTGAAGCGGGTCGAAGACCTGGCGGAAGCCATTGCCGAGGCCTTCTACATCGCCCGCACGGGGCGCCCCGGCCCTACGCTCGTGGATATTCCACTCGATGTGAGTAAGGCCGTCACCGAGTTCGATCCGGATGACTATCCTCGCCTGGTCTCTATTCCTTCGTACAAGCCGATCGGCCCCCATACGCGGGTGCCGGAGATGCAACTGCGAAAAGCGGCTCAGCTCATCGCGGAAGCGGAGCGCCCCGTGCTCTATGTTGGTGGAGGTGCGGTCGCCTCGGGGGCACAGGCGGAAGTAACGGCCCTGGCCGAAAAAACCAATATCCTTGTGACCACCACGTTGATGGGCAAGGGCGCCATAGACGAGACCCATCCGCTTTGCATCGGTATGCTGGGCATGCACGGCACAGCCTATGCCAACCACGCCGTCAACAACGCCGATTTGCTCATTGCCATAGGTGCCCGCTTCGATGACCGCGTTACCGGCAACGTAGACAAGTTTGCCGTGGGTGCACGCATCATCCATATTGATATAGACCCGGCCGAGATCGGAAAGGTGAAAACCCCCGATGTGCCCATCGTAGGCGATGTAAAAACCGTGCTTACCGAGCTGCTACGCCATGTGAAGCCTCGGCCATGGAGCGCCTGGAACGACACCATCATGCAGTGGAAAAAGATGTTCCCCCTGGTCTACCCCAACGATGGCAAGCTCTACGCCGAGTACATCATCGAGCAGATCAACGTGCTCTTCGACTACGATGCCATCATGACGACCGATGTGGGGCAACATCAGATGTGGGCGGCGCAGTACTTTAAATGTCGCAGACCTCGCCAATGGGTAACTTCGGGCGGATTGGGTACCATGGGCTTCGGGCTTCCTGCCGCTATCGGAGCGCAGTTTGCCAATCCGAACAAGCGGGTAGTGTGCCTCTCCGGCGACGGCTCCTTCCAGATGTGCAACCAAGAGCTGATGACGGCCACAGTCTATCGTTTGCCTATTATCACGGTGGTGGTCAACAACAAGTCGCTGGGCATGGTGCGCCAGTGGCAGGAGATGTTCTACGATGAGCGCTACAGCGCAGTAGACCTTGAGGCCTCGCCCGATCTGGTGAAACTCGCCGAGGCCTACGGTGGGGTGGGAATGCGCGTAACGCAAAAGGAGGAATTGCTACCCGCTTTGGAGAAAGCAAAAGCGGTTACCGATCGTCCTGTCGTCATTGACTGTGTGATCCCGACGTCGGAGAACGTCTACCCGATGATTCCGTCAGGCCAGTCCATTGAAGAGATGATGCTGAGGAAAGACCTCGAGCAACTTAAGGCGAGCGTCCATGCCGACTCGGAGGACTGGTCGTTCTCGGAGGAGGATCGGGTGCTTTCTCAGTATCTTCAGGTGGCCAAAACCGCACCGTCTGACGATAAGGAGCGCTAAAGGAAAGAACGACATGGGGCGGCGGGCCGTGTCGCCGCCCCGCCTCGAGGTGGTTTATGCAAAACATTGACCAGATCGCACCCGATGAGCTTTGGCACTACTACCAGCGTGGCTATCACTGCATGGTACGAAACGGGTTTTTCTTCCGTCAAGTGCTGCGGCCTGCCCTCTCGCATGTCTTTTTCCAGCGGGCTGTGCCTATCTTTATCGAGTATGCACGCGCCAACCACGGCATGGGGGAACTGCCTCCAAGCTTTGCCGAACAGTTGCAGTCGTGCCCGCTCTCTCCGCGCGACCTTTTGCATCTCGACTATGCCATCAGTCTGGGCATGGCGGAAGAGCAGATCGAAGCCCTGAAAAGAGCGGTCAACCCCAACGGCCCCGTCATGGAGTGGCCCGGCCCTCCTATCTTTGGGGCTTTCATCGCCGTGGACATGCCCAACGACATGGAAAAATGGCTCTTTTCTGATGACGACGATACGGAGGAGGAGTTGGAGGACGACGACGATTTCGATGATGATGACGACGACAAGTCACCGCCTACCCGTTTCGATCTGTAGAGGTGCATCGAATTCGTATCGTTCAGAAAGAAAGGATGGATTTAATAGTGAGTAACGGGATTCTTGCACAATTGCAGCAGTATCACACCATCACCGTGCTGGTGGAGAACCATCCGGGCGTGCTGGCCCGAGTGGCAAGTCTGTTCGCCCGACGCGGTTTCAATATCGAGTCTTTGGCGGTTTCGGTGACCGATCGCCCCGAGATCTCGCGTATGACTATCGTGGTGGAGGGCGACCATAGGGTGTTGGAGCAGATCACCAAGCAGCTCAACAAGCTCGTTGAGGTGATCAAAGTGGTCGAGTACACCGAAACGGCCGCCGTTGAGCGGGAGCTGGCACTGATCAAGGTGAATGCAGAACCGAAAGACCGTGGCGAGATCATGCAGATCGTCGAGATTTTCCGAGGCCGCATCATTGACATGAGCGAAAAGACGTTCATTGTTGAGGTCACCGGCAGCACGGAGAAGCTCGATAAGATCGTGCAGCTGCTGAATACCTACGGCATTCGCGAGATGGTCCGCACTGGAATTATCGCTATGGCAAGGGGGGCTAAAACGGCAGCTCGCTCCGGTCGGGACGGGATAGATTAGGCAAAGCCCATGTTGCACGAGCTGATCGGCCTTGGGGAGTTTACCAAACTGTGCATTGGAGGCGCTGTTGCTACGCCGATCATCGCCCTAGCCTGGGCTTTAGCAAAGCCTCGACATCGTTATCAGGCTGTTCTTTTGGCGCTGCTAGGCCCGGCTAACCTTGCTCTGTGGGAAATCTACAATCGTATAACGGATCATTTCGGGCTAGACACGGTGCGCAATCTCATCATCAATGTCGGGCTGTTTGTGGGGCTTGGGGTGCTGGGCGGCATTGGCTCTGGGCTGTTTGAAAGCCGTTGGACCCGGGGCGAACGGCCCGCTGACCAGGGCGAGGAGGCCCATGGTGTAAGGCCATAAAAAGGAGGCAATAGATGACTTACCCGCCACCGGCGCGGGGCACAAACCCGCTTCTTTATATATTGGCCGCTTGCGGCGGTTGCGTTCTTCTGGTGGTTATAGGCATTTTCGGATTCGGCCTTTTCGTATCGCATAAATTCGGAGGTGCCTTCCAGCAGATGGCGGTTGTTGGCCGGTTTGGGACGGACCTGCAGCAGCACGATTACGAGAATGCCGTCGCTTTGCTCACGGGTTCGGCACGGCAGGAGTACTCTGTGAACGCGCTTCAGCAAAAAATGGAAGGGTTGGAGAAAAAGTACGGTGCTTTAGAGAGTTTTACATTAGACCCTCAACAGTTTCGGAATCAAAACCCATCTCAAACGCAGAACCCGCTTCAGCTGTCAGACTATCTCTGCGATCTGCAGTTTCAACGGGCCTTAGTTCATATGAAACTGCATTTCGACTCCTCCGATCCCCGCCATATTTCCGGCATTACGTGGGGCAGTGTGTATAAAAACACTTCAGAAACTCAGGAGGGAGCTAAAGAGCACACGAAGTGAAGAGGGAACTGCTTTAGAAGTGTTAGAGACCGTTTTTAATGAACAAATTTCAGTGTAAGGAGAGAAAGTTTTAGGATGCCTGCAACTATCTATTACGACAAAGATGCTGACCTCGCCACGCTGCGCGGCAAAAAGGTGGCCGTGATCGGCTATGGCAGTCAGGGGCATGCGCATGCCCTCAACCTGCGCGATTCTGGGGTAGACGTGGTGGTGGGGCTGCGCCCAGGTAAGTCGTGGCACGCCGCCGAAAGCGACGGGCACGTGGTGTTGCCCGTTGCCGAGGCCGCCGAACAGGCCGACATCATCATGATCCTGGTCAACGACGAGTATCAAGCGGCCCTCTATAAGGAGGCAATCGAGCCGCATCTCAAGCCCGGCAACGCCATCGCCTTCGGGCATGGGTTCAACATCCACTTTGGGCAGATCGTGCCGCCTGCCGATGTAGATGTGTTTATGGTGGCACCAAAGGGGCCGGGGCATCTGGTTCGGCGCGTATTTACCGAGGGCAAAGGGGTGCCATGTCTTATCGCTATTCACCAAAACCCTACCGGAAACGCCAAAAATATCGCCCTGGCCTATGCGAAAGCGATCGGAGGAACGCGCGCCGGCGTTATCGAGACGACCTTTAAAGAGGAGACCGAAACCGATCTGTTTGGCGAGCAGGCGGTGCTGTGCGGAGGTGCCACGGCCCTGGTGAAAGCCGGCTTTGAGACGCTTGTGGAGGCCGGCTATCAGCCTGAAATCGCCTACTTCGAGTGTTTGCACGAGCTGAAGCTCATCGTAGACCTCATGTATGAGGCCGGGATCGCCGGAATGCGCTACTCCATTTCCGACACAGCCCAATACGGAGATATGACGCGCGGGCCGCGCCTTATTGACGACCATGTGCGCGCTACCATGCGCGAGATTCTCCAACAGATTCAGAGCGGGGAGTTCGCAAGAGAGTGGATTCTGGAGAACCGAGCCGGACGACCGGTCTTCCGCGCTCTGGATCAGCGCGACCGCAACCACGCTATCGAGCAGGTTGGGCGACAGCTGCGTGCCATGATGAGCTGGGTTCAGCAAAGTGGTGTGCAGACCAACGTATCGTCGCAACAGCAGGAAGAGCAACCGCAGACGATCTCTGCGACGGGTGAGCGCATCGGTCGTCTGGAATGGGAGAAGAAGTAGTTGTTTTGGCAACATCCGCCCTTACTCGGGGCGGTTGAATGACCTCCTCATGGGCAAAACGGTAATGAGGAGTTTCGCAAAGGAGCAAAAGCACCTATGGCAACACGAATCTATATCTTTGATACCACACTGCGCGATGGGGAGCAGTCGCCTGGCGCATCCCTCAATGTCGCCGAAAAGCTGGAGATAGCAAAGCAACTCGAGCGCCTCGGTGTGGACGTGATCGAGGCGGGCTTTCCCATCTCCTCGCCGGGCGATTTTCAGGCCGTGCAGGAGATAAGCCGTACCGTGCGGGGATGCATTATCTGTGGCCTTACCCGCGCGGTAGAGAAGGACATTGATGTTGCGGCGGAGGCGCTACGTGAGGCGGCACATCCGCGCATCCATACCGGCCTTGGCGTCTCGGATATTCACCTGAAATATAAACTGCGGATGAGCCGAGAAGCCGCCATGGAGCGAGGTGTGCAGGCTGTGCGATACGCACGTCGTTACGTGGCCGAGGTCGAATACTTTTTGGAGGACTCGGGCCGAGCCGATAAAGACTATCTTTGTAGGGTGATCGAGGCCGTTATTGACGCGGGGGCGAGCGTCATCAATATCCCCGATACAACCGGCTACTCGACTCCGGAGGAGTACGGCGAGCTGATCCGCTATGTTATGGAGCACGTGCCCAACATCGACAAGGCCATTGTTAGCGTTCACTGCCATGATGATCTCGGTTTGGCCGTTGCGAACTCTCTTGCCGGAGTTCAAAACGGTGCACGGCAGGTCGAATGCACCATTAACGGCATCGGGGAACGTGCCGGCAACACCTCGCTTGAAGAGGTGGTGATGGCTATAAAAGTGCGCGCCGACCGCTACCCCTTTGAAACGGGTATCGTGACGCAGGAATTGTATAAAACCAGCCGAATGGTGAGTACGGCTACCGGTATACTTGTGCAGCCGAACAAGGCTATCGTGGGTGCCAACGCTTTTGCACACTCCAGCGGCATTCACCAGGACGGCGTGTTGAAGGAGCGTACCACCTATGAGATCATCAATCCCAGCGATGTGGGCATTCATGAGAGCAAGATCATTCTCACCGCTCGATCCGGGCGCCACGCTCTGCAGCATCGGTTGCGGGAGTTGGGCTATGAGTTCAATGAGGAGCAGATAGACCGCATCTATGCTCGTTTTCTGGAGTTGGCCGATCGTAAGAAACAGGTCTACGACGAAGACCTCGAGATTTTAGTAGCCAACGAAACGAGCATGCTCCATCGTACCTATGAGCTGCTACATGTGCAGGTGTCTTGCGGCGATAAGCTCATTCCTACCGCAACCGTGTCTATTCGTAACGAAGCGGGCGATGTGTTTACCGATTCCTGTCATGGCACGGGGCCGGTAGACGCGGTCTATCGAGCCATCAATCGGATCGTGAACGAGCCAAACGAGTTGATCGAGTTCAGCGTTCAGGCAGTAACGCAGGGCATTGATGCCTTGGCCGATGTAACCATTCGCATACGCCGTGACAACGATATCTACACCGGACGCGGAGCCGATAGCGACATTGTGGTGGCGAGCGCAAAGGCCTACATGCACGCGCTCAATAAGTTGGTTGACCGAGCCTCACACGCGAGCCGTAAAGAGGGTGTTCTTCAACATCCCTAAACCGGCGTTCCTGTGAGGTTTAGGGCGGAATAGGGAAGAGGGGGTCTTTCCTATTCCCTTTCTTTTTAACCGTATGGATGCAAATAACGGTTTCTCTTTCAGAAACCTATAGGAGGCGACGAATGACCGGCAACCCCGAACCCGGCGGCCAACCCACGCTGCGCGAGCAGCTGGAGGTGGCAGGGCATCAGCTCGAGGAGAAGGTAAAGGAGCTGCTGCATGAAGGAAATGTACAGCACCTGATCATCAAGCACGAGGGGCAGACCATTCTCGAAATTCCGGTGGGCCTTGGCATCGCGGCGGCGGTGCTAGCCCCTGTGTTGGCCGCTGTGGCAGCCGTAGGCGCCCTGCTAACGCGTTGTACCGTTGAGGTGGTGCGCAAAGGCGAATAGGCCTTTAGAAGCGGGCAAAACGAAACTTGATGAGCGTCCATATCGCAATAACGCCGTCGGTCCACCGAATCTTTTTGCCCTGTGCGATGGTTCTGGCCTGATAGCGAATGGGCACCTCCACGATGCTGTGGTGGCGTCGGATGAGTTTGGCTGTGACCTCCGGGCAGAATTCGAATCGGCGGCAAGTCAGTGGCAGCGAACGGAGCACCTCGGTGCGAAAGGCTTTATAGCAGGTGGCCTCATCGGTGAGAGGGGTGCGATAAAAGCAGCGCACCATCCAGGCGAGCAGGCGGTTGATGAGCCGATTGGCGAAGCGCATTTTGGGCATGCCGTGGGTGAAGCGTGAGCCGTAAACGGCGCTGACGTTGGGGTCGGAAAAGGCTTTAAGGATGACTAGATAATCTTGGGGATCGTACTCGAGATCGCCATCCTGAATGATGCAGAACTCGCCTTGAGCATAAGGCAGAGCGGTGCGAATGGCGGCGCCTTTGCCCTGATTGCGTTCATGATAGAACACCCGAACATGGGGAATTTTGCCATCAACTTCCGTTTGTAACAGCTCACGGGTGCCGTCGGTTGAGCCGTCATCCACGATTAGGATCTCCTTTTCGATAGGCACGGCAAGCACCCGGTCGAGCAGCGCGAGCAGCGTTCCCTGTTCGTTCATCACGGGCATCAGCACGCTGAGCACGTAGCGTGTTTGCGCAGGAGTGACTTGGGCAACGGTGCCAAGCTCCTGAGCGTTTCCATTCGATGGTCTCATACAGTTGCTCCTTTGCCATTATACGTGTTTTGTGAGCATCGAGTCGCGTTACAAAATGCCGAAAAATGCGTCAAAGCTTATGGTATTCTTATACTACGAAACATAAGTTTAGGATGGAGGAGCGATGCTACCGAAGCAGACGTTTGCTTATGGGATGGGGCTCACAGCCCTCTTTTTGATGAGCAACCCCGCTTATACACAAACCTCTTCGTTCGGGGGCTATAAGGCGCCGCCGGGAGTCTACCGCACAAGCTGGGTAGGCAATACATTCGGAGGGAACGGAGGGGACAACGGTTTCGGCTATTGGGTACAAGATGGTGTCGCTAAGTTGGCCGTCAGCCCAGATGGAACCGCTTTTTGCGGGGTTGAATGGGATGAGGCCGGGCGTTGTGTGGGCCTTTACAAGGATGGCCAAGTCAACCGGGTGCTCTTGAAAGAGGGTGGAAAAGAGACGGCGTGGGGGTGGGGCACAGCCAATAGAGCACTGGCCATTTGGCAAGATACGATTTATGTGGCTAATGAAGGCAAGAAACTTCTTCGGTTTCGCTGGCATCCGGGCGCAATAAACTCGGCGGTGTTTGTAGATGAAACCGATCTCCCTGCGAAGGCGGTTGCCGTAGCTGCTAACCACAAATGGATTGTGGTGGCCTATCCCAACTCCATGGAGTTGCGCCGTGCGACGGATATGCAGGTGATACGTCGCTTCCCCTGGCAAGGTGTGAAAGATGTGGCTCTGTCGGCAGACGGTGGTCTTTGGGTGCTGGCCGGCAAGCGCGTTCAACACGTCTCTTTGGCCGGACAAGAGCTTCCCGGAACGATCTCTAATCTTCAAGACCCAACGGCCATCGCTCTCTCCAATCACAACCCCAATCAGCTCCTTATTTGCGATAACGGCCCCCGACAGCAGGTGCTGTTTTATGACCTTAAACCCCATCCTCATCTCGTTAAAGCCTTTGGCGCCTATGGCGGCTTGATGTCTGGACAGCCGGGAGAGGTAAAGCCGAACAAGCTTTTCGGTTTACGCGGCGCCAACACCGACGATGCCGGCAACCTCTATGTGGCCATGAGCTTTGGAAACGGCCCTAATGGCCACTGTCTCTTACGCTGCTTTGCACCAAGCGGTACCTTGAAGTGGCAGGTGATGAACTTTTCCTTTGTGGATACGTTCGGCTTTGATCCAGACTCCGACGGCAGCTTGGTGTACAGTCGTGACGCCATTTTTCGGCTCGATCTCAGCAAGCAAAAGCCTGGGAGCGAATGGGAGTTGAAGGCGATCAGTGTGCCCTATCCGAAGGAGCAGAACTCAGATCGCTTGCGGTACGGGCAGTCGGCCATTGTACGAGATTTACAGGGCCGGCGTCTGTTGTATCTCATAGGGCAGTATGCCGGCGGTTTTCTCATATACGCCTTTCGCGGAAATATTGCTTATGAGGTAGGAAAAGTAGGTAGAAACGATAGTTGGGCCTGGTATGTGGACGCACAGGGCAATATCTGGAATGGCGATGGGCCAAATCGGAGCATCTTATGTTATCGCTTTTTAGGGTGGGATTCGCAAGGAAAACCGCGCTATGATTGGAACCATCCTGAGACCTGGCCATGGCCTAACGATTTTGAGCTTGTGCGACGCATCATCTACAATGCCGACTCCGATACGCTCTATCTTTTCGGATATCTCAGGGGCGAAACCATCGACTCGTGGGGAGTTGTTGGTCATACCGCACGACGCTACGATGGATGGCGTGCGGGAGCACCTAAAATTCGTTGGACGATTCAATTGCCGGTAAATCCGCATGGGAACGATCAGGGGCAGCCTCTTACACCGCAGTCGGTGGACGTTGCCGGAGACTATCTGTTTGTCGGTATGGTAAAGCCGGACGATAATCGGCAGTACACGCATATTTTTCGGCTCTCCGACGGCAGCTATGTCGGCTCGTTATTTCCCGGCCCTGAAGTGGGAGGAAACGCCGGTTGGCAGGATATGCCTTATGCGATTCAGGCCTTTCGGCGTAAAAACGGGGAGTATCTTGTGCTCGTCGAAGAGGACTGGCGAGGGAAGAACCTGCTTTATAGGTGGTGGCCTAAAGCGTCGTTGCAGGCAAATAGACGCTGAATGCATATCACCGCCGTTTTCCCCCAGCTGTGGGTTAGAGAAGGTGGCTCGCAGCAGAGATGGATAGTGGATTTGGCAAGGTGCCTCAGTCTGTGATATAATACGATGTATATAAAGCTAAACAAGGGAGTTTTCCTCTGATGTTAAAACCACACGGCGTTCGGCTGCTTCTTTTGGTCACAGTCGGTTTCGTTATGACGAGGATCACCATTGCCGACCCGCCCCAACCGTTCCACGCACCGCCAGGAGACTACATCACGAGTTGGGTGGGAAACACTTTTGGTGGGAGCGGCGGCCCAAACGGCTTTGGATACTGGGTGCAGGAGGGGGTCTCCAAACTCGTTGTTACCCCCGATGGCACGGCCTTTTGCGGGGTAGCCTGGGACGAAGCCGGTCGCGATTTAGGCCTCTACAAAAACGGACAGGTCAACCGAGTGCTTTTACAGC
>Ga0209061_1001852_pt1 | contig 31044 bp, 27 predicted proteins | sample Coa_R1_10_FD_187157 | JGI IMG/M metagenome (GOLD analysis project Ga0209061, IMG submission 187157) | Surface soil microbial communities from Centralia Pennsylvania, which are recovering from an underground coalmine fire - Coalmine... | ecosystem: Environmental > Terrestrial > Soil >... | reverse complement strand
GGGCTTCGGAGATTTTGTGCGTTTCGGACATGGAGGTTCACCTCACTTTTCGAGTATCACGGCGACATTGGATTGCCGGAATGCGGGGACGGGAAGTGATTGATTTCGTGGGGAAGAAAAAGTTGCGGGGGCGGTGATCCGAAGGCGGCGCTCGAAGCGCTAACGCCGGGAGGGAGGAAGTCGTACATCTTTCATGTCTCGGGCGCGAAGCAGGCGAAGACAGGGGCGGCTCGGGCGGAGAAGTGTGTGCCGATGATCTTAACTTAAGCGGCCGGGGTTAACGAGCGCCCGGATGGAGCGCGCCCATTAACTCCCCTTCAGAGCGGACCTAAACGTGCAACCTCTCATCCCGAACAGCGATGAGAAGATCCATACTTACACTCTCCTGGCCCTGCATGGCAGCTTTGCTCGCCGGTCTGACTGCCTGCAATAACCAATCGCCCGTTGCGACGGCAACCCAGGCCGCTGGAAGCCCCGCCGATGGCAATCTCGCTCCGGCTAGCGATGCATCCCCGGCCAGCCAGACGGCGCCCAACCTGGAGCCGCAAGAGCAAGCGCCGGCCCCGGCGCAGTACCCGGAGAGTTACTACCCGCCTGCCGGCGGCGCCGAAGAGGAGGCAGTCCAAGCGCCCCAGCCCCCGCCGCCACTTCCCGAGTACACCCAGCCTCCTTGTCCCGGGGAAAACTACATCTGGACGCCTGGATACTGGGCCTGGTCCGGCGGCTACTATTGGGTTCCCGGAGCATGGGTGCTCGCGCCCTGGACAGGCGCTCTTTGGACGCCGCCATGGTGGGGCTACCAGAACGGCTACTATCTCTGGCACGCCGGCTACTGGGCGCCGCACATCGGTTTCTATGGCGGCATCGACTACGGTTTTGGATACCCCGGCAGGGGTTATTACGGCGCTTATTGGAAAAGCGGCCGGGTTTACTACAACCGCGAGGTAACCAATGTAAATGTTAGCGTGATTCACAACTACTATGCGGCCCCGGTTCCGCGTGTCCAGCAAAGCCGCATCAGCTTTAACGGAGGCCGCGGTGGCGTCGAACTCCGGCCCACGCTACAAGAACTGGCCGTGGCGCGCGAGCCGCGGCTCGCTCCCGTTGCCGCGCAGGCGCAGCACGCGCGGCAGGCCGTGGGGAACCGTTCCCAGTTCGCCGGGGCAGGAAATCGGCCCGCGGCGTTAGCCGTGGCGCAACCGCTCGCGACACACTATCGCGCGCCGGAATCGCGTCCGCCCGAGGCGGCTGTGAGGGCCGCGGCCCGGCCCACGGCTCCAGCCAACGCCGGTCCGCAAGCGAACCGGCCGGAATTCACGCCGGCACAACCTGGCCGGGGCCCGGCCCCCGCGCGTCCAGCAGCGCCGGAGCGAGCCGGAAATCCACCACTTCGCCAGCCGCAACAAAACCCGGCGGAACGGACCGCTCAGCCGCCTCGCCCGGAACAACGCGGCATCGCGCCCCGTCCCGCGCCGCAAGCCCGGCCCGCGCAGGCGCCCCGTTTTGAACAGGCGCCGCGTCCGCAACCACAAGCCCGACCGGAGCCGCAAGCCCGACCGGAGCCGCCGCGTCCGCGACTCCAAGCCCGGCCCGAACCGCAGCGCGCTCCAGCCCCCCGCCCGGCGGCTCCGCAGCAGCAACGCCCCGAACCGCGCCAAGAAGAGCGCCGCTGAACCACCTGCCCCTGGGCGTGCCCTAGTTCTAGCCCTTTCGGGCCAGTGCCACCGGCCGCCGGCAAGAGTATGCTGTAGGGCACGGAACTATGCCGGTTTCCACCCGTAGAACGTTCTTAAAGGCTGCCGCCGCGGGTGTGGCAGCGGCGCGCTACGCCGCGGCCCAGAGTCCCAAAATCGCCGCCGCCAAGCTCGATGACGATATTTATCTGCTGAGCGGCGCGGGCGCCAACGTGCTTGCCCACACCGCGGCCGATGGCGTCTTGCTGGTGGATGGCGGGCTGGCGCGGAACGCACCGGCTTTGGCGCAGGCGGTAGCCGCCTTGCCCAATAGCGGCCCCGTAAAAGCACTGTTCAACACGCATTGGCATCCCGAACAGACCGGCTCCAACGAGGCCCTGGGGATGGCGGGCGCCACCATCATTGCCCACGAAAACACCCGGCTTTGGCTTACGCAAAATATCACCTGGCCGTGGAACGGGCAGAAATTCCAGAAGCTGCCGAAAATCGCCCAGCCGAACAAAACGTTTTACGACAAAGGGGCGCTCGAATCCGGAATCCGTTACGGTTATCTGCCGGACGCGGCGCATACCGATGGCGATCTCTACGTCTACTTCCCGCGGCAGAATATCCTGGCAGTGGGCGGCGCGGCGTACGGCGAAGGCTGGCCCATGGTCGATTGGTGGACGGGCGGCTGGATTGGCGGGATGGCGGGCGTGATGCGGCGGCTGATGGTTATCGCCAACAAGGAAACCAGAATCGTGCCCGCTCAGGGCCCCGTGCTCGGCTATGCCGACATAACCGCGCAGGCTGAAATGTACGAAACCATCTTCGACCGCCTCAACCAGATGCTGAATAAAGGGCGCGGGCCGGATGAGGCGGTGGCCGCCAAACCGGCCAAGGAATTCGAGGCCAAAATGGGCAACTCGGACGAATTCATCCGCATGGCTTTCGAGAGCCAGTGGGCCTATCTTTCACCGGACGCATAAAGGACGCAGCCGATGCGACAGATTCACTGCCTAATCCTCTCGCTTGCCCTGGTTGGCGTGGTTGCGCGGGCGGGCCGCGCGCAAGCGCCGGCAGGTCAGGCGCCGGGCGATGCCCCACTCGCCGCCATGAAGCAGTATTGCGTGGGCTGCCACAACGATAAGGCCAAAACCGGCGGCGTCAGCTTCCAGGACGTCACCGCCGCCAAGGTCGCGCAGAATCCCAAGCTGTTCGAGAAAGCCGTGCTGAAGCTGCGGGGCCGCGTCATGCCGCCCCCCGGAGCGAAGCAACCCGACGGCAAAACGGTAGATGCGCTGGTGGCATACCTCGAAGACACGCTCGACAAGGTTCCCGATGAGAACCACATCACCGACCAGGTTGTGCTGCATCGTTTGAACCGCAAGGAATACCAGAACGCCGTGCGCGATCTGCTGCTGGTGGATGTGAACGCGGCCGATCTGCTGCCGCCCGACGACACCGAGCAGGGCTACGACAATAACGCCGCCGCGCTGCAGGTTTCGCCTTCCTTCGTCGAGCAATACGTGCATGCCGCGCATACCGTCGCGCTGCTCGCGCTGGGCAAGCGCGATTCGCGCCCGCAGGGCTGGACGTTTAAAGCCGCCCCCGGCAACCAGCTCACCCACGTGCCCGGCCTGCCTCTGGGCACACGCGGAGGAATTCTGGCCGATGTCGATCTGCCCGCCGATGGCGAATACCGCATCAACGTTGCCGATATGGCCACCCACATCTGGGGCAACGGCATGGAGTACGAAAATCCGCTGGTGGTGACGCTCGATAACAAAATCGTCTACCAGACCGTAATCGGCGGCGAGGAAGACATGAAGCTGTACGACCAGGTGCAGAGCGGCGCCATGGATAAAGTGAATGCCCGGCTGAAGAACATCAAATTCGAGGCCACTGCCGGGCCGCACAAAATCGGCGTCACCTTCCGCCGCCAGAGCTTCGCCGAATCCGACGACCAGTTGCAGCAGTTCGCTCTGGGCGGCGGGCAGGACCGTTCCTACCGCGTCAGCTCCTTCCAGCTTTTGGGCCCCTTCAACCCCAGCGGCCTGAGCGAAACTCCCAGCCGCGACCTTATTTTTAGCTGCCACCCGGAAAAGGACAAATCCAAAACCCCCGAAGCCTGCGCGAAGGAGATTTTTGCGCGCCTGGCAAAGCGCGCCTACCGCCGCCCCGTAAACGGTGACGATATCGCCGAGTTAATGGACTACTACGCCGAGGGCGCCAGGCAAGGAGGCTTCGAATCCGGCATTCGCGAAGGAATCACCGGCCTGCTCGCCAGCCCCTTCTTCCTGTATCGCGGCGAGCGCGTGCCCGCCGGGTTGAAGCCGGGCGACAAGTACACCATCACCGATCTGGAACTTGCCTCCAAGCTGGCCTTCTTCTTGTGGAACTCGATTCCCGACGACGAGCTGATCGATGTCGCGGCGAAGAATAAGCTCAGCGATCAGGCGGTTTTGCGGAATCAGATCCGGCGCATGCTGGCCGATCCGCGGTCGAAAACCCTGGCCACTAATTTCGTGTTTCAGTGGCTCGAAATGAGCCGGCTCGACGAGGTGATTCCGAATAGCGAGGTCTTCCCTTATGCTTCGGGCCGTTTGGACCCGCGCCAGGATTACCGCACCGAGCTGGCGTTATTCACCGACAGCATCTTCCGCGAAGATCGCAGCGTGGTGGACCTGCTCAGCGCCAGCCACACGTATTTGAATGAGCGCCTGGCGCTGCAATATGGCATCACCAACATCAAAGGCGATGAGTTCCGCCGCGTGGAGTTGAAGGATTCGGCGCGCTGGGGCCTGCTCGGCAAGGGCGCCATTCTGATGTCCGCCGCCTATCCGAACCGCACTTCGCCCGTGCTGCGCGGGAAATTCATTCTCACCTACCTCGAGGGCGTGCCGCCGGCCAATCCGCCCCCCAATATTCCGCCTCTGAACGACAAGGACATCGGCACCACCAAAGCCCTCACCGTCCGCGAAATGATGGCGAAACACCGCGCCAATCCCACCTGCGCGTCCTGCCACGCCGTCATGGACCCGCTCGGCTTCGCGCTCGAAAACTTCGACGCGGTCGGCATGTGGCGGGATAAAGACCGCTTCGCCGGCACGCCCATCGATTCGGCCGGGGAACTGCCCGACGGCACAAAAATCAACGGTCCCGACGATCTGCGCAAGGCCCTGCTGCGGCGGCCCGAGCAGTTCGTGCAGACGTTCGTCGAAAACCTGCTGACGTACGCCATGGGCCGCGCGCGCGACTATTACGATATGCCCACCGTCCGCCAGATCGTGCGCGAGACGGCAGCGAAAAATTACCGGTTTTCGGCCATCGTCCAAGCTGTGGTGAATAGCGATCAGTTTCAGATGCGGCGGGTACCGCAACCCCAGCCGCAACCCGTATTGAGCGCAGCCAATAAATAAGGAGACGACATCATGTTCCTATCGAAAAAGCACGTTCCACGCCGCACTGTTTTGAAAGGAATGGGCGCCTCGATCGCGCTCCCGCTTTTGGACGCGATGTTTCCCGCCTCCACGGCCTGGGCGGATACCGCCGCCGGCAAGACCATAAAGCGCTTCGCCTTTGTGGGCTTTCCGCATGGCGCCATCATGGACCGCTGGTCGCCGAAAGAGACGGGCACCGATTACAAGATGTCGCCCATCCTCGAGCCGCTCGAGCCTTTCCGCAAGCATCTGACGATCGTCTCGGGTCTGCGCAACAAGCCAGCCGAAACGCCCGAGCCCCACGCCTATATCGAGCAGGACTGGCTCACCTGCGTCAAGCCGTGGGACTTCGGCAAGGCCGGCCCGGATTCGGGGGTGAGCTGCGATCAGATCGCGGCGCGCCACGTCGGCCAGGAAACGCGCCTGCCCTCGCTGGAACTCTGCGCGTCGCAAACCAGCGCTCGCGTCTCCTGGCGCACGCCCACGCAGCCGCTGCCGCAGGAAAGCAACCCGCGCGCGGTTTTCCAGAAGCTATTCGGCCAGGGCGATACCGACCAGGAACGCGCCCAGATTCTGCAGGAAACCGGCAGCATTCTCGATCGCGTGCAAGGCGAGGCCAAGCGGCTCCAGGCCAGTCTCGGCCTGGAGGATCGTCACGTGGTCGGCGACTATCTCGATTCCGTCCGCGAAATTGAGCGGCGGGTGCAGATGGCCGAGAAGCAAAGCCACACCGAACTGGTAATTCCGGACGCGCCCATTGGCACGCCCACCGATATCACCGAGTACTACAAGCTCATGTTCGACCTGATGGCGCTGGCCTTCCAGGCCGATGTAACGCGCGTGATTACCTTCTCCCTGGACCATGAGGCCAGCATGCGCACGTTCACTAACCTAGGCATTGCCGAGGGCTTCCATCCGCTCTCGCATCACGGCAACAATCCGGAAAAGATGGACAAGCTGGTGAAGATTCAGAACTACCACACCAAGGTGTTCGCCGACTTCGTCAAGAAACTCGCCTCGGCCAAGGAAGGCGACGGCACCGTGCTCGATCACGCCACCATTCTGTTCGGTAGCGATATGAGCAACAGCGACAAGCACAATAACGATCCGCTGCCGAACGCCATTTTGGGGCACGCCAACGGAAAAATCAAAGGCGGCCAGCACCTCAAATATCCGCAGGATTCGCGCCACGGCGACCTGCTGTTCACGCTGCTTGAGCGCAACGATATTCCGGTGAAATCGATCGGCGACAGCACCCAGGGTCTTTCGGAGGTTTAATCCATGCCCCCGGCGGCCAAACCATACTCCTTTGCAGTCAAGGCGGGGCGGGCGCTTCCGCCTGCCAAGCGCGCCAAGGGCGGAGCTCTTGCTGCTCTCACGCTGGTCCTATTCGCCGGTCCCGCGCTGCGAGCCGCCGAAGCCCCCCTGTTATCCGCCGCCGAATCGGGCGACCATCTCGCGGCCATGCGTCTCATCGGCGCCAAGGGCACGGACGTCAACGCTACCGGCGCGGATGGCAGCACCGCCATCATGTACGCCGCCGCCAACAACGATCTGGAACTCGTCCGCGCGCTGATCAAAGCCGGCGCGAACGTGAAACTGGAAAACCAGTTGGGGACCTCCGCCATCACGGAAGCCTCCATCATCGGTTCCGCGCCGGTGATCGATGCCTTGCTCAAAGCCGGCGCCGATCCCAATTTCAAGACTCCCAACGGCGAAACTCCGCTCATGGCCGTCGCGCGCAGCGGGCACGTGGAGGCCGCCAAACTGCTCCTCGATGCGGGGGCGGACATCAACGCCAAGGAAAGCTGGGGCGGGCAATCGGCCATCATGTGGGCCGCCGCGCAGAGCCAGCCCGATATGGTCCAATTCCTGGCGTCGAAAGGCGCGAATCTCAACGACCACGGCAAAATCCATCAGTGGCCGCGCAAAGTGATTCAGGAGCCGCGCCCGAAGGATATGAACAAGGGCGGCTTCACCCCGCTGCACTACGCCGCCCGCGAAGGCTGCGCGCGCTGCGCCGAGTACCTGCTGGCGGCCGGCGCCGATCCCGATTCCGAAGATCCGGACCGCGAGACCCCGCTGCTGCTGGCCATCGAGAACATGCACTTCGATACGGCCGCCGTCATCATTAAAGGCGGGGCCGATGTGGACAAATGGGATCTGTTCGGCCGCTCGCCCATTTACATGGCCGCCGACGTCAACACATTGCCGGTGAAAGGCAACGGCGCCATGTCGGTTCTGCCAAGCACGGATAGGCTCAGCGCGCTCGATATCGGACGCATGCTGCTCGAACGCGGCGCCGATCCGAACCTTCAGTTGAAACGGCGCCCGCCCTATCGCGACGTTCCGCAGGATCGCGGTGGCGATACCATGCTCTCGCAGGGCGCCACGCCGCTACTGCGCGCCGCCCGCGCCGGCGACGCCCAATTTACGGCGCTGCTGCTCGAACATAAGGCGCTCGTCGATTTGCCGAACAAAGACGGCATTACGCCCCTGATGGCCGCCGCCGGCGTCGATTTCGGCCTGCGCGTCACGCGCGGGCGCAACCGCACCGATGAAGGCGTGCTCGCTACCATGGATCTGCTCCTCAAAGCCGGAGCCAACATCAACGCCCACGATGTAGTCGACCTGCGTGCCGCCCCTGGCCTTCGTCCCGGCGACAGCGCCGCGACGGCCGCATTCCGCAGAGGCCGCCAGGATAGCCAGGTGCCCAGCGCCAACGCCGTCCCGAACCAGACGGCCCTTCACGGCGCCGCCGAACACGGCTTCGATAAGTTCATCGAGTTCCTGGTGGACCACGGCGCGGACCTCACCGCCAAGGACGCCCGCGGCCGCACCCCGCTCGACGCCGCCCGCGGCGCCGGCGGCCAAAAAGGGGGCGCCGACGCCTTCCCCAAAACCGTGGCTCTGCTCGAATCGTTGATGAAAGCGAAAGGAATTCCGGTAGAGACCGTGGCCGCGGCAGCGCCTTCTCAGCCGCGACCGTCGCCTTCTGCCCGGCAACCGTAAGGAGGCGGTATTGCGCGGTTTTCTCTAAGCCGGCAGCGGTTGTACTCCCGCCGTTGCCGCGCGGGTGTTTTTTCGTACATCCGCTGCTATACTCGACAGGCATGCTGCCAAGCGGGAGCGCGATATGACAGCGAAGGCGCGGCCGGCCGAAACACCGCCCATGAAATCGTTCCGCCTCCCCGGCGGACGCCGCGTCTGGAATGCAGCGGGGGCCCGTTTGGACACGCGTTTCCTCTACCGGGAGATGTTCGTCCGGCGATCTTACGAGAAGCACGGTATAGCGATCCGGCCGGGCGACACCATCTTCGATGTGGGCGCCAATATCGGAATGTTCGCTTTGTCGTTGGCCGGGCGATTCCGCGATCTGCGGATTTACTGCTTCGAACCCGTGCCGGGTACGTTTGCCTGTTTACAGCGAAACCTGGCCGAATGGCGGCTGCCGTCCGGCTGCGAAATCGCGGCGCTGAACTTCGGCCTGGGAGCGGCGGAAGGCCAGACCACTATCGAATTCTTCCCGGAAGCGCCGAGCAATGCCACCCTGTACTCGGCCGAGAAGCATCGCGATTTCGCCAAGGTCCTCGACGCCGTTCACTTTCGCGATTTGTGGAAAGCCAACAGGCTCAGAGCCCTGTTTTACCTGCCGTTGTACCCTTTGCGAAAAATCCTGCTGGGGCGGCTCTACGCGCGCATGCTGGCAGCCGGGGTATCGATACCCTGCCAGTTGCGCACCCTGAGCGGAGTGCTCGAAGAGCGTCGCGTGGAACGGATCGACTTATTAAAGATCGATGTCGAAGGCGCCGAAATGGATGTTCTGGCCGGCATCGAAGAGCGCCACTGGCCGTTGATCCGGCAGCTCTCGATGGAAGTAGAACCCGCCAATAAGCCGCGGGTGCCCGCGCTGCTGGAGCGCCTGCGCTCGCTCGGCTTTGCCCGCATCGCGCTCGAAAGCATCGTCGGAGGCCCGAGTCATCTCAAAGACGAAATCGCCTGCAATATATACGCAACGCGAGTTTCCGAGCCGCGGCCGTAAGGGAGCGGTTGTACCGCAACCGATTGCGAGCCGCCCCGCCTCACTCCGCCTTCATCACCGACGGTTGTCCCTTCTCGCTGATCTGCAAAATCAGCAGTTCCGCTGGCTCCGTTTTACTCAGATTGCGCAGCATGCGGTGCACATGCAGCGGTGGCTCGTAGAAGACATCGCCCGCGCGGTACATTTTGGGCTGGTCCGGATCGACTTGATTTTCGATCTCCCCTTTCAGAATGTAGGCAAACACCGGCCCCGGATGTTTGTGCGGTCCCGAGCCCCCTCCCGGCGCCACCGTGAGCCGGGTCATGCGTGCCTCGCGATTGGCGAGGATTGTCAGTGGTTCCTCCAGCAGAGTTTTGATCGCGGGATTTGCCTTGCCCATATCGCCCACCTGAAAAATCAGCAGATCCGCGGGTTCGGTGGCGCTCAGATTCCGCAGCATCCGATGCACGTGCATCCGCGGCTCATGAAAAAAGTCACCGGGACGATAAGTCTTCACCGGCTCCGGCTCCACCTGGTTTTCAATATCGCCCCGCAGGATATAGGCAAACACCGGACCGGCGTGCGTGTGCGGGCCCACCGTAAATCCTGTGGGTACCGGCAGGTGGAACACGGTCACTTTCGGCGCGGCCGCGTCTTCCACGGCCACGTCAATTAGTGTCTTCGATGCCACGGCTGGCGCTCCCGGAGTCTGCGCCCGCAAACAAGCGGCCAGCGCCACCGCCGCCGCGCAATGGATTCTCGTCATTACCGCGCTCCTTTGACCCTATAAACTTGTGTCTTCGGCTGAAACTCCGACCACGCAAGCGATCGGCCTGTAACGCGCGGCGCTACGCCGCCACTTGGCTGATGGCCTCGACCACTTCCGCCGTTTTTTCAAACGGCGCCATGTGCGCCGCTTCGGGAATGAGCGTCAGGCTCGAGCCGCGAATCGCTTTCTGAAAGGCGTGCGCGTACACCGCCGGAATGAGCCGGTCACAGGCGCCCCAGATCAGCGCGGTCTTGGCTTCGATGCGGTACAGCCGCGAAGCCAGCCCGCGCTCCGGAATGGGAAACAGGATCTTGCTGGCGGCGCCCAGTTGGCGCGCGTTCTGCACCAGGAACTGCTGCAGGAATTTCGGGTCTCCCATGTCGCCATCGGGGGTCATCAACTTCTTGCCCGTCTCTTCGTCATAGAAGAGATAGGCCGGCAGCTCGTATGGCATCATGGCGAAGATGTCGGGGATCGGGTGCTCGTCCATCCACAAGCCGGCCGGAGCGATCAGCGCCAGCCGCGAAACATCGTGCGGCGCAATCGCCGCCATCTCCGCCGCGATCATGCCGCCCATCGAAAAACCGGCCAATATGGGGTTTTTCAAGCCGAGCGCGCCCACCACATCCCACGTATGCAGCGTGAAATCCAGCATGTCGTAAAGGCTGGGGCACTCTTCGCTATCGCCATAGCCGGGAATCAGCGGCGCGTACACATGGAACTTCCGCGCCAGCGGTTCGAGAAACGGCAGATCGTCGTTCAGACGGCCCGCGCCGTGCAGGAACACCAGCGGCTCGCCCGCGCCGCCCTCCCAGTAGCGCACCGGCACGCGGGGCGTATTTACGGTTTTCAACTCCATTGTTATCCCTCTTAATCCGCCCCCACCGTCGCACCCGACTTGGCCCCCACCGTCGCACCCGACTCTGCCTCCGCCGGCAAACTGCCGGGAACCGCGCGCTCCTTGAGCGGATGGCACCAGAAGCGGCCGTCATTCACGTATTCCGGCGCATACCGGCCAAACACGGTCCGCAGCTTGGGCATCACCCGCTCGGCAAACAGCTTGGTCGAATGCAGGCATTTGTCCTTCGGCATGTTGCCGATTTGCATCAGGCAGAACACGTTGCCCACGCGCAGGCCCTTGATGAGGTCCTCCATGCGCTGCCGCACCGTCTCCGGGCTGCCCGCGATCACGTGGCCATTCTCTACCAGTTGCCCCCAGGGATGCTGTTCGAACAGGCTGGCCGGCGCGTATTGCGAGAGCACGCCTTTCTGAATGGTTTTGATTGTCCGGTAGCCGGGGGCATCGGCAAACCCGGGAAACACGTGCAGGCAGCGGTTATAGAAATAATCGACGTGCGGCGCGTAGAGCCGCTCGGCTTCCGCGTCGGTTTCCGCCACCGCGATGAACTGCGCGAAGCCGGCGCGGTAAGGCGAAGTGTCGGGCGCGTTGCGTTGCGCCACCCGCTCCCAATAGGAATCCATCAGTTGCTTGCCGCGGATATAGCCGCCGAAGCTCAGGTACGAGTAGGAATACGTATTGTCGATGCAGAAATCGAAGGTTTCGATCGATCCGCCGCCCGGAATATGCACCGGCGGGCGCGGCTTCTGGATGGGCCGCGGCCAGATATTCACATAGCGCAGCTTGTTGTACCGGCCATTGAAGGCGAACGGCTCGGGTTCGCTCCACGCGCGCACAATCAGTTCGTGCGCTTCCCGGTACTTATCGCGCGTCAGCCCCGGTATGGTGCCGTAGCAATAATTCGTATCCATCGATGTGCCCACCGGGAAACCCGCCACCAGCCGCCCGCCCGAGATGCAATCGAGCATGGCGAACTCTTCGGCCACGCGCACCGGCGGGTTGTAGAGCGCGATGGAAGCGCCCAGCACCACCAGCGCGCAGTCGTTGGTGCGGCGCGCCAGACCGGCCGCGATGATGTTCGGGGAGGGCATCAGCCCGTAAGCGTTCTGATGGTGCTCGTTGACGCCGATGCCATCGAAACCCTGCCGGCCGGCGTATTCGAGCAGGTCCATGTAGGAGTTGTACAGGGTGTGGGCCTTCACCGGATCGAACAGGCTGGAATCGATATCCACCCACACGGAGCGGTGCGTGGGGCGGAAGTCGTCCGGCAAATAGGGCCACGGCATGAGATTAAACCAGGTGAATCGCATAGAACCTCGTTGGCCAAATGCGCGTTTGGCAAAGCGCAAATGCGCGCGGAAACCAATCTATCACAGGCGCTCGAAAGCATACTCAAGCATGGACACCACCGCTTCTTCCACGCCTCCGGGCGCCGGAAAAGTTTGCGCGTCCGCGGTATGTCTCGCCCATCGACGGGCTTTGCGGGCTGGGCTGGCTCTTTCCGCTCCCAGTTTATTCTGGACGCCGCCGGCGGCATGCTAAGGTGAGGAGTTTGCCAGATTGCTTTGGGCGGGAACTCCGGTGGCAAGAAAGCTTTTTTACTGGAAACTCAACCGGCGGGAAATTCAGCTCGGCGAGCGCACCGTGCTCATGGGCGTGCTGAACGTCACGCCCGATTCCTTTTCCGACGGCGGCAAATACTCCGATCCCGACCGTGCGTTTGCGCGCGCCCTGGAGATCGAGGAGCAAGGCGCGGATATTGTGGATATCGGCGCCGAATCCACCCGCCCGGGCTCGGCTCCCATCTCCGCCGCCGAGGAAACGCGCCGCCTGATTCCCGTGCTCAAGCGGCTCAAAGACCGCCTGACCATTCCCATCTCCGTCGACACCTACAAGGCCGAAATTGCCGAGCGGGCGCTCGACCTGGGGGTCGAAATCATCAACGACCCCTCCGGTCTGACGATCGAGCCGCAACTGGCGCGCGTGGTCTCCAATCACAATGCAGGCCTGATCCTGAATCATATGCGCGGGCGGCCCGAGACGTGGGCCAAACTGGGGCCGATGCCGGATCCCATGGGCGCCATCGTCCGCGATTTGGAAGCGGCTATCAGCCGGACCCGTCACGTGGGCATCGAGCGCGCGCGCATCGTGATCGATCCGGGCATCGGCTTCGGCAAACGCAAGGAGCAGGATTCGCTGATTCTGGGCAGGCTGGGTCAACTGGCGCTGCTGGATCTGCCGGTGCTGGTGGGTCCGTCCCGGAAGTCTTTTCTGGCGCGCGCAAATCAGGAGGAGACGCGCTGCGCCACGGCGGCCGCCGTAGCTGCCAGCGTACTGGGAGGCGCACACATCGTGCGCGTCCACGACGTACGGGAGATGCGCGCCGCCGCGGATGTCGCCGACGAGATTCTGCGGGCCCTCATGCCCTGAAACCGGCTTACGCGGAGCATTTTCAGCAAAGAACGCCTTACGCCTGTTCCGCTATAATGGCTCGCAGGGACCACCTTTCCCGCCGCGGATGACCGATATCAAGAAAAAACTCCAGGATGAAATAGCGGCGCTCGAATACGAACTGCACAACGAGCTGCCAAAGGAGATTCTCAAAGCGCGCGCGCATGGCGATCTGAGCGAAAACGCCGAGTATCACGCCGCCAAAGAGCGCCAGGGCCTGGTCAACGCCCGCCTGGGCCACTTGCGCAAGCGGCTGGCGGAAATCTCCATGATCGATTTCTCCAAGATTCCCCACGACCGCGTGGGCCTTGGCTCGACCGTGGTGGTTCTCGATGTCAAGCGCGACGAGGAACTCACCTATAACCTGGTCACCAGCGAGGAAGCCGACGCGGCCAACGGCAAAATTTCGACCACGTCTCCGATCGGACGCGCGCTGCTGGGCAAAGAAGTCGGCGATGTCGCCAAGGTGCAGAGCCCCGGCGGTCTGAAGGAACTCGAAATCCTTAAGCTGACTACCATCCACGACTCGGCCGGAGCCGAGTAGCTTTTTCCCGTCCCGCGCCAGCGTCAGGCCGCGCTATCGAGGTCCAAAACGTACTGACGGGTACCCGTCCGGCACCCGGCAAAGGAACCGCTCTTTTTCGTACCGGACCCTGACTCTTCCTTCGTTATAATGGCTCGCTGGGGTGTTGTCCCCTAAGATGACAATTACCAAGTTGATCGGCGATGGATGTGGCGCCATCATCGACCGGATCGTTCGCTGGCTGGCGCTGTCCCGCATTCATCCCAACGTACTCACCTTTTTCGGCCTGGTCATCAATATCGGCGCGGCTTTCCTGTTCGCCATGGGCCGTTTCCGCTGGGCGGCCGCCGTTGTCATCGGCGCCGGGCTGTTTGATATGGTGGATGGGCGCGTGGCCCGCGCCACCGACCGCGTGACGCGCTTCGGCGGCTTCTTCGATTCCGTTCTCGACCGCTACTCCGATCTGGCTCTGTTGATCGGATTGCTGGTTTACTACGCCTCCATCAACCGCTTCGGATACGTTGTGCTCACGGCGGTGGTGATGATGGGATCGGTGATGGTGAGTTACGTCCGCGCGCGGGCCGAATGCACGATTCCCAAATGCAAGGTCGGATTCCTGGAACGGCCCGAGCGCGTGGTGCTGATCATCATCGGCGCGCTGTTCAACCGCATGGCTCCGGTGTTGTGGGTAATCGCGGTGCTCTCCAATGTCACCGTGATTCACCGCATGATTTATACCTGGCGGGAAACGGAACGCCTGGAAGACGCGCAGTTGCGGGCGGTTCCGGCCGAGCCGCCGGCCAAGGTAAAAATCTGAATGGATCGGGACTACGTACACCGCCTCGAGATCCGGGAGTTGATCGACAACTGGGTGCTCTGGCGCGACGCGAATGAATGGGAGAAGTTTCGCACGGTCTGGCACTCCGATGGCCGGATGATGGCCACCTGGACGCAGGGCACTTACGAAGAGTTCATTGAGATGAGCCGGCAGGGTTTTGCCAAAGGCGTGCGCATTCTGCATTTCCAGGGGCCCTCTACCATCGAGGTTCGCGGCGAACGCGCCATTGCGTTCACCAAGATGATCATCTCCCAGCGCGCCAAGGTTCACGATGTGCTGGTGGATGTCAACTGCACGGGCCGCTTCTGCGATTTCTTCGAAAGGCGGGACGGGCGCTGGGGCCTCGTTCTGCGGCAGCCTATTTATGAGAAGGACCGCATGGATCCGGTCGATCCGGCGGCACGGCTGGAGTTGGACCCGGCGCGCCTGGAGCGCTTCCCCGAAGGCTACCGGCACCTGGCGTATCTGCAATCGCTGATCGGCTACCCCGTGAAAACCGATATGCCGGGCCTGATTGGCGCCGAGGTCGAAGCTCTTTACGCGCGCACGCGCGCGTGGCTGGATGGAGCCGCCGCTACCGCCGGCTAGCCGGTTGAGACCACTTTCAGCACGAAGAGGGTTTGGTCGTCGAAAGCCTGGGTGTTGAAGGCGTCGAGGTCTTCGAAGATGGCGGAGATCAGTTGGGAAGGAGTTTGGCCGCACTGGGCACGTACCAGGGTGGCCAGGCGGCCCCGGCCATATTCGGCGCCAGAGGCGTTCAGATGATCGGTAATGCCGTCGGAGTAGAGCACGATGACATCGCCGGCTTCGGCATCGAAATTCACTTCTTCGTACTCGCGGGAATCGAGCAGGCCCAGCGGGACGCCTTCCACGCGGACGCGCAGGATCTCGCCGTTGCGGCAGATCAGGGGGGGTAAAGCGCCGGCATTGGCCATGACGACACGGCGCATGGCGGGATCCCAGAGAAGAACGCAGAGTGTGACGTAGCGGGCTTCGACCTTGCGCTCGATCAGCGCGTCGTTGAGCGCGCGCAGCAACTCGGCGGGGTGGCGGCGGCGTGGGGCGAGAGTGCGCAAAAGGCCGCTCACGAGGCCGCCGTAGAGGGCCGCGGCCGCGCCCTTGCCGCTGACATCGCCCATGGCGATCACGGTCTGTCCATCCCGGTGCTCGAAGACGTCGTAAATATCGCCGCTGATCAGGCGGGCGGGGCGCAAACGCACGGCGGCGTCCAGCCCTTCGATTTCGGGAGCGGCATCGGGCAGGAGCACGCGCTGGAGTTCGTGGGCGGCGCGCAGATCTTCCTCCATGCGGCGTTCGCGGGTGGCGAGCTCTTCATAGAGGCGGGCGTTTTCGATGCTGGTGGCGACTTGCGGCGCAAGCAAGGTGAGAGTGCGGACATGGTCGTCGGTGAAGTAGGCGATGCGCTCGCTTTCGAGATCCATGACGCCGATGACGCGATCCTGCAGAACGAGCGGCACGGCCACTTCGGAGCGGATATCGGGATGGGAGGCGATATAGCGGGGATCTTTGGCGGTATCGTCGACGCGCACCACTTCGCGGGAGACAGCGGCGGCGCCGGTGAGGCCCTTGCCCATGGGGATGTTGTCGATATTGACGCGCTGGTCGTAGCGCAGGCTGAAGCGGTGGCGCAGCGCCTGGGCTTCCGCATCGACCAGCAGAATGCTGAAGGCATCGTAATTGATAAGGGCGCGCATGGTGCTGGCGATTTTTCCCAGCAGTTCGTTGAGATCGAGGATGGAGGAGAACTCGCGGGAAACCTGCGCCAGCGCGCGGAGAGTGCGGTTGGTGCGCTCGACGCGGCGATGGAAGCGGGCGTTTTCGATGGCGATACTGACGCGGCTGGCGATGAGCCGCAGCAGGGCCTTATCGTACTCGCTATAAGCATTGAGCCGGGTGGACTGCAGATCGATGACGCCGACGAGTTTGCCGCGGGCGGTCATGGGGACGGCCAGTTCCGTGCGGACGGCATCTACGCTGTTGAGATAGCGGGGATCGGCGCGGACATCACCGACGAGCACGGGCTCGCGGCGCGCGGCGGCCAGGCCGGTGATGCCCTCGCCCAAAGTTAGCGAGAGATTCGATACGACATCTTCGCGATGGCCCACGCCGTAGCGAATGCGCAACGCCTGGCGGCGCTCGCTATAAAGAAGGATGGCGAAAAGGTCATAGGGGAGGACGCGGTGAATGATGCGAGCGACATCGCGGAGAAGTTGATCGAGATCGAGGGTGGAGGCGGTGGCGGCGGAGACTTCGAGCAGAAAATCCAGCAGTTCGGAGCGCTCGCGGAAACGGACGGTGGGTTTGCGGCTGGCTTGCATGACGTTGCAACGAGTCGGGCCGGAAGACAGGCGGCGCGGCCTGCCCCATATTCTACGCGGCGGTGGCCTCCACGATTTTGACGCTGGCGCTGGCTCCGATGCGAGTGGCGCCGGCGGCCGTCATGGTTTTCAGGTCGTCGAGCGTGCGGATGCCGCCGGAAGCTTTTACGCCCATCTCGGGGCCGACCACGGCGCGCATGAGAGCGACATCATGGGCGCTAGCGCCGCCCGGACCGAAGCCGGTTGAGGTTTTGACGAAATCGGCGCCCGCCAGTTTGGCGAGCGTGCATGCCACGGCTTTCCGATTATCGTCCAGCAGAGAGGTTTCGAGGATGACTTTGAGGATGGCGCCGGCACTGTGCGCGATGCGGGCAACGGCCTGGATATCGAGTTTGACCGCTTCGTGGTCGCCGGAGCGGAGGGCGCCCACATTGAGAACCATGTCGAGCTCGGAGGCGCCGGCTCGCAGGGCGACCGCGGCTTCCGCGACTTTGGCTTCCGTGCTGGTAGCGCCGAAAGGAAAGCCGATGACGGTGCAGACCTTAACCGGAGAGCCCGCCAGTTCCGCGGCGATCACGGGCACCCAGTAGGGATTGGCGCAAACACTGGCGAAGCCGTATTGGCGGGCTTCGCGGCAGACTTTGACGATATCGGCGCGAGTGGCTTCGGGTTTGAGGATGGTGTGATCGATGAGGGCGGCAATGGCGGGATCGACCTTGGTGAGGCGCTCGCTGGCGGAGATGCGATCCGCGCCGGCAGCGATGATCTGTTTGGTGTTGTGCACACAGGTTTGGGGGCAGCGCTGCCGGCAGCCGGGGCAGGCGCGATCGGGCAGATTGAGTCCTTCAGCTTTTTGGGCGGGGGCTGAGCCTGCGCCATTCGATGGAAGTACGCGGGCGAGAATCTCTTCGCCGATCTGCGCTACCAGGCTATCGAGTTCGGCCGGAGTCACGTAGACGCCTTTCGGGAGAAGCGCTGCTCGATTTCGGAGATCTTTTGGAGGCGCGCCTGATGCCTGCCGCCGGCGAAGGGCGTGGCGAGCCAGGTGCGCACTACGTCTTCAGCCTGGCTGGCGGTGAGCAGACGGGCGCCGAGGGTGAGGACGTTGGAATCGTTGTGCTCGCGGCTGTTGCGGGCGGAGGGATTGTCATAGCAGGGCGCGGCGCGAACGCCGGGGACCTTGTTGGCCGCGATGGCCGAGCCGATGCCGGCGCCATCGACGACGATTCCGCGCGAGGCCGCGCCGGAAGCGACCAGTTCGGCGACTTCCAGCGCCAGATCCGGATAATCGGCCGCTTTCTCTTCATGCACGCCGATGTCGCGCACGGTGAGGCCCTGGGCGGCGAGTAAAGGTTTGAGCGCCTCCTTGAGGCGGTAGCCGCCGTGATCGGCGCCGAGGGCGATGGTCTTGTCCGGCGGAGGAGCCGGCAATTCTTCCGCGGACACCTCCAGAAGCCGCACGCCGCGCGAGGCTACAAGTTCGCGGGCCGACGGGGTGATGATGGCGCCACGCAGCACCTTCAATTCACCGCCGGCGGGAACATCCTGCGCTGTAATGACCTGCTTCATAGGCGTACAATAAGGACCATTGTAATGAAACGGCGTGTCGCTCTGTACGTTTTTTGGGGAGCCCTGGTGGCGAGCGCGGTGGCGCACGCGCAAACGCCGGGGGCGGCCAATACGGGACAGACCGATTATCTGGCGCGCTTGTTGCACCAGGGGCAGCTTGGCTGGACCACCATCGCGCTCGGCCTGGTGGTGGCGTTCGGACTGGGGGCGATTCATGCGTTGTCTCCCGGCCACGGTAAGACGATTGTGGCGGCCTACCTGGTAGGCACGCGCGGCACTCCGGCACACGCGGTGTTTCTGGGCGCGATGGTGACCTTTACCCATACCATCAGCGTGTTTCTGCTGGGATTTGTGACGCTGTTCCTTTCGCGCTTCGTGCTGCCGGAGAAGATTTATCCGGTGCTGGGGGCAATCTCAGGAGTTTCGATTGTGGGGATCGGCGCCATGCTTTTGCGGCAGAGGCTGCGGGCGGCGCGCGCGATTGCGGCAGACGCGCATGCGCATGCCCACGGCCACCCGCACACGCAGACCCATGAGCACCATCACCACACTCACAATCACGACGATGCGCATTCGCACCCGCATGAGCATCACCACCACGGTCATGAGCATGCGCCGCTGGCACACGACCATGGCGGTGGGCATGTGCACAGCCACGTGCCGGACGAAGTCAGCTTGGGCAGCCTGATTGCGTTAGGGGCAAGCGGCGGATTAGTGCCGTGCCCTTCGGCGCTGGTAGTGCTGCTGAGCGCGATTGCGCTGGGGCGCATCGGGCTGGGGCTGATTCTGCTGGTGGCGTTCAGCCTGGGACTGGCGGGCGTGCTGATGGCAATCGGACTGATGGTGCTTTATGCGAAGCACCTGCTGCCTGAGAGCAAGAAGAGCGCGGCGCATCCGGCGTTCCGGCTGATTCCGGTGCTTTCGGCGGCAGTGATCGTGTGCATCGGTATTCTCATGACCGCGGCATCGCTGGGAGTGATCCGGGGGCCCCTGGCGGGAGTATAGAGGCGGAATGTCGTTAACATGTCAAGATGTCCGGTTTTATTGGACGACCAGGAACGCTCCTGCAACCCGTGACTTGTTCGTCGGCGAGCGAGAAATCGTTTGGTGGAGGCTGCGCTCACAAAGTATCTGCAAACCATCTTGGGGCAAAAATCTCTTTCGGCCGCTTAATCGTGCTTTGCGCCTGGCTTATTTCTTCTCGCCGGGTTTGGGCTCAAACCGCAGCGCCGCCGAGTTAATGCAGTAGCGTTGATGGGTCGGCGGAGGCCCGTCCTCAAACAAATGCCCCAGGTGGGCGTCGCAACGGCTGCAAAGCACTTCCGTCCGCTCCATCCACAGGCTGCGGTCGCTTTCGGTGCGCACGTTCTCCGCTTCCGCCGGCGCCCAAAAACTCGGCCAGCCGGTGCCGGAATCGAATTTTTCGTCTGAGCGGAACAGCGGCGCACCACAACAGGCGCACCGGTACATGCCCGGCTCGTGATGATTCCAGTATTTCCCGGTGAACGCGCGTTCCGTGCCCTTTTCGCGCGTGACGTGGAACTCTTCCGGCGACAGCTGCTTCCGCCATTCGGCGTCGCTCTTTTCCATTTTGGTCATTCGCTTCTCCCCCTTCCATTATTCCGCGCCCGCTCCGGCCCCGCGGATGGCCTTTTCCACCGGTTCCACGGCCGGTATGTCCACGCCCATGGGCGCCGTCTTCAATTCCGCGAATTTCCGCGCGCTTACCATCACGCGCGTTTCGAGCGACCCCATCGCGGCGTTATAAGCATCCACGGCGCGCTCCAGCCCGCGCCCCATTTTGATCCAGTGCTCCGTCATATCCGAAAGGCGCTTGTACAGATCGCGCCCCAGCGCGCTGATTTCCGCGGCATTTTCGGCCAACTTTTCCTGCCGCCACCCGTACGCCACCGCCCGCAACAGCGCAATCAGCGTCGTCGGTGTAGCCAGGATGACGTTCTGCCCTACGCCAGCTTCAATCAGCGCCGGATCGTTCTCCAGAGCGGCGCTAAAGAAGCATTCGCCCGGCAAAAACATTACGGCGAATTCGGGCGCCTGCTCGAACTGCTCCCAGTAGGATTTGCGCCCGAGCGCCGCCATGTGGACCCGCACCTGCCGGGCATGATCGGCCATGCGCGCCATGCGCGTGGCTTCGTCGCCCGCTTCAATCGCCTGCAGGTACGCGTCCAGCGGGGTTTTGGCATCCACCACGATGGTTTTGCCCGCCGGCAGGCGCACCAGCAGATCGGGGCGCAGCCGGCCATCTTCGGATTCCACGGTCGTTTGGCTTAGAAAATCGCAGCGCTCCAGCATTCCCGCCATCTCGACCACCCGCCGCAATTGCATCTCCCCCCAATGCCCGCGCACGCCCGGTGTCCGCAGCGCGGTCACCAGGCGGCCCGTCTCCGTCCGAAGCTGCTCCTGCGTGTCGATGAGGCTGCGCACCTGCTGGCTGAGCGCGGCATAAGCCCCCGTGCGCGCTTTTTCCAGCTCCTGAATTTTCGAATCCACCTTGTCGAGCGCGGCCCGCACCGGAACCACCATCTCGGCGATGGCCTGTTGCCGCTTCTCCAGTTCGCCCCGGGCTGCCTCCTGCGTCTGCGCCAGGGAGCTTTTCGCAAGATCTAAAAACATCTGGTTGTTGCGTGCCAGGGCGTCGGCGGAAAGAGCGCGGAACGTGTCCGCCAGGTCCCGGCTTCGTCCGCGAAGCAGGAGCCACGCCAGTCCAAATCCGGCTAGAAAACACAGGACGGGAAGAATGTTTTGCACCCGATTATTATCCCCCGGCGCCCATGCCCGCGGATTGATCCAGCCCTCCTCCCAGCACCGCGTCAGCCCCCCGCAACATCATCCCCGCAACCAGGCCGGTCTCCGCTTCTTCACTTTTGCGAAAATCGGGCAGTCCGCGTCGTGCGCCCCGGCCAGGTACCCGGTCGAGAGCAGAAATTCCCTCACAATCTCTCCACCTGTGAAGCAAAACGTCTGTTTAAACAGTTTCGTCCACTCGGCCAACTCCCTCGGATGGTGATGGTCCAGCCAGTTTGCGAAGGAGCCATGCCGGCTCCGGATCTCCCGCAGCCGGCGCGCGTTCTCGATCGCCGCTTCAATCTTCAGCCGGTTCCGCACAATCCCTGTATCCGCCATCAGCCGCGCGCGGTCTCGATGGTTGAATCGCGCCACCCGGTCGATATCGTAACCCGCGTAGGCCCGCTCGAAATTATCCTTTTTATTCAGGATGGTCGTCCAGCTCAGGCCCGCCTGGTTGATTTCGAGTAGCAGCCGTCCAAACAGCTCCGCGTCCGTGGCCAGCGGAAACCCGTATTCGGTGTCATGGTAGAGCCGGTGTTGGTCGCCAATCCCCTGGCGCACCATTTCGCAGTACGACACGAGCAGTCTGTTTCCTTCCTTTTAGACATTCTGGCTGCTTGCCTCCTATCTGGCAACAATGCTATATTTGTGTCAGACGTGGATTGATTTAGGGCGTCCCCGCCCCGCAAATTGCAACCACGGAAAAAAAGTGCTAAACGCGAGTCGGTCTGTTCGGAAACATCTCGACCCTGGAGCCTCCGGGCACCAGGGTTTTTTCGTGTCCGAGCTTACCCCCTTCGCCTTAACACGCAGGAGGAAGGGATGGGTTTCTCTCCCGCATACGCAACCGAATATACGCTGTCTTCCGAAGAAGGAGCCCTGGTTTCCGTGGCGATTCGCGTCGAACCCCGCCGCCTAGAGGCTCTCCTGGAGGCCCTGGCACAAGTCGCATTCCCCATTAATCCGCAGATTTACCACGAAGCCGAAATCGAGGTCATTGATCCCCACAACCGCGCGGCCACCGAGATAACCACCCTGGTGGAATTTCCCGCCTATCTCGCCCGGGTGGAAGATGTGTTTCGCATCCTGCAACTCTATGGCTTCGACCGCCGCGACGTCCTCGTGACCGGCATGCTGCGGGAACTGCGCGGGCCGGAGCTGCCTGGAAACGCGCCGCCGGATTCCGAATGGAGGGTCCGCTCCCGCCAGCATTCGGCGGCCGCGCACTGACTCAGCAATCTCCGTCGGCGCCAGTACCCTTTTACAGAATACGTGTCCGGGTACCCTTACCAACACAGAACCATTAAGCGATAATACGTATCGAAGTGTATCCAACCGGCCACGCTGTGACCCTTGGGTCACTGGTCGGGCGGGTGCTGAACCGATGGTGATGATGCGCAGATGTTCCTCCCGTTGGCATTTGAGCGGCCTGGGTTTGGGCGCCTGTCCGGGACGTTGCCTGGGCTTAATCGCTGTTACCGCGGGCGCTCTTTCCGCTCAGATGCTCATGCCTGGCGGCATGTTCCGGCTGTTTACGTCCGACGCCGCCATATTAGAATCTCAGGAAGTCCGCAAGGATCTTCCCTGCACTGTTTCACCCGTCAAACCTTTTCTCGGTTTCGATCTCAAATTTCATTCCGGCTATTCGGTAAGCGTGCCGCTCCACGAACTCGCAGGCGATGGCAACATGCTCACCATGGTTTTCCGCGTCACCCCGGATGCCCATCCGGATGAGCCGGTCTACCTGTCGCAACGCGTGGCCGTGCCGAACATCGCCGACGACGCCAAAGGCGAGGCGGCGCTGCAGGGCGAGTTCGATGTCGGCTTAGGCAAATACCACGTCGACTGGCTGATGCGCGACCGCAGCGAGCACGTCTGCTCGTCCAACTGGGATATCGAAGCCAGCCTTCCGCAGAAAGACCGCGAGATGGCTCTCGATATCGGCCGCAGCGTCATTCAGCCTCCCGACGAACAGCCGTTCCGCCAGGAACCGCCCGTCGAGCGCGTCCACGAAGGCAAACCCCTCAACGTGAAGGTCATGATCAATTTTGCGCCGCAAAATGCCTACTCCGCGGCCATGCAGCCCCTCGATATGAACGCGCTCATTTCCATCCTGCGCAACATCGCCCGCGAACCCCGCATCGGCAGGTTCTCCGTGGTCGCGTTCAATATGCAGGAACAGCGCGTGCTGTACCGCCAACAATCGGAGTCGCAGATCGATTTTCCCGCGCTCGGCGAAGCTCTGCACAGTTTGAGCCTGGGTACGGTCGATTACCACAAGCTGGGGCAGAAGCATTCCGATAGCGAATTCCTCACCAACCTGATCACCACCGAGATCGGCAACGACAAAGAAACGCCGGACGCCGTGATCATCGCCGGCCCGAAGGTTATGCTCGACGACAGCATCCCGCAGGAACCGCTGAAGCAGATCGGGGATCTGCACTTTCCGCTGTTCTACATGAACTACAACTTGAATCCCCAGGCCACCCCTTGGCGGGATGCCATCGGTAGCGCGGTCAAGTACCTCAAGGGCGCCGAATACACCATCACCCGGCCCCGCGACCTCTTTTTCGTGTGGAGCGAAATCATGGGCCGTATTGTAAAATCGAGGGTTGAAAGGACCGCGTCAACCTCGTCGCCGTAACCTAATGCAAGTTCTGCGGATTGCGCTCGCTCTTGCGCCCCTGGTATTACCTTCGTTTGCCCAGCCGTTCGGAACCGCGGAAAACCTCGCGCCCTATATTCCCACCCCACAGATCATCGTGGAGCGCATGCTTGAAGCCGGGCACGTTAAGCCGGGCGACCTGGTTTACGATCTGGGCAGCGGCGATGGGCGCGTGGTAATCACGGCCGCCCGCAAGTTCGGGGCGCGCGCGGTCGGCATCGAGATCGACCCTGCCCTGTGCCGCATCGCCACGGAGAAGATCAAGGCGGCCGGCCTCGCGGATCGCGTGCGCATGGTCCAGGGCAGCGCCCTGCGCGTCGATCTCAGCCCCGCCGACGTGGTTACCATGTTTTTCCTCACCACCTCCAACGAGCGCCTCAAGCCTATTCTCGAAAAACAACTTAAGCCCAAGGCGCGGGTCATCTCGAATCAGTTCCCCATCAAAGGCTGGAAGCCGATGGAAACTGTCAAGGAGAGGTCGGGATCGATGGCATACTCCATCTACGTCTACGAGATGGGGCAGTTGCAGTAGCGGGTTCTGATTTTATCTTCTAACTCCTGTCTCCTAACTCTTCACTTGTTCTTTTCCGCATTTTCCATAATATTCCGCGCCAAGTAATTCACCACCTTCGCGTTATTCCGCGCCACTTCGTAATACGCGGCGCGCAATAAGCTGTCTTTCCGGTTTAGCAGCGTGTTCCGAATGCTCTGCTGCACGCGCGGGTCGTTCAACTCCCGCTGCCCGGCCGGCTCCCGTGAAATCACTTTCAGAATCACGTAGCCTTCCTGCGTCGGAATAATGGGCGAGATGCCGCCCGGCGGCAGCGAGGCCAGCATCTTTTGCAGCTCCGGGCTGGCATTGGCGAACGCCGATTCCGGCACCAGGCCGCGGTCCCCGCCATTCGGCGCGGTCTCCGGATCTTCCGAGTAGTTTTGCGCCAGCATCGTGAAATCCTCGCCGGCCTTCAGGCGCGCCGCAATATCCTGAATTTTGGTTCGGGCTTCGGCGTCGTTCCGCGCTTTGCTGTTTTTCAGGTTGTGCACATTGGTGTCGGGCGTGCGTGTCACCAGAATCTGCGCGAGGTGCAGGGCCGGCTCTGGCAGGTTGAAGCTTGGCTTATTTTCGTTGTAGAAGGCCGCCACTTCCGCATCCGTGATGGTGATATGCGAAGTGATTTCTTTATTGATCAGCTTCTGGATGGTCAGGTCGCGCCTCAATTGCGACTTTAGATCTTCCACCGTCATTTTGCGCGACGCCAGCAGGCGCTCGAATTCCTCCTTCGTATATGGCGCCTTCATCTTGTTGAACTCGGTATCCACATCCGCGTCCACCGCCATCAGCCCCAGCTTTTCGGCCCGCTCCAGCAGGATCTCGCTGGTGATCAGGTTGCTCAGCACGTTCAGCTTGTCCGAAAGCACCTGGTCTTCGCTCGACCCTTCCCTGGCCTGCGGCTGCGACTGCCACGTCTTTTCGAGCTCCGTGTAGGTAATCGGATGGTTGTTCACTTCGGCGGCCACATTCGCCGGCGGCGATCGCCTGCACGCACTGAAGCTCGCCGCACCGAGTGCGGCCGCTAGAGCAAGAACCGGATACTTCATCGAGCCTTCATTGTAGCTGGCAGGCGCTCAGCCCAGGGCGAATAGAGCAACTTTCACTCCCAGGCGGGTCTGCCGGCACCCCAGCCCGGAGTTACGCCGGCCCGCGCCCCGGAGCCAGCAGCGCTTCCTGCGCATTGAGCGCCTCCGCCCCGGCTTGCGGCTGCCGTTTCACGTACGCCCCCGAAAACTGCATCCGCCGCGCTTTCACCGTGTCCTTAAGATACGTGGCCAGCACCCCGTCCAGGAGCCGCCGGATCATGGCAGGGTCGCGGATCGGCGCCAGAACCTCCACACGATGATCGATATTCCGCGGCATCAGATCGGCGCTGCCAATGTACATCTCTTCGTCTCCGCCATTGCGGAAATAGTAAACGCGGCTATGTTCCAAAAACCGGCCTACAATGCTGGTCACTTCAATGTTATCGCTGACGCCGGGCATCCCCGGCCGCAGGCAGCAGATGCCGCGCACCAGCAGTTGCACCCGCAGCCCCGCCCGCGAAGCCTCATAGAGAAGCCGGATCATGCGCGGATCCACCAGGGCGTTCATTTTAAAAATCAGGCCGGCCTCCCGGCCTTCCTTGGCGTGCCGGATCTCCCGCTCAATCAGCGCCGTCAGCCGCTCCCGCAGATTCACCGGCGCCACCAGCAGCCGCCGGTAATCGGATTTTCGAGAGTATCCCGTCAGGTAATTGAACAGGTCGCTGGCATCGGCAGCCACGTCTTCATCCGCGGTGAACAGCCCGATATCGGTATACAGGTGCGCCGTCACCGCGTTGTAATTGCCCGTCGAGATATGCACGTAACGGGCGATGCGGTCCTGCTCCCGCCGCACTACCAGCGCCACTTTCGAGTGAATCTTGAGCTGCGGAATTCCGTACACCACGTGCGCGCCCACTTTTTCGAGCGCGCGCGCCCACTCGATATTGCTCTCCTCGTCGAACCGCGCCTTCAGTTCCACCAGTGCCGCCACCTGCTTCTCTTCCTCCACCGCCTCCAGCAGCGCGTCCACAATCGGGGAGTTGCGGCCCACCCGGTACAGACATACTTTGATGGCCAGCACGCCGGGATCGTGCGCCGCCTTCCGCAGAAATTCCACCACCGGCTGGAACGAGTCGAAGGGGTGGTGCACCAGAATATCGCCTTCGCGCATCACAGCGAAAATGTCTTCCGCCGTCCCCGAAGCCAGCGCGCGCGCCATCGGTTTGGGCACCGCCGGCACGAAGTTCGAATATTTCAGATCCGCGCGGTCGAGTTCGTAAAGAGCGAACAGCCGCTTCAGCGAAAGTGGACGCGCGGCCCGGTATACCTCGTTCGTGCCCACTTCGAGGTTGGTTTTCAGAATGTCGAGAATGTGCGACGGCATATCGGGCGTCACGATCAGCCGCACCACGCTGCCGAACTTGCGTTGCCGTACGCCCTCCTCGATCGTTTCCAGCAGGTCTTCCGCTTCCAATTCCTTGATCGCAATATCGGCATCGCGCGTTACGTGAAACGGATACGCTTCGACCACCTCCATGCCCGGAAACAGATCGCTCAAATGCGCCGCGATCGCGTTCTCCAGCCAGATAAATTCCAGCCGCCGCGGGCGCATCTGTTTGGATTTCGCCTTCGGGGCGCTGTTCAAGGGGATCAGTTCCGGCAGCGAATCCGGCACCTTCACCCGCGCGAAATGCTCCCGTCCCTTGGGCGAACGGATCCTCACCGCCAGGTTCAGGCTGAGATTGGAAATGTGGGGAAAGGGTCGGCCCGGGTCGTTGCCCAGCGGCGTCAGCACCGGATAAATCGTCTCCGTGAAATATTCCGCCGTGCGCTGCCGCTGCGAGTCGCTCAACTCGGAGTAGTCGCGGATGAAGATGCCGGTGGCCTCCAGTTCCTCCGTCAGCCGCTCCAGGCATTTATGCGCGTCGCTCAGCAGTTTCTTCACTTCCCGCCGGATGGAGACAAGCTGCGCCCGCGGGCTGAGTCCGTCCGGCCCCACCTCCACGCTCCCCGCGTCCAGTTGCGCCGCCAGGCCCGCCACGCGCACCATGAAGAACTCGTCTAAGTTCGACCCTACGATCGAAAGAAACTTAACCCGCTCGAGCAGCGGGTTACTCTCGTCTTCCGCCTCTTCCAGCACGCGCCGCTGAAAAGCAAGGAGGCTCAGTTCCCGGTTGATGTAGAGATCGGGGGAGTTCAGGTCGACGCTTTCGGCCGCCTGGGCAGGCTCGGAATTCCGGGTCGCATCGGCCAAAGCCACGACTTGTTTTTTCGGCATCGCTCGCTTAATTGTAAAGCGAGGAGATGTCACACTTGTGACACCGATCTGCTTTGCAGACGATCTGCTCTACTTCGCCGCGCCCTCGCCCGCCGCCCGCTCCTTGGCCCGCGCGCCGCTGAGCGAATCGAACATCGCGTAATTACCCTCGTGGCAGGCGTACTCGAAATTCTGATACCCGGGTTCCTGCGTCAGCGGGAAGGCGATCTGGAATGGCCGCACGTACGTTTTCGGATCGTCCACCGTCACCCTGTACCGCATCTCATTCGGCCCCACCCGCTCAAACCGCTCCACCAGCTTCACCGCATCGCTTAGCGGGGTGCCCCAGCCGTTGGCGCTGGCCGATGTCTTGTTGCCCAGGATATTGGTGGTCTCGACCACGAGCGTATTGCCATCCCAATGCCCGCGCGCATCGCCCATGTAACTCCGTATGTTCGCGCCGGCATGCGGCCTTCCGTCCAGCGGAATCACGCGCGCTTCGTGCACCATTTCCTGCAGGATCAGCACGTACCCCGGCGCCTGCACAATTTGCTGTCCATTCCCATAAACCACCGGGTAAATCGAGCCGACTACGCCGCGCGTGATGCAGCGAATGTAGTAACTGAAGTCCGTATAGGAATCGGCCTTGGGGTTGTTATTCGTGGCCGGCTCTCCGGAAAACCTGGTGCGCGCTTCCGGCAGTAGCGCGGGTGTTTGCCCGTCCGGCGGATCGATTACCAGCGAAGTTTGCCGGCACGGGCGCCGCGCCCGCTCGCCCCAGTGGTTCGGAGGCCCTGTGCCCACCCGCGCATCCGGCGCCACGTTTTCCACTAGGTCGCTTGCGCGCTGCTTTTCAATCTGCGCTTCCCGTTCCGCCAGTTCCTGCTCCGTGTAGTACAGCCGGTTGCCGAACTTGGCGGGCCGGTTCATCGGCGCGCCGATGCAGTCGTCGCTCGTCCAGGTCCCCTGCAAGTCGGGATCGCCCCAGGGAGTCTTGGGCTGCGTCCAAGCCTTCGCCGCTTTTTCCGGAGCGGCCGCTGGCCTAATGGCCGTCTGGCCAGGTGATGCCTGGGGTGCAATCAGCAGTGCCGCAATCAGGATTGCGGTCGCTAACCAAAGCACTCCGGCAAGGAATCGCGATTCCGTTCCCATGGGCCGGAATCATATGCAATCCGGCTGCGGAGAGCAAGCCCCCCGCCTCATTTAGCGCGCCGCCCGCGCTCCGGCTGCGGCTGGAAGCTCCGCCTTCCCGTCCAGCGCAAACACGAATAACAGCGGAGGATTGTCGATCTTCGCATTGGTCGGCCCCATCACGCCGGCGCCCCGGCCCGCCCCGCCGAGAAACGCCACATACTGCTTCCCGTCGATTTCATAAGTGATGGGCGGCGCCATCCCCACCCGCCCCGTTTGCACTTCGTACAGCTTCTCGCCTTTATCCGCGCTGTAGGCCAGAAAGCGGCCTTCATTGGTTACCTGGAACACCAGGTTGCCGGCCGTAGTAACGGTTCCGCCGCCGATCCCCCCGCCGCCATCCGCCCGCCACACGAGCTTGTGCTTCACCGGGTCCCACGCCTGCAACCCGCCGCGCACTCCCTCCGGCGCTTCCGGCCCGATCGCCGGCGCCTTGATCTGCCGCGCCTGCGCCAGGTTGTTGTTCCGCACATCGCCGGTTGTGCCCTTCTTGTATTCGTCGTCCGCCTGCCAGATATACGGCTGATACGAAGCCGGAATGTACACCAGCCCCGTAGCCGGATTGAATGACATCGGAGCCCAGTTATGCGCGCCGCCGCCGGTCGGATACACCGCCAGCGGCTCCCGGTCGTAATAAGCTTCCGGATTCACCAGCGGCCGCCCGCTATCGTTCAGGCCCTTGGCCCAGTTCACTTTCACAAACGGCTCCCCGGAAATGAATTGGCCGCTCACCCGGTCGATCACGTAAAAGAACCCGTTTTTTGCGGCCTGCGTCAGCACCTTGCGCCGCCGCCCTTCAATCGTCAGATCGAGCAGCATCAACTGCTGTACGCTGTCGAAATCCCAGTTGTCGTTCGGAACCGTCTGAAAATACCATTTCAACTGCCCCGTGTTCACATCCACGGCCAGGATCGAGCAGGTATACAGATTGTCCATGTTCCGCGCCCCACGGAACTTCTGCACCCACGGCTCCGCGTTGCCGGTGCCCACATAAACCAGGTTTGTTTCCGGATCGTAGGCGAAGCCGTCCCACACCGCGCCTCCGCCGCCTTTCTTGTAGAAATCTCCGCCCCACGTTTTGGCCGCCACCCGCATCGCTTCGTTCTCATACGGCTGGCTGGGATCGCCCGGAACGGTATAGAATCGCCACGCCCGATGCCCGTTCATCGCGTCATACGCGTCGAAGTAGCCGCGATTCTCCCCTTTGTCTCCACCCGACACGCCCACGATTACCTTGCCGCCGGCAATTCTCGGAGCCATCGTCAGGTAGTGCCCGTCCTGGTTGTAGGCCACGCGTGCCTCCCAAACCGGTTTTCCCGTCTGGGCGTTGAGCGCGAACAGCCGCCCATCGAGCGAAGGCGCGAAAATCATGCCGTTATACAGCGCCAGCCCGCGGTTCACGATGAGATTGGTCGCTTCCTTTACGGCGCTCTGATTCACCTCCGGGTCCCACTTCCAGATCTCTTTCCCGGTGCGCCCATCGAGCGCAAACACCACGCTCCAGGAGGTGATGCCATAAATTGTGTTGTTCCAAACCAGCGGCGTCGCCTCCTGGTTCCCGCCGCCCGCGCCCGCCGCGTACGTCCATTCGAGGCCCAGCCGCTTCACGTTCGAAGCATCGATCTGCTTCAACGGGCTATAGCGCTGCTCGCTCTGCGACTTCCCATAAGTGAGCCACGAGCCCGCCAATTTGTCGTTGCTCGTGCCGGCATTCTTCAACACGACCGAATCGATAATAGGCGCCTGCTGCGCGCTCAGCGCCGGAACCGAAGCAAGCATCGCCAGCGCCGTCAGCGCCGCGGCCTGAATCTGTCCAGATCTCCGCACGGGGACCTCCCTGATCGCAACGATTCTACTGCAACTCGCAACCAAATACAGCCCGCGAGAAGACGTCATGCCGCTATCGATTGGGCTCCTGGTAGCCTTTGCCTAACTGCCCGTCAAGAACTCAAAGCGCAGAGTTCCCATAGCCGCCGCCCCGCGTCCTGTCAACTCATTTAACGATGTAACCCAAACCGGTCTCGGTTGGGTCAAATGAAAATGTAACCCTAGGGCGCGAT
>Ga0209061_1001849_pt1 | contig 31138 bp, 18 predicted proteins | sample Coa_R1_10_FD_187157 | JGI IMG/M metagenome (GOLD analysis project Ga0209061, IMG submission 187157) | Surface soil microbial communities from Centralia Pennsylvania, which are recovering from an underground coalmine fire - Coalmine... | ecosystem: Environmental > Terrestrial > Soil >... | reverse complement strand
CGACTCGTTGGTCCGCCGCCTGCGCCAGCCGTACAGACCAACGAAGGGGAAAGCCAGGCAAGCCAGCGTCAGCGTGGCCGGCTCGGGAGTTCCCGTACCGCCACTTGTACCGCCGCCCGTACCGCCACCTGTACCGCCGCCCGTACCGCCGGTATGGCCGCCGCCCAGGGAAGTCACGGTCACGAAGGCATTGAGACTGCCAGAGTTGACTTCGCCCGGCGGTCCCGGCGGCGTGTAGGTGCCCACCATCACAGCGTAAGTATTTTGTCCCACCGTCACTGTCTCAGACATCGGCGATGTGAACGTCAGTTGAACGTTGGAGCTGGTGGCGGTGATGTTTCCGGAGAAGTAGCCGGAGAACTTGAGGGTGTCGCTCGTGCCGGAGGCGGCATCCGTCAATTGCAAGGCGAAGGAAATGGGGACATTGTTGAAGACAGCCGGGTTGCTAGAGGTGGCGGTACTATAAGCCTGGATGTTGGTGACAACAGTATTAGAGTTGCCTGTCGTCGAGCCGCCGGGTTCGTTGGTTAGCGTCAGGTAGCCAGGGCCGCCGGCATTGGCGTTAATCTGCGTGGCGCTGGGTGCCCAGTTATAGCTCCAGCTCACGTCGGCGCGTGCCGAAACGCCGGTCAACAAGAGCAGGGTCAAGGCGATTCCAGCGCAAGTGGGCAACGAGTGCTTCTTGTGCATGGTTCCTTCCATAAAGATTGTGGCAGGGCGAAAGCAAAAAAGGTTCGGTAACGCAACAACGGTCTGGGCGATTCTCGGAACTGCACGCCCCGGCCTCATTGCCGCGCCGCGCAGGCAGTTCCAAGGTGAGGCATCCTAAGTTAAATTGGCCTCGTAAATCAAGCCCTGTTTCTCAGCGACCGGCTGGCTGAGGGAGGCCCTCTTGATTTGGGCGTGGAGGAGGGCTTACACCCGAGCGGTCTTTTCTCTCCCCTCTTGTGGGAGAGGGTCGGGGTGGGAGGAAGTGTTTCGTCTGCGGACGCCTCCTCCCATCCAGACCCTCCCCTCCCAGGGGGGAGGGAGTGAAAAAACCTACTCGAGGCTGGCGCAATCCCGCTCGCCACAATCGGGAGGAGCACCTGCCGGCTGACGCTGGCCGTTCGCCAGGGGCACATCGGTTGCCGTAACCGTACAATTGACAGCCGGCATCCGCAGGCGATATAGTTGCACTTACGTCCGAGGATCGCATCCTTCCAGGGGGGACGGGAGTTTCCCGTACCGAATGTCATGTCCGACGCGCTCGGCGATGCCCTCCGAAAAACCGCCAACCCGGCAGCGGATGCTGCCGGGCTGCCGGTTGCGAAACCTCCTTCCCCTGCCGGCGATGAGGATGTGGTCCCCTTGCTGGGCGGCCCCATCGAACCGACTGATGATGCCCCGACAGTCATCTCCAAGGCAGGGCCGCCAGGCGCTGTTCGCGCCGAGGACCAATTCGGCAGCGGATTGCGCGGCCGGCGCCTGGCTCATTTCGAGCTGATTGAACCGATTGGCGTGGGTGGTATGGCCGCTGTGATCCGCGCCCGCGATACGCAGCTGGATCGGCTGGTGGCCCTGAAGATTTTGCCGCCGGAGATGGCGGCCGATCCGGAGAACGTCCGCCGCTTTCATCAGGAGGCCCGCAGCGCTGCTCGCCTCGATCACGAAAACATTGCGCGTGTGTTCTTCTGCGGCGAGGACCAGCGCTTGCACTTCATCGCTTTCGAGTTCGTCGAGGGCGAGAATCTGCGCACCATCCTGGAAAAGCGGGGCCGACTGCCAGTCGGTGAGGCGCTGCATTATATGCTGCAAGTGGCGGCCGGCCTGGCTCATGCCGCACGCCGCGGCGTCGTTCACCGCGATATCAAGCCCTCCAACATCATCATCACGCCCAATGGTCGGGCCAAGCTCGTCGATATGGGCCTGGCGCGCAGCCTCGATCCGCGCCAGGATCAGGGCTTGACGCAATCCGGCGTGACGCTGGGCACGTTCGATTACATCTCGCCAGAGCAGGCGCTGGAGCCGCGCGACGCCGACGTGCGCAGCGACATCTATTCCCTCGGCTGCACATTTTATCATATGCTCACGGGCCAACCACCCGTGCCGGAGGGCACTGCAGCCAAGAAGCTGCATCATCACCAGCACGTCAAGCCGCCCGATCCGCGTCAGTTTGTGCCGGACCTGCCCGACGAAGTGGCCATCATCCTCGATCGCATGATGGCCAAAAACCCCAAGGACCGCTATCAAACACCCGAACATTTGGTGCATCATCTTTATCTGGCGGCACGAAAACTCGGCGCCGCTGCTGAGGTGCCCGAAGGCGTGTTGGCCGTCGAGGCCGCTTTGCCCAGTCCACCCGCGGCTCAGCCCCTCGTCCTCGCCGTCCTGGCCGTCCTCGCTGTTATCGTGCTTGTTTTTCTCGTCGATTTTGCTTCCACGGCAAAAACAAAACCGGCAGCAAATCCGGCGATCGATTCCAGTCAGACTGCTTCCTCGGAGCCGCGGCCGTCAGGGAATGGTGAGGCAAGACCACGCCCTGATGATCGCGGCTCCGATATTCCCCCAGACCAACCCATCGCCGAAGATGAGGAGAAACCCCCGCCTACGTTCGAGGTGCCTAATCCGGCGGCAGAGGATCTGGCAGAGTTCCTGCAAAAAAACAAGACAGCGCCCAAAATCGTTCTGAAATTGGACGACCTCGACCTCAGCGCTCGCGACGAAAACGCACCGGACCTGGTCATCACAAACCCGATCGTGACGATTCAGCCGCTCAAATCCGGCCACCGGCCGACCATCCGCGATCAATATCGTGCCCGTCTGCCGCAGAAATTTCAGGCATCGTTGACCATCCAGAGCAAACACTGCACCATCGAAAACATTCGCTTTGTCCTCAACCAGACCGGAGCCAGTGTGCCGATGGCCATACTGTGGCTGCACAACAGCCGTGAGGTCACTATCCGCGGCTGCGAGTTCATCCAGGCTCAACCGTGCGGCGAGGGAGACAAGGAGAAGGGCAGTCGAATGGCATCTCTTCTGGCCGAAGCGAAGGAGCCAGTCAAGCTGACCGTGACGGAATCCGCTTTCTTGGGCTTCGGCATGTTGTCAATCAAGCCTCTACCGGCCCACAATGCTAGCAAGGGAGAACGCGACAAGCTGGTTTTCTCTAAACCGGCCTCGGGCGGTCAGGATGCTATCACCCGCCGCGGCCCCGTCCATATCGAAGTTGCCCATTGCCTCTTTGGGCCGCACGCCGCCACCTTCCGTCTGGAAGGCGGTGCTTCTAATGCGAGGAGCGGCGAAATGCCGCTCCCCCTGGTGCGGCTGAATCATTGCTCCGTGTTAGCCGCTGCTCCATCCGCAGTCTTCGATGTGGCCGATAGCGCTGATGCCCACATCGTTGCCAACTACTCGCTCTTCTCGAACCTGGGCGATAGCAGCATGATGGGCATGAGCGAGGGCAAGGGCGCAGTCCTGCTGCGCCGTGCCTCCATTCAAGGAGAGGTTGATTACCACGGACACGAGAATCGCTATCATCAACTCGATAATTTTCTTACCATCGCTGAAGAGCCGGAAGAAGCGGTGCAGTCCCTGCTCGACGATATGAACATCAAAAACAGCGAGGAGTTAGAAACATCGCCCTGGAACAATGCCCAGCCTCTGGACTTACTGACGCAGCTGGCATATCAGGCCGCTTTCGAAGTAAATCCGCATCTGCCGGAGCTACGCGTGCCGAAAGACGAGAGGGCAAGAGGTCATGGCCAGCTCATCGGCGCCGAGCGTGTGTTGGCGTTTTCCTATCTGGACAATCTGCCCCGGCTGAAGGAAAGTCCGGCGGCATCGTCTCGGCCTGACCTCGTGGTGCAAACACGCAAGCCAGCTGACGAAGCCAAACGGTTGTATACCCGGCTCGAGAAAGCCTTGATTGATGCCCAACCGGGTGACACGATCCGCTTGCAGTTTGATGGCGAGATCGAGCTTGCTCCCCGCCTGCTCAGCAGTGAAAAATTGGCAGACCTGACCATCCGCGCCGAACCTGGCTTCCACCCTGTGCTGACGATGAGCGGCGCAGAAGCCAGCAATGTCCCGGCCCTGTTTGCGGTCTGCAACGGCAAGCTTCAGCTGGAGGGTTTGGAAATTCGACTGCGGCCGCGCGGCGACGAGGATTGGGGCGCTGTCGTCTCTTTTCTCGGCGATGGCAAATGCATCCTTAAGGGTTGCTGGATCACCCTGGAACGCTCTAGCCGCAAGGCCGTCTTGGCGGCGCTGCCCCAAGAGCGGCTGAAGAAAGCGGCCTCTGCGCCGAAGACGCCGCATCTGATAGTGGAGAATTGCTTCGTTCGCGGTCAGGGCGATTTTCTGTGGATGCAGGAGGGCCATTCCGCCGAGGTATCGATCGACAATAGTCTCATTGCCCTGAGCGGCTCGCTGCTCAATATCGAATCAGACAATCCGACTGAAACGCCGGCTGCAACCCCCTCGCTGGCGCTTCGCCTCCGCCGGGTCACGACCTACCTGGGCGAAAACCTCATCCGTTTGCACGCCGCCAAGGAGATCAAGGGACTGCCCAAGACGCGCTGCGAGCCAGCGGATTGCCTGTTTCTGCCAGCTCGCGGCGATTGCTCGCTCGTTCGTCTGGATGGGCCAGAGGCGGAGGAGAAAGGACTGCGCGAAAAATTGTCCTGGGAAGGCAACGGCCGAAACGCCTACGGCAATTTCACCGCCTTGTTGGAGCAACAGGCGGTAGACTCGCTCATGAATTGGCCCACGATGTCGAACCAGGAGAAATGGCAAAGGGAAGTGAGCAGCGAAACGAACAGCAAGTACAACGTCAAGCTGCCCGACCTCCCCGCAGCCGATGCTGCCTTCGCTGAACTGCTGCCGGCCGCCTTTCGTCCCGATGAGGGCATGCAAAACTTCGGTGCCGATCTCGCTGCACTTCGCTCGCTGCCGGTATTGAAAACGAGGCGGGAAGAGTGAGCAGACGGAAGAACCTGATTTTTCTCCTCACTCTTCCCCTCCTCTCACTCCTCACGGTTATTTTTTCTTGCCGGTCTTCTTTTTCTTCTTGGCGACGGCTTTGGGCTTCTTACTTTCGCCGCTTTTCTTCTTGCCGAAGATGGCTTCATAGCCCTCGGCGAAATGCTTGGTTTCCGCTAAGCCGACTCGAACAATGCTCACGTAACTTTCCTCCCTTAATGGTGCGAAAAAGATTCCCCGGAGTTACCCTTCCGCGCCGAACGCGGCGCGTCCCTGTCTGTCTCAGTGTAAAGCGCCGAACGTCTGTTGTCACTCTCTCTCGGTTTTCGGTTTTTCGTTTTCAGTTACAATCGTGAGTAAGGAGCGAACCGCCATGCCGTCTTTCCGAAAACCGGAAACCGAGAACCGAAAACTGATCGCACTTATCGCGGAGATGTTTCGACCGGCGCATTTCTTTCTGGGACCGGAGTTGGAGCTGGAATGGGAACACGTCGCCGAGCAAGAGTTGCTGTGGGAGCTTTTTCAGGGCCGGCTGCTCGACCCCGCTCATACGCGCCAGCGCCGCTCCTTGGCAGCCTGGAAAGCCTATGCAAAGAGTCCGCCGGGAGAAAGCCGGCCTAATGAGCCGCTCTTGGCACTGTATCTCGATGCCGAGGCAGGGCAGCTGCACGTCGTCCGCGGCCTGGACAGCTACGTTTGGGAAGGCTACGACGCGGGCGGCAGCGTCTTCCTCAGTCGCGAGCGGCGCAAATGGGTCCGCGAGCTAGTACGCACGATCCGACTCGATCGCTTTCCCGATTCAGAGGAGTTGCGCGATGAGTTGGCCTGCGCGCTCTTTCAGGCGGTGGTGGGCACCAGCCGGTTGCCGCTATCTTCTGTCGAAACGCCATTGCCGCAATTCTCGTTTGGCCAGCTCTTCTATTGTTATCGCCCTGATGCTCTCCCCAATGCCGGTCCCGCGCGCGGCTGGCGCGGCCTGTTGGCGGACATGCTCGCCCCGTCGCTGAAAGCTTTTGGCGAGCGAGACGTGTCCGCGTCCCGGCTGCTGGAGACCTTCTTGCACGCGGTTCCGGCCGAGGAAATGAGCGATGCCGCAAGGGCGTTCGTTCACCGCTGGTCGCAAGGTGGACGAACGGTCGCAGACTTGCCGGCCATACTGCGGACGTTATTCAATCAGGTTTCGCTGTCGCCATACACTGATCTCGTCGCCAAGACCCTAGCTTTCCTGCGCGCCCTTGAAGCACATGGCCTATTTCACACAGAGCAAGTCGTTGACTTCCTGAGTTTTCTTCTACGGCATATTGGCCGGCACCTGACTGCGTTTGATCTCGTTCTCTTTCATCATCGCGGCGCCAATTATCCCGATGCCCTGCTTCTCGATGAGGTGTTGAAGGAATATCTGGCTATCCTCGAACGCCGGCCGGACCTGTTTCGCACATGCCTCCGCCGCCGGGCGCTGCGTCAGGGTTGGCTGTTGCGGCGGCGCTATGAGGGCCATGCAGTGCCGGACCTGCCGACTTCGCCTGGCGAAAACATGCGCGTGCTGCCGCCGAGCCATCCGCGTGTGCCAGAGGAACAGATCACCCAGCCGGCGCGGCGCCGCCGGCAATTGTACGCCGATGATCCGCTGCTGCCACGCTTGCGGGGACAAGTCTTCGAAGTGCTGCGCCAAAGTTTCCTCGATCTCGAGCACCCCGACGAATGGCGCGAGTTGGGGCTGGGCGTGTTTCTCGATCGTCCGCTGGGCGTGGGGAAGGCTGTCGCGGAGCCAGACGGCACGCTGCTGCTCTCCGCTGAGGCATTCAGTCTTTCCATCGCCCGGCAACGCTTGCTCGCCCTGGCTGGCGATCTTGGCATCCCTGCGGAAGACACTTTCGTCCAGCATCTTCTCGCCCGTCCGCCGCTGCCTGGCTTGCCACTGGACGCCCTCGGCGGTCCCTTACGTCCCGGCACGGTTTCTCTCACCGATGCGCGTCGTGCCTCTGCGGACTTCGTCTTCCTCCGCAATACGCCCAGCAGCGTGAAGGCATTCTTGGCTCAGTTTGATTTCACGCCGCTGACGCAACAATTTGCTATAGACGATCTTCTAAGTGGCAAAGATGTTCTGATCGCACGTTCAGCCCCGAGCGGCCATTTGGTGATCTACGACGCGCAACTGCGGCCGCGCCTGGAGTTGGAGGTTGCAGCGGAGGAAGGATTCGAAATCCGGGCAGGGCAAGAATACCCTGTGAATGGCCTGCGCGTGCGGAGCGTGAATGTGCCGGCGGCCGGAAAAGATATATGGAAGACCTATAATATGGCCAGCAAGCCTCTTTCATTGCCGCCCCGGCGCTATCGGACGTCAGCAGAGTTCGAGGAGATATGTCTTCGTCCTGTCTCCACTTCATCACGCCGGGGTGAGGACACATCTGGAACCGTTGATCCAACTCGCCCAGCGCCTGATACATAAAATGGGGGCAAGCCAGCACGGACACAGGATCAAGGATTTGAAGATATTTACCAAGGAATTACGATGAGGGCGAGCGGATCTCCCAGACCTTTTGAGGGATGAACACAACCAAGGGCAGACGTACATCATGAATCAGAAAACCTGGGGAGGCCGCTTCCGCGGCGACACCGACGCCCGCGTCGAAGCGTTCACCGAATCGATCAGTCTCGATCGCCGACTTTATCGGCACGACATTCGCGCCAGCCAGGCCCATGCTCACATGTTGGCCGAGGTCGGCTTGCTCACCGCCAGTGAAGCAGAGTCCATCGTCGCTGCGTTGGATGCTATTTCTGCTGATATCGAGAGTGGGAAATTCGAATTCTCTATCCAGCTTGAAGATATTCATACGCACATCGAACATGCCTTGATCGAGCGATTGGGCGATGTGGGCCGCAAGCTGCATACCGGTCGCAGCCGCAACGATCAGGTCGTCACCGACGTGAAACTCTGGGTGCGCGACGCCCTGGATGCCTTGGACGATCGTTTGCAGCAGCTGCAACGTGCGTTACTCGATGCTGCCGAGCGCAACCGTGAATTGGTGCTGCCCGGTTACACGCATTTGCAGCGCGCTCAGCCAGTGTTGGCCGCCCATTATTTCCTGGCCTACATCGAAAAATATCAGCGCGACCGTGACCGTTTGGCCGATTGCCGCAAGCGTGTCAACGTGCTTCCTCTCGGCGCCGCCGCTCTGGCCGGCACATCTCTCCCCATCGACCGCGACAGCGTGCGCCGCCAACTCGGCTTCGACGCGCTGGCTGGCAACAGTCTCGATGTGTCCAGCGACCGTGATTTCCTGCTCGAATTCGTCTTCGATCTGTCAGTCATCGCCTTGCACCTGAGCGGTTGGGCTGAGGAATGGGTGCTGTGGACGACCACCGAGTTTGGTTTTCTCGACCTGCCGGATGCCTTCTGCACCGGCTCGAGCATCATGCCGCACAAGAAGAACCCGGATGTGCTGGAATTGATTCGCGGCAAAGCGGCACGTGTGGTGGCAGATTTGCAGCAATTGATGATACTGGTGAAGGGGTTGCCACTGGCGTACAATCGAGATTTGCAGGAGGATAAGGCCGCCCTGTTCGATGCCCACGACACCGTCGCCGCCTCGCTAGAGTTGGCCGCTGCCCTGGTGCGCGAAAGCCGTTTCCGCGCCGACGCCATCGCCCTTCGCCTGGAAGACGGCTATCTCGATGCGACGACATTGATGGAGTTTTGCATTGCCCAAGGCGTGCCGATGCGTGCGGCTCACGAGGCGGTTGGCAAACTGGTGCGTCTGTGTGAGGAGCGCCGTTGCCGCCTGGCAGAATTGCCGCCCGATGTCTACGAAAGTGTGTGCCCCGGCCTGTCGGCTGGAGTATACAAGGTGTTAGGAGTCGCCAACGCGCTGGCCGCGTTCCGCAGCGCTGGCTCCACGGCGCCGGCGGAGGTAGATCGCCAGCTGGCATTATGGCGGCAACGATTGGCGTGAACTTTCTCCCTCCGTTGACGAGGATTATTTTCATGTCATCCACCACGAGAGTTTATTGCTGCTGCAATTCCGGGCATTATTTCAGTGGCGCATCGTGTCCCTATGACGGCTGGTCCTCGCCGGCATGGAGAGAGTTGACAGCCGCGATTGCTTATCGGGACAAGGAAGGTAAGAAATTAGCGATCGCGGAATTGAGCATGCTCCGCGTCAGCAGAGCAACCTTGAGCAGGACCAGCATCGTATCCTTTGGAAGAGATGCATCCGTTTTTGAAGCCCTTGCGCCGGCTACTTATGTAGTGATGGGAGAAACCAAACCGCCGCTAAAACTCGGACCGGGATTCAAGTAATGATAAAAGGAAGGACCGATCCCATGAAGCTTCGATATGGAAGGGCAGGCAATTTCCATGGACCATTTTCACTACCGCAATCGGATTCTTCACTGCGAAGACGTACCCATCCGTCAGTTGGCCGACTTGTATGGCACACCGCTGTTCGTTTACAGCAAGGCGACGTTGCTGCATCATCTCGGCCAGATACAAAAAGCCTTTGCCGCTGTCGAACCGTTGATCTGTTACAGTATCAAGACCAATGGCAATTTGCACATTTGCCGTCTGTTAGGCGAGGCAGGGTCCGGTTTTGACGTGACCAGTGGCGGCGAGTTGTATCGCGCCCTCAATGCCGGCGGCAGCGGCGACAAGATCGTTTTCGCCGGCGTTGGCAAGACGGATGCAGAGATTCGCTATGCCTTGGCGAATGATGTTTTCCTCTTCAACGTCGAGAGCGAGGCAGAATTGCACAATCTCGCCGAGGTGGCCCGCAGTGCCGGCAAAATTGCCGGGGTGGCCCTGCGAGTCAATCCCGACCTGCCGCCCAAGACACACATCAAGACCGATACCAGTGTCAAGGGCGTCAAATTCGGACTCGACATCGACACCGTTCTTGACGTGGCTCGCGGGTTCGTGGGCAATCCGCATGTCCGCATCCTTGGCTTACACATGCATCTCGGCTCGCCGATCCTCAGCACCAGGCCGTATCAGGAAGGCATGGCCAAGGGACTGATGCTAATCGAACGGCTGCGGCAACAGGAGCATCCGATCAGCGTTTGGAACATGGGCGGCGGCTTCGGCATTCACTACCGCAAGCAAGAAGCGCTGCCGGCGCAAGCGTTCGCCGAGGTTATTGTGCCAGCGGTGCAGAAGGCGAAGTGCCGGCTCGTCCTCGAACCGGGCCGCTTCATCGCTGGCAACGCCGGCATTCTTGTCAGCCGCGTACTGTTCACTAAAGAATCGGGCGGCAAGCATTTTCTCATTCAAGATGCCGCTATGAACGATCTAATTCGTCCGACATTGTACGATTCCTTTCACCGCATCTGGCCCGTCGAGCCGCGCGAAGGGCTACCGGCTCCGCCAGACGATTACGAGGCGGACATTCCCAATACGATCCAACAAGATGTCGTCGGCCCTGTGTGCGAATCCGGCGATTTTCTGGCGAAAGATCGACGTCTGCCGATGCTGAAGCGCGGGGACGTGCTGGCGATATTCAGTGCCGGTGCTTATGGCATGGCCATGAGTTCCAATTACAACAGCCGGCCACGCGCCGCCGAAGTGCTGGTGGACGGCGCTCGCCATCGCTTGATCCGCCGCCGTGAGACTTACGAGGATCTGATTCGACCGGAACTGGAAGTGTGATGGCGAACGGCGGGCATCATTTGGCTGGTATGTGTTCGCCAGCCGGCTGATGCCCGCTGTTCATCGAAGAAGAAGAGGCTCCCTATCATGTACTCCCGTCTCTCGCATCTGGGTTTGTTGTTGATGACTGTTTTCCTGACGCCCCTGGCGGCCCAAGATAAGGAACAACCCAAGCAATCCGACGCTCGACCGCCGGCTGCCAAAAACAGCAGGGATGAAGAAGATTATCGTCGCTTCTTCAAGAGGCCGACCAATACCGATGAGTACTGGAACGCCATCCAGTTCGAGATCGACGTCGGCAAATACGATCTGGCCGCCGTCCATCTGCGCAACCTGCTCAATTACAAACCGAGCGATGCCGATCTCGTCAAGCTGGCCGATGAAGTGGGCATCGCTGCTTTCCTGCGTCTGCGCAACATCCGCAAATGGTCCGATGATCCTAAAGTCAACAAAGAAGCACTGGACAATGTCGAGCAGCTCATCCAGCGTGTGACCGAAGCCGTCGCCAGGGTCCGCCGTGATCCGGCCCGCATCCAGGGCTACATCAAGAACCTCACGGCCAGCCCGGAAGAGAATGCCTACGCCCTCAAGGAATTAGCCAAGTCCGGCGCCGTCGTCGTGCCCTATCTGATTGATGCTCTACGGCAAGCAACCCCGGAGGAGCGCATCCGCTATCTCGATGCACTGGAGCGGCTGGGGCCGGACACCATCGCACCAATGGTTGCTGCTCTGGACAGTAAGGATTCCCATTTACAGGTCGATCTTATCCGAATTTTCCGCAAGAGATATTCGGCTAGCACGGCCCGGCTCATCCAGCGCGAGGTCGTGCCGAACTTGTGGTTTTTGGCTGCCTCGCCTGCGCAGTCAGATGAGGTGCGTCGCCATGCCACGGCGGCACTGAGTTTTTTCCTGGAAACCCCAGCGGACAGGCTGCCGCCGGCCCGCGTCGAGCTGACGCGCCTGGCTGAGAGCTACTATCTGCACCGCGTCCCGTTCGCCAATGCGAGAGCAGTCACGGTCTGGCGCTGGGATGGCCAGCACGTGGTTGAGGGTTGGCCGGGCGCGGCGACCATCAGCGCCGATAAAGCCGAAGAATATTATGGTGTGCGATTTGCCAGCCAGGCCTTGTTGCTCGATCCCGCCTTTGGTCCAGCCCAGGTAGTGTTGCTCAGCTTGGTGCTTGACAAAACCCAGTCGCAAGTGGGACTGGATCAGACACTGGAACGCGCCGCTCCGCAGGTCCATAACCTGCTCGGCACGGTGCAGTCCGCTCTCGTCAATGCCGTACTGGAACGTGCTCTGGAAGAGCATCGTGTTGCGGTGATTCTCGGTGCCGTGCGTGATTTGGGTGAACGTAAGGAGGTCCGTGCCCTCCGGCCGCTGGTCCGCGGTCAACCGCCATTGGTACGGGCGCTGTATTATCCAGATCGCCGGGTTCAGATGGCCGCAGTAGAAGCACTCTTGCAAATCCCCGATTCGGCAGCCAGTCTGACGACGACGCGCGTCGTTGAGGTGCTGCGCCGCGCCGTCGCTGCCGAGCCGGAAGCACGACAGAAACCCAAGGTGCTGATTGGCTACTTCAACGAAGATATCCGCAACCACGTTGTCGCTGCCGTCACTGCTGCCGGCTATGACGCTGTTGCCGTCGCCAGCGGCCGGGAGATCATGCAGCGTCTCGGTCAGGCATCCGACATCGCCCTGTTGCTTTTCGAGGAAGAGCTGCCCAATCCTGGCCTGGCCCAACTGCTGGGACAACTCCACACCGACCGTTTCGCCAGCCAACTGCCCATTCTTCTCACGGCTGCCCCACCGCGGGGAGACGCGTTGGGTGAAGCCGCCCGGAACGAAGAGAGGCTACGCCGTTACGTGTCGCGCTATCCGAACATCACGGTAATTCCCGCTGTGCTCGCCCTTGATGCCAAGGCGCTCAAGCCGCTTCTCCAAGCACGCCTGGATGATCCTGCCAATCCGGCGCTGTCGGCTCAGGAGATGAAGGATTACGCCGAGCGCTCGATCGAGAACCTGGCCCGTCTGGCGCGCGGCGAAGTCGTCGGCTACGATGTAGAACCGGCCGGTCCAACCGTCCTGGAAGCGTTGCGAGCGCCGAGCAAGCTGACGCCCAAAGGCCAAGGTTTCGCCATCGAGGTCGCCGCCCGACTCCGACGTGAAGAGGCGCAGCTCGTGCTGGCCAACGTGCTAACCGACGGCAAACGCACGACCGCTGTGCGCATCGCCGCTGCCAACGCTCTGGTGCGTAACATCCAGCAGTTCAGCCCACTGCTTTCGCGCGATCAGGTGCGGGTCCTCGTAGAGATGTACGCCGATCCGAAACTCGATGAGGTCCTGAAAAACAATGTCGCACTGGTGCTTGGCAGCTTGCGGCCCAGCGTACGGCGAAGTGGCGATTTGTTGTTGCAATACCAACCGCCGCTGCCGGCACCGCCGCCGAAGAAAGAGAAATAAATGCGTGATCCTACTCCGTCCGCTGCGCCCACAAAGGCCGCCTTTGTGGGCGCAGCGGACGGAGTAAAGCAGTCTCACCCCAGGAATCGCCGCATCAAATCGTGACCGCGTTCAAATACGAGATCGCTTTTCTCTGCAATTATCTCATCGTAAGACGCTTGCCCTTTGCTTGCCACACCGCTGCCGGCGAAGGCGAATGGCACCATGCCGTAAGCGTGAGCGCGTGTCCGCAGGGTGGTACGATGATCGGGTGAAACAAGAATGCGCCAAGCGCCGTGCTGGGGCAGCGCCTCCAGCAATGGACCGACGATGTGGCGGTCAATTTCCTCCAGCGCCTTGACCTTGGCATCGGCCTTCCCCTCGTGCGATGCCTCGTCCGGTGCTTCGATGTGAACGCAGACCAAATCGAACTGCGGCAACGCGGCGACGGCGGCGCGCCCCTTGGCAGCATAATCGGTATCGAGATAGCCCGTCGCCCCCGGCACGTCGATGCGTTGCCAGCCCAGCAACATACCCACGCCCCGCACCAGATCGACGGCACTGATGATGGCACCGCGCTTGCCGTAGACTTCGACGAACGGCTGCAACGACGGTGCACGCCCCTGCCCCCACAGCCAAATCTGCGTCGCATCGCGCTTGTGTTGATCGCGTCGCTTCTGATTTACGGGATGATTACGCAGAACCGCTCGGCTGCGCTCCATCAAGCTCCTCAACAGATCGCTTCCAGGGCCTTTGGGCAGATGATCGGCGATAGGACGATCCGGCACATCATGCGGCGGCTGAGTCTTCGTCTGTTCGCTGAAAGGCGCCTGCGTGCCAGCGGCAGGGCGGTAGACGAGGATATTGCGATAGCTGACGCCAGCATGAAATTCCAGACGCGCCCCATTGGGTCCCGTGTCGCCGCCAAGTTCCCTTTGCAGCGCTTCTATCAACGGCCGGCCTTCTTCGCTGGAAATGTGGCCGGCCGTGAAGTCGCGCATGCACTCGTTCTCGATATGGACGAGATTGCAGCGGATGGCCCAATCGCCGGGACCGAGGCGAATGCCCATCGCCGCCGTTTCCAGAGGCGCCCGGCCTGTGTAGACGACGAGCGGATCGTAGCCAAACAGGCTCAACGTGGCCACGTCGCTGGCCGGCGTCAACGGCTGCGGCACATTGTTAGCCCGGCCCACCACGCCTTGCCGGGCGATACGGTCCATGTTCGGCTTGTGGGCCGCCTGCAATGGTGTTTTGCCGCCCAGCACTTCCTGAGGTTCATCCGCACAGCCGTCTGGGATGATGATGACGTATTTCATACCTGCCCCGCCCCTTTCGCACCTGTCCGCAGCACCGACACGGGTGCCCTTTGCCGGTGCTGCGGACAGATGAAATGTTGTTTGTCAGAGTCAGTTTAAGGAACAAGCCGTCTCTTCTCCAGCCCTGGGCCCTTAAACTCCTGGCCCACTGTTTGACAGGTTTACCTGCGGCGGATAAACTTTCAAGAACTTGTTAGCGTGAGCGACAGATAGCGTCACTCATGCTTCCGGCTCGTGTAAGCCCCCGGTCGATTTACAGCGTTGGAGGACCGCTTATGCTCCCTACCCGGCAACAGGACAACACCGGGCTGGAAGAAGCCTATTATCGCCTGTTCCGTGAGTTTTTCGATAAAGCCGAGAAGAAACGCCGCTGGTCGATCCGCGACGACATCCCTTGGGACCAGGTCAACCCCAAGCTGAATCCGGCCATCGCCGACGTGTTGGAGACGTTCTGCACCGTCGAGTTATATTTGCCGGATTATATCGAAAAAGCCTGGCCGCTCTTGCGTCATAGCCGCGGTCGCACATGGTTCCACGCCAACTGGGGCTATGAAGAAGCCAAGCACTCGATGGCCATGGGCGATTGGCTAATCGCCTCCGGCCAGCGCACCGAGGAGCAGTTACGCGCGGTCGAGACCCAGGTCAGCCAGTACCAATGGAATTTGCCGCACGACAGCCCCATCGGTATGGTCCTGTACGGCATGACGCAGGAATTGGCCACCTTCTTGCACTATCGTAATCTCCGCCAATGCGTCGAGAATGAGCCGGTCGGCGATCCAGCCCTGTCGAAGATTCTGAAATTAATCAGCGTTGATGAGCGCGCCCATCACAATTTTTACTTGCACGTGGCCAAGCTCTACCTGGAGCGCGACCGCCACGGCACCATTGAGGCGTTGCGCCGTGTCATTCACACGTTCAAGATGCCAGCCGTCGATATGCTGGCCGATAGCCGCCGTCGCGTCCAGGCCATCAAGGAGCTAAAAATCTTCGATGAAGACATGTTCTTCACCGACGTGGTCAAGCCGCTGTTGTTCGAGCTAGGCATCGAATGGGCCGAGTTCCGCGAGCGCAAGCCGAACCGTCGCTCGATCTCAGCGCCATCGCTGCCCTAATTTCATCTACCAAAGGTTCAACCGATGACCACAGTCGAGTCGCAACTGCTTCAGCTCCTCAAGGACCGCTCCTTCAAACGCGGTACGTTCCGCCTGGCGTCCGGCGGGGTCAGCGAATACTACATCGACGGGAAAATGACCGAGGTGTTTTCCGAAGCTGTTCCCTTGATCGGCGAAATCCTGTACGAGCGCACCAAGCATCTTGGGATCGATGCCATCGGCGGTCCTGAAGTCGGAGCGGTGCCGTTGACCACGGCAGCGGTCTTCAGCTACCACTTGCACGGAAGGAAGATGGAAGGGTTCTGGGTCCGCGACGAAGTCAAGCATCACGGGACCCAAAAGCTCATCGAGGGAAACTTGCCTGAAAACGCTCGCGTGGCCATTGTTGACGATGTGTTCACTAAAGGAAATTCGGCTGCGAAGGCCGTCAAGGCTGTGCGGGACCGAGGGTGTGAGGTGGTTGCTGTTCTGGCACTTGTAGACCGCTTACAAGGGGCAAAAGAGCTTTTCGAGAGTTTGGGAGTAAAAAACTATCATCCTGTTTTTACAATCCAGGATTTTGGAGTGAAGGTTGAGTCCCGCACTCCCACTGCCTCTCTGTTGGCGAGCGAGTGTAGCGGCGAACGGCCGGCGTAAGCTGGCTGGCACGGTTCTCACCGGCCGGCTTACGCTGGCCGTTCGCTTCTTGGTCCCTGCAAGCGCCGCCGTAGCAGTGCCGCTGCATAGACGTGCGGAGCATAATAGCCGCGCCGCAGCGAGGCCAGATCTTCATCGAAACGAAAAAGACGAGCCCGGATCTCAGCGAAACAATGGGCCAGCACACGGCGAGCGAGATCCTGCTGGGAGGAAGGCTCTTCGCGGTCCTCGACCTGGCAGAGCCGGCTGAGCCAGGCCATGCGGCCGAGCGTGCTGTCGGCGGCTTTCAACCAGGCCGCTGTTTCGGCGAGGGCGAAACAACTTGCTTGTACATCGGCGTTTCGCCCCAGCGCTTCCCCGAATACCTGCCAGCCTGCCAGGAGCCGTCGGCGAAACTCGGCCTTGAGTGCTTCCAACTCCAGTACGTTGCGTTCCAGATGTCGCGCCCTTGTGTCGATACCGCCGCGCAGCCAGCGCGGAACCACCACCTCAGCCAGCACCCGCAGAATAAGGCAGCGCTCCTGCAGAGCGCCGCCGGAGGAATACGGGTCGGTAAGAACCAGGCGGGTACAAGCCGATTCCAGATCGAGTGCGGCAGAGGGACTGGCAGCATAGCGGCCAACTATTTCTACCGTCAAGGCTTCCGCCAAATAAAGCATATCAGAGGATGAGTAATAGCCACTATATATTCCTTTTATATCTCTCAAAAGTCTTAGAAGGGCTGCGACGCCTGGATCGGCAACAGCAATTTCTTTTTCGCTGACCATCTCTGGCACCAGACGCGGTTGCAGCAAATCGAGAGGTGCAAGCAAGAAATCACCAGAATGGTACGTCGCTGGCGCGGCCAGATATTCCCTCTGGGTCCGCAGCGGTGCTCCACTGTCCGGCTCGACGAGCGGTCGATCATCGCGGCGAACGACCGGATGAAGACGCTCGCGGACAACAAGGGCATATTCATCAAGCTGCGTCGCCGCATAATCCAACCACACCCGCAACAACACGAGGGCAAGTTCGGCATCACTGCCTTTTTCCAGGCGGGCAAAGGTTTGCAACAGTAATAGTTTGCCGGCCAGGATATGTGCTGCTTGCCGCCCAAAGCCGGCGCCCACCTCATTGTCCACCATCCCTCCTTTATCCCCCCTATCCCCCCCATCTAAAGAGGAGCGCCAGTCGGCCGCCAAGGCCAACAAGCGCTGCTCAGACTCCGCAAGCTCCTCGCGCTCCGCTCGCAGGAGATGGAACTGCGCCATCTTCGGCCAATCGCCAGGGACATCGAGGCACTTACATGCCTCTTTTTCATCAGCCAAGAAGCGGCGTCCATGTCGCTTATATACTTCGGGGACGAGCCTTGCTCGTTCCCCCATATCTGTTCGTTCCCAGGCGCCCCTTGGGAATGACAGAAGCGATTGTAATTCCCGCGTTCGCACTAAACATTCGTTGCGCAAATCAGCCACGAGTGCGGCTAACAGCTCGTCTCGGACAGACCCGGCTGCTCGGTCAGCCGATTCGAGTGTTTCCAGCAGATAGTGATAGGCTGCAAGGTCGGCGAGCAAGTGCTTGATAGCTGCATCCTCGCCTCGTGAAGCTGGCACAATAGGGAGCCAATCGATCCGCAATAGCGGGATTTGTTCGATGCGTGCTTCGGTCGGCGTCGGCACAGCGAGCAAACGGCGCAGCTCCGCCAGGTGATATTGGCGTAGGAGTCGGCCATCGGCGGCAGCCCATGTGAACCGCCCTTCCCAGGCACGGCGCGTTCGCTCTTCGGCACGAACTGCAAGAGCGTCGGCCAACTTCAGCACGGGCCGCTGCGATTCTTCTGCCAGTGCCGGAACTGTAGTAAGGACTTCACGGATGCGACTGGCCAGTTGTTGGGCGTAGCGCGCCAGCATCTCCAGATAATCATTGCGCGGCCGGTCCACAAGCGCCGGGCCTTCGGCAAGGGCCGCATCGAATTCCCCTAACTTTCGTTCAAGTTCCTCAAATAGCATCCCCAGCTCTTCTTGCGGTGCCACATTCGCTTCTGGGACAGAGTCAGGCGGCAGCGAAGGAGCGGTGTGACGCCCCCAATCGACCAGCCGATTGGTCCGCCAGCACGCCTGACAGTAGATACAACGTTCAGCATGAATGGCCACTTGCACTGTTTCTGGCAGCGCCTCTGTTACCTCAAAGACATCCGCAGGACAGAGGTGCGGCAAATCGCGCACGGATGCTGCTTGCTGCTCTGGCTGAGTGGAACGCCAGGCGATATGAATCAACGGAGGTGCAGAAAGGACCGGAAAAGAGGCATCAGGGACCGTTTTTTCTGGAAATGGTTCCTGCCGCCTTTTTTTCTCCGGACGCTTGTATATCCAACGAAAGACATAATTCCAGCCTGCCAGCATCATGCTCGCAGCAGCGAGTGGGAAAGCCAGACCAGCTATAATCAAGATGTCGAAAAGGTTAATTTGTCGAAAGAGAAGCTCAAAAGTACGGGTACATTTCGCTGCCAGTTGGCTGTCATCATTCGCATGAAAAATACGGCCCGCAGCGGCCAGCACAGGGCGAAAGCGCTCGAACCAACGGCGAAGCAACCACGGTGTAGCATTGGCCTGCCCTTCCTCATCAACCGCGTGATAATAAAGGCGTAGTGTTCCGTGCGGCGGCAAATGCGGACGCGCCTGTCGCGCCAGATCACGGAAGGCATTTAAAGCACCGTCAAGCAGTAGCCGTGCCAGCGCTGGCCGGGGCGTCACTTCACGCAGACGCAAGGCACGGCCCAACTGAAGAAGCTCGTCACGCAGCTCATCCCATTGTCTCCACGAGACGCAGGCCAGAATACGCAGCCACGCAAACAGCTTCCACGGCAGCCAACGCCGGGTCCGTGTCCAGACCGACGCTGAATCGAGCAGTAAATCAAGTCCATGTCCGAACAAGACCTGTGCTCGCTCCAGATAGCCGGGCCAACGTTGCACAAATTCCATATCGCGCCAAAAGCGCGTTTGTTGCAAGGGTCTCAAATAGTGATGGGCCAGGGCATCACGGTCAAAGTTGCGTCCCTCGGCGCGGATGCGCGTTGCCGCCCGACTGAATAATACCCCCGTCCGTATGGCCGGGCCCGTTAAATTCAGAATGGGAAAATCGGTCCCCAACCCCGCTGCTGCGCCGCCAATTGCCAGGCCGTCCTCAATCAGATACGGTACGTCGCGCAATCCGCCTGTCCGCAGCAGCGCTGCCGTCCACGCTCCTGGCCGACCCTCGTGCAGCCACGGACGCAGCGCCGGCATATCCACGAACCAATCGAGAAGCTGCCGGGGCTTGCCGCGGAACCAGCGCTGCAAATTCGTCACGGGCACAATGACGCTCAAAGTGAGTCCCTGCCGATTGGTGCATAACAGTCCGCGTGCATTCAGTGGCATAGTCGCTGGGTTACGCAGCAGAAAATCGTAAGCGACGCCTTGATCGGAGCGGACGCGAAAGCATTCCTCAATAGCGCCGGGCGGCAGCTCAACGATCTGCTGGAGACAATAGAGAAACGCCGGCTGATCGCGGAGATCACTGAAGCGGTCGAGCCCTTCGCGGCTGATGAGAAGGCCGGCGTCTCCTTCAGCGAGAAAGATCTGTCGGGCATACAAAGGACCGCGCGTCGTCGCTACGCCGATAATACGGCGGCCGTCGCGGATAAGACTTTCGACGGCGGTTTGTGTATGCAAGGCAGCGCCCAGGGTTCGTGCCAATTCGGTGAGTTTTCTGATAAAATGAGACCTTAAAAAGGTATAATTAAAACCGAAGGCGTCGGCATCGCGGTAGATGCAGCCAGCAAGCCGCTGGCCGTCGGTGGCGAAGGTGCCGCGTTCAACCAGCTGTCTTTCCCAGGCCAGGGCCTCGACTCCATCTGTCCCCAGGATATCCGGCTGGATCAGATCCTTGGCGAAGCAGACGTCGCCGATTATGCCGTCGTCACCACCCCCTTTTGCCGCCTCGACGACAGCAATGGTGAATCCGGCCCGCGCCAGACCAATCGCCGCCGTCAACCCTGCACAGCCCGCCCCCACGATTACTACGTCATATGGCACGGAAGTCATCGTCAACCTCTAGGCGAACGGCCCGTGTCAGCCGGCTAGTAAGGATTGCAACCAATCGGTAGGCGCCGGCCGTTTGCCTCATATCAATGCGTGTAGGGGTTGAGTGAATGATTCGTTCGCCTGGGCGCGGCGTTTCAGTTCAGCACACGGTTCGAAGCGCCGACCATAGCGTGCGGCCAATGCACTCAGAGATTGCACGATGTCGGCGAGGCCCCGGTCGTCGGCATAGCGCAGCGGGCCGCCGCGATGCGGCGCCCAGCCAGCACCTAACACCAGCGCCAGATTGAGCGCCTCGGCACTCGCTGTCAAGCGTTCGCTCAATCCCAGGGCCGCCTCGTTCACCATCAGCAATACCATGCGCTCACGGCCCTCCGTCACCCGCGCCGTCGTGGGCAACGTTTGCGAGAACGGATTGGACTTTTCAGATCTTAGAAGTTCTTGTGCCTGTACATTGACTTTCGGTTTCTTACCGTCGTGCAGATAAAACCCGCGCCCACTCTTCTGGCCCAGCAGACCGGCGCTACGCATTTTCTCAAATGCCGTGTTCGGCTCGAAGCGCCCGGTCAGCATCGGTTGCATCGATTGTGCCACGTGGGCAGCAATGTCTAGACCAACCTGATCGAGCAATTCCAGCGGTCCCATCGGCATGCCAAAGCGCTTCATGACACGATCCACCTGTTCGATTGTCAGCCCTTCGGCGACAAGAAGTACGGCTTCGTTGAGATACGGCGTGAGGACACGATTGACAGCGAAGCCAGGGCTATCGCGGACCAGCACCGGCGTCTTGCCGAGGTGGATGGCCCACTGCATCAGCGTGGCCAGGGTCTGGGCGCTGGAAGCAGAAGTGCGGGCGACTTCGACGAGCGGCATCTTGTGGACAGGGTTGAAGAAGTGCATACCGGCGACGCGCTCGGGATGCTTCAAGCCTTCCTGGAGGCGTTCAACCGGCAGTGAGGATGTGTTGGTGGCCAGCACTGTCTCCGGCCGCGTACGTGCCTCCAACTCCCGGAAGATGGCTTTCTTGGCGTCGAGATTTTCCAGGGCCGCTTCGACGACGACATCCACGTTGTCGAAGCCGTCCCATTGCAGCGTGCCCTGAATGGCAGCCAAACGCTCGACCGATTCCGGCTCAGTCAACAGCCGGCGCTCGACAGCCTTACGAAATAACCCTTCGATGCGCTCCAGGCCGGCATCGAGCGCGGCCTGGCTGACATCCTGGACGACGACCTTGCAGCCCTTGAAGGCAGCCAGCTGGGCAATACCAGCGCCCATGGTGCCGGCGCCGACGACGCCGATGCGGCGTACAGGAGTCGGCACGGTGCCGCGCAGCTCTTCGGGGAGTTTGTCGCTCTTTTGTGTCTGGAAAAACAGGCCGATGAGATTGCGGCAGGCTGTGCTGACGGCGAGGCGGCCGGCAGCGCTGCGCTCGTAGGCCAGCCCCGCGGCCATGCCATCTTGGAGGCCAGTGCGGATCGCCTCCAGGGCCTCGAACGGCGCGGGCATGTCATCGGGCACCCGGCGGCGCAGCAGCCGCTCCGTAGCCTTGAAAAGAACGCGGCGGCCAAGGGGGTTCGATTCGAGGATACATTGCCGCCATGTCCGCAGCGGCCCCTCCCATCCTCCTCTAAATAAGGGGAGATGGGGGGGACGGCGTTTCCCTTCGCCGACTGCGCGAGCAGCCAAACGGGCGAATTGCTCGCGCAGCTCGTTCTCCGTGGCAGCGAGGGCATCGGCCAAGCCCCAGCGAAAAGCTTCAACAGCGTTCAGACGCTTGCGGTCCAGAATCATACGCAGCGCCCGTTCCAGACCGATGAGGCGCGGCAAGCGCTGCGTGCCTCCCCAAGCAGGCAGCAGACCCAGTTCCACCTCCGGCAGTCCAAGTTGCGTGCCTGGTTTGTCGAAAACCAATCGATAATCGCAGGCTAAAGCCAGTTCCAGTCCGCCGCCCAGGCACGCGCCGCTGATGGCTGCAAGCGTCGGCATTGGCACAGCCGCGAGCTTGGCAAACAACTGTTGTCCGCTCGCCGAGACGGCTTCAGCGCTGGCGGCATCCTGAATGCCGAGAAATTCCTGCAAATCGGCACCGGCGATGAAGCCGCTCTTTTTGCCACTGCGAAGGACCAAAAGCGGCGCCTTGCTGTCTGCAACGCTATCGAGAGCAGCGTTGAGATCGGCCATCACCTGGCGATTCAAGACATTGACGCTGCGGTTCGGCACATCAAGGATAAGAGCCAGGGCGCCTTCCGGATCGCGCTCGACAACAATCGTAGCGGAGTGAAAGATCTGCATGTAATTCCCTTCTTTCAGCTACATCAGCCCCACGCCGAGCCAATCGTGTGGTAACTTGCATCAATCACAGGTCTACCCGACCGATCGTCCTGAATTTGCGGCCTTGCTGCGGACAGTCGAACTCGGCGCGGCCCGTGCGTCTTCTGGAGCGGCTGGAGCGCGCGCCAGGACATGCGGATGGCCGCGGTTGAATAGCGTTACGGTATCGGTATTGAGGAGACTCATTCGTCTTCCTCGGTCATCGGCCGGCTGCGCTGCCGGTAGATTTCCTTGAGTCGTTCATCGAAATCTTTAGAGCTGGCGGACAGAACCGTAGGGCAAGCGGGCCGCTTGTCCTACGGTTCTGTCCGCCAGTCTTCATAGTCCTTCCAGGAGTCGGCCAGCGCCGTCACGCCTTCCTTGCTTGATTTGCGGATGGGTGCTCGCAGCCAGTCTGGCAGCGACGACTTCTCGGCAAGCCGAGATGCGGGCGGAGCGGCCGTCTTGGCAGCAGTTTCCGGGCGCGACTTCTGCGTTTGGGTTCGCGACATGATTCTTCCTCCTCTGTCAACCTGCTGCGGCCGGTTCGCGTGGTGGCGCTTCGGTCGAATGGATACGCTGCTCGGCAGCCATGCGTAGGGCAATGCGGTTGATGACTTGCAAGAATGCCAAAGCGCTCGCTTCGATGATATCGGTGCTGACGGCTCGGCCGTTAATGATGCGGCCATTGTATTCGGCTTCGATGTGGGCCTCGCCCTGGGCATCTTCACCGACGGTCACGCTGCGCACGCGGTAATCGCGCAGCTTCACCTCGATGCCAGTGATCTGCTCGATGGCCTTGAACACGGCATCGACAGGACCGTCGCCAAGGCTGGCTTGGCGGATGATGGTGCCGTCCTGGTGCCACAGGCACACCGCCGCCGATGGGATGGTGGCCGAGCCGGCATTGCAGCTAACGGCCTCCAAAGTCCACAGGGCCGGCCCGCTATGAATCTGTGCTTCGGCCAGCGCTTCCACATCCGCGTCATAAATGACCTTTTTACGATCCGCCAACGCTTTAAAGCCATCGAATACTTTTTGCAGCTGCTCTTCGGTCAAGTGATAGCCAAGATCGAGGACACGCTGGCGCAAGGCGTGCCGGCCGGAATGTTTGCCCAGCACCAACTCCGTCTGCGGTACACCGATGTCTTCCGGATTCATGATCTCGTAGGTGGTGCGCTCCTTGAGCATGCCATCCTGATGAATGCCAGCTTCGTGAGCGAAGGCGTTTTGACCGACGATAGCCTTGTTGCGCTGCACCTGAATGCCGGTGACGTGCGAGACAAGTCGACTGGTCGGATACAGCTTTTTGGTATTAATGTTGGTGGTCACCTGAAAATAATCCTGCCGTGTCTTAATGGCCATGACAACTTCTTCGAGGGCACAGTTACCGGCCCGTTCACCGATGCCATTGATGGTGCATTCGACCTGGCGTGCGCCTTCCATGACGGCGGCGAGACTGTTGGCCACGGCCATGCCGAGATCGTTATGACAGTGGACGCTGATGACGGCCTTATCAATGTTGCGGACGTGCTTTTTCAGATGGGCGATGGTAGCAGCATACTGGGTAGGCACGGCGTAGCCGACGGTATCAGGAATGTTCACGGTGGTGGCGCCGGCATCGATGGCAGCCTCGACGACCTCGACGAGAAAATCCAACTCGGTGCGGGCGGCGTCTTCCGGCGAGAACTCGACGTCATCAGTGTACTGGCAGGCGCGTTGGACGCCTTCGATAGAGCGGCGGACAATCTCTTCCTTGGCCATCTTGAGCTTGAACTGGCGATGAATGGCGCTGGTGGCCAGGAAAACGTGGATGCGGCGGCGCGGGCAGTCACGTAGGGCTTCGCCGGCGCGATCGATGTCGGCAGCGTTGCAGCGGGCCAGGCCGCAAATGATCGGGCCACGCACTTCCTGGGCGATAGCCCTCACGGCCTCGAAGTCGCCCGGCGAGGCGATGGGGAAACCTGCCTCGATGACATCAACACCGAGATCTTTCAAGGCGTGGGCTACTTGCAGTTTTTCGGCCAAGTTCATGCTGGCACCCGGCGATTGCTCGCCGTCGCGGAGGGTAGTGTCGAAAATGATGAGGCGGTCGTTCATGATCTAGCTCCGGGCAAACAAAAAAGCCCCAGGATTACTTGGTCCTAGGGCTGTCGTCAGCAAGCGAGGAAAACACCGGCTGGATGGCGCGCCTAGGATCCGTCTCCCACGAGGAGAAATAAGTCTAACAGAGCGAGGAAGAGTAGGTGCATCATGGTGTTATGTTGGGGGCGAAAGTGTTTCCGGGCAAGGGGCACGGACACTTATGACAGTGTAGAGTGTTTGGTTGCGAAATGCAACGATGTTTTTCGATGGTGTGTTTCCCGCAGCGGGCGAACGGCGGGCGTTCGCCGGCTGGCATCCCTCACCAGCCAGTCGACCCTAGCCGTTCGCCGCTACACTCGTTACTCGTTTTGCACCCGTGCTCTAAATCGTGAAAATTCGTTATTTTTCGTTGATTCCCGCAACGTCGTTTTTCCGATAGTACAGTCACAATCGGAAAGCGGTTTTCGCCTTTGGGGCCGCTGCACGCCGAAAGCCCGGCAAGCCTCCCTCTCCCTGCCGGCGTACGTTCTCTGTCGCGTAATGCAATGATGTTACGGCTTGCGCGGGGATCCTGCGGAGGCTACGATGACGCCATTGGTGTTGCTGGTCGCTGCCCTGATGCCAGGGCAGACAAATCTTGAGGGGGAGGTTCCCATCGGCGCTGCGAGCGGCAGCTCGGCAGTATCCGCCGGGGCGCCGCCCGAAGTTCAGTTGACGGTAGCTACCCTGTTCCCGGCGGCAACTATGCGGCGAAGGCAGCCGGAACAGCCAGAAGTTTTTCCGCCTCCTGAGCCGGTAGAGCTTGTCGCGCCCTTTTTTGCCGGAGGGCCGGCCGCAGCCGCCGTCGCGCCGTCGCCCCCAGGACCGACCACCCCGCTTCCCGACCGCTGGTGGTTCATGCGCGAGGTGCAAGGCACCTGGCTGGGCGCTTTCCTCGACGACAATCGCTTCTACATGACCGGCTGGATCGAGCAATCGTTCACAGCCAGCACCGATAAGGTGAGCAACGTCACCGTCGTCTGGAACGACCGCGCCAATCGCTATCTGCTCCAACAAGCCTGGGTGCGTATCGGCCGCAGCGTCGTCACCAGCGGCACCACAGAGCCGACATTCGGTTTTCAGATAGACGACTTAAACGGTAGCGATTATCGCTTTACACTGCCGCGCGGCCTGTGGAACAGTCAGCTCGACAATCACGTTCCAGGCTCGCAGAACCTCTACGGCGTCGATCTGATCCAGCATTACGTCTCGATGTATCTGCCGCTGCTATTCCGCGGTACCGAGTTCCGCTTCGGCCGACTCTACACGCCGTGGGGCGTGGAAAGCCTGGAAGCTGTCAGTACGCCGCTTTTGTCGCGTTCGTATGCCTTCAACTGGTCTCCCCCCTTCACCCATTGCGGCCTGGGCGCCTACGTCACGTTCAGCCCGCAATGGTCCGGCGTTTTCATGCTAACCAACGGCAATGACGTGTACTTCGGCGATCCTTCAGAGGAGCTACGTTTTGTCGGCAACCTCCGCTGGGTACAGCCGGGTGGGCGCAACACGGTCACAGTCGCCACCTCGCTGGGCCGCGGCAAATTCAACCCGGCCTACCCTTCGCCGCCTCAGCAAACCACCATCGCTCTGGCCACCGAACCGTTTGGCCGTAATAACTTCAATGCCTTCGACTTGGTGTATACGCACATTATCAACTCCGTGATGAGTTACAACCTGGAGGCCATTTACGCCTACCAGTACAACGTACCGCAAGCGGCGCTGGCGGTCGGCAGCTACAACGGCTTCGCCAACTGGTTCTCGGCAGCTCATTATCTGTTTTGGACCCTTTCGCCCAAATGGGGCAGCATTACCCGCTTTGAGACGTTCGATGACGCCCAGGGACAGCGCACCGGCTTCGCTGGTCTGTATGTCGCCATCACCCAGGGCATACAGTATCGCATCAATAAGAGCATGGTCCTCCGCCCGGAAATACGTTATGACGATAATCTCTTGCAAAAACCATTTGAAGGCAAACACGGGCTTTTCACAGCAGCTTCAGACCTGATTATCCGCTGGTAGAAGGAGTTAACTACAGAATCACAGAGAACTTATAGAGGAAAGAACATAGAGAAGAAAAAGAAACTTCTATCTTTGGATTACTATTGTTTTTGATTGTCTTCCGCGGTGTTTTCTATGACTCTGTGGTTAGCTCTTCTTTTTAGAGGAGAAGGATCATGACCCGAAAGATTCGAAACAGGATAGGGTGGGCGGCAGGGATTGGTATTCTCTTGCCGCTGTCGCTGTTGGCCCAGGAGAAAACGGCGGTCCCGCCGGGGACGCCGGTGAACATCACGATTCAGCCGGCTGCTTCCACAGCGCCGCCCATCTCGATCGTGTTGGGACCCCGCCACGGCCATGTCATCCCGGAGCGTCACGGCTGCACGCACACGGGCGGCGGCAATATCGATGTGGCTCAGCCAACCCCGGACGTGCTTATCATCACCATGTCGGGCGCCGCCGTCGCCTACGGCGCGGTCCGCCACGCTCTGGCTGCCCAGGCCTTCGAGTTGGAGCAATGTTTCGAGCTGTCCTTCGATAATCCCAAGGTCAAGAAGGGCAGACTGACGATGGAGGGCCGTGTCATCGGTTTGCTGCGCAGCCACTGCAACAAAGACGGGGCTGAATATGACAACGCCTGCGCCGCCGTCGGTCTGAATGGAGTTGGCCTATTGAAACTGTGTGTGCCGCCGCATTCGGTGGGCGGCAAGCAAAACCTGTCGGTCAACGATCACGACGGACCCTACAGTGTGCCAGTGGTGGCTGGCAAATACATGTTGCAGCAGACCTTCCACATCTCGGCATATGCTCATCCAACCGTTGTGCCTACCAAGGGACCGTCGGCGGAATTCGCCCCCGATCCGGCCCTTGATCCGTTGTGGTTGAGTTACAAGGAGCCGTTCCACGGAGCCATTAAGAAAGACTTCGGCTTCCAGGTCGTTCTCAAAGTCGCCGAAGAGACGGAGGCGGCGAGCGGCGCCAAGGAAGAAGCGCCGCCTCTCCGCGAGAAACTTCCGGAACCGACGCCGGTAAAGCCATAGTCCGGTTTTCGGTTTTCGGTTTTCGGTACAGTCAAACCAAGAAGTTTGTACCGAAAACCGAGAACCAAAAACCGAAAACTTAAAGCAGCTCCTGTATCGGTGTCGGATCGTCGAGCACCGATACGGGCCGGCCGCTGGGATCGAGCAATTGCAGCTTGGGATCGATACCCAGCACATGATAGATGGTGGCGTGGATGTTGGCCGGCGTCAGTGGGCGCGTGTGAGGGCGCTGACCGAGTCGATCGGTTGAGCCGACGATTTGGCCGCCTTTGACGCCGCCGCCGCCCAGCAAGCAGAACATCGCTTCGCCCCAGTGATCGCGTCCCGGCGTACCCTGACCGGCTCCATTATTCATCTTCGGTGTGCGGCTGAACTCGCCGCACAGCACCACCAACGTCGTCTCCAAAAGGCCGCGCTCATCCAGGTCCTCGAACAGCGCCGAGACCGCGCTATCGACGATCGGGAGATATGCCTCCATGCCCTGTTTCAGGTTCCAGTGATGGTCCCAGCCGCCGAAATGTACCGTCACGAAGGTCGAGCCGGCCTCGACAAGGCGGCGGGCCAAGAGCGTACTTTGGCCCCAGTTGTGTCGCCCATAGCGATCGCGCAGCTTGGGATCTTCTGAGCCAATATCGAAGGCCCGCCGCGCTCTTGGGCCGCTGATAAAGTCGAACGCTTCTTGCTCAAAACGATCCATCGCCTGGACGTCGGCCAGGTCGTCCAAGAGGCGCCGGGCGCTGTCGAAATGTTGCACCAACGAGCGGCGATCTTCCAGGCGCGGCACGGTCAGGCCTGCGGCCAAGTTGATGTTGTTGACGTGGTAATTGGGAGAATTCGGATCACCGCCAGGCTGGAAAGGATTGTGCTGGGCGCCCAGGAAGTTTCCCGCGAAATAACCGGGGCTAAGTCCGATGCTGGCGGCATGAGGAATAGCCACGTAACCGGGCACACCGCGGTGCCGTGGACCCAGCTCGCGGTTGACGATGGCACCGATAGAAGGAAACTTGCCGGTGGTGTTGGCGCCGCTGACGCCCATGTCTTTGGCGGTGAGCATGCGATGCGCGCCGGAGAAATGATCGCCGGTGTCGTGGTGCAGCGAGCGGACGATGGAAAACTTGTCCGTGACCTTGGCCTGTTTGGGAAACATCTCGGTGATGTCGAAGCCGGGCACACGGGTATGGATCGGTTTCCACAGGCCGCGGTACTCCGCCGGGGCGTCCGGCTTCATGTCATAAAGATCCATGTGGCTCGGCCCCCCATCCAGCCAAAGAAGAATGACGGAGGTGTTCTTCTTGGCTTCCGAAGCTTCCCGCGCACGGGCTAGCTGCGCCAGACTGACCTGCGCCAGGCCAGCAATGCCCAAGGCCAAGAAACTCCGACGGCTAAGGCCGTCGCAATAGCGGGGACTGCGACCGAGATTGAGACGAAACATGCGATTCCCTCCTCGTGCTTAGCATTTCGGTGAGGTTGTCAGGCAGGATTCCGGGCAGAACTTTAACCTAACGCCGAAGGGGAGAGAAAGCAAGCTGGATGCGCAGACAAAACAGAACCGCGACCGAGTTCCTATGCACCATGTCTTTCTTGAAACTACTCCTACGGTCGCGGCTCCGATGGGCTGCCTCACGTCGCCCGGATGACAACCACTGTTACGTTATCAGTCGCCCCCTGGAGATTGGCCAGGTTGACGAGCCGACGCGCCACAGTCTCAGCGGAGTAGCCTTCGCCGCGCAGCATTTGCTCCAGGTCGGCATTCGATACGTGATTGCTCAGGCCGTCGCAGCAGACAACGACCCAATCGCCCGGTTTCAGGACGCCGTGAGATAGTCCTGGCTCGACATCTGGTTGGCCGCCGATGGCCTGTTGCAATTCGTTGCGGCGCGGATGTGTCTCGGCCTCTTCCGGTGTCAACGTGCCTAATTCGACCAGGCGATTGACCAGTGTTTGGTCGCGCGTCATCTGGATCAGCCGGCCTTCGTGCAGGTGATAAGTGCGACTGTCGCCGACGTGGCCGACAACGACATGACGGCCATCGACGTAGACAGCCTCGGCAGTGCAGCCCATGCCGCGCCGCTTCGAACCAGGAGCGCGGGAAGCGGTGTAGATCTGCCTGTTCGCTTCCTTGAGCGCTGCCCGCAACATTTTTTTCACTTCCTCGACATCGATCGGCCCAGCAGTGGGGACAGGCGGTTGGCCCTTTGCTTGCGTTGGGGACGGATGGAGGGCATCATCGGGAAATGACGAAGCGCCGGACAAGGGCGCGAACGGCTTCTGCTGCACCAGGTATTGCCGCATGATCTGAATGGCCAGAGCGGCGGCGACTTCGCCGGCCTCATAGCCACCCATGCCGTCGCACAACAGCACCAAGGCTGTCTCGCTGAGATCGTCCTGGCGCGATTCACAAGCGTGCAGCAGAGCGAAAGCGTCTTCGTTGCCGGTGCGGACCATGCCGGTTGTCGTCCAGGCGGCGATTTCCAGGCGCACGCTATCGAGGGTACGGCCCAGAGTGCGCAGCGTGCGGATCAATTCGGTGAATCCCGTCGCGTCTTCTTTGGCAGCTTCGTCCGTGGGGAAACGGCCTTCGACATCTCGGCGGAACGTCTTGGTCATGAGCCGGCCAAACGCCGGATGAATGTCGGGGAAAAGTGGGATGAACGGCTTGGGCGCGCCGGAGGAATCAAAGTCGATTTCGTTGAGATCACGGCCCAGATGCAGAGCAAAGAGCAGGGCGCCGAAGCTGTAGAGATCGGCGCGGGCGTCGGCTTTGCCGGCTAACACCTCGGGAGCGGTGTAGAGCAGGCGGCGCAACGGCAGATCGGCAGGCAGCGGCAACGGCAGCAATTCTCCCAGGTCGGTCAACCGGGCATGGCCGTCCGAAGAGATAACGAGAATATCCGGGCGCAGTCCTTCGAGGATAACACTGTGCTGGTGCAGCTGATGCAGGATCTCAGCGACTTCGGCGAGATAGCCGAAACGCCGGGCGGAGTCGGCCTCTGGATCGTCCCAGGCGTCCCACAGCGTTCGTCCGACTGGCATTTCCTCAATCAGATACTCGAAATCGCCCTCAGTGAAGCGATCGAGGAGGGCCGGCAAGCCGGGATGTTGTAGCTCGGATAAAAGCCTTTGCTCCCAATCGAGGCTGGGCCAAACGGGTAGAGGTGGGAGAGCCTGGGTGTCGGGAAGGGCTATTGGAGGCGCCTCGTCGAAGCTGGGCAGAAATTCTTCGTCTTCTTCGGCGGCGGGGAGCGGTTCGGCGGTTGGTGGTTCTTCCACCGGGTGAACCACGGCTTGGCGGACGATGACCACCGGCACCGGGATACCGGAACCGTCGCCATGATCTAGGCCCCGGTAGCGCGTCACGCCGCAGCGTTCGCTGATTCGTTCGCGGACCTCGAAGCGGTCCTTCAAACGAAAGGCCGGCAGCGGTGCGTTGCCGTTACCATCGACCGAGGGAACCGAATTGCCCGGCATGAGATCCTCCGGCGTGAAGTAATAACCGCAGTCG
>Ga0209061_1001846_pt1 | contig 31170 bp, 29 predicted proteins | sample Coa_R1_10_FD_187157 | JGI IMG/M metagenome (GOLD analysis project Ga0209061, IMG submission 187157) | Surface soil microbial communities from Centralia Pennsylvania, which are recovering from an underground coalmine fire - Coalmine... | ecosystem: Environmental > Terrestrial > Soil >... | reverse complement strand
GGCAACGAGAATTGGAAGGTGTGGGCGACTCTGGATGGCAATAACAACCTGGTGACCCGTTACATCAACGGTGATGCGCTGGACCAAGTATTCGCCCAGATAAGTGCCAGCGGAGGCGTGGCCTGGTATCTGACGGATCGTCTGGGTTCGACGCGCACACTGGTGGACAATAATGGCAACGTGCTGGACGCGATCAACTATGATGCGTGGGGCAACATCATAAGCCAGACAAACCCATCGGCACAGCCGTTGTTTATGTTCACCGGCATTGCCTATGATGCGAGATTGGGGCTATATTTCAATGGCAATGGAGGTCGCGAATATGATCCGAAATCCGGGCGGTTCATCGAACAAGACCCGATGCAGTACCGCGCCGGCGACAGCAATCTCTATCGCTATGTGGGGAATGATTCGACGAATGCAATTGATCCAAGTGGGTTACAAGATCTTGGAGAGGGAGCATATCGTGCGGGAATGGCACTCTCGGGATTAGCAGATAAAGAAAAGAAGATATTAGAGAGTATCTACAAACACGATAAGGAAACCGTGATAAGGGACTTCAAAGCAGTTGCTGCAAAGAATAAGGTTGATCCAAAGATCGTTCAACAAATTCTCGACGCGACTGTCGGAACATCAAGGCCTTGGACTATAAACCCTTGCAAGCAATGGGCCGAATCTGTTTTCGGAAAAATGCCACCCATGAAACCTTCAGGAGAGGTCATAGGAGCAAAGAAAGTTTATGTCAGTATAGTTGCATGGACTTTTGAACCTTGTTGTGAAAATCTATGGTGTCTCTTCGCTGACGGCCATTTTGCTATCCAGGTTAAACTCCCTGATGGAAGCGTATTCTATTTTGACGATGGTGATTGGGGATGTGTGTTTACTGAAAGGGATATACCGCGTTATGCAAAATAAAAATGAGATGATGCTTTTGTCTGTGAACTATACCAGATGCTTCACTGTGGGATCTGCAACTTCTTTGGTTGCTTTGGAGTATGGATAATGAGAGTGTCCTTCTTTCATAGATTGATAATTATGTTAAAATGGACGTTCTTTTGCACCAGCATTGGACTTTCAGTTGGCCTGATATACTGGTTAATGTGGCTTGTCTTTAATGGCAAGAGCCTTGGGGAAGCTGTTAGTGGAGAAGTAGAAGATGCTGTTGGAGTCTTACAAGGAATAATACTTTTAGGATGTCTTATTGGATTTTTTGTCGGAATCGTATTTGGCTTGGGAAAGCAAGGGAAAAGTAAAAACGGAAATCGTAACCGTTCAGGCGGCTGATAGAAGTTTGGAGGTCGGGAGTCCTTCCCGATGAGCGTACAAGGCTTCATAGAGGTAAGTCAAGACCGGCCACTTTTGCAAACGCAGCGTCTGCACTACCGTCACGATGCGCTCGACAAAACGGCGCCCCCCGTCTCTGCGGCTGCCAAAACTACCCTTCCGCCACAACACTGCCCCACGCAATACACGCTCGACGTGGTTGTTCGTCGGCTCCACACCCTCGACAAAGGCAAACGTCCACAACGACGACTCCCAGGCCAAGGGCACCAGTATACGTATGACAAAGACGGGAACCTGGTGTCGCAGACGGACATTGCCACAGGTTCGGTGACGTATTACACCTGGGATTATCGCAATCGTTTGGTGGAGGTGAAGCAGGAGAGCAGCAATGGCACGGTGATCAACGACGAGAAATTCACCTACGATGTCTTCAACAACCGCATTGCCGTGTCGCTGAATGGCACGCCGCAGTTGTACACGGTATATGACGGTGCCAATGCGTATCTGGATTTCAATGGCAGCGGCCAACTGACGGAACGCTATCTGTACAATCCCAATGCGTTGAGCCAGTTCTACGGCCAGGTCAATGCCAATGGTGCCGTCCAATGGTTCCTGACCGACAATATTAACTCCATTCGCCAAGTCGTCGATAGCAGCGGCAACGTGCTGGACGCGCTCACCTACGATCCGTATGGTAATATTGTCAGCCAAACCAACGCTGCCAACGCGCCACGGTTCCTATACGCAGGCGGTGCATATGATTCGATAACAAGTATTGACCAATTTGGTCGTCGGTATTATAGTTCCGTAGATGGGAGGTGGTTGAGAGCGTGTTTGCAAATGGGGTTTCCTTATAGTTCACACGGGTCGTAGCCGCCGGAGCATTAGATGAATCATCGCCACATATACCATCGTCTCGCTCACACGCGGGTTCCGCTCCTGGTCCTTGCTCAGCCGGCGATAACCCACGAACCAACCGAACGTCCGCTCCACCACCCAACGCCTGGGCAACACCGTGAAACCTACTGCCCCCTTCACCCGACTTACTACCTCCAACACCCAGCCATAAAGGATCCAGACACACCGGGGCGTCTGCTTGCAAGCATAGCGGCTATCCGCCCAAATCTTCTTCAAACGTGGAAAGCGTTCCCTGGCCTGGTCCAGCACCGCTTCGCAACCATCCTCATCTTGGATATTGGCCGCATGCACCACGCAGGCGATCACCATGTCCAAGACATCGACCCGGAGGTGCCCTTGCGGCCGCTGATTTTCTTGCCGCCATCGTAGCCGCGTTCGGGACTGCTCTCCGAAGTCTTGACCGACTAGCTGTCGAGGATGGCCGCAGTCGGCGTGGGTTTCTTGCCGGCTTGGCGTCGGACGGCGGCATGCAGCGTGTGGTGGATACGCAGCCACAGGCCGTCCTGACGCCAGCGGCAGAAATAGGACGCCACGGTACCCCAGGGCGGGAAGTCGTGGGGTAGTTGCCGCCATGGACAGCCGGTGCGTTGCAGGCAGAAGATGGCGTCGAGAACACGGCGGTAATCCAGGCGGCGTCGGCCGCGTTGGTGGGGTTTCGGTAACAAGGGCTGAATCAGAGCCCACTGGGCATCCGTGAGATCGCTGGGATAGGTTTGCGTCTTGCTCATGTCTGTATAATACGGCGGAGGTCAATTTGCAAACACGCTCTTACTTGACTATTTGAGACAGCAGGGTTGGAAAATACCACGAGGTGTCGAGACTAATTGGGTCGGTGGACCTCACATTAACGTAATTGGACCGGGTGGCGGTCCAAATATTCATTTACCAGTCCCTCCAGGGTTAAAGCTATGAAAGAGAATCCTATACTGTATGATCTTACTCCAGTTGGTTACCTAATCGTTCAGGAGGCCGAAGAAGCAATGCATGCCAATGAGTATCGCCAAAATTTTGGCAAGTACTTTGGGGTAGATCGTCTACCGCCATTTATCACACCTGATTCAGAAATACGGAAACTATTAGGCGAACCTCTTGTAGAAGACCTGCGTCTACGCAATGCCTTAAAAGAATGGTTTGATGCTCAGGGTGATAAGAATGCTTTTATCGCCAATCGTGATAAAGCATTTCGGCTATTGGAGAGTTTTCAGTCATTGGGTTTCAGGTTAGAGCTGATTTACTGCCAAATCGCTTGGCAATCAGGTGAGGAAGATCGTCTAGCTGACTATGCAGCAGTTGAAGAACCACCCCTCGTAGTCTCCCATACCTATGGTTTTGATGTTTCTTGGCCGACTTGCAACCACTCAGCCATTCTTCAACCTGGTGTTGTGCAGCAGAATAAACCTTGGCGCGAAAGATTGAACGAATGGGGTTTATTAAATTATTACAATGAAGCAGTAAGACTGCGAGAAGAGTATATTTTGGTTTACCCATACCGCCCCTTTGATATTTATTTAGTTCACAAGGTCGAATAGGGAAAAAAGCATGAGATCTGGGATAAAAAAAGGAAAAAGGGGGACATTCAGGATTCGGTTGGGAAGAGGGAGGGCTGCCGCGAATCAGGAGCGGTGCGACGTGGGCGACCAGCCGGGCGGAGGGACGACTCCAGACCCAGTGCTGCGGCCGTTCGTTCCACCCAGCTGTCGCTCCCGAAGGGTGCCTGACGCCAGGCCGAATAGCGCAGCCGGGCCCGTTCCGCTTCGGTCTCGGGCTGATTCACGTAGGCAACCCAGTCCCACGGCCGGGATACCGGGCCGACAGCGAGGACGGGTAACAACAACGGCTGTCCCCAAGTAGCCAGGCTGGACCAGGGCCATTCCTCCGCACGGGCGACCATTTCTGCCCGCAGGGGATTGCGTTCGATGTAGCGGAGGACGATTAGCAGGTGGTGTCTTCCGCGATGGGGAAGGCCTTGAATCGCCCTTGCCCCACATGGCCGGTGGTTCGGTGGTTTTTGCGGTAGCTATGCACCTGGCTGGTCAACCGCCACTGCATCCAGCGACGGACATCGCGGTCTGCTGTGGGCCATAAAGCGAGGTGGAAAGGATTCGGCATAAGTCAGTAGCCGAGGAGCCGCATAGGGATGCGGGCGCAGGTCCGCCGCAGCAGGGCCACGAAGGCAGCGTAGTTGTCGGCGGTGTGGTAGACCTCGGCGCGGCGGTTGCCGCGATTGAGCACATGGTAGCAATAGCCTCCGGGCGTCGCCCGTGCAGTCCTCGGCATGGCCCCATTATGGCCCGCCGCTGTGGTAGCAAGAACAATCCTGAATGTCCCGGTTTTCTATTACTCCGTGCGTGGCTGGACGAGTTGACCGGTGTTCGGATCAGCCACCGCCGCCTGCACCACCGCCGTCAGACGCCCATAGGTATCGTATTGGTACTGGGCGGTGCGGCCCATCGGATCCGTGACACTCGTTTGCCGACCCTGACTGTCATAAGTAGCCGTGGCTCCGATGGTACAGTTGCCAACCGTCTTCGGCGTGAAAAACGCCTGGCCCTTGTCGTCGATGGGGTGGGTGGCGTGGTTGACCGTCACCGCCAGGCTGCTGATGCTCACATTGTCGCTGCCGAAGACCAACATCCTTTGCGAAAATCCTGAATGTCCCGGTTTCTCGGTTTCTCTCTCGCAGTCTGATCGGCCGCCGCACCAAGAAGCGCTATCGGCTCGGCGACAAGGTGCAGGTCCGCGTCGTCCGCGTCGATGTCCAGCGGCGACAATTGGATCTCCGCGTGGTGCGTCCGGCAAGGGAAAGCAAGTAACAAAAGAGAAATTTACTTGACAGGGAACATCGAGATACGGAGGATAGCAGACATAGCGGCGAGATAATCACGGGGAAGTCTTTTTCATGGATTCAAACTATGTCCACGGATGAATCGCTCCATCCGCGCGCGTACAAACCGGAATGGCGTCGGCCGATCGCCGATGTTTTCCGTCGAACTGCCCATGCACCTGTCCGCTGGTGCGTGCGGCTCGGCATCCATCCCAATTGGGTTTCCTATGGCTCGATCGCGGCCTCGGCGGGAGCAAGTGTGTGCTTCTGGCAAGCGAGCGCCGTCCCCGCCCTGCTGATCGTCGCAGTGGCGCTGTGTTACGTGCGGCTGTGGCTGAATATGCTGGACGGGATGGTGGCCCTGGCTTCGGGCAAGGCCAGCCGCATCGGCGAGATCGTCAACGAGTTACCCGATCGCATTTCGGACGTGTTGATCTTCGCCAGCGTGGCGCACAGCGGCCTGTGTTCTCCCCTGGGCGGCTACTGGGCGGCGATTTTCGCCCTGCTTGTTGCTTACGTCGGCATCCTGGGCCAAGCGGTCGGAGCGCAGCGGGAGTTCAGCGGCATCATGGCCAAGCCGTGGCGAATGGTCGCCCTCCACGTCGGCGCGTGGATCACGCTGGGTTTGCTGTGGTGGGGCGACGGCCGCATTCGCTACGGCGGCCTTACCGTGCTGGACTGGACGAACCTGGCGATCGTGGCTGGATGCCTGCAAACCATCGGCATCCGCCTGGCACGCATCGTTCGTAATCTTCGCTAGGACACTACTTATGTCTCCGCGCGCGGCCCTCTCAAGTCCTGTATTCTTGTTCTATCTGAGCCTCACCGTGGGCGTGCTTCTCGTGGCCGGCACGGTGATTGGCGGGCTACGCTGGGGACTGGGCCGAAACGTCAAGCATGCCTGGCAGGCGTACTGCGGCTGGCTTATCATGGCGCCGCTTGTTCTGGGGGCGCTCTTCCTGGGACGGATGGCTGCCATCGTCTTCTTCACTGTCCTCGCCATTTTCGGTTGCAAGGAATTCGCCCGTGCCACCGGACTGTACCGCGATTGGTTCATGACCGGCGGCGTCTATCTGGGCATCATCGCCGGCGGCGTTGCCTCGCTGGTCGCCGATCCCAACCTAGATATGCCGGGCTGGTACGGCTTGTTCATGGCCCTGCCGGTATACGTCATTGCCGGCCTTCTCCCCATCCCCATTGTGCGCAACCGCTCGCAAGGCCAGCTCCAGGCGCTGGCCTTGGCCATCGTCGCTTACATTTACTTCGGTTGGATGTTTGAGCACCTCGCTTTTCTAGCCAATGCCAAACACGCTTATAGCTATCTGCTTTACCTTCTTTTTGCCGTGGAACTCAACGACGTGGTGGCGTACACCACGGGCAAGCTGTTTGGCCGGCATCCGCTTCGCCGCAACATCAGTCCCCAAAAAACCTGGGAAGGCTCCTTGGGCGCATTGGCCGTCTCCCTGATTTTGCCGTGGCTCTTGCACTTCACCTTCCCCCATTTTGGGGTCCGCGAGTTGGTCCTCGCGGGGCTGATTGTGGGCGTGGGCGGCCAACTAGGTGATTTGGCCATCAGCGTCATCAAACGCGACCTGGGCATCAAAGACATGGGTGCGGCCATCCCCGGTCACGGCGGCATCCTGGATCGCATCGACAGCTTGATTTATGTCGCGCCGCTGTTTTTTCACATGGTCAGGTATTTTCACGATCTGTATTGAGGGACCAAGTTTTCCGGAGCTGCGCCGCGTGACAAGCGAACGGCAAGCGTGCCCTTGAAACAGGCGGATGGTCTTGGCACGCAATCGAGAGGGGAATTGGCAATGGAAGTATGGCACTACGATCCGGTCGCGGACCTAGATCAACAGCTGATCGAGCGTTTACGACATTTTCCCCGCGAACCGGACATGCTTGTCTATGGGCTGCGGGGGGCGGCGGCGTTGCTGCTTCGCGGCTGGCTGCGCTTGTATCACCGGCTGACAATCATCGGTCGAGAAAATCTTCCCCTGGATCGCTCTTTCGTCATGGTGGCCAACCATGCCAGTCATCTGGACGCCTTATGCTTGTGGTCGGCGCTGCCGCTGCGCAAGCTGCATTGCACCTTCCCGGCCGCTGCCAAGGATTACTTCTTCACCAATACGCCGCGCACACTGGCCGCCGCCATCTTGGTCAATGCCTTGCCGTTCGAGCGCCGCCTCAACCCGCGGCAAAGTCTGAGCCTGTGCCGGCACGTGTTGGAAGGTTCCGGTAACATCCTCATTCTTTTCCCCGAAGGAATGCGGTCGCGGACGGGTGAGGTGGGGGAATTCAAGGGGGGCGTGGGACTGCTGTTGGCCGGTACAAACATCCCTGTCGTGCCCTGTTTTCTTCACGGCACTCAGGCGGCCTGGACCAAAGGCAAATGGTGCCCCCGGCCGCAGCGCGTTCGCGTCCTCATCGGCCAACCGCGTGACTTTGCCCACTTGCCGCGCAGTAAAGAAGCAGCGAGGCGAATCGGCGACGCCCTGCGCGAAGCCGTGCTGGATCTGAGCAGGAGGCTTACGCCCCCCCGAGTGAAATCTCGGGGGGGCTAACGCCCCCCGCTCAGGAAGTGTCATCTCCTAAGCGTAACTTTTTGGAGAATGCATCTTATGAACGAAGTTCAACAAGCGGCAATCACTCCGGCTCCACTCCTGCAAGCGACCGAACATACTCTGTCCCTCCGCGATGGCACGGAGCTGTTTTACCGAGCCTGGCTGCCGGCAACACCGACGGACAAAGCGTTGATCTTGTTTCATCGCGGCCACGAACATTCGGGCCGCTGGCAGGAGACGGTTGAGGCGCTCGCGCTTGAGGACGTGGCCGTCTTCGCTTGGGATGCGCGGGGACATGGCCGTTCCTCCGGCGAGCAGGGCGACGCACCGAACCTGGCCACGGTGGTTCACGACATGGACGTTTTCGTGCGGCACATTGCCCAGCAGCATCGCATCCCCATTGAGAACATAGTGGTTCTGGCCCACAGCGTCGGCGCAGTCACGGCCGCCGCCTGGGTCCACGATTATGCGCCGCCGATTCGCGGGCTGATCCTGGCCACGCCTGCTTTCCGCGTCAAATTGTACGTGCCCTTCGCCGTGCCGCTTCTGCGGCTGCGCCAGAAGCTGCTCGGCCCCGGATACGTCAAAAGCTACGTCAAGGCGACGATGCTGACACATGACCACGAACAGTCCGAGCGCTACCGGGCCGATCCGCTGATCTTCCCGCAAATCGCCGTCAACATGCTGCTCGACCTGTACGACACCTCGACGCGGCTGCTCGCCGATGCCGCCGCCATCACCGTGCCGACCTTGATGCTCGTCGCCGGCTCCGATTGGGTGGTGAAAATCGCGGCCCAGCGGCATTTTTTCAAGCGGTTGTCCTCGCCGATAAAGAAGATGGAAATTCTTCCCGGCTTTTACCACGCCGTTTTCCACGAGAAGGATCGACACCTGGCTGTCGCCCAGGTGCGCGCTTTCATCCAGGAGCGGTTCCAACGGCCCGTCGAGCGGCCCTCGCTCGTGGACGCAGACAAGCACGGCTACACCAAAGATGAGTACGATCGCCTGCGCCAGCCCGGCAACGTTCGTTTCGCTGTCGTCAGGGAGTTAATGAAAACGGTGGGGCGTCTCAGTCGTGGCATCTCCCTGGGCTGGCGCAGCGGCTTCGATTCGGGGGTCACGCTTGATTACATTTACGAGAACCGCCCGCAGGGAATTACGCCCCTGGGACGGCTCATGGATCGCGCTTATTTGAACAGCATCGGTTGGCGCGGCATCCGTGTCCGCCGAGCACTTCTCGAACGAGCGCTGCGGGAACAGATCGAACAAACGTACGCCGCCGGCCAGCCGGTGCGGCTACTCGACATCGCTTGTGGAGCGGGCCGCTACGTTCTGGAGACGCTGCATCAACTCCGCCATATCCCCATCACCGCGGTGCTGCGGGATTACAAGCAAGAAAATCTCAACGCCGTTCGACGTCACGCCGACGAGCTGGGACTTACCAATGTCGCCATCACACTTGGCAACGCCTTCGACCGCGCCGCGCTGGCCGCTATCACGCCGCGGCCCACTCTCGTCATCGTGTCAGGGCTGTACGAATTATTTCCTGACAACGAGCCAGTGCTGCGTTCGCTGCGCGGTCTGGCTGACGCTGTTGAGCCGGGAGGCCATCTCATTTACACGAACCAGCCGTGGCATCCGCAGGTCGAGTTCATCGCGCGGGTACTGACCAACCGTGAGGGCCAGCCGTGGATCATGCGGCGGCGGACGCAGGCAGAAATGGACGAGCTGGTAGCGACTGCTGGTTTTAAAAAAATTTCCCAGGAGATCGACCCGTGGGGCATATTCACAGTCTCGGTAGCTCGCCGCGCCGACGTTTGATGGTCCAGGCGGCCGGAACTTCGGTGTTGCTGTCGTTGCTCTTCGTGATCGTCTACGGCAGCACGAACTGGTTCACTGCCCAGCGGCCCGCTGCGCATGTGCGCACTTGGTATTTCGCCTGGGAACTGACGGTCATCCCCTATTGGCCGCTGCTGATCGTGCCGTATATGTCGATTGATCTCTTTTTCTTCGCGGCACCTTTCCTGTGCCGCGATGACCAGGAGAGGCGTGTCTTCGCACGGCGGGTGGTTTTTTCGATCCTCATGGCCGCGACTCTCTTTTTGCTCATGCCGCTGAGATTGGCCTGGCCGCCGCGTCCCCGCGGCGGCGGATGGTTCGGGGCTTTCGTCGAGGCGTCTTGCACCGCTCCGTTCCTAATGGAGTACCCGCACAACTTGTTCCCGTCGTTGCACATCGCCTTGCGCACCATCCTGGCGGACATTTATGCCCGGCACACGCGCGGCCTCGCGCGTCTTCTCTCCCACGTCTGGTTTAGCCTGATCGGTTTTTCCACGATTTTGACCTGGCAGCACCACCTGGTAGACATTGCGGGCGGATTTGTGCTGGCCGGCTTCGCCTTCTATCTTTTCCACGAATCGGGGCCGCGTCTGCCCGTAGTGCCGAACCCGCGGGTCGGCTGCTACTATGCTGCGGCGACCGCAGTGACTTTGGCGCTGGCACTAGCAGTCTGGCCCTGGGGCGCGTTTCTGCTCTGGCCCGTCGCCGCGCTGGGCATCGCGGCCGCCGGATATTTTGGACTTGGTCCATCTATTTATCGCAAGAGGGGGGGCCGTCTGCCGCTCAGTACCCGGTTTGCTCTGGCGCCGGTCCTTCTCGGCCAATATCTCTCTCTTGCGTACTACCGCCGTCAATGCCGTGCTTGGAACGAAGCAGCGCCGCATGTTTACATTGGCCGCGTGCTTGGTAATGTGGAGGCGACCGAGGCCATCTGTCAAGGCGTCACCGCCGTCTTAGATGTCACGGCAGAGTTCGACGAGACAGCGCCCTTTCGGGCCATCACCTATCGCAACTTGCCCATTCTCGATCTGACAGCGCCTACGCAAGAACAACTGCACGAGGCGGCCGCGTTCATCGCGGAAGAAGCCGCCAAAGGCAAGGTTTACGTCCATTGCAAAATCGGTTATTCTCGCAGCGCCGCCGTCGTCGGCGCCTACCTGCTGGCCAGCGGCCAAGCCGCCACGGCCGAAGAAGCTGTCGCTCAGCTGCGCCAAGTCCGGCCTTCCCTCATCGTGCGGCTTGAAGCGATGGCCGCCCTGCGAACCTTTGAGCGCACCAACCTCGCTACAACTTGTCCCAAGGAGTGAAGCCGATGGCTACCGTCAAACTCGTCAATGAAAACTGTGATCATCTCATCGTCAAGCGCGTGTTCGCCGACATCAAGGCGACGAAGAAGATCGCGTCCCGAATATCTGGCGCGCACTGGCCAGCCATCCGGAACATCTCGAGTTGTGCTGGACGCGCCTCAAAGCCGTCATGCAGCCGGGCAAGGTCGATCTGCTGACCAAGCAGATCATCGCCTTGGCCGTGTCGGCGACCAATAATTGTCACTACTGAATTAACTCACACACCGCCGCCGTGCAGCGGCTGGGTTAAAAAAAGCATTTCACTATTCCCTATCCTTTTTTTCTTCACCCTGGCGGCCAGGTGAAATTGCGGCCGCCGAGAAGGTGCAGGTGCAAGTGTGGCACGGTTTGGCCGGCGCGCTCTTTGCAATTGAGTACCAGACGGTAGCCGTCGTTGATGCCGAGTTTCTCCGCCAGCTGCGCAGCGACCAGATGGAGATGGCCAAGCAACTCGCAGTCTTCGGCCTTGATGTCGGCGTGCGTGGGAATGACTTTGCGCGGAACGATAAGCACATGTACGGGCGCCTGAGGATTGATGTCGTGGAAGGCGACACAGTGTTCGTCTTCATGGATGATGCGGGCGGGGATTTTCTTCTCGATAATTTTCAAGAAAATGTTGTCGCCGAGCATGTCGCAGCCTCCTGATTCCTCATGACCTTTGCGTACCATATTTGGTATCTTGGGGACGCAACCAGCCAGCCGGAAGGGTGGACATGACGTGGATCATCGGCATCGACGAAGCGGGCTATGGGCCGAACCTTGGTCCCTTTATTATGACCTCCGTAGCTTGCCGCGTGCCGGACTACCATTCTCAAGCGAACCTTTGGCATCTTCTGCGTCCAGCGGTTCGGCAGTGCGGAGACGCCGACGAAGGACGATTACTTATCGACGACTCGAAGCGTGTTTACACTGCCCACGGATTGGCCGGCCTGGAGTGCGGCGTTATGGCATGTTTCGCGGGTGCTGGACAGGGAACCGGGACATTCAGGATTTTCTCAAATGATGTTGGTCTTCGGCAGCGACAATGTGGGTGTGAGTAGTCTGTCGGTAACGGTCAACAATTATCCTATCGACAGCAAGGGTCAGGCATTCTTCACACCGACAGCGGCCGGCGATTACACCATCGTGGCCACAGCCACCGATGCCGCCGGCAACACCGTGACAAGCACCCAAACTTTGACCGTGAGCAATCCCAACGGCACGCCGCCTACCATCACGTTGACCGACCCAACGGCAAATGAGAACATCACGGCGCCGCTGACGCTAGTCGGCACAGTTAGCGACGATAACGTAGGGGTAAGTTATACTGTGACCGTGATTCCGTTTGACGGCAGCCCGCCTAAGGTGATCGGCAGTGGCTCGACCACCACGAGCAATTCCCTGGCCATCAGCGGCGTGACGTTCGACCCGACCCTGCTGGCCAACGGCGACTACACCATCGAGATCCAGGCCACGGACAGCGACGACAATCTGACCACGACACTGGATCGCAATGTCAGCGTCTCGGGCAAGCTGAAGCTGGGACGCGAGACGCTGTCGGTGACCGACCTGACCATCCCGGTGGCCGGCATTCCCTTGACGGTTGTGCGGAGTTATGATTCCCTTAATGCGGGAGTGAGTGGCGATTTCGGTTATGGCTGGAGCCTGAGCTACGGCGATGCGCAGTTGGAAGTGAACCTGGTTCCTGGTGCCGCCATCGGCTGGGGCGGCTACCCGGCCTTCCTCAACGGCACCAAGGTCTATGTGACCATGCCGGGTGGCCAACGCGAAGGCTTCACCTTCGAGCCGCAGGCAGAGACCGACCTTTTCGGGACGACTTATCACCCTTACTTCGTTCCCGACCCCGGGGTAACCGATATGCTGACGGTCCCCGACGCGCTCTTGCAATATGATCCGGATTCGGGCGAATACAACGGAGTCACCGATAACGCCACCTACGACACCTACAACCCGGCCGATCCCAACTTCGGCGGCACCTACACCGTGACCAACGTGCAGGGAATCAGAGGGCGTCTAGAAATTGGTTTTCATGCCAGGGCAGTACCTTGGGTACACTGCCGGCATGAAAGCACGGATGCGTTATCCCAGCGATTGGACGGACCGCCAGTGGGACAACATCGCCCACCTGTTCCCCAAGCCACGCAGCAACGCCGGCCGCCCCGCACCTACCCCTTGCGGGAGATCGTCAACGCCGTCTTCTACCTGGCCCAGGCCGGCTGCGCCTGACGCATGCTACCCCACGACTTCCCGCCCTGGGGTACGGTGGCTTCCTATTTCTGCCGCTGGCGTCAGGACGGCCTGTGGCTGCGTATCCACCACACGCTGCATGCCGCCGTCCGACGCCAAGCCGGCAAGAAACCCACGCCGACTGCGGCCATCCTCGACAGCCAGTCGGTCAAGACTTCCGAGGGCGGCAGCGAACGGGGCTACGATGGCGGCAAGAAAATCAGCGGTCGCAAGCGGCACATCCTGGTCGATGTCTTGGGAATGCGGATCGCCTGCGTGGTCCATGTGGCCGATATCCAAGATGAGGATGGTTGCGAAGCAGTGCTGGACCAGGCCAAAGAACGCTTTCGGCGTTTGAAGAAGATTGGGGCGGATAGCCGCTATGCTTGCAAGCAGACGCTCCGGTGTGTCTGGATCATCTATGGCTGGGTGCTGGAGATGGTGAGCCGGGTGAAGGGGGCAGTAGGTTTCACGGTGTTGCCCAAGCGTTGGGTGGTGGAGCGGACGTTCGGTTGGTTCGTGGGTTATCGCCGGCTGAGCAAGGACCAGGAGCGGAACCCGCGTGTGAGCGAAACGATGGTATATGTGGCGATGATTCATCTAATGCTCCGGCGGCTACGACCCGCATGAACGATAAGGAAAACCCCATTTGCAAACATGCTCTGAGCCTGCAACCGACTCGATCGTGTCTCCTGCACTTGCATGGACACTTTGGCCGATCGCATGAAGTCAAACGCAGCCTGCATTTGGGAAAGATCATCACTACGACCGATCTCTTCATTCCGGAGGGTAACTACCCGCGCAATCAAGCCGGCGAGGCCAAGGATTACTGCAACCAGGACAACAAAGAAAAACGATCGGCCATGTATGTTCCCGCCCCCCTTTGTGATACCATAGGCCGAACTTGTGATTCTCTACCCAGATTTTCGACGAGCACGTCGAAGGGCAGTTTCGGAAAGCAAGCGGAGGGGACAGTACGCCAACTGAACTTTTTATCGCCGGGGTTCGGGGCTGGGAAGCCGATGTGCGGCGTCGGATGGATGACGATAAGTCGAAGCCGGATTGATATGAAACGCACCAGGGGGACGCGAGCCGGATTGCGTGAGCGGTCCTCATTCGGCAGCGAAGGCGTTAACTCGTAGGAACTCCGTTGGGTCGGTGAAGGCCGTGAAGAAAAGCGGCTTGCCGGAGAACGCCAGCGGCGAAACAGGACCAACCGCCATGAACGGGAACTCTTGCAGGTCGCGGCGTGGGAAACTCTGCGGATCGCGGAACCACGCCTCTCCCTCTCCCCTCCGGGAGAGGGCCGGGGTGAGGGGCTCCAGCGACCGTTTGTCACCGCCGGCGAAGTCTCGCAGCCGGTCGAACTCGGTCCCCATTGCCAGGCCGAAGCCGAAGGCGAGAATCCGCAGCTGCTGGAGAATCTCGTTGTCGATGCCGCCCAGGGTTTGACTAATGAAGAACCAACCGATGCCGTACTTCCGCATTTCGCGCACCACCCGGCGCAACAGGGACCGGAGGCGATCCGCTTCGGAGTCCTCATCGAGTCCATGCGGGCATTGGGCTTATGGCGTTGCAGAATTCGGATCCGCTACCATGCGCGGTTGTACTCCGCAATTCTTCCCTGGTTTGTCGTGTCCCATTAGGCGAGCGAGAAGCTTATCAAGGATTGGTAAATAAATCGTATTCTGAAGGCGTCGACGGTAGCAACGCTCGTAGCTTCCTCGGTCCAGTTGCTCGGCCACCCAACGGACCTCTTCAAGCAGGACCCACAGATTGTGCGTGGCGCGGTTCATAAAACCTTGGATACCCGAAGCACAAAGTCCATTCACGCCGGAAAATTGACACGCGGGACAACGACACGTCGCCAGGTCTTTCCATTCTTCGGCTGAGGGCGTACGGCCTTTCCACTTCCCAAGCTTTGCTACCCGTCGCTCACCGCTGCCCGGGAGCTGAATGATGCCGCGTGCCGCGCGATTCCGCCAACCACTTGAATCAGCCGAATCGAATCCCAACAGCGCCGCGAGGTGAAGCGTCGCAGTTCCGCCAATGCCGAAGACATGAATTCGCTTCCCGGCGAATCGGTTGCGCACGGTCAGCAAGTCGTCAAGGATGGAATCGTAGGCTGCGGCCTTGGGCGTCCGAAGCAGGTTCGGAACCAAACCACCCAGCGCTATGCATTCCTTCGCGGCCAGGCGTGGGCATTGTTCGATCGCATCGATGTACTGGCCAAGGTAGCGGCCGGCATGGATCACCGGGACGTAGCCATCATGCTGGTAATGCAGGTTCATGACCATCGTCTTGCGAAAGCATGCAGCCTGAGTTTGCCATGCCATTTGTGGCGCGGGGATCCAATCGAAGCGGATGGGACGCCAATCCGGTTTCGCCTGCTGAACAAAGCACTGGTATTCTTCGTCTGTCGGCTCTCCTCCCTTCGACGAAAAATAGAATGCCCCGTTGTCCAGGTAGATGGAAACGTGGTCTGGAACGCCCAGGTACTGGCGAAGTCCTTGCCGCATGGCCGCGCGCCGCTGCGCTGTCATTCGTTTAAAGTCCGCGTAGGAGACCATGATTGCCGTTAGCTCTGGAAGATAGAACGGCGACTGCGGGTCCCAGACGCGCGGTTGGAGGTTTTTCAGGGAGAGGCCAGCCACCACTTCCATTGCTATGACCTCCGCTGACGGTTCGAGGCATCAGCGGCCACAGCCTTTTGGACCGCCTCCAACTCCTTGAAGGCATCTTCTTCCTCGCGCTCACCGCGCGACTCCGGTGGCTTGACCTTGGTAAGGACTGGGAAGCTGATGAATTGGCCGCTGAAGATTGCTTCACCCGTGTCGAGGTCGGGCAACAACCGTGCATCGTCTTCACCGAGCGTTTCGATCACATTGCGCACAAATCGCTGATCGTTCGGGTTGACCATTCTCATGATGATGAAACTGTTGCACATAGAAAGTGTTGTCTCGTCCAATCTGCCCGGCCGTTGGCTAATGAGTATCATGCCAACACCAAACTTGCGTCCCTCCTGGGCGATCTGGCGCGTGACCTCGACTGCCGCCTGCTCGGCAGGGGTATCCGCCCGGCCGGGGGCGAACGTATGTCCTTCCTCCAATACAAGTAGAATGGGAAATCTGAGCTGCCCAGACACTCTCGCATCCATGAGACCTTCAGCTACAAGGCGGTAGATCGTGGCTTGAAAGTCGCTGGTATACCCAGCTAACGAGACAATGCTTATTCCGCCGTATCGCACGAGTTCGGTTCGATCGCTGGGCAGAGGCAGCGTTGTGCCGCCCATCTGGCGATTCATTTGCTCCATACGATGAAGGGCAAAGGCTGCCCGCCGGATCCGTCCGATACTTCCCTTGATGTAGCCAGCTTCTTTCTTTTCAAGGCACAGCTCCCTTTGGCCGGTGTGCTCTTCCAAAAGATGCTTGGCGGTGCTGTCCGATTCGGTACCAGCTTTCCAAGCTGCTTCAGCGAGGTCAGCCAGCAAAAACAGGTTTGGCTTTACGCCGAAACTTCGAAAACGTTCATCTTTTGCGAGGTAATCCGCTAGCCACTCAGTTGTTTTCTTGCGTCGCTCCGACCCATCGGTGGCATATTCGACCGCACTGATGAATCTGTGGAACAGAGTGTGCATAGTGTCGGCGAGTTCCTTTCCCGCTAGTGCCTCAATCACGGAGAGCACGTCTTCAGGCTCCTGCTCCAGAATCGGAAACTCGGCATGATATCGGCGCACCCTGTCGCGAAACCGCGGTACTTCGCCAAGACCCGAGTAATCACCGTGCGGATCGAAGATCACGATCGGGTAGTGCTTCGCGGCCAATTGCTCGATCAGGCGGCGTGCCGCCCAAGTCTTGCCGCTACCTGTCATAGCGAGAATGGCAAGGTGCCGGGTCACGACAGCGTGACCGTCCACTGCAACGTCCACGTCCGAGCGGTTCGCAAGATGGGCGATATCAAGTGCCCGGTTCTTCTTGTCCGGCTTCTGCAAGTCTCCAACGACAACCCTGGTGATATCGTCTTTACCCGGCCGATACGCCTCCGTCGCGGGCTTGGCCGGATAGCGCAGTTGGTTCAGCTTTCCGCCCTCATGCTCACCGCGCGGTTCCCAGCCGAGTACCTGGCAGACGGCCGTCACCATCTCCTTGCTGAGCGAGAGGACTGTATCAAAGGCCCCGATTCCGGCATCGGCCAACTCATGACCGCTTTCCTTGGGGAACAGCGGGTTCAGACGTTCGATCCGTTTGACCTTGGCCCAGACTCGGATTGATTCCATGTCCTGGCTATCGGGCTTTCGGAGTTCAGCATCCACTGCGATAAGATCTTGTTCACGAATCGCTTCGTGTTTGACCGCCAGGCGGAACTCAGTGCTCGTACTCTCGCCAACAAGCGTCCCCACGACCGGAGGTCGCGTAGCGGCTGTGGTAACCGTGGTTTGCTCCTGACGGTGCGTCGGTGTGGCGATTGGCGACATAGCTTGATCCTCGCTACTGCACCTGCGGCCGGAATAGCCAGTCGCGGTGCGTCATGTAAATGGCCTCGACAATGATCTTGCGCATCTGCTCGTCGCTGATCTCGCCGCGCTGAAGGCTCTCTGCCAAATGCAGGCGGATCAGCTTGCCGTAGGCGTTCGTCATCCACTCTGGCACGTGGGCATACTTGTCAACGATATCCAAGCCGACCGGAAAGCCGTAACCCGGAAGCAAGCGCGCGTAGCGGTAGGCTCGACGGGCACATTCCTGGATTTGATCCTCACCCAACTCGGGGAAGGTTTCGACGCGGATCGGCTCGGTGATTTCGGACACATGGACATAGCTGCCCGTCACTTGCGGGAAGCCGATCGGGCCCGGCTTGAGCGGCGAAAATCGGACAACTTCCCGTGTGGAGTCTGCCGGTAACGTTAGGTTCCCATCTCGAAGACCGCTGTACTTGTCTACCTCCCAGGGCTCTGACATTTGACCAGGGTCCAGGAGCATGGCCAATAAAAGCGTATCCGTGTAGCCCAGCTTGTCCAGAAGTGCTTTCGGAGAGGTGAGATCGCTCCGGCCGTAAATGCGATTGAAATAATCTGCATTGTTCTTCTGCCGTAAGCCTCGGAATACTCGCTCAAGGAGCTGGGATTCGATAAACTCACGGCTTGGTGTCCGCTCAACGACTCCGGCCACGAGAACGTGCGGCGACCGCTGTTTGGCCTCGTGAATCAACTGACGGTAGAGAAACGCCATCCAGGCGAGTGGTTCAAAAAGCTCACGCTTGATCCACTCGTCGGGTCGATCGGTCATCTTTGGGTAGATTTCTACCTTGGCCTCGGCAAGGAAGTCTCTTTTGAGCTTCTGGGCAAGCTCCGGATCCGTCGTGTACTGATGCAGAAACAGGTCGATATCCTGGGTTGTAAATGGCGAATGACCGGCATAGGCGCCGACATGGTAAACGAGGGGACCGTGGAACATCAGGAGCCGGAGATCAGGCGTACGAACAAGTGCCGATAGCCCGCCCAACAGTTCAGCAGTTATACGAACGATATCTATGAAGTCCTTTCGCTCTTTGCTTCCACCCTGGAGATCGCCTAAGATGATCGGATAGTAACCGAATTGCTCACGCTCGCTCAACCTGCGTTCTCCGACCTTCACCCGATACGACCCGACCCGCAAGAGCAGCGGCACCTGGCTTGCGATGCGCACCTCGCCTACGCCCCCATCAATGAACGTAACGACTTCATCGCGCATGTTCAGCCAATCCAGGCCGGTGACATCGATCGCGCGGAAGAAAGTCTCGCCGGCTTGGCGGACCTTAACACGCAGTAGCCGGACAAACTCGGCGGTGTTCTTGAAGTAATTGCGGCGAAGGCTTTCCGCTACCGTGAGGGAATTCTGAATCAACCGGAGATATAGATGCGGTTGGCGCTGGATCTTGGATTCCACGTCATCCGGTAATGGTGATGAATTATCCAGAAGGCTCATCTTTACCTCGTTCACAGCGGCATTCAACGCAAATGGCACAGCCACTGTTTCATCTGCGCCATTTTTATGCCGATTCCGCCCGTGGCGTAGACAATTTGATTCGTGCCCAGCAGGCGTTCGATTCCATCGATGGCCGGGAGGTAATCCTTCCCAAGATTGACGAACACCGAGGCAAACGTGCCGGTTTTCTTGAGGGCCTTGAGCACTTCCTTGTTTCTTTGGCGTGCGGTCGGCCCGTCGAGCCGCTGATCGTACGTCTCGATTAAATCCGTGGCGTCGATTAGGCCGTACTTTGCGGACAGGATTTTGATGCACAAACCGGGAGGCCAGCCGCGCTCATTCAGAAACTTCCGTAAAACGCGGAAGTTCACGCCGTCGTAAAGCTCCAGGGCCGGTAACTTGTTCTGGGTGGCACGTTTGCTCGCAGAGCAACCAAGGATCAACAAGTGGCCTGCTGGGTGCCTGGAGCGCGTTGTTTTTTGACACACAAGCATATCGGATCCTGCCGCAGACGGTTGTAGATCGAAGATCGTCCCAGGGCCGAAGTCGTTGCAATCAGGGCCAGCCGTCCGTCGGCGGCAGTGCCCGTGATCAGGGACTCGCCTTCGCCGTACCCCCGCTGAAACGCCCGTCTCACTTCGTCGTTGGCGCACAGCATGGCGACCAGCTTGCCACCGAGTAACATCGAATACGGGGGCACGGCCCCGAGGAGGAACGCTTCCATGACGTTCCGCAGCCGGGCTTTCCGGGCATTCCTGTCCCAGCCGATCCAGGCATCGCGTGCCGCCACGCTGAAGACCGGATCGCCCAGGCCAAACAAGCCGATCCGTTTGCCGTTGTGGGTATCCTCGACCAGGAATCGCAAGCGCCGGCCGTATCCCGAAGAAGTCGGAATACTCCAGTGAAGACTGGCATAGCGGAAAAGAAGCTCGTCCTCGGAATCGGGAAGTACTTCGACGAGGCGGGGAGCGATTTTCGCTGGCTCGATCTCACCGCCCGACGCAATCCGTTTGAGCAACCGGTCCTCATAACGTCCAAGACGCGGCCGGGCCGCTTCGATGCGATGCTGCACAGAGAGGCGGTGCAACTGTTTGAGCTTTTCCTTGCGCCTATCCTTGGGCAAGATAATCTGATTGTCCCGAATGCGAAAACCTTGCTGGCGCAGGGAATTTTCGATCAATTCGCGCAACCGGGCCTGCTCTTGCGGGGAGGGATTTGCCATATCGTGAGGGCCCCCAGGAAGGGAAATTATACGCCATGGTACCTCCCTTTACAAGCACTTGCGACGGCATGCCAAAAGAACCCTGTTGAACAGGCCTTGAATTTGGATTAGACAAGGTTGGGCTGCGCTGGCCCTGTCACAAGCAAAAAACCATCAGCGGCAGAAATTCAAGCGGAGAGGGAGGGATTCGAACCCTCGGTGACGTTGCCGTCACACCGGTTTTCGAGACCGGCCCCCGATCCGTCTAAAGACCAATCCTCCCAAGAGATACGCGACAATCAATCCGGCGAAGTGCCCGTAAGGGTGCCATCTTTGCCCGAACCCCAATTTCCTCCCGATCTGGCCCGCGTCGTGGCCACATGGGATCGTCTACCCGAGGCGATCAAGGCGGGAATCCTCGCGCTCGTCCAAGCCGCCGGAGGACTCAATGACTGACCCCGCCTACGCTCGTTTCTCCCATGTTGGTCCACGTGGCGTTGTCTTGGGCCGAGGTGACCAACGCCCCGCCTCGGTCCGCCGGCCCGCCACATCGCCAACCCCGCGTAGCGTTTTTGCTCCGATCGCTTTGTTTCGGACTACTTTCTCGCTACACCTGGCTACTTTTTCGCTGCTTGTGGTTGGCCAAGTAACCCTGGGAGGTGATTACTTCACGATCTCGCCGGGGTGGGATGGCATTCGGAAATGGACCAGACCCCGCGGGTCCGGGATGATCGACGCAAGATGGACCGGCGAGTGCGTCATCTGCGTCACACACCCAGTCGTTCGCATCACGCTGCACTGCTTGGCATCGTCCTGCACTCGCTACACAGGGACATTCCGCGTGACGATTCGAGCACGCCCAGTGCCACGTTGCGTCATCGAACCAGGGAATTTGTGTCATCGCCGAAGGCCGAACGGCGCTTCAACTGGGGAGCCGGGATGACGCCAGGGACGCAAAGGACGGAACCGTCGAAATGAGCGGAGGCCGCCAGATGGACCACGACAACAGAGAGCCAGCGTTGCATTCCCAGTCGCTGACCGTTGCCGACGCCGCCCCATCAGCATTCCCTCCGCTGAAACGCACAACACATGCTGGGAACCAGGAAGACGATTTCGGTAGGACACCATGTCGGATTTGCCTGATATCCACGATCCTTTTCAGAAACCGTGCCACCGCTGGCTACGCTGCCGCTTTCTTCTCGACTCCTGCCAGCTGCCCACTCCCCCAGACGTTTGTTGAAGCCAGCAGGGTGATCGGCCCGCAGGGTACAGAAACAGGAGACGGGTCTCTCTGTCACCCCGGCAGTCCTGGATATTCATGGGGTCTTGTCGCGTCTCAATGCGGTGGCGGCGGCGGAGGCCCTGCGGGCCAGTGCGGAGGCGTCTGCTGGTGAGGAGTTGGCTCGCTTGTTGGAGCGTGCCCAACGGGACGATGCGACGGTCTTGCCAGCGTTGCGGCGGGTGCTGGATGCGTCGCCGGAGTTTATGGCGTAGGAGCGGCGATCTGGCTTTGCAGGCTCGAGCCAGTTGGGTGCAGTTGGCCGCCGGTTCGGACCTGTTTTTGGCCGAAGCGTTGTCGCGTCAGGCGGCGGCGTTGCACCAGGAGGTGGCAGGGGAGTCGCCTTCGCCGCTGGAACGTCTGCTTGCCGAGCAGGTGGTGATTGGTTGGCTGCAAGTCAACTATTACAATTGTCTGTTGGCGCAGAAGCGGCGGGAATATACGCCCCCCCAATCGCGTCTTTTGCAGCAGCATGATGCGGCCCAGCGTCGTTATTTGGCAGCGATCAAGATGTTGGCGACGATACGGAAGTTGGTGCCGGCGCGGTCGCCGGTGGAGATTGCCGGCAGGTATGCGGGCGGCCGTTCTCGGCTGCGTTTGCATGAGGCGCCGCTGCCGGCCGGCGTGCCGGTGGTCAATTGATTCGATGTGGATCGGTCAGGACTTTCACTTGATTATTGCAATATATCAGCTATTGCAATACTCAGCCAGAAGCTCCGGCTGTCTGGGTTGCGTCCACAACTGCTCGTCGGCGAGGTCGAGACCCGCACTGTGGCGAACGTACTCGCCCCGATGTTTGGCAGAAACCGCCTGCGGGCGGGGTCTGCGGGATGGGGGCCCTATCGAGTAGAACAGACGAACAGCTGTGTCAGCCCGAAAGTCGCCGAGCAGTTATTCCTTAGCTGGCTCTCGCCTACCATTCTTGCCGAGACATGCAGGGTTTGGTAGACTTATTGAATCCTCTCGGCTGATCTTGGAGAAGCGTGGTTCATGACCAAACTGAGTGAGTACGTCAAGACCGCCGAGGCCGCCCGAATCCTTGGGGTCTCGCAGAATACCCTCCGTGCCTGGGCAGAGGCGGGGAAGATTCCCATGCGGCGGAATCCGGCGAATCGCTATCGACTCTTCCTGCGGCGGGATCTGGAACGATTCCTGGCGCAGGTCGAACGCAAAGCCAAGGGCTGAGCGAGGTTCTGATCGGACGGAACGCGGAATGGGCAGTGAGTGGCAGAGGCATGGCGGAACAAAGTTTTCCCATCGGGCAACGTATCGGCTTGCCGGGGCATTTCGCCGAGCCGGTGGTCTTGGAGTCGGTGCGCCCGCTGGGGGAAGGCTTCGAGTGCCGCGTCCGTTTACCCGACGGCACACCGGACGAGGCCATCCTGTCGCGTGACGAGGCCGCGGCCATCTTCGGCCAGCACAAGGAAGCGCCGACCTCGGTCGAGCTTGCCGACGCCGAGAACATCCGTCTGTTGGTCGAATCCGCCCGTATTCGTCTGGGCTTATGCCCACGACCGGCACTTTGCCGTCAGCCTGTCGGGCATTCGCACGTTGCCGCACCAGATCGAGGCCGTCTACCTTCGCATGCTGCCGCAGCCCCGGCTGCGTTTTCTGCTAGCCGATGATCCGGGTGCGGGCAAGACCATCATGGCGGGGCTTCTGCTCAAGGAGATGGAGCTCCGGGAGGCCATCGAGCGGGTGCTAATTCTCTGCCCCGCACCGCTGACGATTCAGTGGCAGGACGAACTGCTGCGCTGGTTCGGTGAATCGTTCGACATCATCTTTTCGGCCGTCGATCAGCAGCAACTAGTCAATCCGTGGCACCGCTCGGCACAGGTGATCGCCTCGTTGGACTACGCCAAGCAAGACGACGTGCGTGAGCGTGTCTGGAACGAGCGCTGGGACTTCGTGGTCATCGACGAGGCCCACAAATGCAGCGCGTACACCAAAAGTGCCGCAGGTCGGGGCGACGAAGTCGAAAAGACCAAGCGCTATCAACTCGCCGAGCGGCTGGCCGCCAACACGGACCATCTGCTCCTGCTCACCGCCACGCCTCACCACGGGGACGACGACCGCTTCGCCCACTTCATCCGCCTCATCGACTTCGATCTGTTCCCTGAACCGCACCGCGTCGGCAATCAGGCGACGGAAATCCGCCGCGACATCCTGCGGCTCGGCCCGGACTGCCCGTGGGCACTGCGTCGGCTTAAGGAAGATCTCCGTGACCTCCGCGGCCGCCGCCTCTTCCCGGATCGGCACGCTCATACGGTCACGTTCAAGCTCAACCAGCACGAGTACGACCTCTACAAGGCCGTCACCGCCTACATCAACCAGTTCCTGCCGCACTCCAGCGGCCGTCGGGGGGCCAGCGTCGCGCTGGCTCGGACTGTCTTGCAACGTCGGCTGGCCAGCTCCACGATGGCGATCTACGAGTCGATCCGTCGCCGACTGGAAAAGCAGCAGGACCTCTTGAAGGAACTCGAAGAACTGGGGCCGGCCCAACGTGCCCGGCGTTTGGCAGCGCTCCAGGGCCGCCTGGCGGATGTCGAACAGGACGAAGACGACCTCGACGACGCCGACCGGGATCGATTGGCGGACCAGTTCACAGCTGCCGGGGGTCTGGACCAGCTGCGTGCCGAGATCGCCGCACTTCAGGAGTTGCTGGCCCAGGCGCGGCGCGTCCGCGATCACGCCAACGATTCCAAACTGGCCGCCCTGAAGGAATGCCTCGAACGGGCCGAGTTTCGCGAGTTGAGCGACGGCCGGGGCAAACTGCTTATCTTCACCGAACACCGCGACACACTGAATTACCTGTGTGAGCACCTGGGCCGCTGGGGTTACACCACCTGTCAGATTCACGGTGGAATGAACCCGCACGAGCGCAAGCGCGCCCAGGAGCAGTTTCGTGTCGAGAAGCAGATATGCGTGGCGACGGAGGCCGCCGGCGAAGGCATCAACCTGCAATTCTGCCGGCTGATGATCAACTACGACCTGCCCTGGAACCCGACACGCCTGGAGCAGCGCCTGGGGCGCATCCACCGCATCGGCCAGGAGCGGGACGTGCATGCCTTCAACTTTGTGGCGGGGGAATCTGAAGAAGGACAGCCCATCGTTGAAGGGCGAATCCTGGAGCGACTGCTGGAAAAGCTCGAACAGATGCGGGCTGTTCTAGCCGACCGCGTTTTCGATGTCATCGGCGAAGTGCTCTCGCTCAACGACGTGAACCTACCAGACATGCTGCGGGAGGCTGCTTTCGACCCTCGGCGGCTGGACGACTACCTCGATCAGATCGACCGGATCGACCCCGCCAGGCTCAAAAAGTACGAAGAAGCCACGGGTATCGCTCTGGCTAGGGCTAACGTGGACTTCTCCGCCTTCCAGCAGGCCAACGCCGAGGCCGAGGAACGCCGTCTGATGCCGCGCTACGTCGAGGACCACTTCATCAAGGCCAGCGCCGCCGTGGGACTGCGCGTCGAACCGCGGGCCGACGGTCTATGGCGCATCGAACACGTGCTGGCCGACCTGCGGTCCGATCGGCTGCTGGCGGTTCACAAACTGGGCAAGCCAGAGCCGGCCTACCGCAAGGTCACCTTCCACAAGGAGCATCTGGACCAGGATCAGCACCTTGACGCCGTCCTGGTCGGCCCCGGGCATCCGCTCTACGCCGCCGTGGACGAAAAGCTCAACGAGCAACTCGCTCCTTTGGCAGGGGGTGTGGCCGTCTTCGTCGATCAAACGACCGAGTCGCCCTATCGCCTGCACTTTTTCGAGGTCGCCATTCGCGGCCAGAACAGCAAGGGCGAGCAGCAGACACTATATGGCGAGTTGGTTGCCGTGCGAGAAGAACTAAGCGGACCGACGACCGGGAGCGAGCGATTCAGCATCGTGCCCGCGGACTGCTTGCTTGATCTGCCGTTACACCCCGAACCGCCTTCGTCGCTCGCCGTCTTCGATTCGGCCGCTGCTGCCGACTTCATCAAGTGCACGTATCAGATGGACCTCCGCGGCCGCTGCCAGGAAGAGCGCCGCCGGTTTGTGGACGTGTGCCGTGATTACCTGACGCGCTCCTTTGAGGCCCGTATCCGGGCAGCTCAAGATCGAGTCATGGCCCTGCGTGCCCGTGAGTCGTCCCAGCCCGAAGTGGCGATCGCCCGCCAGCGTGCGGAGAATGAATTGGCCGATCTCGAACGCACCCGGCGTGACCGATTGTCTGGCCTGGACCGGCTCACGCTCGTCAAGCACGGCCCGGTTCGACATGTGGCCACGGCACTCGTGCTCCCTTCTGGCGCGGTTGCAGCCGGTATGGGAGCCGCCCCGGAAGATGTTGATCCCCATGTGCGGCAGCGATCCGAAAAAGCGGCTGAGGATCTGGTCGTGGCCTACGAAGAGCGGCGCGGCTGGGAGTGCGAGCGGGTCGGACACCTAAAGATCGGCTTCGATGTGCGCAGCCTGGGGCCAGCGGATCCACAGACTAGTTACCGCGACCCGGTGGAAGGCATCCGCCGCATCGAGGTGAAAGGACGTAGCCGAGGATTCTCCATTCGGCTAACGACGAACGAATGGTACAAGGCGACCCAGTTGGGGGACAGCTACTGGCTGTACGTGGTCTGGAACCCGCTGGGGCCGAACCCCGAGCTGGTCACCGTCCGGAACCCGGCAGCGCGGCTGGACCACGCCAAGCGCGAAGTCATCGCCGCCCGGCACTTTGAGATACCGGCCAGCGCCATCGAGACCACCGCCAAAGCCAGCGGGAGAGGTCATGAGCAAGCACTTTCATGAAATCCGGGATCCGATCCACGGTTTCGTCCGGCTCGATTCCGATGAGCGGAAAGTGCTCGATTCTCGCCCGTTTCAGCGTCTGCGACATATTCATCAGTTGGGGATGACCTATTTGCTCTACCCGGCGGCGACGCATAAGCGGTTCGAGCATTCTTTGGGTGTGATGGAACTGGCGGGCCGTGTCTTCGATATCGTTACAAACCCCGCACGCATCACCGATGCCATTCGCCGGGAGCTTCCCGAGCTGTCGCAACCGGACAAGCTGGGTTACTGGCGGCGTGTCTTGCGTATGGCCGCGCTCTGCCACGACATGGGGCATCTGCCGTTTTCCCATGCCGCCGAGGAAGAGCTTCTTCCGAAGGATTGGAATCACGAGCGCTTGACACACCAAATCATTCTACTAAAAGAGATGGAACAAATCTGGAATTGGATAACACCACCTCTACGAGCCGTGGACATCGTCAAGTTGGCCCTTGGCCCGCGCGAAATGGAAGGCGAGCCTTTCTCTCCCTGGGAGGCGGTCCTTTCCGAAATCATTGTCGGAGATTCGTTCGGTGTGGACCGGATGGACTATCTGCTCCGCGATTCGCACCACATCGGAGTTGCTTACGGAAGATTTGATCATTTCCGATTAATCGACACCTTGCGTATCCTGCTCACTGACTCCGGACCGGCCTTGGGGGTTGAAGAGGGCGGTCTCCATTCCGCCGAAGCCTTGCTTTTGGCTCGCTACTACATGTACACGCAGGTCTATTTTCACCCCATTCGCCGAATTTACGACATTTTCCTCCGAGACTTCCTCGTCGCCTGGTTGCCTAATAGGCAATTCGCTACGGACCTCGAAACCCACCTGAGCCTGACAGATAATCAAGTGTTGGTGGCTATCCAAGAGGCCAGTCAGGATCCGGGGAAACCAGGCCATGAAGCCGCCCGACGGATTGTTAGCCATGAGCACTTCAAAGTGCTCTATGCACGGCATCCTGACGATGTGAAAGTTAATCCCGAGGCAGGTGCAGCAGTGGCCGCTGGCGCCCAAGAAAAATTCGGCACTGATAATGTCCGTCGCGATGCCTACAAGCAAAAGCGGTCGACTACGCTCTTTCCTATACTTCTTCGGGATGGGCGAATCGTCGATTCGGGCAAGCTTTCCGAGGTTCTGGTGCATTTGCCCGTCGTGGACATCGACTTCATTTACATCCGCCCCGATTTGCTGCAGGCCGCCACCGATTGGTTACGAGAAAATCGAGACAGCATTATCAAAGCCGAGCAGGAGGAGTGAAGCAATGGATCGGTTACAACGCGCTGCGATCTTAACGGAGCTTATGGACCAACTCCATCGCCATGGCAGTTGGTGCGGTGAGACCCACGTGCAGAAGGCCGTATACTTCTTGCAAGAGATCCTCGGCGTCCCCACCGCCTTTGAGTACATCCTTTACAAATACGGTCCCTACTCATTCGATCTCGCTGAAGATCTGACTGCGTTGCGAGCGGACTATCTGATCGAGTTCGACCATCGTTCCCCCGGCTATGGCCCGGCCCTGGTTCCTACACGCTGGAGTAGTGAACTACGCTCACGCTATCCTAAGACTTTGGACAAATATCGCCAGGCCATCCAGTCTGTTGCGCAAGCCCTTGGGAGTAAGGATGTCAAGGAATTGGAGAAACTTGCCACCGCTCTTTATGTCACGCGGCAACTGGGAGATCCGAGCGACACAGAAAGTCGCGCGCGGCGGCTCTGCGAGCTGAAGCCACATGTCCGTTTGGAGGATGCCCGCGCTGCCGTGGAGGAGTTCGACCGTATCGCCGCCGAAGCGAAGGCGGCGGATGGAGGACAAATCCATGAGTGACGATAAGCGCCTCATCGAGGACTACCTCCCCATCGCCGCCATCAGTGCCGAGGCGTCGCGCGAGAAGTCCGTGCGCAGGGGGCACATCTCGACGCTGCACCTTTGGTGGGCGCGGCGGCCGCTCGTCGCCTGCCGGGCCGCGGTCTACGGAGCGCTCGTGCCGGCGGATCGCTGGGTGAAGGACGTTGAGCTGAAGAATCCGCCCGCTGACCCGGAGAAGGCCGAGCGCTTCAGGAACGGCACCAAGCGCGGCCTCAATCGTCGTGCTGCTGCCGAGTTCGTCACCCGCCTGTGCAAGTATCCCGGCGATCCCAAGGTCATCGCCCAGGCCCAGCGGCACATCCTGGAAGCGCATGCCGAGCGGCTGACACGCGAGACGGGCAAGCCCGTGACCGTGGAAGACATCGAGGCCGGTCGGGCACCGCGGCCGAAGGTGCTCGACATGTTCGCCGGCGGCGGGGCCATCCCGCTGGAAGCGCTGCGGCTGGGCTGCGAGGCCTATGCCCTGGACCTGAACCCGGTCGCCCACATCATCGAGCTTTGTACGCTGGTTTATCCGCAGAAGTACGGCAAGCCCGATCCGAATGTACGCGGGATGACCGGGCCACCTCTCTGCCCTCTCCCGCCGGGAGAGGGGTCGGGGGTGAGGGGAGAGGCGGCGATGAACCCTCACCCCAGCCCTCTCCCAGGGGGAGAGGGAATAGTTCGTTCGTGGGGCGGTCTCGCCGAGGAGGTCCGCTACTGGGGCGAATGGGTGCTCAAAAAGGTGAAGGCCGAGATCGGCGACCTGTACCCACTCATCCCCGACCCGGCCTTTAAGGGTAGCAGACAGCCGTCTGGAAAGGCTGTGTCACCAGCAGGTCAGACAGTTGCCAAAGAAGAAAAGATTGGTGGCACAGGCTTTCTAGCCTGTGCTTCCTCTCAAGAACCTGAATTGATCATCACTCGCCGCAACCTGCCTCACTGGACTCTTCAGGGCAGTATCTACTTCATCACTTTTCGGACCAAGAAAGGACAACTTACGGAAAGCGAGCGCGACATTGTTTTGAATGCCTTGAAGCATTTCGAGGGCCAACGATACCAAACCATTGCCGTGGTAGTCATGCCGGACCATGTGCATTGGCTTCTCCGCCCCACCCTGAGGCCGAATGGTGAAGACTTTTCACTGAGCAAAATTCTCCAAGGGCTGAAGGGTTTTTCGAGCCGTGAAATCAATAAAGCCCGCGGAACTAAAGGAACTATCTGGCTCGATGAGAATTACGACCGCATCATGCGCCATGAGGAGGAGGTACTGGAAAAATGGAATTATATCCGGAATAACCCGGTTAAGGAGGAATTGGCGCGGACTCCAGAAGAATATCCCTGGCTTTGGGAACCAGGATTGCCCAAGGAAGAGGCACAGGCTGGAAAGCCTGTGCCACCGGGTCAACACTCTTTTTTCCCAGAAGAATGTGGGGATAGTGGCACAGGCTTTCTAGCCTGTGATGAACTCCCACCCGGCTACCTTGTGCCGGTCGCCTACCTGTGGACCCGCACGGTTACCTGCAAGAACCCGACCTGCAAGGCAACGGTCCCGCTCGTCCGGCAGACCTGGTTGTGCAAGAAGAAGGACCGCTACGTCGCGCTCAAGATGCTGGCGAGCCGGGAGTGTCAGCGACCGGAGCACAAGCGTGTGCGGTTCGAGGTCGTCGAAGCGAAGACAGAGAAGGACCTGGGCTTCGACCCGGCCGGCTTCAGCAAGGCCGGCAACGCCACCTGCCCGTTCTGCGGCACGGTGGCCGACAACAATTATGTGAAGGAGGAAGGCAAGGCTGGACGAATGGGCACGCAGCCGATGGCCGTCGTCTGCACCCGGCCGGGCCGGCAGGGGAAGGTTTATCTATCAGTGGCACAGGCTTTCCAGCCTGTTGGGGATAGGGCACAGGCTGGAAAGCCTGTGCCACCGGAGGAGGAAATCCGCCAACGCATCGCCGCGCTGTGCCGGCGCACGGGCCTGACCGTGCCGGATGAGCCGATCATCAACGATGGCAAATGCAGTTTCTGGTCGATTCTCTACGGCCTGACGACGTTCGGGCACCTGTTCACGCCGCAGCAGATGCTGTGCCTGCTGACATTCGCGGCTGCCGTGCGGGAGGCTTACCAACAAATGGTGGCACAGCCTTTCCAGGCTGTGCCTCATGCTGCACAGGCTAGAAAGCCTGTGCCACCTGTCTATGACCAGGACCGGGCGAAGGCGGTGGCGAGCTATCTTGGGCTACTCACGAGCACCTTGGCGGATTGGAATAGCGGCCTCACGCAATGGATAAACGTGGGCGAAAAACTCGGCCATACATTCGGCCGTCAGGCTTTGCCAATGGTTTGGGATTTCGCGGAACTTGGACCGTTCGGCAATGCGTCAGGGAATGCCACGGATAGGGTCGATAACACCGGCATGGCAATCAAGAATTTTGCACAAGTCAATCTCGACGCAATAGTCGCCCGTGGTTCCGCCACGGCACAGCCCTGGCCCGACGGCTCGTTCGATGCCGTCATCACCGATCCCCCCTACTACGACAATGTGTCCTACTCGAATCTTTCGGACTTCTTCTACGTCTGGCTGAAGCGGTCGATTGGGCACCTCTACCCGGAGCATTTCGCCACGCCCGGCACGCCCAAGAAGCAGGAGATAGTCGCCGAGGCGTCCCGATACAACGGCAAGGATAAAGCCATCCGCGCCTACGAGGAGATGATGGCCCAATCGCTGGCCGAGGCACACCGGGTGCTCAAGCCCGGCGGCGTGCTGGCGGTCGTCTATGCCCACAAGACCACGCTGGGCTGGAGCACGCTGGTCGATGCCTTCCGCCGGGCGGGCTTTACCATCACCGAGGCCTGGCCGCTGGATACCGAAATGAAGTCGCGCTTACTAGCGATGGGAACCGCCGCGCTGGCCTCGAGCATCTTCCTGGTGGGCCGGAAGAGGGATGTCGCACAGCCTGGAAAGACTGTGCCACCTGCCACTAGCAAGCCGGAAAAGGTGGCACAGGCTTTCCAGCCTGTGCTTGTAGGCAACTACGAAAACGACGTGCAGCCAGAGCTGGAGCAGATTGTCCGCGAGCGG
>Ga0209061_1001845_pt1 | contig 31184 bp, 27 predicted proteins | sample Coa_R1_10_FD_187157 | JGI IMG/M metagenome (GOLD analysis project Ga0209061, IMG submission 187157) | Surface soil microbial communities from Centralia Pennsylvania, which are recovering from an underground coalmine fire - Coalmine... | ecosystem: Environmental > Terrestrial > Soil >... | reverse complement strand
CGCCACGGTGACCGGGGCGATGCCCGCCGGCGCCGGCATCGCCGGGCTGGCGGACGTGTTCGGCCTGCTCGCCGACGCCGGGCGGCTGCGGGTGCTCGTCGCGCTGCTCGAAGGCGAGATGTGCGTGTGCGACCTGGCCGCCGTGGCGAAGGCCAGCGAGTCGGCGGTCTCCCACCACCTGCGGCTGCTGCGCGCCCACCGGGTCGTCCAGGTCCGCCGTGCCGGGCGGATGGCCTACTACCGGCTGGCCGACGCCCACGTGCGGATGCTGCTCGACGTCGCGCTCACCCACATCGGCCACGCCCCCGCCGCCGCCCATCCCGAGCGGCCCCATCCCGGCCCGGTCCCTGCCGGAGGGCCCCGCCCCGGAAGCGCCCGCTCCGGGTTCACCTTCCCGGGGCGCGGAGGCGGGTGAGCATGCCCGGCCACCACGGCGGCGGGCGCCAGGAGGGTAAGCCGGGCCGGGGATGGCGGGTGCTCCGCTCCCCCGGCCCGGGCCACGGAGCCGGGCACCACGCGCACGGCACGTCCGCGGGCGCCGACGGGCGCTGGCTGTCCGCCGCTCTGGCGCTGATCCTGGCGTTCATGGCGGCCGAGGTCACGGCCGGGGCCGCGGCGCACTCGCTGGCGCTGATCTCCGACGCGGCGCACATGCTCACCGACGCCGTCTCGCTGGGGCTCGTGCTCGTCACGATGCGGCTGGCCGCCAGGCCGCCCGCCGGCGGCTACACCTACGGCCTGAAGCGCGCCGAGATCCTGTCCGCCCAGGCCAACGGGCTCGTCCTGGTGCTGCTCGGGGGCGGGCTCGGCTACGAGGCGATTCTGCGCCTGATCGCGCCGCCCCCGGTGGCGGGCGGCCTCATGCTGGGTGTCGCCCTCACGGGCGTGGCCGTCAACGTGGCGGCGACCTGGCTGACCGGCAGGGCGAACCGCGCCAGCCTCAACGTGGAGGGTGCGTTCCGGCACATCCTCACGGACCTGTACGCGTTCATCGCCACCGCCGCGGCCGGCCTGGTCATCCTGCTGGGCGGTTTCGCGCGCGCCGATGCCGCCGCCTCGCTGATCGTCGTCGCGCTGATGCTGAAAGCCGGGTCGGGGCTGATCGGGAAATCCGGGCGCATCTTCCTCGAAGCCGCGCCCGCCGGGCTCTCGCCGGCGAGGATCGGCGCGGCCATGGCGGCCCGGCCGCACGTCACCGAGGTCCACGACCTGCACATCTGGCAGATCACCCCGGAACTGCCCGCCGCCTCGGCCCACGTGCTCGTCGAACCCGGCCACGACTGCCACGCGGTGCGCGCCGACCTGGAAGCGCTGCTCCGCCGTGACCACGCGATCACCCACACCACCCTCCAGGTGGACCACGCGGCCGAGCCGCTGCTCACCGTCGGCCGGCGCCCTCCCCCGCCCGGTGAGGCTGCGGCGCCCGGCGGTGAGCGCTCCGCCGACCGGCACAACGCCGTCCGGCTGGATGCGAGCGAGCCCGGTCCGGGCCGGCCCGCCCCGGACCCGCACTGCGAGGACCCCCATGGCCCCGTCCACCGCCACGGCAGCGGCGATCCGGGCTGAAGGGCTGCCTGCCGCGATGCCGCTGACCCGGCACTTCGTCCCGCGCACACGGCAGCCGCCGCAGGAAAGTGCCACTAACGGCCGTCCGGATGAATACCCGGCGGCGCATTGGCCTGCCTGTTGACAGCACCGGCGGCGGGGCACGATCATGGCATTCACGGTTTGACATCGTTGTCAGGCCAGCAGGCGCGCGGCACCCGGTGATCCCGTGTCCCGGCCCGGGACGGCGGGCATCGCCGTCCCGGGCCGGCAGCAGGCGCCGCCGCCCGTGCCGCCAGTTCCTCCAGGGAGGCAGGATGCACAAGCCCCGGGCAGGTCAGCCAGTGAACGAGCGGATCCGCCAGCCGGCGCCGGGCCTTCCGCCCGGCATGCCGCGCCGGCGGTTCCTGGGCAGGGCACTGGGCGTGAGCGGGCTGGCCTGCGGCCTCATGGCGTTCGGGCTGCCGGAGCTGGCCGGCACCGCGTCCGCCGCCACACGCTCGCCGGCCGCCGCAGGCCGTCCCGGCGGCCTGCCGCCCGACCCGGTGGTGGCGAGGGACGTCCGCGGCGAGCTGCTGCACGTCTGGGACGGGTACAAGAAGTTCGCCTGGGGCCACGACCTCCTGCTGCCGCTGTCCGGCGGTTACGCGGAGTTCTTCGTCTCCGGCCACCCGATCGGCCTGTCGATCATCGAGGCGCTCGACACCCTGTACGTGATGGAGCTCGACGACGAGGTGGCCCTCGGCACCAGGTGGATCAAGCAGAACCTCGACCTGGACATCGACGGCAACTTCCACGTGTTCGAGTTCATCATCCGCGTCGTGGGCGGTCTGCTGGCCGGCTACCTGGCGACCGGGGACAAGGACCTCCTCGCGCTCGCCGTCGAGTCCGGCGATCGCGTGCTCCCCGCCTTCACCCAGTCGCCGACCGGCATGCCGTACCAGTACGTCAATTTCCGCACCGGCGCCCTGTCGGGGACGACGCCGCCGATCGCCGAGATCGGCACGAACATCCTGGAGTTCGGCGTGCTGTCCCAGCTCACCGGCGACGGCAAGTACTACACGGCGGCCAAGAACGCCTACCGGGCCGTCGTGGAGCGCCGCTCCCCGCTGGACCTGCTCGCCTCCTACCTCAACGTGGAAACGGGCCAGTGGGCCGACTCGACCGACCAGGCGCCGAACCCGCCGGACGACTCCTTCTACGAGTACCTGTGGGGCGGGTGGGCGATGTTCGGCGACCGTGACTGCCTGAACTGGTACCGCATGTTCACCGCCGCGTTCAAGAAGTACCTGATCGAGACGTACAACGGCCTGACATGGTTCAAGCAGGTCAACTTCGAGACCGGCGAGCTGGTCAGCCGCGACCAGTCCGAGCTCGCCGCGTTCTACGGCGAGGTGCTCGCGCACGGCGGCGACGTCGCCCTCGGCGAGTCCTACTACCACACGTGGGCGGAGGTCGCCGCGCAGTACCCGGTCCTGCCCGAGGAGATCGACTACACGGACCTCGCCCCGATCTCGGCCGGCAACCGGCTCCGCCCCGAGTACCTGAACGCCGCGTTCGACCTGTGGGTGCAACTCCGCAAGGACGTCTACAAGACAACGTCCTACGCCTACTTCCAGAACATGAAGACCTACAACCGGGTGCCGAACGGGTACACGATCATCGACGACGTCACGACGCGCCCGATGAAGCAGGGAGACCTGTTCCCGGCCTACTCGTTCGCGGAGAACTTCAAGTACCTGTACCTGATCTTCTCGGATACGCCGCGTTACGACTACCGGACGGGTTACCTGTCGACCGAGGGCAAGATCCTCCGCGGCCTGCGGCGCACCGGCTGAGCAGCGTCTGAGACAATAACCGCGCTGGACCCGGAGGTGAAGGGAGCTGCGGCGCGGTGATCGGGCGGGTACTGGTGCCGTGGAAGCGTGTCAGCGACGATCTCAGCGACCTTGGCGGCGCCGGGCTGACGGTGGAGGTGTTCACCGGCGACGCCCCTGGCCCGGACGATCTCGGCGACGTGGTGTTCTTCACCGTGCCCTACGACCGCCCGTTCGGCACCGAGCCGATCCCGCGCCTGTCCGGGGTCCGGGTCGTCCAGGCGCTCACCGCCGGATACGACCATCTGGCCGCCCTTCTCCCCAGCGGCGTGACCTTGTGCAACGCGCGCGGCCTGCATGATGCCAGCACGGCCGAGCACGCCCTCGGCCTCATCCTCGCCGCGCAGCGGGAACTGCCGCGCTGGACGCGGGCGCAGGACCGGGGCCGCTGGGAGCACGCGCACACCCGGTCGCTCGCCGACTGCCGCGTGCTGATCGTCGGGTACGGCTCGATAGGGTCCGCGCTCGACGTGCGGCTGCGCGCGTGCGAGGCCGAGACCGTCCGTGTCGCGCGGCGCCCGCGGCCGGACGAGCAGGTGCACGGCACAGCCGATCTTGACGGCCTGCTGCCCTCGGCCGACATTGCCGTCCTCGTCACGCCGCTCACGGACCAGACCCGCGGCCTGCTGGACGCACGGCGGCTCGCCCTGCTGCCCGACGGCGCCCTGGTGGTCAACGTCGGCCGCGGCCCGGTACTCGACACCGGCGCGATACTGGCGGAGACCGCGTCCGGGCGGCTCCGTGCGGCGCTCGACGTCACCGACCCCGAGCCGCTGCCCCCCGGCCACCCGCTGTGGAAGAGCCCCGGGGTGATCATCACCCCGCACGTCGCGGGCGGCGCGGACGCGTTCTACCCGAGGGCCGCGGACTTCGTCGCACACCAGGTGCGCAGGTTCGCCGCTGGCGAGCCCCTCCGCAACGTCGTCGTGGACGGCGGAGGCCACAGCAGAGGCGGGGCGCCTTCTGCCCATCGGTAACGCGAAGGAAAACTCGTGGCGCACCCCGGGGAAGGCACGACCGGAGCCGCCCAAAAACCTGGCGGCCGGCCGCCCCGCGTGACGTGAGCCTGGCCCGCCCCTTCCTGGGCACCCGGGTTCCTGGGCACCCGGGTCGCCTCGTTCGCCCCCGGTACCCTGCACCGGCTCCGTCCTGACCCGGCTCGGGTCAGGACGGAGCCGGCCGGCGCCATGGCAGGTGCCCTGCCCGGCGCCATCCGGCTGCGGCCGGGCACGCGGCCGTTCAGCGAGGTGTTCTATCCCCGGCTGCCCCGGAACCTGCCATCGCTCCTGGCCGCCCCCGGCGAGCCGGCGCTCACCGGCCCCGGGACGGCTGACACGGGCAGGGCGGCCGGTGCCCTGAAGGACGCAGCCCTGGCAGTCAAGGACGCAGCCCTGGCAGTCACGGCACCCTGGCCATGATCTGGCCGGCGACGAGTCCGGTGCCGTGCAGGCGGGAGCCTGGCCAGGCTGTCTCTCAGCCCTACGGCCTCAGCCCGCGTCGCTGCCGTGCCGGACGTCCCTGCTGCCCGGCGGCGCCCCGGTGTCAACATCGGCCACTCTGGGACGCTGACCATCTTAGATACCTATTTATAACTATGAGTTCCTTAAATTCCCTTGCGCGTTATGCAAAACCCCTCCATCGCAAGCCTCTGAGCTGCGACGATGCGTCTGGGAACCCGAGTTCCGCATAAGCCTCCTTCTATAGATATATAACTTAACTGAACATTTATGATATTAAGTCCAGTTTGTTATCACTGATTAGTAATAGTATTACTGAAGAGTAATTAACCTGTTTGCCCGGAAAGATGGTGCTGATCCCGATAGGCTCTCACGCAATGTCCAGCACCGGCCTCATCGCCAGAGGGAGCCACAGTGGATGCCAGGCGCCTGAAGGAGAGCTTCGAGCACGTCGCCATGCGCGGCCACGAGGTCGCTCTCTTCTTCTACTCGGACCTGTTCCTGCGGGCACCGGAGGTTCGCGATCTCTTCCCCGTGTCGATGTCCGCGCAGCGTGACCGCCTGCTGCACGCGCTCGGCACGATCGTCTCCGATGTCGACAACCTCGACAGCCTCGTCCCGTTCCTGCGCGGGCTCGGCCGTGACCACCGTAAGTTCGGCGTAGTCACCGAGTACTACGACACGGTCGGCGCCAGCCTCCTCGCCACGCTGGCGTACTTCAGCGGAAGCAACTGGACGGATGAGCTGGAGGCGGACTGGAAGGCCGCCTACGCGCTCGCCGCCCAGGTCATGATCGAGGCGGCGAAGGAGGACGAGGACCTCCATCCGCCATGGTGGGACGCCACGGTGACCAGCCACGAGCGCCGCACCTTCGACACCGCCGTGTTCCGCGTCGCGCTCTCGCAGCGGCTGGAGTACGCGCCGGGCCAGTCGGTCGCGGTCGAATCCGCGGACTGCCCGCGGACCTGGCGTTTCTACTCCATGGCCAACGCGCCGCGCGAGGACGGGACACTGGACTTTCACGTCCGCATGGTGGACGGCGGCATGCTGAGCTCGGTCCTCGCCCGGCGCGCGGGTCCCGGGTCCCGGCTGCGGCTCGGCCCGCCGGTGGGCTCGCTCACGCTCGACACCAGCTCGCGGCGGGACATCCTCATGGTCGCCGGGAGCACGGGGCTGGCCCCGCTGAAGGCGATGGTCGAGCAGGTATCGGAGATGGCCGACCCGCCGCGCGTGCACCTGTTCTTCGGCGCCCGCAGCGTCGAGGGCCTCTATGACCTGCCCAGCCTGGAGAAGATGGCCGCCCAGTACGGCTGGCTGACCGTCACGCACGCGGTCTCCGGGGAGCCGGAAGACCCCCGCTACGCAGGTGAGCGCGGGATGATCCCCGACGTGGTGAGCCGCCACGGTTCGTGGCGTGAGCACGACGCGTACATCTGCGGGTCGGCCGCCATGGTGGAGGCGACGGCCGGCCGGCTCGGCGTCCTCGGGGTGCCCCGTGACCAGATCCACGTCGAAGACTTTGGTTGGAGCTCTTGATGACTGTGACCACGCTCAACGGTGCCCGGCTGACCCCTGACCAGGTCCGGGCGATGTCGTTCCAGCCGGCCAGGTTTGGCCGGCGCGGCCTGGACGAGGAGCAGGTACGGGCCTTCTGCGCCCATGTGGAGCACGAGCTGGCGCTGCTGCTGAACGAGAGGGCAGCGCTGCAGGAGGAAGTCGAGCGGCTGCGCAAGCGCGTCCTCAGCGGGCCGTCGGGCGCCGCGCCGGCCGCGGGCATGCGTCCGGAGGACGCGCACGTCCAGGCGGTGAACGTCCTTGCGAAGGCCCAGCAGACCGCCGACCAGTACGTGGCCGATGCGCAGGAGTACAGCCGCGAGCTCGCGGAGGACGCGCGGCGGCGGCGGGACGAGATCATCGCGGAGACGAGGACGCGCTGCGCGCTGATGCTCGACGAGGCGCACGCCGAGGCGAGCAGGGCGGCTGCCGCCGTCCCCGCCTCGCCGGGGTCGCTGGATGCGGCTGAGCGCCAGGACCTGCAGGCCGAGCTGACGTACCTGAGGACCTTCAGCGACGTCTACCGGACGCACCTGCGCTCCTACCTGGAGGCGCTGGTGCGCAATGTCGACGAGTGGGAGCGGTCCGAGAAGAACTCGCTCGCCTCGGTGCGCGCCGAGCTGCCCCGGGTGCCCTAGCCGAGCGGACGGCACGGCAGCGGGCGGGCTGGCACATACGACAGGAAAGGTGATCATGGACACTGCCGCTGAAGTCAGCATCTACGACGCGATCGGCGGGGAGCCGGCCCTCACCGCCGTCGTCGGCGATTTCTACGAGCGGGTACTCGGCGACCCGGAGCTCGCGGGGTTCTTCGCGGGCGCGAACATGCCCAGGCTGAAGGGCAGGCAGGTCGAGTTCTTCGCCGGGGTGCTCGGCGGCCCCCAGCTCTACTCCGGGGCGAGCATGGAGCGGGTACACCGGGGGCTCGGCATAGCCCAGAAGCACTTCAACCTGGTCGCCGGGCACCTCGTCGCGGCGCTGAGCGCGGCGGGCGTGCCCGAGGAGACGATCGGCCGGATCGCCGACGTGGTGGTGCCGCTGGCCAAGGACATCGTCTCCCCGGAGGTGTCCTGAGCCGGCGGCGGGCCGTTGCCGGATCCCGCGGCCGGGCCGCCGGGCGCTCCCGCGGCCCTGGTGCCGTACCGCGCAGCCGGCTCAACCCGCAGCGGTACCCGGGTGGTGCCCGCCGCGCGCGTGCCAGTCACGGGCGCGGCGGACGTCCTCCGGCGTGTCGCAGTCCAGCCACGGCGGCGGTTCCCCCGCCTGGGGCGTGATCGTCACTGTCACCGGCTGCAGCGGGGCAAGCAGCCCCCGCAGCGAGGCGCCCGTGTATCCGGCGATGGCGCCGGACAGCACGTCCGCCCGCCAGCACCCGGCCAGCCACTGCGGGTGGCCGGTGTCGTCGGCGAGTACCGCCCCGGCGTGGCCGGCGGCGGCGCCGGCCAGCGCGGCCAGGTGCGCGGCCCGCAGGAACGGGAGGTCGGCGGCGAGCACCGCCACCCACGGCCCGCCCGTGGCTGCCCGCGCCCCGGCAGCCCCCGGGCCGCCGGCGGCACTGCGCCCGCCGATCTCGGCAAGCCCGCGGCGCAGCGCGGGCACCGGCCCGCCACCCGGCGGGTCCTCGCGCACGAACCGCAGATCCGTCTCCTGGCGGGCCCCCGCCAGGCTCTCCGCTGCAAGGCCCGCGCGATGCGGGCCGACGACCACGATCCGCCGCGCTCCCGCCGCGGCCCCGGCGGAGACCACCGACCCGATGAGTGTCCGTGTCCCGACGACGAGACCGGGCTTGTCCGCCCCGCCGAGCCTGGCCGCCCGGCCGCCGGCGAGCACGATCACGCCGGACGGGTGCGGGGGGATGCTGCTGGCCCGGGGGTCGTCTGCCCGGCTGGCCTGGCAGCCCATCGCCGTCATCCGGGCGCTAGCCGCCGATGGCGGACATCGGCCGGTCCGGCTGCAGGAAGGACGGGTCGTTGATGCCGTGGCCCGGCAGCTTCACGGCGACCGCACGGCGCCACCGCTCCGCGAGGTCGGCGTCGCTGGCGCCGTCGCGCAGCGGCCCGCGCAGGTCGCTCTCCTCGCGGGCGAACAGGCAGTTGCGGATCTGGCCGTCGGCGGTGAGCCGGACCCGGTCGCACGAGCCGCAGAATGGCCTCGTGACCGAGGCGATGATGCCGACCCGCGCGGGCCCCCCGTTGACGAGGAACGACTCCGCGGGAGCCGAGCCCCGCTTGCCGGGGTCGTCGGGCGTCAGCTCGAAGTCCGCGCTGAGCGCCGTGAGGATCTCGCCGGCGGTCACCATCTCCTCACGCTGCCAGCCGTGCTGGGCATCCAGCGGCATCTGCTCGATGAAACGCAGCTCGTACCCCCTGGCCAGGCAGAACCGCAGCAGCTCCGCGGCCTCGCCGTCGTTGATGCCGCGCATCAGGACCGTGTTGACCTTGACGGGCGTGAGCCCCGCGGCCCCGGCGGCGGCCAGGCCGTCGAGGACGTCGCCGAGCCTGTCGCGCCTGGCCAGCCGGCGGAACGTGTCAGGCTGCAGCGTGTCGAGGGATACGTTGATCCGGTCAAGGCCGGCCTCGCGCAGCTCGCCCGCCATCCGGGCCAGGCCGATGCCGTTGGTGGTGAGGGATATCTCGGGGCGGGGGCGCAGCGCCGCGGTGCGGGCCACGATGGCGGGCAGGCTGCGGCGCAGCAGCGGCTCCCCGCCGGTGAAGCGCACGTCCGTGATGCCGAGCAGCTCCACCCCGATCCGCACGAGGCGCACCACTTCCTCGTCAGTGAGCAGCTCGGGCCTGGGCAGCCAGGCCAGGCCCTCGGCGGGCATGCAGTAGGCGCATCGCAGGTTGCACCGGTCGGTGAGCGACACCCGCAGGTCTGTCGCGATCCGCCCGTAAGAGTCTGCCAGCACCATTCCTCCAGCCTATGTGCCCTGCGGCTGCAGTCCTTACAGCCTGCGTGCCCCGCGGCGCACTGCCCTGGCCTGGCAGCCGGGCGTACCGGGCTGGCCGCCGGGGGCGCCGGGCCGGGGCTGGCTGTCAAGCACACGTTCCTGCTCCGTACCGTCACGGCGGCGGGACTGCAGCTGCGCGCTGTCGCAGCCTTCGCAGTGCCCGGAGACCAGGGGGGAGCGCGTGAGTTCCCAGATGCCGTAGCAGATGATGGCCGCGCCTATCAGCTCGGGGAGGATGAAGGTCCCGCCCCGCAGGCGCTCGCCGAACAGGCCCACGCCGAGCAGGATGCTGCCCAGGGGGTTGGTCGCGGTCAGCGCGGGCTGTGCCGCGGCGAGCGGGCCTGCCTTGAAGGCCCGCTGCACGAGCAGGACGCTGCAGATTCCGGCGGCGGCCATCGCGTATACCTGCCAGCTCGTGAACAGGGCGGCGAACCCGGCGCCCAGCCGCGCTGTCGCGGCCTTCACCAGTGCCGCGGTGAACGCGAACCCGAGCCCGGCCTCGATGCCGAACAGCGCCGCGCGCCCGCTCCGGCCGCGCCCGCGCGCGGCCAGCTCGAGCGCGGCGACGACGAGGACGACGCCGCCCAGTGCCGCAAGCCAGGTCCAGCCTGGGATGCCCGTCCGGTTCCCTGTCGGGTGACCGACCGCGAGCAGGACCGCCAGCCCCGCGATCAGCGCCACCGCGCCGAACACCTCCCGCCGGTCTATGCCGAGCTTCAGCCAGGCGGCCGACAGCAGCAGCGTGAACGGCAGCTCGCACATCAGCAGCGGCTGCACGACGGCCAGCTCGCCCCGGCTGAGCGCGGCGGCCTGGGCGAGGAAGCCGCCGATGAGGCACCCGATGCCGGCCAGGTACTCCGGGCGGCGCAGCAGCTCGAATTCCAGCCGTACGTCCCCGGTGCGCTGCAGCGGAAGCGCGGCCTCGGCATCCCACTGGAGGGTGGACGACAGCGCCTGCATGCATGCACCGATCAGGCTGAACAAGATGACGAGAAACTGTGCCACGCACACCACCCCCATCCGGGCAGGGGTCCGCCCGGGTGCGATCACAGGCTCCGGGCCTGCGGGCAGCGGCGACCGGCCCTGCGCGGCCAGGCTGCCGGGTGCCTCACCCGCCAGCCTGGCCCGTGCCCCCCGCCCGTCCGCGGGACGCGCTGAGGTTTCAGGCTACAACGGGGGCCCTGACCAGGGCATTCCGGGCAGGCGGGCACCCGCGTGGGACCTGGCTGGTTGACCAGGCCGGCGCGCCCGGGCCGTCCCCATCGCCGGGACACGGCCAGCCCTCGCCGAGCCGCCGTGACCCCGGCGCTACGAGATCGGTGAGCAGGATCGTCCCGGGGCCTGCGTCGCCGCCGGGACCCGATAACGTCGGATGAGCGGCCAGCAGGGCATACGGGCAGGCAGATCAGCTCACCGGAGGCTGTGGCGTGAGGACAGCGGCATGAGAAGGGCGGCTATCGGGACCGCGGGCTGGACACGGACGGCGATGAGGGACCGGATCGCGGGCTTCGCCCGCAGCCGGCACACGTGGCTATGCGCCGTGCTCCTCGCCGGGGTGGCGCTGGTCACATGGGACGTTCTCAGCTACGGCCCGCTGACCCGCCTTGACTGGGCGACCCACCTGTACGTGGAGAAGCACGTGCGCGGCGCCTGGTGGTGGCTGTGCTACGCCGGCTCGCTGATGGGGAACGAGTGGGTGCTCTACGTGCCTCTCGGCCTCACGTCCCTGGTCGCCGCAGCCTGGCACAGGTCGCTGCGGCCTCTGGCTGTGACGGCCGGTGTCTGCATCTGGCTCGTTCTTTTCATCCCCCTGTTCAAGATCGAGGTCGGCAGGTCGTGGCCGCGCAGCGGCGTTGACCTGATGTTCTACCCGGGGGGCTCGGAGTTCCCCTCCGGGCACGACGTCAATGCCATCGTCATCTGGGGCCTGTTCCTCGAGCTGCTCGCCTCGTCGTCCAGGCGCGCGGCCCGGTGGCTGCCGGTACGGACCAGGCGCTGGCTGGTCGTGGCCGCCACGGTGGCCGCCGGCCTCGGCATGGTTGGCCTCGACTATCACTGGCTCAGCGACGTGCTGGCCGGCTGGATGCTGGGGGCGGTGATATTCATCGCGATCCTCGCGCTGGACCTGCTCCGCCCGCTCCGGGAGGAGACGGCCACGGGCGGCAGGCCGGCACCCGCCGGGGGCGCGCGGCGCTGGCTCCCCGCCGTGAGGCGGGACCGCCGTCCAGGGCCAGCGGCGGCGGGCGGCGGTCCCCTGGATGCTTCCCAGGCACCGCCTGCCGGGACCGCGCGCAGCATGCCGGAGGGCACGTGAGCGCCCGCGTTCCGCGGTACCGCCGCGAAGGCCCCGCAGGGGCCATCGGGATGGACGGGATGGACGGCACGGGCCCGCAGCGCGCACATGTCCCGCCGCATGGCGGTTGTCCCGCCACACGGCAGTCCCGGCCGCTGTGCGGGCGCGTTTGCGCATGTCGCGGAGGCGGACGGGAATCGAACCCGCCAGCGCCGCGGCGCGGCGCTCGCCGGTTTTGAAGACCGGGGGGGCCACCAGGCACCCAGACGCCTCCGGGACGACTCTACTTGTGCCCGTGCTCCCGCCCGTACCGGGCCGGGCGCCCGGGTGCCGCCGGGCGCCCCGCCGGCCTGGCACACTGCTGTCCCTGGCGTCCGCGCCGCCGCCAGGTGGCGGCGGAAACACCGGCCTCGCCAGCGTCGTTGCTATGTTCAGGGACGTCAGCCCGGAAGAGGTGCGCAGTTTCATGCCACAGGTCAGGGTCCCGCGGAAGGGCGTCACGCCGGAGGACGTCATCACGGTTCTCACCCGGCGGCTCGGGGCGGGTTACCGGATTGAGCGCAGCGGGGTCCGCGACGTCACTGTCCGCGATCATTTCCGGTCCGCCCGCGTGGTCATCAGGGATGCCCCCGGCGCGACTGTCTTCCGGGTGCGCGGCGGCGGCCTTCTCGTCCTCCGCGTCGCCAGCGCGTTCACCACGGCACGGCAGGTGGCCGACGCGCTGCGCCGGTCCCAGGAGTTCCGCAGCATCTGAGTCCCGTGGTTCCCGCGGTGTCCCGTGGTTCCCGCGGTCAGCCGGCACCGTCCTGCCGGTGGCCCCGCCCCGGCCGGAGGCGGCGGCGGTCGTCCGGCAGCCGCTCGGTGACCCTGGCCCTGTCGAGGAATTCGAGCAGCGGGATCACGACCCGGCGCGTCGTCCCCAGCGCCTGCCTGGCCTCGGCCGTGGTGAACGGCTGGGGAAGCCGCGCGAGGAGGCGGGCCGCCTCGGCATCGGCGCCCGGGGCGAGCACGATCTGATCCCCCACGCGCAGCAGCAGCCCGACCCTCGCGGCAGCGGCGATGGCCCGGTTGTCGAGGCCGAGTTCACGGAGCCTGCCTGCCTCCGGCGCGCGGAACGGTGCCGCGGCCAGGTCCTCCAGGACGGCGCGGACGGCCGTCATCACCGGCCCGGGCAGCGGCGGCGCTCCTGCCGGGGAAGCCATGGGCGCCGGGGCCGCGTCCCCTCGCGGTGAGGCGCCGGGCGGCTGGGGCAGCCGGGGCCCGGAGACGCCGCCCGGCACGGCGCCCGCCCGGCGGGCGCCGGCCGGCCCGCTGCGGACAGCACCGCCCCCGGGGGGAACCGCGTGCCCCGCGCCCCCGGTGCCGCCGGAGTCCCCCGCGCCCGCCGGGCCCTGACCGCCTGCTGGCCGGGGCGGGGCGGGGCGCAGGTAGCCGCCGTCGAGGCTGACCGGGGCAGCGCCGGGCTGGCCGGCGGGCGTGCGCGCCAGCGCCTCGGCAAGACGCCGGTCAGGCAAGCCGAGGGCGGCGCGGGCCGCGTTGACCGGCATGCCGGGTGCCAGCGGATCGCGTGCCACGTGCTCGGCGACCATGCCGGCGAGCCGCTGCCCGGCACGTGCCCAGTAGGCGGGATCGGCAGCCCACTCCCCAATGGCGAGCCCCGGGTCGCCCCGGGCGCCCGATGCGGCCAGCACGGCCGCGTGCAGCAGCCCATGACGGCGCAGCAGGTCAGCCGCGGCGGGGACCTCGGGCCAGCTCGCCAGCTCGGCTGCTGCCGCCGCTGCCGCTTCGCGCCTGCCGAGCGGCGGCGCCATGACATCGAGCACGACCGCACCCATGATCATGGGCTCGGCCGATCCCGGATCGCGCAGCAGCACACGGTCCCCCACATGCAGCGGCAGCCGGTCACGCAGGGTCAGGCGGGCGATCGTCCCGCTGCCGGGACCGCCGGCGTCGTCCCGGGGCTGGGCGCCGAGCACGCGGATCTGCGCGGGCGTCCGCGCGGAGCCGATGTGCACGGTGAGCGTGCGCGGCAGCGCACGCCCCCGCTGTGCCTTCGGCGTGCGCCGCACGGCCGGCACTTTGCCGAGCCGGACGTCTATCACGTTCGTCATCGCCCAGCCCCCTGGCTGGACGAGCGCCATCCCCCGGGCGGGGACGTCACGGGATACGCCGCGCAGGTTCAGCGCCACCCGCGCCACGCCGCTGACGCGCTCGGCGGATTCGTGCAGTGACTCGATCCCGCGTACCCGCACCGGCCGCATCGACGGCGTGAGCAGCAGCTCGTCCCCGGTCCGCACCGTGCCCGCCGGGAGCGTCCCGGTGACCACGGTCCCGCTGCCCTTGATGCTGAAAGCGCGGTCCACCCACAGCCGTACCGGTGCGGCCGGATCGGGCGTGGGGAGCGTGCTGGCCAGCCGGGCCAGTGCGCCGCGCAGTTCTGGCAGGCCCATGCCTGTCACGCCGCTCACCGCGATCGCGTCGACCTTCCCGAGGCTCGTCGCCGCGATCTCATCGCTGGCGCGGCGGAGTGCCGGGCCGGGATCGGCGAGGTCAGCGCGCGTCACGGCCAGCAGCCCGCGGGAGATCCCGAGGGCGTCGATGGCGGCGAGATGCTCGGCCGACTGGGGCATCCATCCCTCATCGGCCGCGACAACGACCAGCACCGCAGGCACGGGCCCGAGCCCGGCCAGCATGTTGGGCACGAACCGCTCGTGCCCGGGCACGTCGACGAACGCCAGCTTCCCCCCGTCCGGCAGTGCCATCCAGGCGAACCCCAGGTCGATCGTCAGGCCCCGCCTGCGCTCCTCCTCCCACCGGTCCGGTTCCATGCCGGTGAGCGTGCGCACCAGGGTGGACTTGCCGTGGTCCACGTGCCCCGCGGTCGCGATCACCTGCACGGCCCGCCTCCTCCCCGCTCCCCGGCGCTTGCCTGGCACGCGGCGGCAACCGCCGCCCGCAGCTTCTCGTCATCGGCGGGCATGACAGCGCGCAGATCCAGCAGAAGGCGGCCGCCCTCGGTCCTGCCGACGACCGCGGGCACGATGCCGCGGCGCACCGGCTCACCTGCCCGGAGCCTGCCGGCCAGCTCCGCGGGCAGGCTCACCGCCGCGCTGGGCAGCGGCACGCCCGGCGCTCCCCCGCCGCCGACGGCGGCCTCGCTTGCCACCGGGCGGGCGTCGATCCCTTTCTCGCGGAGCATCGCCGCGAGCCGTTCGGCACGCTGGAAAAGGCCGGCGGGGCCGGCGGCGAGTGCCTGCGCCACGGGGACAGCCGGGCCGGTCAGGGTCGCCTCGAGGGCGGCCAGGGTCAGCTTGTCCACCCGGAGCGCCCGTGCCAGCGGGTGGCGGGCAAGCCTGCTGACCAGGCTGGCGCGCCCGAGGAGCAGGCCGGCCTGCGGCCCCCCGAGCAGCTTGTCGCCGCTCGCGGTCACCAGCGCGGCGCCTGCCCGCAGCGTGGTGTCCGCGTCGGGCTCATCAGGCAGCAGCGGGTGCGGCGCGAGGAGCCCCGAGCCGATGTCCGCGACGACGGGGATGCCGGGGCCGAGCGCCCTGGCCAGTTCCCCGACGCTGGCCTGCGCCGTGAACCCCTCGATGCGGAAGTTCGAGGGGTGCACCTTGAGCGCGAACGCGGTCTCCGGTCCGGCCGCCGCCTGGTAGTCGGCGACCGTGGTCCTGTTGGTGGTGCCCACTTCGCGGAGCCGCGCACCCGTCGACTCCAGCAGGTCGGGCAGGCGGAACCTGTCCCCGATCTCGATCATCTCTCCGCGGCTGATCACGATCTCACGCCCCGCGGCGAGCGCGGTGGCCGCGAGCACGAGCGCAGCAGCGTTGTTGTTGACCACGTGCACGCTCTCGGCGGCGGGGACGGCCGCCGAGAGCGCCCGGAGCGTGCCGGCGCCACGCCGGCCCCGCGCGCCCTCCGCCAGGTCGAACTCCACGTCGGTGCAGCCCGACGCGGCCGCGATGGCGTCGCACGCGGCCTCCGACAGCGGCGCCCTGCCGAGATTGGTGTGCAGCAGGACCCCGGTGGCGTTGATGACGGGCGTCAAGGTGGTGGCCCGCGGCGGCAGCACGGCGACAGCGGCGTCGGCCACGCCGCCCGGCGCGATGATGCCCTTCCTCGCCTGGTCCTGCGCATGGGCGATCGCGGCCTTGACCAGCGGCCTGCCGAGCTTCCGCTCTGCGGCGGCCAGCCTCGGGTCGGCGAGCAGGACGTCGGTGCGCGGCACCAGGCGCCGGGTGTCCACGGACGTGACCTTACCCGCCGTGCCGCCGCGCCCACCAAGCGACGTCCACCGCATGCCAGCGCATACCGAACAGTACGAGCGGGTATGCCAGATTATGGAAAGCTCACTGCCTCACACGAGGGAGGAGTGGTTCGCATGGCAGGGATGCTGCGGGTCCCGCGGAGCCGTGGCGCCCTCAGCGGAGCGCTGCTTGTACTTCTCGGGATATGGGGCGCCATCATCCCCTTTGTCGGGCCGTATTTCGGTTATGCCTACACGCCCGACTCCGCATGGACGTACACCACGGGACGGCTGTGGCTGGAGATCCTGCCTGGCGCGGCTGTCTTTATCGGCGGCCTGATCGTGCTGTCCAGCGCGATCCGGCCGTTCGCCCTGGCCGGCGCGTGGCTCGCCGCGCTGGGCGGCGCGTGGTTCCTCATCGGATCCCAGGTCAGCACGCTGTGGACCGCCGGGGGCACGGTGGCCATCGGCGCGCCTGTCGGGGGAACGTTCTCGCGGGCCGTCGAGCAGATTGGGTTCTTCACCGGTCTCGGAGCCGTCATCGTCTTCCTCGCGGCGCTCGCGCTTGGCCGGTTCACCGTCCTCGGCATCCGCGAGGGGGCCCACAGGCTGCCGGCGGAGATGCCGGGTGCCACGGAGCGCATCGCCGTCCCCGACGAGACGCGCCCGGTGCCCTGACCGGCTGCCAGGGACCGCAGGTGCCTACCAGGGACCGCAGGTGCGCGGTCCCGGCAGGGGGCGCCCGCCGCCCGGCGGGCGCCCCCTGCGCTTGCCGGCCGCCCCCGCCCGGGCTGCGGCCGGAACGCGGGCGGGCGCCAGGCGCCCGGAAGCGAGTTCCCGCCGGACGGCCCGCCCGGCCTTCCGCCCAGCGGGCATCTCCCAGCCGTCCCGCATCTTTCAGCCGTCCCGGGCCGGGCTCCAGCCGGAACTCAGAGGAAACTGACAGCTTCCGCAGAGTCAACCCTGCGCCGCCTATGAGACCCTCGGCATTGAGGCAGGGGAAGGCCCCGCCGGGCCGGCGGGCCGCCGGCTGCCCAGTTCGCCGCAGCCGGCGGGGCTGAACATGCCGGAAGGGGTGACCATGGAGACTGCCGGCCCGGGTAGCGCCGCGGGCACGCGGCGGCCTGACGGTACTGCGATCCGCGTGCTGGTCGTCGACGACGAGCCCAGCCTGGCCGAGCTGCTCGCCAGCGTGCTGCGCTACGAGGGCTGGGACGTGCGCACGGCGGGGACCGGCATCGACGCGGTGCGTCTTGCGCGGGAGTTCGGGCCGGACGCCGTCATCCTCGACATCATGCTGCCCGACTTCGACGGCCTGGAGGTGCTCCGCCGGCTGCGCGCGGACAAACCCGAGGTCTGCGTGCTGTTCCTGACCGCGAGAGACGCCGTCGAGGACCGGGTCGCGGGGATCACCGCGGGGGGCGACGACTACGTCACCAAGCCGTTCAGCCTCGAAGAGGTGGTTGCCCGGCTGCGCGGCCTGCTGCGCAGGGCCAGCCTCACCCGGGCCCGCGGCGAGGGCGGGCTGGTGGTCGGCGACCTGACCATGGACGAGGACGCGCGGGAGGTACGCAGGGGCGGCGAGCTGATCGACCTGACCGCGACCGAGTTCGAGCTGCTCCGGTACCTGATGCGGAACCCCCGGCGGGTGCTGTCCAGGGCCCAGATCCTCGACCGGGTGTGGAGCTACGACTTCGGCGGCCAGGCGCACGTGGTCGAGCTGTACATCAGCTACCTGCGCAAGAAGGTCGACGCGGGCAGGCCGCCGCTGATCCATACCGTCCGCGGCGTGGGATACGTGCTGAAACCGGCAGCCTGATGGGCGCGGGCGCGGGAGATGCCGTGGCCAGCCCGGCGGGACCGCCGCGCGGCGCCGCGGCGGCCCCGCGGCCTGCTCCCGCGCCGGCCGTGGCCGGTACCCTCCGGGCGGGCAGCGCCCCTGCTGGGCTGGGCCGCGCTTTTGTGGCGCTGGTTCGCCCGCCGCAGGCTCAGCAGCCGGCTCATCGCCGACCTGGTGCTGCTGCTCACGGCCGCCTGCGCGGCCGTCGGCGCGACGAGCTACGTCGTGCTGAAAAATTCGCTGATGGCCTCGCTCGACAGCCAGCTCCAGGCCGCCAGCGGGCGTTACGCGGCGTGTGTTCATCAAGGCAATCCGCCGCATCCTGATCCCGATGACACGCCGCACTGCATGATGGTCATGGGGCAGGCGGAGGGGACCTTCAACGCCCAGATGGTGAACGGCGTCTTTATGCACAAGGAAATCGTCGGGGGGACGTGCCCGCTGTCGGCCGCGGACGAGGCGACGCTGCGCGCGCTGCCGCCCTACAGCCTGCCCCAAGACGGCGGCGGCCACGGCGACGCGGCCAGGCCGGACGGCCTGGCACCTCTCCCGGATCTGCCCGCCTACACGAGGGACCTCCCGTCGATCGGGGGCAACTTCCGGCTGACGGCGCTGCGGGACCCCGGCGGGGACGTGCTGTTCACCGGCATCCCGCTGGCAGGCATGGAAAGCACCCTGGGCCGGGTGGAGCTCGGGGAACTCACCGTCTTCGGCGCGGTCGTGCTGCTCGCCGGGGCGGGCGGTATCGGTATGGTGCGTTTTTCCCTGCGGCCGCTGCGGCGGGTCGCCGCCACGGCCACGCTGGTGAGCGAGATGCCGCTGGAGGCAGGCGATGTCGCGATGCCCAAGGGAGTGCCGGGCGCCGATCCGCGAACCGAAGTCGGTCAGGTGGGCGCCGCGTTCAACCGGATGCTCGGGCACGTCGAGTCGGCGCTGGCACGCAGGGCCGCGAGCGAGGCGAGGCTGCGCAGGTTCGCCGCCGACGCCAGCCACGAGCTGCGGACGCCCTTGTCCGCCATCCGCGGATACGCCGAGCTGGCGCTCCGCCACCGGGGGCCGCTCCCCGGGGATGTGACGCACGCGCTGCAGCGGGTGGAGTCGGAGTCGGCGCGGATGAGCGTGCTTGTGGATGAGCTGCTGCTGCTGGCGCGGCTTGACGCGGGCAGGCCGCTTGCGCGCGAGCCCGTCGACCTCAGCAGGCTGGCCATCGACGCGGCCAGCGACGCGCGGGCCGCCAGGCCCGGCCACCGGTGGCTGCTGGACCTGCCCGGCGAGCCTGTCATGGTGCGCGGTGACGGGCACCGGCTGCACCAGGTGCTCGTCAACCTGCTGGGCAACGCGGGCAGGCACACCCCGCCGGGCACGACGGTGACCGTGGCGCTGGCGGCGACGCACTGGCGGGACGCCGCCGCGGCGCGGGGCGGGGCGGGCCCGCGTCACCTCGGGCGCGCGGCGGCCGGGGCCGCCCCCGGCGGCGGGGATGCGCGCGCCGGCTCGGTGGAGCTGAGCGTGACCGATGACGGGCCGGGAATCCCCGCTGACCTGCTGCCGGACCTTTTCGAGCGGTTCGTGCGGGCCGGCACGTCACGGTCGCACGCCGCCGGCGGCAGCGGCCTCGGCCTGGCCATCGTCGACGCCGTCGTCGCCGCGCACCAGGGAAGCGTATCCGTGACGAGCCGGCCGGGCCGGACATGCTTCACGATCACGCTGCCGTGCCTGGCTGAGGACGCGGACCCCGCGCTCCCCCCCGCACCGTAACGCCCGTTCAGCCGAACGGGTACGTGGTTCCCGCCCCGGCAGTGCCGGCTTACGCAGGCAAAGGGACCATTGCCTGCATCCCAGGGTATGCAGAGGTGCCATTGCCCGCCTTTCGTGGTGAGGGTCAGGCCACGGCTCGCCGCCATTCGTTCGGCCTCCTCGCGAAGGGTGCCCGGATCCCGGGCGGCACGGCCGAGCGCCCGGGCGCGCTCATGCGGTCCCGGGAGCTCACGCGGGGATCGCGGGCCCCGCATCCGGCTGCCCGGCCGGGATGCCGGGCCGGCCACCGGCGCCGCGGGAAGCGAGGGGCCCGCGGCGCAGCAGCGCGCCGCAGACGACGGCGCCTGCCGCGAAAATCCCGGCCGTCCACCAGAACGCGATGGTGTAGCCGCGGACGGCGAGGTTGGCGCCGCTGCGGTTCCTGTCACCGATGACGTGCAGCGGCAGGAGGGGGTTCGCCGCGCGTGCCTGCCAGGCCGCGAAGACGGCCAGCAGCACGACGCCCGCGGTCAGGTAACCCCATGTCGACGGCGCGCGCCAGTTGTGGGCCGCGGCGTTGGAGAGCCCGTAGACAAGGCAGAACATCGACCCGGAGACGGCGAGCACGCCCGGCACGTCGAGCCGTGCCCTGGCACCCGTCCGCCGCTGCCACCGCAGCAGCACGGTGGCCCCGGCGACCGCCAGCCCCGCGAAGAACAGGTTCACGTACAGGCACCAGCGCCAGGACAGGTACTCGGTCAGCGCGCCGCCGAGCAGCAGGCCGGCCAGGCCGCCGCCGCCGCCCGCGATGGCCCCGTAGACGCCGAACGCCTTGCCGCGCTCCCTCTGGTCGCTGAACGTGGTCGTCAGGATCGACAGGGCGGCCGGGGCCAGCAGCGCGCGTGCCCCGTGCGCCGCCTGCGCCGGGACGCGGAGCGCAACCGCCAGCGCATCCTGCACGCGGCGGCCGAGGTGTTCACGCAGCGCGGGCTCGGCGCGAGCCTTGACGACGTGGCCCGCCGCGCCGGCGTGGGCGTGGGCACGGTCTACCGCCGGTTCCCCGACAAGGAAGCGCTGGTCGAGGCCCTGTTCGACGAGCGGCTTGACGCGCTGGCCGTCCTCGCGGAGCGGGCGCTCGCCGAGCCGGACGCGTGGGCAGGGCTCACCTCGTTCGTCGAGCGCGCGGGCGCGATGCTGGCGACCGACCGCGGCCTGCGGCAGATGCTGATGTTCGCCAGCTACGGGCGCGACCGCGTGGAGCAGGCCAGGGCGCGCATGCAGCCCGTCATCACCGCGATGGTGGAGCGCGCGCAGCGCGAGGGCGCGCTGCGCGCCGACCTCAGCCCGACCGACGTGCCGTTCATCGAGTTCATGCTCGCCGCCGCGGCCGGCTACGCGCGGAAGGTGCGGCCGCAGGTCTGGCGCAGGTACCTGACGCTCATGCTGGACGGGCTGCACGCGGAACGCGCGGCAGCTACCCCGCTGCCCGAGCCTGCGCTGACTCCCGCCGAGATGGTACGGGCCATGCGCTCCGGCCCGGTGAGCTGAGCCATACCCTGATTTACCGCGGTTTACCGCCGTTCGCCGGGCGGGCGGACAACCGGAGCCGGGCTTTACGCGCCATCGCCGGCACGGGAGGCCGCAGAGCCACGGACACAATCGTGACCTCCGGGCCGCAACCATGGATGCCCGCGCACGTCTCAGTCAGCGGAGGGCCACCGCGCTGACGGCATCCAACCTGGAACAAGGGGGCGATCATGACACCGAGGCACATGTCATCCGCCATCGCCGCGGCGCTCGCCGTCCCGGCCCTGGCACTGGGCCTGACCGCGGCCGCGGCGGGGAACACGGCAGCCGGTCACGCTGCGGCACGGCACGGTCGTGCCGCCCTCACCGCGAAGGCGGCGTCCAGCACCCGCACGGTCGTGGTCAGCTGTCCCGGCAAGGCCCAGGTACGGCCGGGCGGCTTCGTGCTCGCCTGCGCGGACGGCAACGACTACCTGACCGGCCTGTCCTGGACGAGCTGGACCCCTGACCTCGCGAGCGCCAAGGGCACCGAGCACCTCAACGACTGCACCCCGGACTGCGCGCAGGGCAAGTTCCACACCTACCCGGCACTCACCGTTCTCTGGGGCGGCGCCGCCGTCTCGCACCATCCCGGCGAGAAGCGGTACACGGAGATCACGCTCCTCTACCCCGGCGCGCGCCCGCCCGTCTACAAGAACGGGAAGATGGTCCCCGGACCGCGGGTCGTCACCCGGAGCCTGTGGAGCTGACCGTCGGCCCGGGCGGCTGACCAGCCGGAGGCCCGCAAGCGCCAGGCCCGCGATACCAGCGCCGCAGATGGCACCAGCGGCGCTGACCGTGCCAGCGCCGCGCGAGTCCCCGGCGGGAGCGCGGGCCCCCGGCCGGAGCGCGGCTCCGTGGCCGGAGAGGGCCCTGCGGTCTGCTTGGATGGCACGCATGTCCTTCCAGCTCGACCCGCGGCCTGCGCTGTCCCGCCCTGACCTGCTGGCCAAGCCGGTGGCTGCCGCCCTCGGCGGCTATGACGAGGATGCCGCCAGGCAGATCAGGGCCGCCGAGATCGACCCGCTGCTGGCCGACACCGCAGCGTTCTGCGAGCGGTACGGCATCCCGGCGGAGGAATCGGCAAACTGCGTCATTATCGCCGCCAGGCGCGGCGGCGGCACGTCATACGCGGCCTGCGTGGTGATGGCCACCACGCGCGCCGATGTGAACGGCGTGGTGCGCCGGCGCCTGGACGCGCGCAAGGCGTCCTTCGCCCCCATGGACGCGGTGCTGGCCGCGACCGGCATGGAATACGGCGGGATCACCCCGATCGGGCTTCCCGCGGGCTGGCCCGTCCTTGTCGACTCCGCGGTCGCCCGGGCGCCGCGGGTGGTCATCGGCTCCGGCGTCCGCCGCTCCAAGCTATGGCTCCCCGGCCGCCTGCTTGCCGGCCTGCCCGGCGCGGAGGTCATTGACGGCCTCGGCACCCCGCTCGCGCCGCGATAGCCGCCGGGAGCCATGGCAGCGCCCCGATACCTCCGCCTCAGCGCCCGGCCCGTCCAGCGCCCGGGACTACCCGCAGCCGGCATAGTCGGCAGGGGCAGCACGGCCATGTGCCCGATCTGATGTTCAATGCTGAAAGTTAATTTTCGGTAACGTTACGTAGTAGCCATCCTTCCGGTCTTGACGTCACGTCAGGCGCGAACGAAGATGCGCTAAACCGTTCACAAACCAAAGTTGAACGGGGTGGTTCACGAACCAAAGTGAACTGGCGCGAGGAGGATGGGCATGAAACGGCCTAGACGAATGATGACGGTTTCGATCGGGACCGCGCTCACGGCCGCGGCGGCGATGTCTACCGGCAGCGCCGCGCTGGCGGCCTCGCCCGGGGCGCACGGCGGAACCGCACGCCCGCCGTTCCGGGTCAAGGTGATCGGCCGCCTGCCGAACGGCCAGCCGAAGCTGTCGAGCACCTCACCCACCGGGCTGCCGCCGAGCGCCGTCGCCTCGGTCTACTCCCTGTCCGGGCTGTCGCCGTCCTCCGGGGCAGGATCCGGCCAGATCATCGCCATCGTGGACGCCTACCACGACCCGAACGCGCTGCTGGACCTCAACACCTTCAACCAGCAGTACGGGTACCCGCAGCTGGCTACCTGCACCTCACTGTCCCAGGCCGGCCCGTGCTTCCTGCAGGCCGACCCCCAGGGCACCCCGAACACCAACAGCGGCTGGGCGCTGGAGGAATCGCTCGACATCGAGTGGGCCCATGCGGAGGCTCCGGGCGCCAAGATCGTGCTGGTCGAGGCGGCGAGCAACAGCGACACGAACCTGTTCAGCGCGGTCTCGTACGCGAACAGCATCGGCGCCACCGAGGTGTCCATGAGCTGGGGCGGCGGCGAGAGCAGCAGCGAGCTCAGCTACGACGCGGACATGACACACGCCGGCACCCTCTACACCGCTTCCGCTGGTGACAGCGGGCACGGCGCCGAGTACCCTGCCGCCTCACCGGACGTGGTCGCGGTCGGGGGGACCACGCTGAACGGGTGCAGCGGGACCTCCTGTTCCGGGTTCACCACCGAGACGGCGTGGCCGGATTCGGGCGGGGGCGTCTCGGCCTACGAGCCGATCCCCCCGTACCAGTCGGGCTACGCCGGCCCGGTCTACGGGGCCGGATCGGTCTCCGCCCTGACCGGCGGCATGCGCGGCATCCCCGACGTGTCCTTCGACGCCGACCCCAGCACCGGCGTGTCCGTGTATGACAGCACCAGGTACCATGGCCAGTCCGGCTGGTTCACGCTCGGCGGCACCAGCGTGGGCGCGCCCAACTGGGCGGGGATCCTGGCGGCCGGCGCGGCCGCGGGCAAGTCCGCGCTCCAGGGCGACACCGCGATCTACGCGGGCGGCTACGCGACGAACCTGCGGGACATCACCAGCGGGACCAACGGGAGCTGCGGCACCGACTGCACGGCTGGCACCGGTTACGACCTGGTCACCGGCCTCGGGAGCCCGGTCAGCTACCCGTGACCCTGGGCACCGTCCCCGCGGGCCCGCCCCCGGCCGTGAGCTGGCGGGGGCGGGCCCGCGGCGCCCCGGGCCTGTCCGCGGGCTGCGCCGGGCAGGCGGTGCGGGTGCAGGTGGCGGAGTGCAGGCTCCCCGAGCATGTGGAGATAGCGCTCTACCGCTGTTCGACGTCCGCGACGCCGCCGGCTTGCTGTATGAGATCAACGAGTGCGGCAGGCACGCCGCCGCACCGCAGTCCGGGCTCCAGTGCCAGCCGGCCCACCAGATCCGCGAGCGTCCAGCCGCTCCGTCACGGCACCCGGATGCGAACCTTGACATATATCGCGTGTGAGGTCTGTAATACCCAGCAAGCGAGATATTTGTTCGCTAGCTGAACGGCCGTTCGGTCTTCGTCACATAATCCGGCGAGGACCCCGCAGTCCACACGACGACGATCAAGCGGGCCGAGATCGCCCGGTTCGCTGCCGCGGTCACCGACTGGGAGCACCGCGAGTATTTCGACCTGTTCTGACATCCGAAGGACCAGATCATGGCCAGTGAGCAGCCCGTCTCCCCGACGCCGGCGCAGCCCGGCGCGCCGGCGCCTGCCGCCACCTCGCCGCGGCAGATCGTGGCGCGCCTGGAGCGCATCGACATCTGGTCGCTGCCCTACCTGTACATCGGGATCATCGGGGCGGGGTTCATCTTCACCTTCTATGACATCTTCAACATCAACGTGTCGTTCGTGCAGACCTGCGCCGAGATCAGCCGCGGCTGCACGCCCGCGAAGGCGCTGGGCTCGCTGTCGTTCCCGGTGCTTTTGAACCTGATCGGGTACGTGGTGGGCACGCTGGGGCTGAGCCCGCTGTCGGACCGGATCGGCCGCCGCAACATGCTGCTGGTCACCATGGTGATCACCGGGCTGGGCTCGCTGTACACGGCGTTCGTGCCGGACCTGGCCAACTTCGACGCGGCCCGGTTCATCACCGGCATCGGCATCGGCGCCGACCTGGCCGTGGTCAACACCTACATCAACGAGGTCGCGCCGCGCGGGCAGCGGGCCAGGTACACCTCGCTGATCTTCATCGCGTCGGCCGTCGGCGCGTTCGCCGCGGTGTGGCTCGGCCTGGTGCTGACCACCCCGCCGGCCCCCTGGCCGCTGGGGCTGCCGGGCGCGGCCGGCGCGGCGTTCGGCTTCGGCTGGCGGCTGATGTACCTGATCGGGATGCTGCTGGCGCTGGTCGGCGTGCTGCTGCGGGTGCAGCTGCCCGAGTCGCCGCGCTGGCTGCTCGGCAAGGGCCGGGCCGGCGAGGCGGACGCGGTGGTCACCGCCATGGAGGAACGGGCGGCCCGGCACGGCCCGCTCGCCGAGCCCGGGGAAAGCGCCCCCGGGCCGGCCCGGCCCGCCGCCCGGATCCCCTACACCGAACTGCTCACCAGCCGGGTCTACCTGCCCCGCATCATCATCTTGTTCGCGATGTGGTTCACCGGCTACATCACCGTGTACGCCTACTCCGCCGGCTTCACCAGCATCCTGGCCTCGCTGCACTACCCGCCGCCCGAGGCCGGCGTGATCGTCGCGATCAGCATCCTGGGATTCATCGCGGTGGCGGTCTTCGCCTACTTTTTCATCGAGAAGCTGGAACGCAAGTACTGGGTGCCGATCGCGGCCGCGCTCACCATCCTCGGCGGCGTGATCGTCGCCGGGGGCGGCACGAACCTCACCGTCGCGTTCACCGGCGGGGCGATCATCTTCTTCGGCTTCAACCTGTGGGTGCCGCCGTCCTACGCCCGCTCGGCGGAGAGCTTCCCGACCCGGGCACGCACCACCGGGTTCGGGATCGTCGACGGCGCCGGGCACGTCGGCGGCGGGATCGGCCTGGCGGTCATCGCGCCGTTCCTGCCCAGCCTGGGCGTGCTCGGCGCGCTCATGCTGCTGGCCGGCTTCCTGTGCGTCGCGGCGGTCATCGCCCAGTTCGGCGCCCGCACCCGCGGCCGCAGGCTCGACGACATCTCACCCTGACCTGCCGGGGGGTGGCCCCGCGGGGCCACCCCCCGGGGGACGGCCGCGCGGCGGGACGCTGACGGCCGGCGCACGGTCATGCTGATGGGCCTGGTCATGCTGGCGGCATGACGCCTGCCATGAGGAAGGTGGCGATGACGCGACTGAACCCCCGGGACGCCCGGGCGCGAGCCGACCGGCTGGCGTCCGGTGAGGTGACCGCCGCCGAATTCTCCGAAGCACTCTCCCGCGGCCTGCGCATCCTCACCGCCTTCGATCAGCGGCGCCAGCGGATGACACTGGCCGAGGTGGCGGCGGCGGTGTCGCTGCCCCGGGCCACCGCGCGGCGTGCCCTCATGACGCTTGTGCACCTCGGCTACGTCTCGGTGGAGGATCGGGTCTACCAGCTCACCCCGCACGTCCTCGAGCTCGCCACGGCGTACCTCCTGGCGAATCCGCTCAGCGTCATCGTGCAGCCGGCATGCGAGCGGATCTGCGCGCAGGCCGGTGCGTCGTGCACCGTGGCCGTCCTCGACGGTGCCGACGCCGTGATGATCGCCCGGGCAGTGCCGAAAAACCCCCTCTACCTTGGCACCGGCGTGGGCTACCGGGTCCCGGCCCTGCACTCCGCGCTCGGCCGCGTCCTGCTCGCCTGCCTCGGCGACGAGCAGCGCGAGGCGTTCCTCGGCTCGGTCGAGCCCGTCCAGGTGACGCCGCAAACCGTGACCGGCAAGGCGGAACTGCGCACGCTCATCGAGAAGGTCAGGTCGGACGGGTTCGCCTACGTGGACCGCGAGGCGGAGAGCGGGTTCCACTCGGTGGCCGTGCCGCTGCAGCGCTGGGACGGCAGGGCCGTCGCCGCGATCAACATCGGGGCCCACGTTGACCGGGTCAGCCGGGCCACCATGCTCGGCCCGATGCTCGCCACACTGCGCGCGGCCAGCGCCGGCCTTCGCCGCCAGCTCATCTGAACCGGCATTCCGCTCATCCCCGGTGCCGGCCTTCACGCACTATAGCGTGCTGTTGCTGCACGATTTCGCGCAATAGATGCCTTGACGCGCGCAAAACGCAGGTCTAGCATGAGCGAAACTGAGCAGATCACCACACGCGCGCCGGGTTGTGCGCACCCGAGCTTTCACGCTCCAGCGCACGCCCTCTGGCACCAGCGTCACCTGCGCGTATCCGCCGGCTACCGGCCGATGCCGCCGAGTGCGCCGCTGGACAGGGCCGCCTGGCGCCGCCGTACGGCCGGTGAGCAAAGGAGGGTTGGATGGCGCGGGTTGCGATCGTGGGAGCAGGCAGCCTTGTCTTTACCAGGACTCTCGTGAGCGATCTCCTGCAGCAGGACGCGACTGCCGACGTGGAGATCGCGCTCATCGACACCGACCCCGGCCGGCTGGCGAGCGCGCACCGCATGGCCGAGCGCATGGTGGCCGAGGCCGGGAAGGCCCGAGTTGTTGCCACAACGGACTGCCGTGCAGGCGTCCGGGGGGCCAGCTATGTCGTCAATACGATCCAGGTTGGCGGCAAGGAGGCTACCCTCGCGGACTTCGACATCCCCGAGCGATACGGAGTCCACCAGACCATCGCGGACACCCACGGGATCGGCGGCATCGCCCGGGCCGTACGCACCATACCCCATGTCCTGGAGATCGCCCAGGTGGTCGAGGAGGTCGCGCCGGAGGCGTGGTTCCTCAACTACACGAATCCCATGGCCATGATCGTCATGGCGCTCGCCCGGCGTACCGGCCTGCGCCACGTCGGCCTGTGCCACGACGCAGAGAACACCGTGACCGACATCGCCTCGTACCTGAATATCAACCGGGAAGCGCTCGCCTGGCACGCGGCAGGCATCAACCATATGACATGGTTCCTCGGCATCAGCTCCCACGGCAAGGATCTGTACCCCGATCTGCGTGCCCTGGCCGATCAGCCGGATGTGTACAGAACAGATCCGGTGAGATTCGAGCTGCTGCGCCGCTTCGGTTACTTCGTCAGCGAATCAAGCGTTCACAATGCCGAGTACTATCCCTGGTTCCTGCGAGACGGCTGGGCCGCGCAATACCCTGCCGTCCGCCTCAGGGAGTATGTCTACCGGCTCGACGACCTGCACGCCGGATTCGAGGACCTGCAGCGGAAGCTCGACGGGCCGCACGAGTCCGCATTCATTCTTCCCCGCAGCCGGGAGTACGCGCCCGGCATCATCGGCGCGATCGAAAGCAACACGACATTCAGTTTCATGGGCAACGTCAGTAATTCGCCGGATTTTATTCCGGCACTTCCCGCCGGATGCTGCGTCGAGGTACCCAGTTTCATCGACCGCGGCGCCCTCCATTCCGCCGTTGTCAGCGACTTCCCGCCGGGGTGTGCCGCGCTGTCACGGCTGGCCGTCAACGTGCAGATCCTGGCGGTCGAAGGAATTCTGCAAAAAAACCGCGACCTGCTGTACCAGGCCGCCTTCGTCGACCCGCGGCTGTCAAGCATCCTCGGGCTGGCGGACATAGCACGGCTGACGGACGACGTGCTCGAGGCGCAGGAGAAGTATCTGCCGCCCTCGTGGAAGCCGGGAAGCAGGCGACTATTTCCGGCCGGCTGACGCGGGCTCGCGAAACAGGGACACTCCATCGATACTAGCCAGGGAGAACAGCGTGAAACCCCTCAAGAACGAACGGCGAAGACTGGCACTTGTCACGCAGGCCGCTATCGCGGCCGTGGCGGCACTGCTCGCCTCTGCGTGCGGCGGAGGTTCCCCCGCGGCGTCGGGCGGGCCGACCAGGGGCGTGACGATCAACGTTGCGCTCGCATATCCTGCACCGCCGAATCTCAGCCAGTTCGAGAAGGCGACCGGCATCAAGGTCAACTGGAGTAACATCCAGTGGGATGACCTGCAGACAAAGATAGCTGCCGCCGCGGAGGCGCACACGTACTTTGCGGACGTGACCGACGTCGACTGGTCGAAGACGGGCGAATACTATATTAACAAATGGTTCGTGCCGCTCAACAGTTATTTCAAGCTGCCGGCCCTGAAAGCCGAGTACCCGCAGGTGGATTCTTTTATCCGGAAAGGAGTCCTCGTAGGCGTTCCCTCCGACGCTTCCATGATGGTCACGACCGTCAACACAGCCGACTTCCGCAAGGCCGGGATTACCGCCATGCCCACGACCATCTCACAGTATATGCGGGATCTGGCGCAGATCAGGCAGCGCGGCGTGGTTGTGCATCCCCTGGGGATACCATTCGCGGCCGCTGAGGGGTTGTCAACGTACTGGTACGAGACGACGGCGGCCTTCGGCGGGAGCGTGCTGAGCCCGTCATACAATCCGCTGTTTACCAGCCCGTCGTCGCCCGGCTACCAGGCCATGGAGTGGATGGTGCATGCCTACAGGAGCGGGCTGGTGCCGCCGGCGAACGTCAATATGACCGACGAACAGGACTTCGAAACTAATGCGGCGCATAATCTGACCGCGAGCGTATTCTCTGATTACTCTGGTGACGTCAGCACTATTTACGACGTTCCCAGCCAGTCGCGCGTGGTGGGAGAAGTAAGTTATATTCCGACTCCCGGGAAATCGGGGGAGGCGCCGAACCTTGCGAATCCTGACGGGATCGGCATACCGGCGCAGGCTCAGCACGTGGCAGCCGCGGTCAAGTTCATCAAGTGGTTCGATGAGCCGGCGAATCAGGCCGCGTTCGCCGGGGCCGGCGGGCCGTCGAAGGCGATAGCCGGCTTCCCGCTCCCGGCCAACAAGGCGGGTCTGCAGATGCTCGTCCAGTCGGGCAAGGTGCAGGGAGCCGCAATGATGGCGAAGCTCCTTGAGGGCCACTCACGGGCCATCTTCCCGGGCGGCGCGCCGCCGTGGTACGCGGCGTTCAGTCACGCCGTCTACACCAACCTGCACAGTGCCGCTGCCGGGCAGGAGACGGTCCACCAGGCGATCGCCGCGATCGCCTCTCAGGTCGCGTCGCTGCACGGCTAGCCACCGCTTCTTTTGCGGCTTCTGGCTTCCCCGGGCCTTGCGGCCCGGGGATCAGACCGCGAAGCCGCATGGGCCGGGCGCGAGGGCGAAGGAGACGTGGCAAGGATGAAGGCCTTGCGGGCAGAAGAATCAGGCGCTGGGAGGGCACCCGCTCCACCGGGCACGGCACGCGCACCGCGGCGCGCCAAGCCCCGGCCCTCCCGTCCCCGCGGCCGGCAACGCTGGCTGCCGTACGCGATGGTGGCCCCGCTGCTGGTGTTCATTATCGGGCTCGCTCTTTACCCTACCGGCGTGACAATCGCCGAAAGCTTCTTCCGGGTTGATCCGCTGACCGGCCCGAGCAGGTTCGCCGGTATTCAGAACTTCCGTGACATCTTCTCCATCCCGACTATCCGGGAAAGCGTTCTGAACACCGCACTCTACATCGTATTCGGCGTGGCCCTGACGGTCATCATCGGGACCTGCTTCGCCTTGCTGCTGCAGCGCAAGTTCCGGGTGAGGGCAGCGTTCCTCGCCATCGTCATCCTGCCGTGGGCGCTTCCGGGAGTGGTCGAAGGCGTAATCTGGTCATGGATTTATGACCCAAACTTCGGTGTTCTCAACTCCGTGCTGAAATCCCTCGGCCTCATTCAGCACTACAAGCTGTGGGTCGGCTCGTCTCACATATCAAGCATTTTCCTGACCTCGCTGGTGCAGGTCTGGCAGATCACTCCGCTTGCCACCTTGCTCGTCCTCGCCTCCCTGCAGGCAATCCCCGGCGAGCTGTATGAGGCCGCCCGCGTGGACGGAGCGGGCCGCTGGGAGGCCATCCGCCGGATCACCCTGCCGCTGGCCCGCCCTGGACTTGCCATCGCGACCGCCGAAGCACTGGTGATGTCGCTCAACATATTCGACCAGGTGTACGTCCTCAACGGGGCGGCCACGACGGGCGAATCACTCATGACCACCACCTACTACATCACCTTCCAGGACCTGAACTTTGGCGAGGGCTACGCGATCTCGCTGCTCGCGACGATCGCCACGGTGGTACTTGCGGCCGTCGCCCTGAAAGTGCTCTACAGAAAGGTGGAGTTCTGACATGCGCAGGGCTGTGCGCCGCATGCCGTGGCTGGTGGCTCTGGCGGTCATGACGGTGTGGTCCATTTTCCCGATCTACTGGGCGGTCAACACCAGCTTCATGACCAGCAACGCGGCCCA
>Ga0209061_1001844_pt1 | contig 31197 bp, 17 predicted proteins | sample Coa_R1_10_FD_187157 | JGI IMG/M metagenome (GOLD analysis project Ga0209061, IMG submission 187157) | Surface soil microbial communities from Centralia Pennsylvania, which are recovering from an underground coalmine fire - Coalmine... | ecosystem: Environmental > Terrestrial > Soil >... | reverse complement strand
CGCCACCCTGGGCCGCGCCGCCGACATTGCCGCCGCCGCCCACCCCTCCCAATCCGCCTGTACCGCCGGGAGTCCCCGATCCACCATGTCCGCCGGTGCCGCCATCGCCGCCGCGTCCAGCCGATCCGCCTATGGCCTGGTTGGCCGCGAAGGCGACGGGAGACGGATCGGTGGCCGGATTGTTGGTGAAGCTGAGATTGCCGCTTTGGTTGTAGACGGCGCCGCCCTGAGCCAGACCGCCCGCGCCGGCTTTACCACCGTTGCCGCCGTTGCCCCCTCGGTCAGCAGCGCCGCTGCCATCGCCGCCATGGCCATTCACCACCGTATTTCCATTAACGGTAAAGGTACCGTTCATGCCACCATCACCGCCGTGGCCGCCGTTGGCTTCACTGGAGACAAAGATGGTGGAGGTGAACGTCTGATCGTTGCCGGCATTGGCCACCGCACCGCCGCGCGCCAGGCCGCCGTCGCCGCCGTTGCCGGCATTGCCGCCCTTGCCGCCAGGAACAGGGGCGTTGCCGGTTGTGCCGTTGCCGCCGGCACCGCCGTTGCCGCCAGCGCCGCCGTTGGCCTCGTTGCCCACGCCATTGCTATCGGTGTAGAAGATAATGTTGGGGTAGTTCACAGGGCCTGTACCGTTATAGATAGCGCCGCCCTCGGCATAGCCGCCGGCAGCCCCCTGGCCGCCGTTGCCACCATCCCAACCTTTACTCCCCTTGGCATCGCCACCGCGGCCGCCGTCGCCGCCGCGGCCGCCATTAGCCTGGTTGCCATAGAAATTCACATAGGTCAGCGTGAAGGCGCTGCCGGTGTTGTAGATGCCGCCGCCCTGGGCCGCACCACCACCGCCGCCGTCGCCTCCGCTCGTGCCGGGACCTGTCGTGGGAGGAGTGAAACCAATCGCCCCGTTGCCACCCTTGCCGCCATTGGCCTCGTTGTCAGTAAAATTCAAGGGCGCCGTGCTGCTGCCCTGGAGGTAGAGGTTCCCCGCATTGTAAATAGCGCCGCCCTGGGCAGGCCCAGCATCCTCAGCGCTGCCGCCGTAAATCGGACCATTCGGACTGTTCCAGCCTAACGCTTGATTATTCAGGAATTGGCTGCTGCCCTGCACCGTCACGGTGGCGTTGGGGTCGTTCCAAATGCCGCCGCCCGCGCCGAGACCTTGAGGCCCTTGGTAGCCCGCGAATACTTGGCCTTGTGCTGTATTGCTTGCAACAAGCACATTATTGAGAAGGAGTGTCGCTCCCACGCCGTTGGAGCCTTCAGCGTTGAAGATGCCGCCGCCGCGGCCCTGAGGACCACCGGTGCCCCCCTCGGCCAAACCGTTGCTGACAACGTCGTTGTTGAGAGTCAGACTGCCAGCATTGAAAATATCGCCGCCCTGATTGCCGGGGACCGAACTGTAGTAGACGGAGGCGTTGCCATTCGTAATGGTCAAACCATTAATGGCCACGACCGCCAACTGGTTGCCGATGTCAAAGACACGGCTGGCGCCGCCTTTGCCGTCCGTACCGCTGACGATGATGGTATTGGGATCTCTGATAGGACCATTAGGATCCGCATTGGCGGTGTCGGTAATGGTCATGCTGGCGGAAATATACAATTCGCCTTGGCTGAGCGCGATGGTTGTGCTTCCGCTGGTGGGAAAAACACTGGGGTCGAAGACAATGGTGCTGCCGGGATTAAGGTCGGCTTGCTCGATGCAATAGCGCAGGTCGCCCGAGCCAGTATAACCGACAGGCGTGGACGTCGATTGGCCGGTGTTCGGCACATTATCGGTGGTAAGGTTGACGAGATAGAGCCCCGACAACAGAGTCCGGTCCTCTAGCACTTCCAAGCGGGGACGGACTCTGGCTCGCTGGGGCAATGTGTCAATGGTAGATGCCGGATGAGAAAACATCCAACGACGGAGACGGCGAAGCCATATGGTGCGTATCATGGAAGTTTGTTCCGTTGCAAAATTGGTGCCGACTCATACCCAGGCGTTTCTATTGCCACCCCTGAGTATAGACGAAGAAGGCACCCGGTTGGTTTGAGGCACCCGCAAGGGACTTAGATGAGGTTGGGTTTTATGCCAACACGTGAACAGGTGATAAAGTAGCCCATCTAGAGGATGCCGCTTAACTAAAAATACTCAACAATATATACCCGCCAGGCAACCGGGGTACAATAGTAAAGTTCATTCAAATGAAAAAACTTTATGGTTGAGTTGGAAAGAAAGGAATTTCTCCACCAGCCTGCAACGCCGGCAAAGGCGTCCTTTGCCGGCGTTGCAGGCTGGTGGAGAAGAAAGGTTTATAACAGATCGTTAAAAGCGTAAACTGAGGCCAACGTTGATGCCTTGTGCCCAGAAATCCGTGCCGGTCCAACTGAATCCGGGTCGCTGCGGGCCGGGGACGAGGGGATTGAACGTCTGCGATGAGGGTAACTCGGTGCGATTGACACTGCGATCGATGAGGTTGCCTGAGCGAGCCACATCGCTGATCCAAATAATGGTGTAGCCGACGTGGAGTTTGAGCTGCGAGGTGATCTCGACCGTGAAATTCAACGTTCCTTGCGGCACGACAGCGGTGATGTTGCGACTGTGAGTACCGGCGTTGCTGCTGAGCACATACAGGCCGCCGGGGACCGTGGCCGAGCCGAAGGCGGTGGTAGCCGTGGTGCTGCCGGTCAGATTGGCTTGTTCGCGCATGGAGCCGAGGGCGATCTTGGCCACGCCGTTGAGCGTGAAGCGCCACCAGGTCACGCCGGCCTTGATGCCAATTTGCCCGCCGTAAAACTGATTGAGCGTGCGAAACTCATCGGTCAACGCCACATTGCCGCCGGTGGAAACGGGGATGCTATCGAAGAAGCCGACGCCGCCCGGCAAGACGTTGCTGGACTGTGACAACGTTAAGTCGTCGCGCAGATTGAGGTAAAGGAAACCACCCAGCCCCGTGACGTAATAGCCGATTTCATCGGGATAGCAAGCGACACAGCGACACCAGGGTACGAGCAGGTTGCCGTCGGCACCAAAGAATTCGGTTGAGGAAGCGAGATTAAAATTCCCGTTGAACGCATTGGGGGCCGAGACGAACAAGACGGTTTCGCTGCCGGTGCGGGCATCGATGATCGGCCGGGCCAGGAGCGGACTGCCGGTGGGGCCGGAGGAGAAAGTTTCGTCGATGCCGCGCGGAGCCAGGTAAAAGAAACTGCCTTCGCCACCAATGGTTCCGGCGCAGTTCATGACGCCGCCGCCGATGCGGAAGCCGCTGTACGGCCCCTGGTTGAGATACGAATTGCCGGCCAGCACCGAAGCGCCGGGCGTGCCGAGAATGCCCGAGCCGGCCGAAATCGGATTGGTCAGTGTGCCGGTCGTCAACAGCGCAGGTCCGGCAGGAGCGGGCCGGAACCACCACAGCAAATAGTCCGCATCCAACCAGGTCCGCATGTTGCCGTCCGGCTCTTCGTCCGCCCATGCGGAACTTGCCGCTGCCAGCACGACCAGAACCGCAGCCAGATACCCTCGTTTCATCGCTCGTCCCCCTTGCGCTCGGCAGAATCCGCTTCTTCCGGCTCCTCGTTAGGATCCCTCAGCGAATGCTGCGTCGTATCCTCCATAAACCCATCGGAAGCCCTAGACACTGAAGTTAAGGGAAAACCAGCGAAATACGCTCTGTCCCTATCGCCCTTTTACATTGCGCTTTTGCCTTAAATTTCCTATCCTGCCAAAAGTCTTCTCTTCCGAAGGGAAATGGGGTTGCGCACCGCTGCCAGCGCTTGCCAGCTGGGATGTTTCTCATTTTGAGTGCGATGAAGTTAACCTTGTTAAGTTTTGTTTACAGAACTTCTCGTGTGGAGATTATTTGAATTTTTGGCCCGTCCGGTTAATCCGGCGCAAGTACGTACAAAAAATGAAAAATGAGGACTTTTCCCTCTGCACCAACGGGGTCGTACTGGTAAACTGGAATCGAATGTGCTGAGGAAGCCGTTCTGTGCCCCAGCCGAATGCGCTGTTGTTTCGTCTTAAATTGAGAGAGGCTAGCGGAAAAATTTTACCAGCCCGCAGTGTTGCTTGCAGTTTAGCGCTAAGCCGCAAGCAGCCCAATCAACACGCAAAGTGGTAACAGCTATGTCGAGCTTCTTCTGGAAATCGTGGCGAAACTACCTTTCCTCCTTATCTTCGAGCCAACGGCCGCGGCGCTGGCACCGTCTCGAGTTAGAGCAGCTGGAAGATCGTATCCAGCTGTCCTCTGCGGGTTTGGTGGATCACCCCACCTACATCCTTTTCAAGCCTCCGGGAAACCAGCCGTATCAGACGGCGGCGCCGACCGGATTCACTCCCCAGCAGATTCAGAATGCCTACGGCATCAACCAACTCTATGGAACGATCGGTACCGGGACCGGACAAACCATTGCCATCATCGATGCCTACGATGAACCTGCCTTCGTAGACAGCACCGATCCCAATTTCATCAATAGTGATTTGCACAAGTTCGATGTCCAGTTCGGTCTTCCCGATCCGCCCAGCTTCCTCAAGCTGAATCAGAACGGCGGAACGACCCTGCCCGGCACGGACCCAGCTGGCGCCGGCAACCCCAACGGCAACTGGGAAGGCGAAGAAGCGCTCGACGTGGAATGGGCGCATGCGATCGCGCCTGGCGCGAACATCATTCTCTTCGAGGCCAATAGCGACAACCCCAGTGATTTATTGGCAGCTGTCGCTACCGCCGCCCGCTACCCCGGCGTATCGGTGGTGTCCATGAGTTTCGGGGGGCCGGAAAGCAGCAGCGACCCAAGCTCCAACAACGTCTTCACGACCCCGGCCGGCCATCAAGGCGTCACCTTCCTGGCCAGCAGCGGAGACGAAGGCTCCTACGAACCGCCGCCAAACACCACCACGGTGGCCGTGAATTACCCTGCCGCGTCGCCTAACGTCATCGGCGTCGGCGGGACGACCCTTACACTCACTGCCAACAACAATTACAGTGGGGAAACCGCGTGGGGAAATGGTACCAATAGCGGCACCCAAGGGGGCAGCGGCGGCGGCATCAGCCAATATGAATCGGAGCCGGCCTATCAGAAGTCGGTGCAGAACACCGGCCGACGAACCGTCCCGGATGTGGCCTTCGACGCCGACCCCGCCACCGGCGTGGCCGTCTACGATTCGTACAACAACGGTAGTTCCACGCCTTGGGGGCAAGTCGGCGGCACGAGTTTGGCCGCGCCATGCTGGGGCGGACTCATCGCCATTACGAATGAGGGGTTGGCCGAAAACGGCCTGCCATCCCTGGATGGCCCCACACAGACACTACCGGACCTCTATAATCTCTATCTCCGAAAACCCGGTGATTTCCATGACATCACCTCTGGCAGCAATGGCGCATACTCGGCGGGACCGGGCTATGACGAAGTAACGGGATTGGGCAGTCCGGTCGCCAATCGTCTTATTCCCGATTTGATAGGTCTTCCCGTTCATATTGTTCTCAACGGAGCGACGGAAGGAACTCCGTTCACGAACGCCACTATCGCCACATTCACGGATCCGACCGGCGCCCACCCAGCAGGAAACTACACTGTCACCATTAACTGGGGCGATGGCACCGCCGCCACTACCGGCACCGTCGTCTCCGCTGGCGGGAACAAATATACCGTTTTGGGCAGTCATACGTACCTCAATGCCGGTACCTACCTTCTGACGGTAACGGTGCAAAATACTGCAACCAACATTGCAGGAATGGCTACTGCGAATCTCGACGTAGCTGATGCGCCGCTGCAAGGTTTCGCTCAGGCCCTCAACAGTGCGACGGCAGGTTTTGTCAGCAATGCCCTGGTTGGCGTCTTCACCGACACGGATTCGACGCCGCGCCCGACCAGTCATTACACGGCCACAATCATCTGGAACGAAGGAAACGGGCTTACTTTCTCCAGCCCGGGCACCATCGTACACCTGTTCGGCAACACGTTCTCTGTCTATGGCAGTTCGCCGTACTCCTTCCCCTACGGCGGACTGTTCCCGATTCAGGTGGTGGTTACGGACGTAGACGGCGGCGCTTCCGTCACCATCAACAGCGTCCTCAGTGTGGCTGACAAGACAGCTATCCCCCCGTTAGTCCCTCAGGCTCTGGCCGACACAGGTCCGGTCAATGCGCCGTTTGTTAGTCTGGAGGATGCGCTGACCAATTTCCTCAATGCGGAGCGGCTTTTCCTGATCGCTCTCGCTTTCGGGACGCCGGCGCAAAAGCAAGGAACGTTCGGCAACCTGGTGAACGCTTTTCGCGCTTATGAGGCCGCCATCTTCAACTACGATATGAAGCTGCCAGGCACCTAATCCCCGTACGAGCCAGAAGCATCAGCGACGGCAGAGCATCAGCGCAGCCCTTATTGGTAGAGCCGTTTGGCAGCCCAGGCAGCGTCCTCCCACGACAGTGGCGGCACGAAATCGCGGCGGTAATCGATAGTGGCGTCGTAGGCAGTGCAGTGTTATTGTAAGCTGTCCGCAGAACCGCCCCGAGATCCAGGAGGGCATCTAGATTTTGGCCGCGCAGGAGAATGCCGCTAACCGGCGGCTTGTGCCACACACTCACCGGCCCAAATTGGCCGTAGGTACATTCATCACCGCGCGCTGCCGCGATGCGGTAATCGCAATCTGCCCGCGCTAAGCGTGCCAGCGTCGGCGTAGCCGCGCGCAGCAAGTCGCTCTCGTCCCGGCGGATCTCGGAGTTCAGGATTTCCCAACGCTTACCCAAGAAACTCTTTCGGCCTACTGAACCGCAGATTGTGTTGGGGGACTAAGAATTTCGATAACCATAACTAGCGCCTTGGATTCAACGTGGCAAACTTCCAGGTGCGCTCCTTCAATCTCTTCATCTGTCAAGAAAGGGAGAGTCAACGGCTCAGCAATTCCATTCCCGGAAACGACGATGGCATGGCAAAATCTTCTTCCGCCTTTGGATAATTGGCTACTCTTGCGATTGCAATAATCGTAAACCGATCGGCAGCGAATCGCCGAGCATTTGCCCCTGTTCTTCTTGCTCTAGCTCCGATACTTCCTCAACCATGCGTACCCAATGTTCTGGGATCGACTGGCCGCGCAGCACACGCAGCACGCTCTCACGGTGGCTATCATCGATGTCGAGGGCGCGCTGGCCCGTGCGGCGGGCCAACTGAGATAAGCAGAACGCCCAGGCCAACCGCTCACTCTGGTTGCCCGGTTCGAACGGCAGGATCGCCTCCAGCCATTTCTCGGCGACCTGATGATGGACCACGGCATTGAGCGGACCGTACAAAAGAGCGCGTGCTCCCAGGCGCGTCAGTGCCCAGAAACCGTAGGTTGGGACCGGACTGCGGCGCAGCGGCTTGAGCAAAGCGTTCCCCAGCGCTTCCTTGTGCTTGACATCGAGGCGCTCAAAAGCAGCGGCGGCACGCCACATCTCGGCCAATTCGTTGGCGCCGGGCTTGGCAATCACTTTGCCCTTGGCCGGCAGCAGAACCGGACGCAAGCGATCGTACAGCGCTTGCTGCAATGTCGAGTGCAACCCACCGGCCACACGCCGCCACATGATCCAGGCATCGGCGCTGGTCTCGGCCAGACGCGGAGCTGCTCCGCGCGGCCCTTTGCTCCCTCCTTTATCCCCCCCCGCTTCGGGGGGGGAATGGGGGCGCGGCGGTGCGGCCATCATCTTCCACAGCTGCTCGATACGATATTTATCCAGCGGATCGCCGAAACCGGGACGCAAGCAGTAACCGACCAGATTGTACCAGCGGCTCAGGTGCGATGGTGAACGACGGCGCTCCTCGGCAACCTCAGCTAAAAATTCCCACAAGCGGCGACACAGGCCAGTCGGCCAAGCGTGCCGCGACGCATCCAGTGCCGATTCCAGTGCCTTGGTCAACTCTTGCGGTGTCAAGCCGCTATCACTCGGTCCCGACGCATAAACAGCGCGAATGAGGCGTGCCGCTTCCTGCACTTGGGCTTCTGGCCAAATGTCCGTGATAGGCTGTTCTGCGACTGTTGCCGCTGTCTGATGGCCGCGGCCTGGACGCTCGGAGGGCGCTTCCTGTACCAGATCGCGGACATTGAATTCCAGGCGCCAGCGATTGGGACCATCGCGCGCCACACAGAACAGCTCCAAGGTGCCGATGGCCGTCGAACGAGCGGCCAACGTCACCGGTACCGATTTTGTGCCGCTCCGTTTACCACCCCGCAGCACCGTGTGCAAGAGCGGCATACGCAATAGCTGGTCGGGGGCCACCGTCAGCAGATCGCCGGCTTTGTCCTCGCTGCGTACTGTCGAGGTGTAGAGCGGAAACATCACCGGCTGTCCAAGGGCCAGTTCCAGCTCTGGTTGGTTTAGAACGATGTCTTGCCCTTCCTCCATATGCTGCGGCACAACGCAGACGACGGTGAGTTCCTCACCGCCCTTGCTGACACTGCGGGCGGGTTGGGCTTGTTGCACACCGATGTAGTACGAGCGCGCGATACCGCCGCCGATGCGGCGGCCGCCGGTATGGCGCAGCCAGGCGTAATAAGCGGCGCCCCAGGCCACAGCCAAATCCAGCGAGGGATTGGTCAACACCAACGGCTGCCACGGCTGTCCCGGACGGTCGTACCAATGCCGCATCACGTCAATGACGCGCTCGCGCAGCACTGCGGGCTGGAAGACACCGCCATTAAAAAGGACCGCCGCCACCGGGGGGATGGGCGTCTCACCGGTTTCGCTCGTTTGGTTCTTGAGAAACGCGGCCAGATGGCGCGTGATGGCCGGGTCGCTGACATAGGGCAGACCCATCTCGTGCAACCCGGCGCGGGCCCCACGCTGCGGCAGAGCATCGGCGGAGACCATCGGGAAGAACCCGTCGAGGATTACCTTGCTCACCTCAGCCGGCGTCAAGGGAGCGTGCAACGTGCCGCCGATGACTGCCCGGCCGCGGCCGATCACCGTGACGGTGTAACTCGGCGGTGCATTTGGACCGAGCAGCGTTTCCTTGGCCAAGCGGCACGCCTGCGTCAACACGCCGTACTGCACCGCATCCAGCCGGCCGGCACCAGGCAATTTCGTCTCAACAAATTTAGCCAATGCCAGATCCATATTGTCGCCACCGAGCAAGAGATGATCGCCGACCGCCTGACGTACGAAACCCAACTCGCCCTGTTGCTCGACTGCTTCGATGAGGCTGAAATCACTGGTGCCGCCACCTACATCGATCACCAGGCAGCGCATTCCCGGTTTCAACACCGCTGGCCCCCCTTTTCCTCCCTGTTCTGGGGAGAGAGAGGAGGAGTGCGTTGCTTGCCAGCAATAAAACGCTGCTTGCGGCTCCTCCAACAGAATCAGATCTTCCAACCCCGCCTTGCGCGCCGCTTCGACGGTCAGATTGCGGGCCATATCGTCGAACGATGCCGGCACCGTCAGCACTACCGTCTGTTTCTCCAGCTGAGCGTCCGGCCGGTCCTTGGCCATGACGTAGTTCCAGCTTTCGATCATGTGCCGCAGATAGCGTGCGGAGGCCTCGATAGGGGAAATGCGCGGCACATCCGGCGGTGCCGTCCACGGCAACAGCCCCGCCGAGCGATCGACACCGCTGTGGCACAGCCACGATTTCGCCGAGCTGACCAGCCGGCCCGGTACCTTGCCGCCGTGATTGCGCGCAAACTCGCCCACGACGTAAGCACGCTGGCTGTCCCACGGCAGCGCCGTCGCGCCCGGAGGCAGATCGTGCTGGCCCGGCAGATAGAGAAACGATGGTAACAGGGGGCGTTCCTTGATTTCGCCGGGCGCCGTCAACTGCGGAATAGGAAAAGATTTGATGTCCGGGCGCTCGCCGCGACGTGGATGCTGTACATCAACATAGGCCAACGCGCTGTTGGTCGTGCCCAGATCGATGCCGATTAGGTAGCGTGCCATGAGTGATTTGCTCCGTTTCAAGGAGCCGAAAACGTAAACGACGGATGCTTGGCCGTCGCTTACTTCCGGCTCGTTTCTCATCTTATGATCTTGCTACCTGGCGATTCTAGGCGAACGCGGCCACCCACTGGAGTTTTGGCACTCGATTTGAACCACAAATCCCCAAGGCCGCCAATTGGGCGCGGCTTGCACCATCTCAGGAACAGGGGAGAGACTTATGCCTCGCAAATACGGTGCGAAAGCGCAACAGTCGGTCAAGGAAGCGATGGACGAGTTCAAAAAGGGTAAGCTGAAAAGCGGCAAGTCCGGCAAGCCGGTGAAAAATCCCAAGCAAGCGATTGCCATTGGTTTGTCGGAAGCCCGTAAGAAGGGCGCCAAAGTGCCCGCAAAGAAGAGCAAGTAACTTGACTACTTTTATCCACGAAGAGGAGGTCTGAGCATGTACCGATATTTGTTACCCACGGGAACAGCTGCCTTGCTGGTGGCCGCGTTGGCGTTCTCCCAAGTTCGTCAACAGCAATCACCCAACACGCCGCCTCCGCCAGCAGCGAACCAACAGAAACCCCTGGCGTCGGAGAAAGGTGTGGCCCCGGACGAAAAGCCCCCACAGCGCCGGGGAGCCAAGCGCGTTTACCTCGGTGTGTTCACCGTACCCGTCGAGGACATGACTAGCCGGACGCGCAAAAAACTGAAGCTCCCCAATAGCGACGGTGTGTTCGTCATCGAAGTCATGCCCCATTCGCCAGCCGAAGAGGCCGGGCTGAAGCATGGCGATGTTATCACCCACGTCAATGGCAAGCTTATCGAAGATGAAGAAGAGCTGGTTGAGGATCTTCGCAAAGTAGGAGCGGGCAAGCAGGTCGATCTGACCATCATCCGCGACGGCAAGAAGGAAGAGATCAAAGCCAAGCTGGGCGAAATCCCGGCCCGCGCCCTCGGTGGCGGTGCTGCTCCGGATGAGGCGGAGGAAGAAGTGATCGGCATGTGCGAAGAGAATGCCGAGCGAATCGAACATCTGGAGCGAAGGATCTCGCATCTGGAAAAACGATTGGCCGAGTTGGAGAAGTCCCGTTCGGCCAAGTGAGAATCTGACGAGCCGGAAGCGTAAGCGACGGCCAAGCATCCGTCCCTTACGTTTCTGGCTCATCGATCGGCACCAACGAAAGATGAGCGATCATCATGCAACGCAAAGAACAAGAAAAATACCGGCAGCGTCTGCTGGAGATGGCGGCACGGTTGAAATCCGATGAGCCGGGCGTGATAAGCGATGCATTGCGCCAGGCCAGTGGCGATATCAGCGGCAATATCTCGAATGTACCAATGCACTTGGCTGACCTTGGCACCGACACGTTCGAACAGGAGATGAGCGCCGGTTTGCTGGCCAATGCCCGGCAGCTGCAAATCGAGGTAGCCGCCGCTCTGGACCGCATTGAGCAGGGCACGTTCGGCAAATGCGAGCAATGCGGCCGCGACATCGGTGAAGGGCGGCTGGAAGTCGTGCCCTACACGCGCTATTGCATCGACTGCGCCCAGAGCGCCGAGAATGAAGGCGAGACCGGCTTTCAGCCGACCCTGCTGTGAAGAAATTATTGGGGAGGTGGCGCCTGCCGCTAGCCGATACTCACCGGCCAAGAGAGAGAATGATATTATGAAAGCAAAAACATACATAATCTATCGTCATGGTTGGAATACGAACAATCAAAACCCAGAAGCTGGACTGCCGGAGAAAATGCCGGTTGCTCGCCTCGAAGCGACAAGTCCGGAAGAAGCCTGCCAGCGTGCTCGAGAACAGGTGACACTTTACCCCAATCAGTATCTCTCGGCCGAACCAGCCGACGAAGTGGATGCCCGCGAAAATAACCTCAATCTGAAGGCCGAAGCCCTGGAGCATCCAACCCTGCGCTAAATGTTATCAGCCTGCCGCGCCAGCAAGAGAACGAATTACCCTTGCCGATACTGTGGGTGGGCAGAATTTTGCATCTATGCAAGAACCGATTTTCTCAAAGCCACAATTGCGGCACGCACGTGTGGCACTGCATCACGTCGGACAAAGCGATAACCGTTTCTCTACACTATCTCCAATCTTCTAGTGGAAGACGCGGCGACAGTGGGTCGCGCGCTCCGCTGATTCCTCGAATCAACTCCACGAGGTGTGCTATGACGTCTCTGTCTCGCCTGATGGCGTATTCCTTGTTACTGCTCCCGGTTGTTATTGCGTTGGCCGTCTTCGCTGCGTCTGCGGCCGGCGATGCAGCGAAAGCAACCCAATTTTGGGTCTTCATCGGCACCTACACCAGCGGCAAAAGCAAAAGCAAGGGCATTTATCGCTGCGAATTCGACACAGCCACCGGCAAACTAAGCGAACCGATCTTGGCGGCGGAGGCAGCCAATCCTTCCTTCCTCGCCATCCATCCGAGCAACCGCTACCTCTATGCCGTCGGCGAAATACCGCAATTCGAAGGCAAGCCTAGTGGAGCTGTCACTGCTTTCGCACTCGATCCGGCCAGCGGCGAATTGAAGCAACTCAACCAGAAACCCTCCGGCGGCGCCGGACCGTGTCACGTGATCGTCGATCACCAAGGCAAAAATGTACTGGTGGCTAACTACGGCGGCGGCAGCGCAGCGGTATTGCGCATCGAGGCCGATGGCCAGCTTGGCGAACGCACAGGCTTTGCTCAGCACCGTGGCAAAGGCAGCGATCCGGCCCGCCAGGAAGGACCACACGCCCATTCCATCAATCTCGATGCCGCCAATCGCTTCGCCTTCGTCGCCGATCTCGGACTCGATCAGGTGCTTATCTATCGCTTCGACGCCAACAGAGGTATATTGGATAAAAACGATCCTCTATATGTAGAATTAGAGCCGAAGTCTGGGCCGCGCCACTTCGCTTTCCATCCCAGTGGCCGCTATGCCTACGTCATCAACGAACTGGCCAACACCATCACAGCCATGACCTATGATGCGGATAAAGGCGCCCTGAAACCGATCCAGACCCTCTCCACTTTGCCCGAAGGTTACAACAAACCGACCTGGACAGCGGAAGTCCAGGTACATCCATCCGGCAAGTTCCTCTACGGCTCCAATCGCGGCCACAACAGCATTGCCGTCTTCACCATCGACGAAAAGACCGGCAAACTGACCGCAGCCGGCCATCAGGGCGCAGGTATCCAAACGCCGCGCAACTTCGGCATCGATCCGACCGGCCAATTCGCGCTGGTTGCCAACCAGGACGGCGACAGCATTCTTGTCTTCCGCATTGATAACCAAACCGGAGCACTGCAAGCAACTAGCACAAAAGTAGAAGTAGGCAAGCCGGTATGCGTCAAGTTCCTGCCGAAGGCATCTTAAGGATCTCTAACCCAAGGAACCGCCAAGACGCCAAGAACAGAAAGAGAACAAACTCAAAAAGCCGAAAGCTAACGCAATCAGATCGGTTCTTCTTCCCTCTTTTTTATCTTGTTTTTCCGTGGTGTTCTGGGTGCCTTGGCGGTTTCTTGGGATCGTGCTTCTAAGGGTTAGTGGACTTTTCCCTCCCTCCTTGTGGGGAAGGGTTCGGGTTGGGGACACCCCTCCTGGGCTCCATTGCCTTGACGCCTCCTGCCTCAGGCCCTCCCCCACGAGGGGAAAGGAGGTTTTGTCCGATAGCTGCGCTGAAAATGAGCCACAGATCCTGGTCGCCTGTCCAGATAACCTGTACAAATTTTCATGATCTCAGGGTGCCACGCAGCGGCATGATGACTCTAAGAGAATCAAAGGTTCCAGCCCGTGTGTCCCTATGTATCACCCGTAGCAATTCTGCCGCGCGCTTGCTATCCTATCTTCCGTGGCCCGTGCCCTTGGCAGTAGCCCAATAGGGCACAAGCCAGCCGTAACAAAAGGAATAGCAGCTGCTGTTGATACAAGTATAATCTCCAGAAAGTGAATCGATCATTTCGGAGAGGTGACAGAGTGGCCGATTGTGCGGCACTGGAAATGCCGTGTGGGGGTCAAACCTCACCGCGGGTTCGAATCCCGCCCTCTCCGCTTGAATTTCTTGAAAGGCCTCCTGCTGGCAACAGTAGGGGGCCTTCTGCTTGAAATCGTGCGTTTACTGACCACGGCATTTCGGTTCAAAACTTGGAGTTGTCGGCAGGGGTCTTTTGCTTGGCCTGTCGCAAACGCTTCGACTTCGCGATGTTACGCGGTTCAAATGCCGCCTGTCGGATGTCCTTCTGAACCCAGTTCCAGTAGAAAATGTTTCAGATCCCCAATCATTTGCCAAGGTCGCCAGCGTGTAGGCATCGTCGACGGGCTGCGCCTGATGTTGCCATCCGGTGGTTGAACCTTTACGGCAAGTCGGATAGACTGGAAAATCGTGCGAAATAGGAACAGCAAGATCCGAGCCAAAGACCTCCCCATGCCACGAGCAATACCGGACGGCCCGCCCGACAGGCCGATTTGCGTACATATCGAACTTCAACGTGTGCAAACCTGGTTATTCGCAGTCCCGCGCCTGCGCGCGATGGTCGGCGCCAATGCACTCCTCGGCAAGACCTTGCGTGAGGCGCTGCCGAGGCTGGCGCGAAAGACGGGGTGTGGCTGGACGCTCGCGCCGAGCGGCAAGACATACCCCGCTGTCGACACGAACGATCCGCTGAAGGACCACGACGACCCCGCTGCTGATGCAAAGGACGGCATCCTCTCTCGGGACGGAGGCCACTTCGAGGCGCAGTTCGTGAGCGGCGCAGAGGCGTTCGCCGACGCGGCCGGGCAGCTCCTGTGCTCGAACCTGCCGGGCTTACGCTTCCGCATCTCCATCGACGGCGAGCAACGCACCACGAGCCGAGTGCATCTCTCGACTGAGTTGCCGTTGCTTGCGCCCTGCGAGTGGACTGGGCGCGGCCTCGCGTCTGCCATTGTCGAACAAGGCAACGAGCGCCCCGCCGTCTCGCTCGACGTCGCCCGGCGGCACGAGGCGGCGCGGCGCACCGAAGACGGCACGGCGGTCGACATCGCGAGCCTGCTTAGCGCGACGACTAAGCTGAGGACGCTGGAGCGTGCGCAAGAGTTGAAGGAATTGGTGGGAAACGGCTACCTCGCTCTCATCCACGCCGACGGCAACGGTGTCGGCAGCGGCATCACAAAAGACAGACCCCACAGCGAGCACGCAGCGTTCTTCCACAAGAATCGCGTGCTCCTGCGTCGTGCGGTGAAAGCAGCCATCGACGATGCGTGCGACAAGGACCACGCCGGAAAGGATGAATCGCCTACCCCCCTCGTCCCCCTTATGTTGGGTGGCGACGACCTGCTCCTCGTATGCCGTGCGAGAGTCGCGCTGCCCTTCGTCGTGAAGCTCTGCGAAAAGCTCGACGCGATCCAGAAGGATAGTACTGGCTTCAGGCTGACCCTCGGCGTCGGCGTAGTGATCGCCAAGCATACCATCCCCATCCATCGGCTGCACGAGGTCGCCGAACAACTCGCCAGCTCGGCGAAGCGCCGATTCCGCGGATTGAAGGCCGCGGGAAAAATCAGTCGTTCGGTAGTAGACTGGGCCGTCTACAGCACCGCGTGGGTCGATGACCCCGAAGAGGTGCGTCGCCGCGACTGGCTGCGTGGCAGCGGCAGCGAGCTGCGCGTGCTCTCACAGCGGCCCGTCGATGTGCTGGGCCAAGGGCTCGACTCACTGGAAGGACTCGTAAACGGTGCGGAGAAGCTCAAGCACGCCCCACGATCGCAACTCCGTTATCTCGTCGATCAACTCCCGCGCGGACGCGCGCTCTCGGAGTTGGCATTCGCCGAACTGCCGCAGCAGGCAAAGGGACCGCTCGCGGAAGCCGGTGTGAAGGAGAAGGAGTTGTGGCGACAAGCGGGGAACGCTTCGATTACTGCATTGCTCGATCTTGTCGAGATTACCGAGATTGCCCGTCTCGGTCGCAGCACCGAGTGGGCTGACTCCAAATAGGAGGCTACCCATGTCTAGGAAGTGGGTACGCTACACGCTTACCGCCGAGTTCCTCTCGGACGCCCACCTCGGCTCAGGCTCAGGCGGAAGTGGCATTGACGCACTCATTGCCCGCGACCGCTATGATCGCCCCGTCATCTGGGCCTCGCATGTCGAGGGTGTGCTGCGCGACGCCGCGCGCAGGCTTCGGGGGGATGACGAAGCGGCGAAATTCTTCGGGCGTGCCGGCGGTGAGCAGCAGTGCGCGATATTCACCTCTCTTTACTTGTACTTGACAAGAGAGAACAGCCCCGAGAGCCGCATTTGGTGTTCGACCGCACGCATATCATTCGACAACCGAGCGCCGAAGGACGACACATTGCGGGTGATTGAGTGCGTACCCAAAGGCACGAAATTCGTCGGTGAGGTTGAGTTGCCCGAGAGCGATTTGCCAACGTTGCAACGGCTCATTCACGAAGTTGATGCGCTTGGGAGTGGGCGATCGACCGGCGCTGGTCGGGTAAAGCTCTCACTCTCAGAGATCGTGATCTCAGAGCGGCAGATCGGCAATCCGACGGGACGCCTGGTGCTTCTGCTCAAGAACCGTGACCCCCTCTGCATCACTGCGACGGCGACTCCCGATAACTTGATACCGAGTCAGGCCTTCATTCCAGGTCGTGCGCTGCTCGGCGCGATCGCTGCGTGGCTCATCGCCGAGGGTGATCGAACCACAGCCTCGTTGTTCACCTCGGGGAAGATCTCGGTGAGCGACGCACTACCGCTTCCCGAGAAACCGGGAATTCTCGAAGGAGTGGAGGTGTTGCCCGCACCGCTTTCGCTTCAAAGCGAAAAACCGAAGGACACGGTCGGCGACGTGCCCTGGTGGGCGCAACCAACTACCCCGACGAAGCGACTCGATACCTGGAGTGATGAGGCCGAACGCATGCGGCATGACGGTTTGAAGCTCAGGCGGCCTGAGGACGACCTCTTCGTCTACCGCTCGAGCCCAAGCGAGGCGTGGGCGACGTTTCGACCCGCGCGCCGCGTGCGACTGCGCAATGGGCGGCCCAATCCCAAACAGGTCGACGCATCGCTCTTTGCCATCGAGCAGATCGTTGAGGATACGTACTTTTTCGCCGAGCTTCAAGGTTCGCCTGACGATCTGAAGCAGGTCGCGGAGAAGCTCGGGCCCTTGCTCGAAGGGCGACGCTGGCTGCGTGTGGGGCGGGCCGGTGCGCCGATCGAGGTGGCTCAGTTCTCATGGGCTGCTGCTCCGGCGACTATGGAGTTACCGGACAAGGTGCTCCTCACGCTGACCTCCGATCTCCTCGTTCGCGATGAGCATCTGCGATGGAGAACGGTTCTCGATGAAGAATCGCTTCGCGAGGTAATCGGGGTCGAAGACATCACAATCGTTAAATCGGAACGAGGTCAGCCCAGGGAGTTGCAAGACAGCGTGATGGTTCACGGTTTCAACTGCACCTCGCGTCTGTGGCGCATGCCGGCGGCGGCGATTCGACGGGGCTCCGTGTTCGAAATATCAGGTGCCGGCATCGCGAAGCTGGCGGAGCGGGCCGCCAAGGGAGAGTGGCTTGGCGAGCGCACACACGAAGGATTCGGACGATTCCGCCTTGATCCGGCGTTGCCCGGTGTGACGAACGGAACTGCTACGCCATCCGCATCGACGCATGTTTCTGACGACGAGGAAGAAGCGATCGCCGCGCAGACACGCAAGTGGTTCGAAGCTCATCAATCGTTGGCCAAACCCGGCAGCAGCAGCGAGCGAAAGCCGAGCCTCTCCCAATGGTTCGACCTGATGGGTGACCTCGAGCGAGGCGATCCGAACGCAATCACCAGCCGCCTCAATCCGACGACGGCTGGCGGGAAGAACTGGAAGCATAAAGACGCGGAGGCGGTGCTTAAGAAACTCCAGGCACTTCAACAGCAGCACGCTCTCTACGCACGCTTCTTCGTGCGCTGGCTGCGGGCCGAAATGCGGAAGGAGAAGGAAAAGCGATGAGTGTCCGACTGACATTATTCACCGCCACCCTCGTGCAAGACTCGGCACTCTCGGTGTCGAGCCTCAACCGCGAGACCACCGCTGATCAGCCCTTTGCAATAGTTGATGGTGTGCCGACCCTCGTGGGGAGAAGCCTCAAGGGTGCAGCCGTGGCGATGGCGAAGCGCTTCTTCGACCCGCTGCCGCGTGCCGTCTCCGACGACATCAAGCACGGAGCCCTGCGCCGCTCGGCGTGGGAGTTCGCTGACGCGACCACGACTGGTATGCCACGCACCCGCGCCGGCGTCGGCATTTGTCAGAAGACCAGTGCTCGTGCTGGCGGCGTGCTTTACGACCGCGAGGTGATCCCCGCCCGCACGATGTGGCAACTGAGCTTCCGCGTCGACCGATCCTATGCGCTTAACGACGCCGAGTTCACCGAAGCCGAGGGCATTCTCGGCTACGTACTCGTGGAGCACTGGGCCAAGGGGCGCTGCTGGCTCGGCGGCGGCGTCGCACGCGGCCTCGGCTGGTGCCACATCGAAGACCTGAAGGCATATCGCTTTGACGAAGCCAGCTACGACAAATGGATCGTGGCCGGGCGTCCAAGAGAGCCTCATGTCAGCGCCGTCCCGGTGCCCGTGGTCTCGCCCACGCGTTCATGGTGCTTCCGCACCCTCGATGTGGACATCTCGTTCGGCGAATACAAGCCCGCGCCCAACGATGCCGCGTGGGGCCTCGACATGTTCGCCGTCGGCCCGCACGATAGCGAACGCGCGGTGCAACCAACCGGAGACGGCACGTGGGCCAGACCCGCGTGGGCGACGAACGCCAACACGCCTGACGCACTCAGCACCGACCGCGCGCTCTTGATGGATGGCACAGCAGGCCAGGAGCGCCCGCTGCTCCCCGGCGCGAGCGTACGCGGGCCGCTACGTCACGCGTTTTCGCGCATGCAGCGTGTTGCGGGTCATGATGTGAAAGATCCGCACCTCGTTCAGGGCGACGTCGGCGAAGGCGATCCTGCTGGCAACGCTTTCGGAACGGTCAGCAAGAGTAGCCGCATTCTCGTCCGCGATGCGCGTGCCGAAGGCGATTGGGCGGCAGCGAAGCTGCACATGCACGCGGAAGACGAGTTCTCGGCGGGTTCCTACGGCAGCGCCAAACGGGACGCCGTGCGCATGCTCCAGGGCACGTTCCCGGTGCGCATCGTCGTCGAAGGGGCAACTTCCGAAGAGGTCGAGCCGCTCGTGAAGCTCATCGATCGCCAGGTCGCGCTTGGAGCGCTTGGTCATCTGCCTATCGGCGGCCACAAGACGCGCGGCGCTGGCTCGGGCCGCTGGCAGGCGAAGCCGTGGGTCAACGACGACGTGACAAAGGCGAGGGACTGGACGCCGCCAACGGAGCCTGAGGATCAAACGGCGATCCGCTCGCGCTCGACGCGTGGCTTCATCGATCGCCCAGCCGACACCGAGGCTTGGGTGAGAACAACGAACGGCACGATCACGGAAGTCCTCACGCTCAACGAGGCCACGAAGCTCGCGAAAGCGGCGCTTGGCGAAAAACTTGTCGCGTGGTGGTGCGACCCGACGATTGACCTCGACGTGCATACACCCCCAGCGACTTTCGGAACTGCGTGGCCCGGTGACGACAACACGCTCCAGGTCGACGAGGTCGCGTTTTACGCAGAGCGTGCGGTGTGGCGGGCCGCTCGCACGTCGAACGGCCCGCGATTTGTGCTCATCGAGGAACTCACGTCGAAGGCAGACGACGCAAGGCAGGCCCGCGTGGTTCACACGCCCGCGCGACTGCACGGCTTCCACCGCTTCTCGGCAGCAAACACCGGGCCGGGCAGCGTGCTCCTGCGCGAATGGCACGTCGGCGACGAGATCCTCGGCTTCACGATCACGAAGGAGGAGCGTTGATGCCCGGAAAACCTGACAAGCAGCACCGCATCCGTGTCCGCACTCTCGACGGCAAGCCGCGCGATGCCAAGGAACTCAACAAGCTGAAGAGCAACCAGCTCGGAATGCCTCATCTCGACATCGTCGGCACAAGCGTCGCAGGCGAGTTCATCATCTGCGCATCGAAAGACACACACATAGAGCAAGTGCGGACGAAGCTCGGAGGCGCGGGACTCGAGGAGATTGTCGGAGGAGACACGAGTATCCCCGCTAGCGCAGCGCCGAAGTCCACGCAACAGTCTCGACAGGGAGGCTTTCAGCAGCAGCGTGGTGGGCAGCATCAACGTGGCAGCGACCAGCAGCGCCCGCAACGCGGCGGACTTGCTGCGACGAATGCGCCTGACCTGAGCAAGAAGCCCTATGGCTTCGTCGCGCTCCCAAAGGAACTGACGACTTCTGCCCCCATCTGGCACGACGGCACAAGCAGCAAGGACCGCCTCTCAGGCGAGATCCACCTCGAACTCAAAACATTGACGCCGCTTCTTGTCGGCTGGGAACGCGGACAGGTTGGAGACTCTGAAAGCGACTGGCCCGTGCCTTCGAGCCTCCCGAACGCCGGGCAGCTCGCCAACAATAAATCCGTGCTCTGTCCACTTCGTGCGCCGTGGGGTAAGCATCCCGTCATCATCCCCGGCGACTCGCTGAAAGGGCTGCTGCGCCACGAACTGGGAGCCTTGCTCGGTGCCCCGATGGAACGTGTTGCCGAGCGCTCGTACTCGTATCGTCCCAACGCATTGTATCCACTTGAGCCCCAGAACCGGTTCTTGGTTCCGCGACTGGCACGTGTGCTGAAGGATTACGTCGAAACGAAGCCACTCGACGGCGAGCATGAAGCTCGCGTGCCGACGCGCCTGGAGTTGTTCCCTGCGGAGCTTAAATACAATAAGAGGGCCAACCAGCTCGATTACCGCTTCGACCAACAGGGAGGCGCGTCCTATCGAGGCGGACAAGGTGCCGGGCAAAAGCTCAACTCGAAAACGAGGGTCCACACCTCGCTGAGGGTTCTCTGTGAGGTGAGGACTGAAGCTGCTGACGTGCCGCAAGCCGCGCAAGACGGTTACCTCGCGACGCTTCGCCACCTCATCGATCTCGAACATGGCCACTTCTCCGAGCGGCACCCCGATGTTCCCAAGATCATCACCGGCGATGCGGCCCGTAGCCGCATCCTGAAGGCGGCAAAAGACGAGGTGTTCCAGCCCGGCGATCTCATCTGGGTCGAGTGGGACACCGAGAAGAAGTGCATCGTCTCGCTCGGTTGGCACTATTACTACCGCTGGGCCTATGTCGATACGGTCCGCAAAGATGCCGACGCACCACGGCTCGAGCGCCACGGGCTGTTTCCGCTCCCCGCTGAACGCGAACTCGATGGGAACGAGGAAGACAAGCACCGGCCGCCGAAGGAGCTGTCGGCCGTGCGCCGGCTCTTCGGTTACACAGGCGACAACGACGGCAGCGCCGGCATCGGCACTGGTGACTTCTCGCAGTTGATGGGCAGGGTTTTCGTCAACTCGGGGCTCGAGGTCGTCGGCGATAACGAGAGCGAGGATGAACGCTTCCTGAAGCCAACGTTCCTCAAGGAACTGGGGATGCCCCGACCGAGCGCGGTCGAGCATTACCTCAAGCAGCCGTATCACCCGCATTCGCGGCCCTCCGACAGGGCCACCCTCGTCACCTACGGCGACGCCGCTGGCTACGACGCGCCGGGCGACCTGGCGGGGCGCAAATTCTACCTCGATCGTAAGGACGCCTACGGCCCAGACGGCAAGGGACTGGTGCCCGGCCCCGCTGCAGATTTCTCCGAGGCGAACCGACAGAACGAACGCAGCACGCTGGCGCTCGAAGCCTCGAAACCGGGCAGGAAGTTCCGCTTCACCGTCCGCTTCCGCGACCTCGACGCCTCCGAGTTGGCCGCGATCCTCGTCGCTCTCTGCCCCGACCAGTTCAAGGGCGTGCTCGGCGGCACGCACACCGACGGCTACTGCTCGAAGCTCGGCTACGCCCGCCCACTCGGCTGGGGCAGCGTGCGCATCGAGGCCAAGGCGCTCCTGCTCCTGGATGAAGTCCGCGATCCTCCCGCGCTGAGGCCCGAAACCGACCTCAACGCCTGGGTGAAGAGCAACCACCAGAAGACGGCGACGCAGGACGAGTGGCTCGCCATCCATCGCCGCAACCACCCGAATGCAGCCGACTATCCGCGAGCACGCGACCGTGACGGCAACGAGAACATCTACACGTTCCACACGGGTTTGCGCGCCGAGCACTCGCGCAACCGCCGCTACAAGAAGGATGACTCGCAATGAAAACGCTGCTTATCATGACCGTCGGCCAGACCGACGTGCAGCTCGTTGTGAACGACCAGCGACACAAGCTCGACGGCGACACCTGCGGCACAGTGCACGACGCCATCGGGAAGCGTTCGTGGTCGGTGGTCGACGCACCGAGCGTGAGGAACAGGAAACTCATCAAAATCGAAGACTTGCCCCAAGGGGATGTGAAGCTTTGCACACCGAAGCTCGATGCCGTGCTCGCACACGTCGGCGATACGCCGCCGACGTCGGTGCTGATCTTCGAGACCAACCGGCAAGACGCGCGTGACCCTCGCTTGGCGGGCGAAGTCATGGAACGCCGCCTTCGCGATCGCGGCGTCACCCAGGTGATCCGCGTGGCGTTCTTGACCGGTACGGAACAGCTTGAAGACCCGTCGAATGATGTCGACACAGTCGTCCGGCGACCCGTCGTCGCCACGCTCTCGGATGCCATCAGGAAGCAGGTCGAGCAACTCACGAAGGACGACAAGGTCTTCATCGCCACGACCGGCGGTCTGGCTGCTGCCAATGAAGTCATCAACGAGCTGGTGCGACTGCACGCGGTGAGCGGCCCGACCGTGACTGCGCTGGAAGTGCCAGACCGTGAGCGCGTTCAAGGCGAGGAACGCGCCATCGAAGAAAAATTCCACCCGGCAGCGGGGTTCCGTGCTCGCTGGCACGCTCTTTCGCTGATTGAGAAGGGCAACTTGCTTGCGGCATGGGGGGCGGTCAGCCACCTCGAAGGTGCGCCCGGCCAGGAGTGGACTCAGGTCGTCAAATGGCTCGCGCAGTTCGCATCGTCACTGCCATTTGACCCGCCGCTGCCAGAGGGTTGCAATTTCGAAGTGCTGAGCCATCCGCGCATGGCCGTGCGCGCGGCGCTTCGTGTCGAGTTGGCGCTCCGCGCCGGAGACATCCCGCGAGCTGTACACGGAACCGTGGCGTTCTTCGAAGCGGCCCTGTGGGACAAGCTTGGTGAGCGCATCGAGCGTTCCTCGGATCCCAACAAACGCCGCTACTTCCGGGTCAAGAGCGGTGCTGCGCCGACGGGGAACAAGCTCCTTCGTCAAGGTGACGGCTCCGACGAAGATCGGAAACGCCCGTTTGAACTAAAGGAGACGATCAACGGCGTGGATTGGTACTGGGTGTACGACGGCGATGGCGGTCCTGCCGCACGCCTGGCCAAGTACTTCATCCAGAGCGACGCGTTGAGAAACTTCGACGCCGCTCTCGGGAGCAGCGTTCGCGAACTTCGCAACGACATTGCCCACAACGAGCCGACGCCGCAGCTGATGAACGAGGCGCGAGGTCGCATGCGGTCCGCCGCGGTCTGGTCGAACAACGACACGTTCCTGAGCCAACCGCTCGTTCAAGAGGTGCTGAAGGACCTCGGCGAGCGGTGTCCTGAGCAGCTTTGCAACAATCTTTTGTCGACCGTTCGGGAGCGTTTACTTGCCATTTCGTGAAACAAGCATCCGGACACAACCGGACATCGAATCTCCGAAGGTTGAGCGATGAGGGCCGCGAAAACCCTGGAAAAATGAAGAAGCCGGTCGGGAATCGGACGCAATTCGGACATGTTCAGTGAATCCATGAGCACCTGGAGCCGTTGACCTTCCTGGCTCCACAAACCCTTGGTGAAAACGGAGAAAGCCCTGGGGAGCTTTCTGGAGGGTCATATGAACCAGGCTGGTGCATTCTTGCTATGATTTCCCGGGGAAATGCCGCCACAATTCAGCATCCCAGCCCCGAACGCCAGCGACAAAAAGTTCAATTGCCGTCCTGCCCTCTTCGCTTGGAAATCAACATCGCTTCGACGCTTGCTGGCGAACAGCTGGCAGGAGCTGGCTGGCAACAGCATTAGGGCTAATAGAAGACACGGCAGGGCTGCATGACAGCATGCCCTGCCGTGTCTTCTATTAGCCCTGAACTTGGAATCAGTGGCCGCGCAGCCATACGGCGAAGCGGTCGCCATCCACGGCGAGGTGCCAGCCACCGCCGGGCGACCAGCCGCGGCGTCCCAGCTTCATTGCCACCTTGCCGTCGATGATCGCCGCGTACAAACCCCGGCCAGCTTCCTTGATCTCCACATGACTGCGCGAGTGCAGGCCGCAGTGCTTACGCAGATGCAGCAAGCGCTCGATGCGCTGCCGCGTCGGCTGGCCCCAATCGAAGAAATGCGGCCAAAACACGCACGGTGTGCCGGGGTGCGTCAGGATGTAGGCATAGCCCATTGCCACTGTTTCGCCGGGGAAATGGCGCGTGCCGTCGTTGTGGCAGCTGTGCTCGTAGTCACGGCGATATTCCGTATCGTGGTTATCTAAAAACGTCACAGAACGGCTCGGCCAAATACCCAAGAGTCCGCCCGGCGACGCTCGGCCATTATGGATCGAACACAGCCGGCCATAATCTTCGTTCAGGCAGGCTTCGTAGAGAAGATAGCGTGTCGGAAAGTCGAACGCCGTCGTCTTGCCGCCCGTAGCATCGATCCAGCTTGTGACTTTCTGACGGTCGCCGTCGTAGAATTCGCCGACGGAAAAGGCCGGCGCGGTGGCATCGTTGTACTCGGCGATGAACTGGCCGGCGTAGCCCTTGGTCAAATCGTAGCGCCATCCCTGGAAGCCGAGACTTTTCAACCTACGCAGATAGTTTTTGACAGCATTGCGAACATCAGGGTTCCGGTGGTCCAGATCACGGCCGGCGGGGTGATGTTCACCCGAATCGGGATGCCCCGTGCCCACACCGGAAGAATCGTCGCGCGCGATGGCCGCCCGATTATCGGGAAAGGGCGGATCGTCAAAATCGGCGCCGCTGGTGTGGATGCCGACACGATGATTGATGACCACGTCAGCCAACGCCCGCACCGGCTCCAGAGCGCGGATGGCCGAACGCAATTCTGCCTCGCTGCCGTATGCCGTATCGAATTTGTTCCAGCGCCGTGGAATGTAGCCTTGCGGTGCCAGCGAATCGGACGAGGGGGGAAACCATACCCAGGTGAAGCCAGCAGCCTTGATTGCCGCCGCATTTTCTTCGAGGATGCGATACCAGCTTTTGTGCGCACCGGTAGCCGCCTCGCGCCCTCCCAGGTGCGACTCCCAGTGAAAGCCCTCCAAAAGAATTTCTCGCCCATTACCGATATATTGTCTCGCTTCCACCGGGGCTTGGCCCTGAGGGAAGGAAACGACCGCTACCCACGGAAACTTGAGTTCTTGTTGCATTTCTCTCGTCCCTTAAGTTGGGGCGCAGCCTGTCCACGGTTGGCTGCACGCCCGCTCTCGGAGTGCCTCAACCAAGACCCGTTCCGTTCGAGCCTTCCCTTTTGATGAGGCGCCGTCTCCACGGCTCGAAATGACTCCCGGCCAGAGGGCCAGAAGCTTTCTGATTAGCAGTAGAGCATGTGGCGCGCCAAAAGAATTTTCCAAGGGAAATTTGGCTGATTAACCCGCACTCTGCGGTAGTTAATCTGCTCTTTTTTGCGGAGAATTTGGTCCATTGGCCCTCTTAGCCGCTTCGGTCCTTAATTTTTCTCCTTTCTTCTTGTTTTCTCACGCAGTTGGGTAGGGAATGCCCTTGGCAAGCATCGGAACTACCAAAAAAGAGAATGAGAAAAAACTTGCCCATTTCGCCATCTGGGTTCGCTTTACTTCGCAGAAGCGTCACAATCGAACATTTCGACGAAGCGCCGCTAATCAGATGCTCTCATCGATGCTGATTTTTCTTCCAGAAGGGCGCGCAAGCGTGTGGCGGCCTCGAGGAGCAGTTGTGGCGGATCAGGCCATTGCTCCAAAATCACGGCGCCATGATACGAGCGGCATTGCAAGCGCTCCACAAAAGCACGAATGCCTGCGTCATCTTCGTGCGCTGGACCTGTGAACAGTGTTAAATGGCTATCATAGTCACCGCGGTTTTCGTGAGCGTGGATGTGAATAATAGGCACCGTATCGGACAACAGATCGAGATAATGGATGAAGTTGTTACGCGTCAGAGAACACAGATTGGCGTGGCCGATGTCAAGGCACATGCCGACCGTACCGGCGAGGAAGTCCGGCAATTCGGCCAAACAAGCGAAAGTCGCGTTGAAATCATCTGGGGTCGTTTGGGGCGTATTTTCGATGCTGATACGCAGCTTCGCTGCCGCCGCGTGATGCAGCACCGGCCCCAGCGCCCCCACAAAGCCTTGCGGGCCATCGTCCATGTACAGATGCAGGTTGACCAGGGCAGCACCGATGTCGCGGGCAAAATCGATGCTGCGAATCAGAAGGGGAATGCCCTGGGTATCCAGAGGATTGGCCTGCCAGGGGGCGTGAACGGTGAAAAGAATATCGTGGGCCGCACCGGTATCACGAATCCACCGGCGGATATCAGTATCCATGTCCGACTCGTCCCAGCCAGCGACGCTGCCATCTTTGTGCTCCTTCTTATCGGCGAACCATTCAAAAGCGTCGAAGCCGTTCTGTATGGCGAAGAGGAACGGCTCCAGTGGGTCGGCACAAGAAATAGCCGTCTGATTGCCGATGCGGATGCGAGGAATCACCAAGCGACCTCTCCATTGATTACCAGCCCGGGGAAGCGTATTCCCTTGCTTGCCCTGCGGGCCAGTAATGAGATTTCACGCCGCGGCAGAATCATCCTTACTCAATCCTACCTGCGGGCGCGTCTGGACAACGTAGAAGCGTCCACCCGCAACGGCTCCCTCAATATCCTGGGCCGAACCGAGCAAACGCTCCACTTCCACGCCGATGCGAGCGATGGAACGCAACAACTCCTCGCGGAACCTGGTGTCCCAGACGAGCTTTTCGTTGCGGTAGTCGAGCCGGCGCTGTTCCGGCTCCTCAGCCAAAAAGCTATCATAAAGTCCCGCGCCAGCAAAGTCCGCCAAATCTTCGTCGTTGGAATCGGAGCGAAAGATCACGCCTTTGCCGTAGATGCCAGTGCTCTTGCTTGGATAGGAGAGAATTTCCGGTTGCAGATCACTCTTATGACAGAGGAAGCTGAGTGCTCGGCCGGGATAATTGCCAACCAGCGTTTCGCCCATGCCCAGGACAACCTCGGCAAAGATCTCCTCGCGCGCTCCGGTGAGGGGATTGGCAGTGTGGATGACGAAAGCATACTCAGCCGGCACGACTTCTTGAATGAGCACGGCCATTTGCAAGCTATCGTGCGGGATGCCGCGCGCACGGCGCGACAGGTAGGCGCGATCGTTCCATTTCGATGCCCAGACGCGGCAGATGGCGTGCCACGTTTGCGACCACGGCACCGGTGGTAATCCGGCGTGTTGCCAACGTTGTTGCAATGTCTGCTGCAGCTCCGGCGGTGTGGATAATTGCAGCAGTTTCGCCCGGACCTGGGCCAATGTCTCGGCGGGATTTTCTCCGATGGCTGTGATCAGTGCTTGACACTCCTCGCGCAGACGCCGATTGTGCTCATCAGCCAGCACGCGCTCCAGGACACCGAACGGCAGTGCGATCGATTTCGGCACGTGAATCCAATCTGCCAGCCGGCCACGCAGACCGTTCAAATTAACCGATTTACTCCCTACAATATTTGGTTTGAACTCGTCCTGGCCAATCACCCAAGCGGAGGGAGCGGCGAATGGCCGGCGTAAACCAGCTGGCAGCCACCCCATCAGCCGGCTTATGCCAGCCGTTCGCCCCTCCATCTCGCCTTCCTGATACTCGATATCGCCGCTCGGCGTGACCCCGAGAAACAACGGTTTGCCGGCCAATGACTTGAGCCGCTGATATTCCTCTGTGTCGAAACAAGTAGCAAACAGGACGCCGATGTTGCGTGCCCGAACGGCGACGTGCGAAACCAGGTCCGGCGCATCGCACGTGAGAACGGCTGTTATGCCTTCCGGAATTTCCTCGTCGCCGCTCACTTCATCGGCGATAAGTACAGTTGGCTCGCTGAAGCGCTGACTCTGTACATCGAGGAGGCGCTGAACCGGCTGGACCTTGCCGCCGCCTCGCGCGGGACTGATAATCTGCCAGCCGCCCAGCCCCGCTTGCTCGCGCAGCTTGGCATCGAGCGGCCGCAGCAGTAGCGATAACGTGAAGGCGGGACCGCCGCGGATCACTTCCTCGCTGAATAACTCGATAGTCCATGATTCCGCATGAAATGCCGTCCCCAGCGCTTCGGCCTTGGGCTGCAGGCATTGATAGATATCGCTGGTGAATTCCTGTACCCAGCGGCCGGCGCGTTCGACAATGCTGCGTGCGTGCAGTGCCCAATCGCGGCTATCGCGGGGTGAAGCAAGTAGCGCGGACCAGTGATCAGCACAAATGGCCAGCTCCGCCGAATTGACGGTCAGACGAAGATTGCGCAACGCTGATTGAACCAACTCTGCAAGCTCATCACGGTGAAGCTGACTGACGTTCTGTCGTTCGACTGCCGCTCGCAGGCACTCTTCCAGCGCCAGATCGAGGAAAAGCAGATCACGCAACGCAGCATCATCATGGGCTGCAGTCATCGCTTTTGCCAATCCCTCGCGAACCGACACAGCAGTGTTCGCCAGGGCAGAAACATTCGGCTGGCGGCCGCGTAGAGCGAGCAGATCGTCGAGTTGTTTGTTCAGACCGCCATCGAGCCGACCTCGCGCCGCCGCAATGGCACTATCGAGATCCGTGCCCGCATGCACCGACTTGAGGATGGTCAGGAAATGCTCGAACTCGCCGAGCAACGCATCTTTGCGGTCGGCAAAAAACACCGGATCCGTCTTAATAGGCCGCTCGAAACTGTGCAGCCGGGCGCGAGTCACACCGCCTTGCTCCAGAGTGCGGTAAAAAACGGCGACATCGCCGTTGCTCCGCAAGAAGTCGAGATACGCCTGACAGATCACCACATCATCGGGGGTGGTATTGTTGTGCAGTTTTTGATGCCATTCCTCGATGAAGTGTCCGGCTGTCTCTTTAAGATTATTACGATGCATAATATGGAGTATTTCATCGCGCACACGCTGCCCATCACCGCCGCGGCCCAGTGTCGTGAGCATCTGCCGCGCCCAGAAGCGGCAGCTGACCGGCGAGTCGCCGGTCTCACTGCACTGCATGGTCCCACGGCGCCACACGTTCGCCAGGCGCATCGTCAGTCGTTCCTGGGCGTGGCTTAATTCGCGGGGCTTGGTGTTGTAGCGCCGCTGCCAATCGAGCTGGCGGATGGCACTGTAGCGAAGCCAAGCGAACAACAGCGCCAGCGCCTCTTTGTCGTCCCGGGCTTTGTCCAGCAGGTCGTGGCATAGGTTGAAGCGATGCATCAGCGTCCACGAACCGGCCCCCATCTCGGCACCGATGATTTCCTCGGCAAGAGCAGCCAAATTTGGCGCAGCAAGCCGGGCGTCACGCTCAGCCTCGAACAGCGGAAGGAATAAATCTTTGCCGCCGCTTTTGAGCCAGTCGCCATCCGCTTGATGCAAAACGAAACAAAGACCGCGCGGCCCTGGTCCCTCTGCCGGCTTGGGGAAGTACAATTCCAGATATTGCAGACCGTCTCGCTCTGTGAAGGGAGTGCGCGCCGCTTTGTCGTCCGCCAAGGTGGTCCCTTGCGGCCGATACTGCTCCGGTGGAGCTTGCCAATCGTGCCGATAGCGCCAGGCCAGCCCCCAATGCAGCACCAGCGGCCCCCCAGCATCACAAACCAGTCGCACATGCATGCCTTGCGGCGTCTTCTGCACCGCCGATGCTAGCCGCTCGCCGCTGTCGAGTGTATACGTCTGTCGGGCAGCTTCTTCCTGTCCCAGCCAAGCCGACAGTGCTTCCTCCGGCGAACGGCCGTTGCTGCGTGGCAGCGTCACCAGAAAATCCTTGCCACCGTTCTTGATCCAGCGATTTTCCTTCGGCGAATAAACGACGAAAGCCAGACTGCGCCACGAACGGGGTGAAGGGAGATGAATGATCACTTCCTTACGGCCATCCCCGGTGAACGGCGTCCGCACAGCACCGGCGTCGGCAGGCATTGTTCCCTGCGGCCAGCAGTTTTCCGGGGGACGCTCCCACGCTCCGCCAAGACGCCGGCTCAAGCCCCAATGCAAGATGCCATCGGGACAATGACGAAGCGCGATGGTCAGGATTAATCCGTTGTTATCGGCTCTCTGCGTGACGGACAGCCCCTCGGCGAACTCTGCGATCGTTTTCGTTTGGGTTGTTTCGTCCATGATGCAGGATTCTCCTGATTAGACAATTCCTTGTTGGATAAGACGTCCTTGTTTTTGGGAGCAATTTCTGTGCCTATTTGACCCTATTATAGTCTCATCACGCTCTCGCGAGAAAGGACAATCAATCAAGCCTGCGCGATGCGATTCAGGATCTCAATGCCGCGATCCAGCGTGCGCTCATCCGCAGCATAGCTGAGACGAAAATGCGTATCGTGTTTGCTAAAGACATTGCCAGGGATAAGGAGCAGATTGTTGCGAATGGCCTCGGCGACGAATTCGCTGCCGGAACCACGCGGCGCCTTGGGAAAGGCGTAGAACGCTCCCTCCGGGCGGACCAGATCGTAACGATCTTTCAATCCTTCATAAATGCGATCGCGTTTGTGGCGATACTCGGCAACGATATGCGAAACATCGTAATCCCAGGCGACAACGCCAGCATGCTGCACGATGCTCGGCGCACAGACAAATGTGAATTGTTGCAGTTTAATCATTTCCTGAATGAGCCGCCGCGGGCCGTGCGCGAAACCCAGACGCCAGCCGGTCATGCCATACGCTTTGCTGAAGCCATCGAAAACCAGTACGTCTTCGTTGAACTCTGCTGGACTGACAAACGGCTGATCGTAGCAAAAAACGCGATACACTTCGTCGCTCATCAACAACACGCCGCGCTGGGCAGCCAGGGCTGCCAAGTCGCGCAGTACATCGCGCGGATGAACGCGGCCCGTTGGATTGGCAGGACTGTTGACGAGAATGGCCTTGGTGCGCGGCGTCAGGGCAGCGCGAACACGGTCCACATCGATCGCAAAATCGGGATAGGTATCGATAAAAACAGCGGTCCCGCCGGCCAGCGTGACCAGGTGCGGATACATGACGAAGTACGGATCGAAGACAATCACTTCATCACCGGGATTGACGGTGCAGCACAGCGCCAGCGTCAATCCGCCGCTAGTGCCGCTGGTGATGAAAACCTCG
>Ga0209061_1001843_pt1 | contig 31202 bp, 31 predicted proteins | sample Coa_R1_10_FD_187157 | JGI IMG/M metagenome (GOLD analysis project Ga0209061, IMG submission 187157) | Surface soil microbial communities from Centralia Pennsylvania, which are recovering from an underground coalmine fire - Coalmine... | ecosystem: Environmental > Terrestrial > Soil >... | reverse complement strand
GTCCTATCGGTAGAGAGTCATAATGTATTGTGGGAGAGCATTTACTATGAGCAAAAAAGACAAGAATGGCGCTCAGGAGATAGATGAGCATGATCTGCCAACAGAGCCTGTGCCCTTCCCCGCCACCCCACCCGGCGCGCAGCAGATGACTCCCGCCGGGACAATGGCTCCCTATGATAATACCGCGCCCGGCGCTCCGCCCTATGGACAGCCCTTCCCACAACAACAGGCGCTGGTCCTGCCACAGCCCTCATGGGACGAGCCGCAGGGGGACAAAATATATCCACCGCCTGCGCCCCCTGGACCGCCACTTGCCAGGCGCAGGGGCAAAAAAAATCGCCAGCCCGCCGCCCCGGTCCAGCCAGTGTACCCCGTCTATCCTGCCTACCCTGCTTATCCGGCGCAGCCGGTCTATACGAACCAGCCTGGTCGCAGAATGGGGACGCGCCACAGCCCCGTTCCGGCGCTCACAAAGTTATTTTTCAGGCTGGTGCAATTGCTCCTGCTGGCACGCATCCTGCTAAAGCTTGCCGAGATTACCGGGCTGTATACCAGTACCGCCGCCTGGGTAGGCATCGTTTACGCGCTCAGCGACGCCTTTATCGCGCCGGTGCGCCTGCTCTGGTTGCAGGTGCACATCCCATTCACCGTCGGTCCCGAGATCTATGCGCTGCTGGGTATCGTGCTTTATGGCCTGTTCGCCCGTATCCTGGTCGGAATTTTGAGAATGATTCTCCGTTAACGCTTCCAGGCATTCTGGCTGAACAGCCGGGAGGTCGCGGGCGAGTTAATCTTTGCCAAACTCGTCGAGCACATCCAGGCTGTTGATGAAGTCGCGATACGCTTCCAGGTTATCCTTCTCAGGCTCCTGTTTCTGCTCGGCCCGCATAATCGGGCGCGGTGGCTCCTCGCTCTGCTCCAGAGCAACGCCGGCACGATCCAGCACGCTCTCCTCAACGTAAATGGGTATCCTGGCACGCACGGCCAGGGCGATAGCATCGCTGGGGCGCGAGTCGATCTCTACGTGCCTGCCCTCGACATCGAGAATGAGGCGAGCGTAAAAGATCTCGTCGATCAGGTCCGAAATCACGATGCTAACTATCTTCGCGCCCAGTTCGTTAATCACGTTCTTGAGCAGATCATGCGTGAGTGGTCGAGGCGAGGTTGTCCCTTGAAGTTCGACGGCAATAGCATATGCCTCTGCATGCGCTATCCAGATGAAGAGGTAGCGCTCCTGCTTCGTAGCTTTCAAGATGACCACCCGCTGCTGCGTCGCCAGATTTATTCGCACGCTCTCAACTGTCATCTCAACCATAGTGATTCTGACTCTCTCTTTCGTGCCGATGTCCGTCGAATACCTGACGCCTCTATTGTACACCTATCCAAACATCAGGCGCAAATCTTTAAGCTCTGCCATATCTGTTTTCATAGCCCACCATATGTCATCTCGTCTCCCCCACCAAACCTTATTATAACACGCTGCAACTCCATCGCAAGTAAGAGTGGGTCTGATTCTCAGTCGTCCTCGCCCTCGCTCTCCGGTGGAGGCGCGGCAGGGTCGCAATAAGACCTGAGAGCGAGCGCCGCAGGCGCGAGGAGAGAGTACGAAAAAAGTTTCTGAAAATTCGTTCGAAAAAAGCTTGTATTGACTATGCCGTTGTGGTATTATCATCTTGAATAGCCGTTCTAGTTGGATGGTATGGGGGATGCTCACAAACGTGTTCAGAAAGGCAGGGAAAGGTTCTATGTCATTGGAGCAAGCCAGTGAGATACAGCGCAGGATGTATGATTTCATCGTGCGCTATATGAAATCCGAGGGGATGCCACCAACCAACCGGGAGATCGGGCGCGAGATGAAGATCGCCAGCACCGGCCACGTTGACTATCACCTCACGATGCTAGAGAAGAAGGGGCTGATCACCCGCCAGCCTAAGAAGAGCCGGGGCATTAAATTGACGAAGCAGCCGATGGGCGTTCCGGTGATGGGAGCCATTGCCGCAGGTCAGCCGCTGGATATCTACCCCGAAGCGGAAGAGTCGATAGAGGTTGGTCGCGACTTTGCGGAGAGCGAGGGCACCTATGCCCTGGTCGTCCGGGGCAACTCGATGATCGAAGATCATATCTGCGATGGCGACTATGTGGTCATCAAGCCACAAACAACCTGCCAGAATGGCGATATCGTCGTCGCCGTCCACATGCAGGAAGGGATCAGCGGAAGCGCTACCCTGAAACGCTTCTTCCAGGAGAAGGAGCATGATCGCGTGCGCTTGCAGCCCGCCAATTCGCAGCTTGAGCCTATTCTGGTCCCTAAAAGCGTCTGGGACCGCGAGTGGCAGGTGCAGGGTAAGGTCGTAGCCATCTTCCGCCAGTGTGGCAGCGCTGCCTGATCGCCCATCTCTTTCTGAGCAGATAAGCATTCCCTTTGCTCCTGGAGGCAGCCACGCGGCAGCAGCCTGCATTGACCAGAAAAATATACGCCCAATGCAGGCTGCTGCCGCGTGGCTGCCTGCACCAGACTTGCCGCTATTTCCCATTCTGGTGCTCCTCAACCTCTTGTGGTCTTCTCCGACTTCTGGTATACTCTCACTATAGTCCTACTTTATCATTTATCTTCGTTCATTTCGGAAGGAGCCGTGTACAGTGTGGAAGTTTAGAAAGGATGCACCACACCTATGAAGGCTGTCGCCGCTGCACTGCTGCTCATTGTAGGGGCCGCAGTTGTTCTCTGGTATGGGAACACCTTGAACTCCTGGGTGCTTGGTGGATTGATAGGTGGTTTAGCTGCCTTGCTTCTCAGTATTCCGATTTCCCTGGTACTTTTCTCCTATTTATCGCGTCGTCATGATGAGCGAGTTCGAGCGCAGGCCGAAGAGGAAGCCGCTCTGGCTCTGGCTGAGAGTTTCCAGGACGCTCCTCGTTTCAGAAGGGCCTGCGAGGTAGAGGGTTCTATTCGACCGGCCGAGGAGACGTACCCGCGCCAGATCGAGGCGCCGCGCCATCTCCCGGCCCTAACCGCTTCGCGTTTGCCGGTAGCTACACAGCGCACCACAAACCAGTTGCCCGCCAGGCAGCAAGTGAAAAAGGCTCCCATTGTGTACACGAAGGGGGCCAGCGGACGACGCACAACCGGACGCATGAATTATCCGGGCTTCCCCGGCCTCGAACCAGGCTCATCCCATAGCCAGCACCGCGCGGCCGCAATCCGTGCGGCCCGTAGAGAAGCTGCGCGGCAATCGCAGTACGACTATGGCGACGTTGAAGTACTGCCGACGCGTATATCGAGGCAACTGCCCCCGGAGGACCTGGATGAAGAGCAGAGCCAGCAGGATTGGCAGCCGGTTACACGACGCGCCTCCCGTGAATCTCCACAGTGCGCGGACAATGCACACCGCCCTCATGCCCGTCGTACTGTCGATGCCAGGCCAGCGCCGCAAGATATATCTCGCTCCTTGCCTCCTGGCACCCGGACCTCCTCCTATGAAGAGCCACATACCGATTACCTGCACCAGCAGGAATCTCAGACAGAGCCGCTCCATCAGCGCACATCGTTTCCACAAACCGACCAGATAGCTCGTCCTCTCCGGCAAAACAGGCAATCGCGGGACCCGGAGACGATTACGGGCAGCCTGCAAAAGCCGCTTGTGCGACGGGCGCCTTATCTGTACGAGGATGATCCGCTCGGCCAGGAACTGGCCCGGCTGCTTGATGCCCCGGCAGTGCGCCGCTCCTCGCGCTCACTGGAGCACGATGAGGAAGATATATAAGTCATTTTCATCTCTTTGGCTGCGGTGTGATGAAGCGTGCTTCATCACACCGCAGCCAAAGAGATAACTATGGCGCTATCTTTGGGATAGGGTTCTGGCCTCTGATTGCAAAATGTGCTACTATTGGGCGGTACTGTTGGTTTGCAAAAGGAGGCTTTTTTCTGTGCTTGCTCACTTAACTGATACACTGACTATACTTATCACCAATCTCTATGTCTCAACAGGCTTGCTTGGTATCGCTCTTGCTATGGCTATCGAAAGCTGCTGTATTCCTCTACCCAGTGAAATTGTGATGCCGCTGGCTGGCATTATGATCGGCAGCGGTAAAATTTTGCAAGGAACGAACCCCGTTGTCAGCCTGATCCTGGTAGCGCTCGCCGGGTCCATCGGCTCGCTGATTGGTTCGTCGGTTGCCTATGGTATTGGCTATGCAGGCGGGCGCCCACTGATGCTGAAATATGGACGCTATGTGTTGATCTCCCAGCATGACGCCGATAAAGCAGATCAATTCTTCCAGAGGTGGGGGAGCGCAACCGCCTTTTTCTCGCGCCTGCTGCCCGTGGTGCGCACCTACATCTCACTGCCCGCCGGTATCTCGAAGATGCCCTTCGCCCGATTCTGCCTCTATACATTCCTCGGCTCGTTTCCCTGGTGCCTGCTGCTGGCATACCTCGGCACGATTCTGGGCAATAATCTGACAACGCTGGCCCCCATCTTCCATGACCTGGACGCCGTGATCGTCGTAGGCTTTGTTCTCCTGGCAGCCCTCTACATCTGGCGCCACATCCACAATGATCGTAAGGCGCGCGCCGCCCATGCCGCCGCCGCACAGGCTCCCGCCCAGGGGTGGAGTCAGCCCACGCCACCTCAATACACCCGGACGCCACAATGGAACCCGTCGCAGCCTCCACAGTGGAACCCGCAGTCCCAACCGCAGCCGCAATGGGGAGCGACTCCGGGAACTCCGCAGCAGTGGAACCAGCCGGCGCAGCCACCATACCCGCAGCAATGGGGCCAATCAGGGCAGCCCTGGCCGCAGCAGCCCCATTCCCAACAGCCGCCGGCCTGGCCCGCGCAGCCCGATGACGATGATCGCACAGTGTACCGGCGCTAGCCAGTATGCCCGGATCTCTCCCTGTACGTAGCAGCGCGACTGATCGCGCCCGTCTGGCCTGCGGGGCCATCCTCAAGCGCGATCAATCGCGCTGCTACGCCGGAAAACATTATCGGCTCATCAGGGGGGCCGTTGAACTGCGTACTATAAGAGCTGGCGGTAGCAGCGTGGTCGAGGCCGTCTGAGGCCGTCCGCTGAGCAGCAGCGCGATGGCCTGCTTGCTCAGCGCTGCGATTGGCTGCGCAATGGTAGTGAGCGGAGGCGAGACCATGCGCGCCATCTGGATATCATCGTAGCCTACCAGCGAGACCTGCTCCGGCACAGCGATGCCCTCTTCGCGCAACTTGCGCAAAGCGCCGATAGCCAGCAGGTCGGTAGCGGCAAAGATAGCAGTGGGCAGCGTCGCACCGCTCAGGACCTGTCGCGCCAGTTCGTAGCCAGCCTCGGCGCCGAATCCGCCACTGTAGACGAGCGAGTTGTCAAAGGGGATAGCATAGGCTTTCAGTGCGGCAGCGAACCCTTGCAGCCTCTCAAGAGAGGCTTGCAGGTACAGCGGCTCCAGCAGAATCGCGATGCGCCGGTGCCCGAGTTGTATCAGGTGTTCGGCGGCCAGATAGCTGCCACGATAATGATCGGTCGCCACAATCGGATAGGGCGAATTGGGGATCACGCGGTCAATGAATACAACGCTTATTCCACGCTCCAGGAGCTTCGCCGGCTCGGTGTTATCCGATCTCTCGGCCGTCGCGACGATGATGCCATCGAGGTGTTTGCGTATGAGCAGCTCCAGTTGTTTGCGCTCGCGTTCGGGCGCGTTATCGGTGCTGCATATCAAAACCGAGTAATTCTGGTGCAGGGCCTCGTCTTCTATGGTGCGCGCCAGTTCGCCATAGAAAGGGTTGGTGATATCGGGAATGAGCAGGCCGATATTAAAGGTCTGATTCTTTTTCAGCGCGCTGGCAATGATACTTGGAGTATATTGAAGCTCGGCTACAACACTTTCGACGCGCAAGCGTGTGGCTTTGCTGATGCGCCCGGTGCCGTTCAATACTTTAGAGACGGTGGTTGCGGAAACGCCTGCCAGCTTCGCGACATCGTAGATAGTTGTCTTTGGCATTTAGCGTTTCCCCCTGACGATGGTGCCAGTAATCTGGCCGGAAGGCGGAAGCATATGGCGGAAGGCCGGATCGACCTGATACAGCCACGCGCGGTTGGGGCCGGCCATCACGTTCAGATAATAGAGATCGCAGCCGGGGAGCGCGCCTACGGTGTGATAACCCTTCGGCACCAGCACGAGGTCACCATCGTGCACCGTCACCGTCTCGTCCAGCGGTTCATCAAAACTATAAACGCGCTGGAAGGCGAAGCCGCTGGCCGGCTGCACATGGTGATAGTACGTCTCCTCAAGATACGCTTCGTGCGGCGGATTTTCGGTATCGTGCTTGTGCGGTGGGAAGCTGGACCAGTTCCCCGCCGGCGTGACAACCTCGACGATAATCAGGCGCTCCGCCTCCTGGTCTGTATCCAGCAGGTGTTGAATTCTGCGTAACCGGTTGCCTTCTCCACGCATTTCGACGCCAGCCTCCTCCGGGCGCAGTACGCGAGCCGGCAGCGCTCGTCCGGTTGCTGGCGCGGCGGCCAGCGCAACCTCCAACGTGTCGGATATGCAGCGTATGCGATAGCGGCCGTGCTCGCCCAGGTAGAGCGTGTAAGCTGCCTGCTCTTCAAACACGCTCAGACGTTCGCCCACCTGCCCCACGGAGCGCCCGTCGAGTTCTGCCTCACCTACCCCGTAGAGCACGACCAGCGCCGTCTCGCTACCGTTCGCCGCGCCTGCCAGTTCCTGGCCGCGCCGCAGATGGTAGATCGAGAACGTCACATACCGCCATCCTGCGCTCTGCGGCGTGACATGGATCGGGCGATGCAGCCCGTCCGCCTCCTCTGCCTGCGGCCTTCTCAACAGGTTCATAACCCTGTACTCCTTATGCTCATGTGTTCAGCGAGCCGCTGCCCAGGCCGGCAATGCGATAGAGGTAATCCAGCGCCTTGCCCATATATGTCAGCGGGTTGGCCCGCGCCGGATCCTGCTCGGCCTCGATCACCATCCAGCCCTGGTAATCGGTCTCCGCCAGATAGGCGAGGATGGGCGCGAAATCGATGCAGCCGTCGCCCGGCACGGTAAAAACCCCCGCGCGCACGCCTTGCAGAAATGACATATGCTCGGCGTGGAATCGCTGCATCACATCGGCACGTACATCCTTCAAATGGATATACTCGATACGCTCGCGATGCCTGCGCACAAGCTGCAAGGGATCGCCGCCGGCAAGCCTGATGTGACCGGTATCCAGCAGCAGCGTCACGGATTGCGGATCGGTGAGCGCCATGAGCCGCTCGATCTCGTCCATCGTCTGTATGTTGGTGCCAACGTGTGGATGATAGGCCACACGCAGTCCGTAGGAGCGCGCGATGGCTCCGGCCTCATTCAGCCCGCGCCCGACGCTGCGCCACTGCTCATCGCTAAAAGGGATCACCTCGTCGCGGTCCCCGCCCCGATCCCAGTGCACGCTGCCACCTCCCTCGCATGTGACCACATGCATGGCGCCCATCGCCTTGAGGAAGCGCACATGCTGCTCGAATTGCGCCAGTTCCGCCGGCCAGTTGGCAGGATCAGCCAGGTGAACGGTATTCCAGGCCGAGGAGAGCACAAGCTGATGGGCAGCTAATGCCGGGCGCAGCACAGCGGGATCGCGCGGATACTTGCGACCCATCTCGCTGCCCTGCACGCGCAACTGCGCCATCTGAGTGATAATGTCGACAAAGCTGTACTCATCGCCCAGATCGGTCATGTCATCGTTGCACCAGTTGATCGGAGAGGCGGCCAGCCGCACATTATAGAATGGCTTGAATGGCTTCTCCACGCTGAATGCATCCTTTCAAGGTGTATCGGAAACCGGACATCCTCGCTTGCTCACGCCCGCGGCACTCGCCTTATCTCATGTGCAGTGTGGAAAAATGGGCTTCGCGCATTTTTCCACACTGCACATGAGATCCCCGGTGCGGCTCCGCCGCACCGATGACCGGAATTAGCTAAAGACCGTAATCCACAGGAACGGATCGCTGTTCATCAAATGACCGCGTTGCCGCCAGGCCGATTGCCACGGCGCGCCAGCCATCCTCAACCGTTACCGGTGGCGGAGCACCGCTGCGCACACACTCGATGAACTCGGTCATCTCCAGTACATAGGCGTCGGCAAAGCGTTCGAGAAAGCCGGGCACGATATCATGCACTGCACCGCTGCGATTCAGCAGCTGGACGTAGTTTTTATCGAGTGTACCAATCTGCAAGGTTCCTTCGCTGCCCACAACCTCGGCACGGATATCGTAGCCGTAGCCAGCGTTGCGGCTCCCCTCGATATCGCCGAGGGCGCCACCGGCGAAGCGCACGAAGGTCAACGCCTGGTCGATATCGTCGTATGCCCGCAGGAAGTTGTTTTTCACTACAGCGCCCAGTGCGGTCACTTCGACTACCTCATCGTTCATCAGGAAGCGCGCGACATCGAAATCGTGAATGCTCATATCGAGAAAGAGGCGCCCGCTCTCGCGTATATAGCTCTCGGGCGGGCAGTCCGGATCTCTGCTGACCGCCTTGAAGTAGAGCGGCTTCCCAATGGCCCCACGCCGTATCTCCTCCGCCGCCACTCGATAGGATGGATCGAAGCGCCGCATGAAGCCTACCTGGCAGTAACTATGGGTTTGCTGCACCAGCCGGTCAATCTCCTGCGCTTCCTCCAGAGAGAGCGTGATCGGTTTCTCAACGAAGACGGCCTTTCCGGCCGCTATCGCCTTGCGGATCAGCCTGCTATGGGTAGTGGTGGGAGTCACAATCACTACTGCGTCGATAGCGGGATCTTCGAGCACTGTATCAATATCCGATGTGTAATGCGGGATGTCATAGCGGCGCGCGAACAACTCGGCCCGCCGTGGATCGATATCCGCTACCGCGTGCAGGCTGGCCCCCGCAACGCGCACGGCGAGATTCTCGGCATGGCGCCATCCCAACCTGCCAATGCCTAAGACTGCGCAGTTAACCTTGCCCGTCATGTGGCTCCTCAGCGCCCTTTCGCAAAAAAAATATAAGAGTAACCGATTACCCTACTAAAGTCAGTATAGTGCCGGAAACCGTGCGTGTCAATCCGTTCCGCGCATCACTTTTACACGCCTCGCCACCTCCAGTGGCTCTCTAACTCTGCGCGAAGCGCCGCGGGTGCTGAGATGTCAGGGAAGCAGAGAGTCTGAAAGGTTACACCTGGACCCGATATTCATCCAGTGAACGCGGGAGAATAATCCAGACGAGCAGGCAAACTATCAGCACGCCTGCTCCGGCCAGCACAAAGATTGCACGCGCCGGGAGTACCGTTAGCAACGACCCTCCAACAACATATGCGACACCGGAAGCGATAAAGGTGCTGTTTCCAAACAGTGCCGAAGACGCGACCCGGCATCTTGCGCGGTACAGTCTCCTGGATCAAGGCATTGTTACTCACACTTTCAAAACCGTTACCACAGCCTGCCAGCAGCTGGGCAAGCGCGGCCAGCAGGAGAACCGGGGCCAGCCCGGTCAGCAATGTGCCCAACCCATCCAGGAAGATGCCCAGCAGCAGGAGCAAGGTCGTGACCCGCCGCCTCTTCCAACGCAACAGCAGTAAGGGCGCCAGCACCATTCCTACGCCATAGATCGAGGAGAGGAGGCCATAGCCACCAGCGCCAGAACGCAAGTCGTTCTCCGCCAGGAAGACCAGAGCGCCACATTGTCCATTGCCACAATCGCAACGATAAGAAAAAGGCTGATTCCAACCGCTCGCGCCACTTTATGCCGCGAAAGGTAGAGTAATCCCTGGCCCGTCTCCTGGAAAAACCCGCGCCAGCCCCGCCTATCCGTTTCATTCCCAGAGGGCAACAAGGCCGGCAAACGTAGTAAAAGGGCAGCCGAGTCCAAAAAGCTCAAAGCATCAATGAGGAGCGCACCACGTACACTGCTGAGCGCGAAAAGAAGACCACCCAGGCCGGGTCCCACAACGAGGCTGAGGTTAAAGCTCGAAGAGAGCAGAGCGTTGGCCGGCACGATGTCATCTTCTAGATAAGGCATAGCGCAAACATCCTGATCCATTGCTATGCTCAGCTTAACACGACATTTCTCCTGGCTACGCTGGTCAGAAGGACAGATTGCCAGTAATCGGGCTAAACACCGGATTGACAAAGCAGCGGACTGTAGGCTACCGTTAAAGATGAAGGAGGGCAGATGAACACATCCGTTTTATGGGAACAGCGCCTCTCGCAAGACCGGCGCCGCGTGGTGATTCTCGACGATGATCCCACTGGAACGCAGACGGTTGCGGATGTCGAGGTTATTTTACATCCGTCACTCGACGCCTACCGGCAATTTTTCGCCGGCCCGGACCGCGCTATATACGTCCTGACCAATTCACGCTCACTCAATCGGGAAGGGGCTACCGGCCTGGTCGCGCGCATTCGCGATGAGGTCAGACTCGCGGCCCGGGAGGCCCGCGCGGGCGTGGCATTCCTGCTGCGCGGAGATTCCACGCTGCGTGGGCATGTGTTCGCGGAGATCGATGTGCTTGCGGCAGGACTGGAGAACCCTGTGAGTCTTTTTGTTCCGGCGTTTCCCGAAGGAGGGCGCGCCACTGTTGGTGGCGTGCATTATCTGGTCACAGCAGAAGGCAGGATTCCGGTAGCGCAGACCGAGTTTGCGCGAGATACGGTCTTCGGCTATCGCAGCGAGCGCCTGGTCGATTGGGTGGCAGAGGTGGGACAGGGCAGGCGCGCGCTTTCGCTGCCACTGGAGCTATTGCGCGTGGAAGGGCCAGCAGTGGTGACGCGCGCACTGCTCGATGCGCCCGCCGGGTCGGTGGTCGTGCCCGACGCTGAGACGCGCAGCGATCTTGAGATCATCGCTTATGGGCTGCTGGACGCCGAGGCGCGTGGGCGGCAGGTCGTGGTCCGAACAGCCTCAACCTTTGCCGCCATACGCGCCGGGCTGCATAGTGCGCATATAGACTCCGTGGAGAGCGCCGCCGGGGGGCGCGTACTGGTCGTGTGCGGCTCACATACCGCCGCCAGTTCTCGCCAGCTCGACAGGCTTATCGAGCGCACCCGGGCGCCGATCATCATTCCTACTGATCGCCTGCTCAAAGAGGGACCGGATGCCATCGTACCAGGGCTGGCGGAGGCGATCAGGGGCGATCTTGAGCGGCAGAAATTCGCCATCCTGGCAACCGAGCGTATCCGGCAGGCGCAGCATGGCGATCTGGCGACGGGCGCGCGGGTCATGGATGCCCTCACGGCGATAGTGGCAAAGGTCGCAGGTAACTGCGATGCCGTCATTGCCAAAGGGGGCATTACCTCGGCCCAGGTTGCTACGGATGGCCTCGGCGCGACTCAGGCCCGCGTCCGTGGGCAACTGGAACCCGGTATTTCGCTGTGGAATCTCACGCTGCCCGATGGTCGCAGCCTGCCTTACGCGGTCATCCCCGGCAACGTCGGCACCGATCAAACGCTGCTGCATATCGCTGCCCAATTTCATGCTGCGCCCCTCACAACCACGAAGGATGAATAACCATGCTGGCATCTTTTTCCGAACTGCTCCAGGAGCATCGCGCGCGAGGAACGGCGCTGGGAGCTTTCACCTGCTATAACTTCGAGACCGCCGCCGCTGTGCTACAGGCGGCACAGGAGCGCACCGACAGCGTTATCATCCTGATAAGCGAAAAGTCCTTCGCGACGGCCCACGGCGATTATCTCGTCGCGGCTCTGCGGGCCGTAGCCGAGCGCGCACCCGTGCCCGTCTGCCTGCAACTCGACCATATCAGCGATCTCAGGCGTATCGAGGCGGCCTTCGCGCTTGGCGTCGGCGCGGTAATGGCCGACGGCTCGCGGCTGTCGTTCGAGCAGAATATCGCCTTTGTGCGCGAGGCCGTCGCCATCGCGCAGCGTTACGGAGGATACGTCGAAGCGGAGCTTGGCCGGGTCGAGGGAGATGAGGATATCGCGACGGCTGCGCGGGCCGGAGCCTTCACCGATCCAGAGCAGGCGGCCATTTTCGTGGAGCGGGCACAACCCGCCTGTCTCGCCGTCTCGATTGGCAACGTGCACGGCGTCTATCAACACCCTCCGGCGCTGGATTGGGAGCGCCTGAAGAAGATCCACGAGCAAACGACGGCACCGCTCTCGCTGCACGGTGCCTCCGGCCTGAGCGATGAGGATCTGCGGCGCGCGATTACTTATGGCATTGCTAAGATTAACGTCAATACCGAGCTGCGCAGCCGCTATGTTCAGGTTGCCGCCGAGCAGGCCCCACAGATGGCGCGCGGCTCTCGCCTGCTGGAGCTTCAACTTACGCTTACGGAGGCGCTGGCGCAGGTAGCCGGCGCCAAACTGGATGTGTACAACGGGCGGTAGGCCATAATATTAGAGGGTATTTTCACTTTCGCAGGCGCGCGATTGACCGCGCTCGTATCGCTCATACCATGTTAAGAGAGTGTCCGAGGCTCAGCGCTCTCGCCGGGCGCTGGTGCGGCTTCGCCGCACCCGGGGATCGCCAGGGTGGTGCGAGCCTGAGGTGAGGCTGGCAATCAGACACATTCTGATGAGCGCGATGATTATTTGTCTTCCAGATGAAAGAGGTGTTTCGATGAACAGAAAGAGATTTGAGGGCAAGGTTGCATTAGTGACCGGCGCAGGGAGCCGGCGCGGCATCGGGCGAGCGACGGCCCTGGCGCTTGCCGAGGAAGGTGCGAAGGTCGCTATTACCGATATCGCTGCCGAAGGGGTGCAGAGCGTCGCCGCCGAACTCAATAAGATCGGCCCGGCATTTGGCGCAGTGGCCGACGTGCGCGATAAGCAGGCAATGACGCGCGTGGTCGAGCGGGCCGTGTCAGAATTCGGCGGCCTCGACATCCTGATGAATATTGCCGGCATCACACGGCCAACGCCCTTTCTGGACACTTCCGAGGAAGAGTACGACCTGATACTCGACATCAACCTCAAGGGCATGTTTCTGACCACTCAGGCCGCCGTTCCCGCGCTTCTGGAGCGCGGCGGCGGCGCGATTGTCTCGCTGGCCTCGGTTTCGGGACAGCGCGGCGGCGGCGTCTTTGGCGCCAGCGCCTACAGTGCCTCCAAAGCGGGTGTGATGGGCCTGACGAAAGCTCTGGCGCGCGAGCTATCTCCGCGCGGCATTCGCGTCAACTGCGTCGCCCCCTCGATGATCGACACGGATATCACCGGCGCACCGCTCACCGAGGAGCGCAAGGCCGCGCTGTCGAAGGACGTTCTGCTGGGCCGCATCGGCACGGTCAACGATGTTGTGCCCTGCCTGCTATTCCTGGCCTCAGATGAGAGCGCCTATCTGACGGGCGTCACGCTCGATATCAACGGGGGTATGCATATGCATTAAAAAGCCTGATATGGTGAGGGCATCCGGGGTCCCGGATGCCCTCACCATATCAGGCTTTGTTATTTCACGCGCTCAACATACTGGCCGGTGCGTGTATCAACGCGAATCTTCTCGCCCGGATTGACGAACAGGGGCACGTTGACAACGGCACCCGTCTCCAGCGTAGCCGCTTTGGTGACGTTAGTCGCGGTATCGCCGCGCAGGCCAGGCTCGGCGCTCGTGACCTCCAGTTCAACGAAGTTCGGCAGTTCGACAGCAACGATATTCTCGCCATCAACCAGCATCTCAACGACATCGCCCTCTTTGAGGAACTTCACGCCATCACCGAGCATCTCCCTGGAGACCGGCTGCTGGTCATAGGTATCGGTATTCATAAAGATATAGTCGTCGCCGTCGATATACAGAAACTGCCAGTTCTGATGCTCGACGCGCACCTCGTCAATTTCCTCGCCCGCGCGGAAACGCTGCTCGATCACGCGCCCGTTCTTCACATTCTTCAGGCGCACACGAACAAACGCGCGCCAGTTTCCGGGGCTGACGTGATGGAATTCGCTGATACTCCACAAATCCCCGTTATAGCGTATAACCATGCCGTTGCGAAAATCGGCGGTAGTTGCATTAGCCAATGGAGTCTTCTCCTCTCTATCAACTAATAATAGCAGATCCGTTTAAAAAGTGTTTTTTCTGGGGCCGCCCTCCTGGACCTCCCGCTTCATACGCGCCTGGCAACGAAGATGCTGGCCGGCTGCCCAAGCACGACAAGTACGATTTTCTTCCTTATGTTCCAACCATGATCGCACAGGATCATATTCCAGAGCCGGTCCTCGCTGGTAAGCGTGACCAGCAGCCCATCAGCCGCGAGCACGCGTGCGAACTCCTCGGCCAGGGCGCTATACAGCGCTGCATTCGTTTCGTGCGAGCCAACACGCTTGCCGAAGGGCAGATTCGTCACGATCCGCGTCACACTGGCAGCATCCAGCGGTAGGGAGCGCGCGTCCCATACGCTCCACGTCGCCCTGATGCCGGCGGCACGTGCATTCCGCCGCGCCACAGCCACGGCATCCTCGCGCATATCGCCGCCGAGCGCACGCGCAAGAGGCGCGAGCAGCGCGCGCTCGATCAGGATCGTTCCGGCACCGCACAACGGATCGAGCACGACATCACGGGGCGTTGGCGCGGCAAGCCAGCTCATAGCGGCACCAACGGTAGGACGCAGCGAGGCCGGAACATGTTCGTGTTTGTAGCTGCGATGGCGCATGGTGGCATCGCTCAGGCGCAGCCCGATCAGCGCCTCGCTGCCGCTCAGCCAGAGCCAGAACTCGCTGTCAGCATCATCTTTTACCTGCTGCATCTGGCGCGGCAGAGCACGAGCCAGGGCATCGCTCACGGCCTGGCCGGCGTCTACGCGCCGGAAATCATGCTCGCCGGCCATCTGGCTCACAACGCGCCAGGTCACAGCGCGCGCACCATGACGGCAGCCGCGCCAGACTTGCAGAGCAGTCGCTATATCGGAGTTGAGCGTGGCGCTATGCAGCACCTTCAGTGCATCGCGACCACGCCCCAGTCCGGTGACATGCGCCAGGACAAAAAAAACGTCCTCGACGGTACGCAGGGTAAGCAGGTCGCCAGGCTGCGCTGTCGTCCGAAAGAGCGCGATGCCTCGTGCGAACTTGACCAGCTCAGCATCCCCCAGGCGCGAACGAACTTCGCTAAAGGCCAGTGTCTCCAACCCTGGCATCGTCATAACATAGAAAAGATGTGCCATCCCTCGACAACTTCTTCGCAGGGCTGATGCGACCCCTCCCTTTCGTTATCTATCGGCGAGCCATGATACCATAGAGCGCGGCATCTCGCAATGCCCTCGCGCCTGCGGCACTCGCCAGGAGATAGTGTATGGTGTGGGAAAATGCGCGCAACGCATTTTCCCACACCATACACTATCTCCACCGCGTGGTGGGGCTGCGCGACCAATCTTCACCAGAGATGGTGAGGATGTCGAGAACCAGATACGCTCTATGACATGCAAAAGGGAGTTCCAATACTTCTGTTGAGACTACATCAGCAGCCTGGCGACGACCTCGGTATCCCTGGCAAATTTCGCCAGTCGTTTCTTTTTCAGGTTTTCACGCAGGATCCACGCCACGTCGGCATCATTCCAGGCAGCGCACTCGCGCATCAGGGCAAAGCCCTCCTCCGGTGCAGCCGCCGTGACCACGCTCACTGTATAACCCAGCGTGCGGCGCAGCGTCCGAAAGTTCTCGCTCTTACGATCCGCCGCCGGAGCTTCGCGCAGGCGCTCCAGGACGATGCGTTGCAGCTTCAAGGCCGCAGCGATCATCGTAGAGGTGTAGAGCAAGGGTGGCTCCGCTATGGCCGCAATGGTGGCACGCTGCTGAAGATAATTGCCGCTGGCCGCCAGTTCGACAAGATGAGCGACAGTCTCCTGAGGCTCGGCGACCAGCAAATGTTGATAGGCAATTGCCACCCCCTCGCGCACACGCCAGTGAGAACTACAGGCATAATGGTCAAGCAGGCGCAGCGTCTCTTCACGCCAATCAGGCCGCACGGAGGCACAGGCACCCGAGGCAATGATGCCACAGAGCATAATAAACTCGGAGGGCGTATTGCTCGTAACTACCCTGTGATCCCCATTCGTGAAATAATCCAGCAGTGTGCGCACACTTTCGGGATTTCTGGAAGCGGCTGCGGCGAGGAGATAACTCACATCATTGGCAAGCTCCAGATTCGCACGCGGCCCCGGTAAGCGGCTGTTCTCAAGCAGGTAGAACTCCAGTGGGCGCTGGTTGCCTGTTAAAGCCCTGTCTACCAGTGAAGAGAGTGTATCATGCATGTCAACGCTTCCTTGTCCCAACACTAATGATGGTTCTGCTACACGGGTGATGGTTCATCGAGGTCGCCGGAAATACACTCCATATTTTATCACATCGGTCCACCGCGCAAGTTTGACACCTCCGGCCACCATGTGCTGAAGTATCAGCAGGAGACTGCATAATGCTTCAAGGCGTCTCCAGGACAGCGAAGCGCTCGCGGCGCTTCGCGGGTGTGCATGTTGTTGGCGTGTGGTGCGGGCGCTGCCCGCACCATACGCCAACAACATGCACACCCGGCCGCCGGAGTCGGCAAAGAAAAGCGAAGAGTTACGAGATTGCGATATTTTCAGACCAGCAGCAAAGGAGCAAACGCGTGATTAGCGGCATCGGCCATATCGCCTTCTTTATCAGCGACCTGGAACGGTCATTGGACTTTTATTGCGACAAGCTCGGCTTCCGCAGGGCATTCCACCTGGATCGTGAGGGCACGCCTTCGCCGTGGATTGTCTACATCCAGATTGCGCCCGGCCATTTCATCGAGCTTTTTCCAGGAGGACATGGCGAGAACGAAACGCGCCCGCTCGGCTATAACCACTTCTGCCTGCTCGTCGACGATATGGCCGCTACGCTCAAAACGCTGGAGGCGCGCGGCCTGCCGATTGAAGGTGAGCCGCTGCGCGGAGTGGACGGCAACTGGCAGTACTGGCTAAAAGATCCCGATGGCAACCGCATCGAGTTGATGCAAATCGATGCCAGCTCGCCCCAGGCAGCCGCCGATGCAAGCTGGAACCTGTCATCCTGAGCATGATCACGTCATCCTTCGCAGCCGCGAAGGATGACGTGATCATGCTCAGAGTGATATGGTGCGCTCTCTACATGCCGAGCAGAGCGCGCCTTGCTGTGGCAACAGCCTCTTCTGGCGCGCCGGGGTGAGCGCGCACCAGGAGCCGGCGTCCCTCTGGCGAAGATTCGATCATCGCATCCGCAATGGGCTGGAAGCCGGCGCGCGCTAATCCGCTCTGGGAGGCCAGGTTATCGGCATCGGCACCGATCCATACGCGATGCACGCCGTCTGCCTGGAGAGCGGCGAGCATATATGCCAGCAGCGCGGGATAGAGACGCTGCCCACGATACGCCGCCAGCGTCTCACAGCCCCAGATGTAGGCTTCGCCCTCCTGGAGATGAATGCTGCTCTCCAGCTCTCCTATCGCCTCCTCGTCGAAGCTTACCCAGCCATACGCGGCCAACCGGCCCCCGACGCTGGCAGTATAGCAGCGCCGGCCCGTGGCGAAACGTTGCAGCACACTGGCCGGGTCGCCGGGTGCGATTTCGCCTGCGATTTCCGGCCCGGCGCGCGCGAAGGTTGCGGGCACGCGTGGCGTGGGGGGATCGGGCAGGGGCGCGTCAAGTTGTATCATCCAGAGCGTGCCCTGATGTTTAACATCACGCTCTGAGGGCTGTGTCATGTCAGGGCGCTCTCGCTGATCGGCATGGCCCGGCGCTCCGTCAGTTCGGCTATAGCGTCGGCGAGATGTTCGTCAGTGATGTTATATGCTCCGGCGGCCACGCGCAGGCGATGCGCCGTCGCCAACACATCGGCGATGGTGTAGCCCTCCGGCGGCACGAACTTGTAGCAGGCCATCTCGAGCAATTGCCCGTTGGGGTCGCGAAAGTAGATCGAATCCATGAAGCCACGATCAATATTCCCCGTGTTCCAGATACCGCGCTCGTTCAACCGCTGCGCAACCTGGGTATAGGTCGCGCGCGAGACGGTAAAGGCCAGATGATGCAGGTTGCCGATGCCCTCGGGATTGGGCGTCGGATCATCGCTGCGCGTGGGACGCACGAAGAAGGTTATCAGCCGGCCATCGCCGGCATCGAAGTAGAGATGCGTCTCCTCGGGAACGTCCAGGTTGGGCTGGTCCATGACCAGAGGCATTCCCAGCACGCCCTGATAAAAGTCGATGATGGTCTCGCGATTAGAGCCGACGAAGGTGATATGATGCACTCCCTGCGTCTGAATCCTGGACATATTGGACATGGTTGTACCTCGCTCTAGCATTATTCCTGTGTTACCACGCTGAATGCAACAGATCTTCGAGTTGCGCCGTCGAAGTGATGGGCCTGGGATTGTTCTGAACGGTACGGCTCTGGAAAGCCAGTTCCGCCAGTCGCGGCAGATCGGCCTCCCGCACACCTACATCGCGCAAGCGCTGCGGGAGCCGCATCTGGCTGATGAGGGCATAAATTTTCTCAATGGCCTCGGAGACAGCAGCCCCGGCGCTGCGCCCGCTCAATGTGATGCCCATCGCCGCAGCCGCGAGCACCAGTTGTGGGGCCGTCGCCTCCAGATTGAAGCGCATCGCATGCGGCAGGATGATAGCGTTGGCGATGCCATGCGGCACGCCGGCGGTGCCACCCAGAACATGACAGAGGCCGTGATGCAGCGCCATCGAGACGTGAGCCAGCGCGGTGCCAGCCAGATAAGCCCCGACAAGCATTTCACTGCGAGCCGTCAGGTCATCTCCGGCCTGGTAGCAGCGTGGCAGCGCGGACATAATAGAAGATATGCCGCCAATTGCCGCCGAGGTGGCGAGCGGATTGCGCGTGACCGAGTAGAGGGCTTCGATGCAGTGGGCCAGGCCATTGATACCGGTTGACGCGGTTGCCTCCGGCGGGAGATCGAGTGTGAGCAGCGGATCGTAGATCACCAGCCTGGGCGTGATCCTGCTGTCGCTCACGGTGACTTTGCGCGCTACATCACCCTCCTGGCGTGTGATTCCGTAGACCGGCGTCATCTCTGATCCCGCATAGGTGGTAGGAATGGCAATACTGGGAACAAGGGGCTGCTCACCCCCGGGAACCTCACGCGCGGGCTGTGCGCTGCGCTCCTCCTCGAACGAGAAGCTGACGGCCTTCGCCAGCCCTATCGGACTGCCCCCACCCAGCCCGATTACCGCGTCGATATCGTGCTGCTTAGCCAGCGCCAGCGCCCCGGCGACCTGAAAGTCGGGAACATGCGTTTGAATGCCCTCGTAGGTCGCCACCAGGCGCTCCCCCAGCATGCTTTCGATAGTCGCGACGGTGCCATTGCGACGCAGCGAGCCACCTGAGCAGAGCAGCAGGCGGCGCCACCCAAAACGCTCCACCGCTTCGCCGAGGTGAGAGAGCATGCCGCGCCCGAAGATGATTTCCTGCGCCGTGCCTGTATAGCGAAACTCGTTCATTTTCACCCCTCGTTTATTTTAGATGAGGTGATATCATCCGACAGCAAGTTGATGATACAGTATACCATCTTGCAACCATGCAGATCCCCCTCCTCTGGCAGGGTGCGGCTTGCGTCTCCATCTGCGCTGGCTCATACGGGAAGACGGGTTCGCGGCAGGGTGCGGCTTGCGTCTCCATCTGCGCTGGCTCATACGGGAAGACGGGTTCGCGGCAGGGTGCGGCTTGCGTCTCCACCTGCGCTGGCTCATACGGGAAGACGGGTTCGCGGCGTCCTGCGGACGCCGCGAACCCGTCTTCCCCTACGTATGCGAAGCGCCTACGGCGCTGAGCAGTCAGGGAAAGAGAGAATCGAAGAGTTACACCATCTTTTATTCTTCTGTTACGAGCGGCCGGGTGGCATGGCTGGTTTTCTTGATGTACCACCAGCCCCAGGCCCAGAAGAGCAGCAGGCAGAGCGCGACCAGCAAAACGAAACGGTTGAAGCCCAGGAACTGTGCAATCACTCCAGCGAACAGCAGCACCGGGATCGATCCGACGTTATAGAGCATAAATTGGAGCGAGAGGACGCGCCCGCGTCCGCCATCCGGGGCGCGCTCCTGCATGATAGTCTGCGCGGGGATATTGACCAGTGCCATGCCTACGCCAATGAACAACAGGAGAATAACCGAGAACCAGAGCAGGAGCGGCGCCTGGGAGCCATGCACGGGATCGAGCAGCCAGGCAACCCACTGGCTCAGCGGTATCAGCCCAAAACCGGCGGCCAGCACGATCACCCCGATGAGCGCCAGCCTCACTTTCCCTATGCGCGCGGTAATGCGCGGCATCAGAATCGAGGCTCCGACCAGCCCGACACCTGCGGGGGACAGAATAATCGCCATCTGCGCCGGTGGGCGGTGCAGGATGTGTTGCACGAACGAGGGGGCCAGTTCACCGAGCAAGAGCAGGATACTGCCCGTCACCGAGAGCTGGATCACCGAGAAGTAGAGCTGCCGGTCCGCGCGCACAATATTCCAACCCTCAACCATGTCACGCCATATATCCGTTATCGCTTCGTTTATACTCATACGCGCATGGCTTTTATGCTCGGCGACGTGCTCACCCTGAAAGGCGCTATCAGGAATGCTCAGGATTAAGATCGCGCACACGCCATAGAGCGCCATCGCGATCACAAAGAGCATATCCACCGCGTCAATGCGATGCGTGAATGAGCCTAGCTGGATGGTAAAGGGCGGCAGCAGCGTCGCGAGCACGCCGCCCAGCAGCAGGATGCCCACGACCAGGGCGACGTTGAGCGTAATATTGAACAGCGCCAGGGCCGGCATTAACTCCTGTTCGCCGACCAGCAGCGGGATAGAAGAGCCTTCGGCGGGCGTGAAAAACTGCCCGATCAAGGAAGTGATAAAGATCAGGACAAAGAGCGGCCACAGATTGGTGCGATCAGTGATCACCGAGATACTCATGAGCAGCATAGTGCCCATACGCAGTACGTTGCTCACCCACAGGACGAGGCGCTTATCCAGCCAGTCCACGATCACGCCGGCCACCGCACCGAACGGGAACGCGGGCAACTGGAAGGCGATGATGACCAGGCTTACCAGGATCACCGAGTTCGTCGTCTCCTGCACAAGCAAGATCAGGCCGAAGTTGGCGGCGTTGAGCACGGTGAGAGAGATAAGCTGGGCGATCCACAGGCGCAAGAAGTTGCGATTTTTGAGGACACGTAAAAAACTGGCGGCCTCCGGCTGCGGCCCGGGCAACTGCGCAGTATGTGTCCGATGATTTGTCAGGATCGACATGAAGCCTTCTCTTCTCCCTGTGTGCCTGGTTGTAGCATTCTCCACGAATGCGGTCTTAATCTTCCCGATGGCTTAATTATAACCGAAATCATGCCCTCTCTGTCTACCTCAAACGCCCCGTTTCGCCAGCAGGCGCCGCTCCCTTGATTTTTTCGCATTGCCGACTACACTGTATTTATATTGAACTATTTATCAGGACCGAGGAGGGATTTTCATGGCTTCCTCTCCCCGCGCCGCGATTGTCGGCGTCGCCGAGTCGGATCTCGGGCGCACTCCCGACAAGACGGTGCTACAACTCCAGGCCCAGGCCGCAAAGGCCGCGCTCGACGATGCCGGACTGCAATTCAGCGATGTGGACGCGCTTTTCTGCGCCGGCAACTGGGCCTGGTCGCCGAATCTGATGCTCGCCGAGTACCTGGGCATCAGGCCCAGGTACAGCGACGCCACCAATATCGGCGGATCCTCGTTTGAAGCGCATATCCAGCATGCCGTCGCCGCTATCGAGGCCGGCCTCTGCGATGTTGCGCTCATCACCTACGGCAGTACGCAGCGCTCGGATCGTAGCAGATATCGCGGAGGCCGCACGTTCAGGCTGACCGAGCAGTATGAGGGCTACTTCGGCCTGCCAACGCCCGTCGGCGCCTACGCTCTGGCGGCGATGCGTCACATGTACGAGTTCGGCACGACAAGCGAGCAACTCGCCGAGGTCGCGGTTGCCACACGCAAGTGGGCCACGCTCAACGAGAAGGCGATGATGCGCGATCCGATCACCATCGAGGACGTGCTGAATTCGCGCTGGATCGCCGAACCGCTGCACCTGCTGGACTGCTGCCTCGTCACCGATGGCGGGGGCGCGGTAGTCGTCACCTCCGCAGATCGCGCCCGGCACACACGCAAAGCTCCGGTATGGATACTCGGGTATGGCGTGGCACACACGCATAACACGATTGCGAATATGCCCGACCTGGCTGTGCATCAGGCCGCCATCGACTCTAGCCGCGCGGCCTTCGCTATGGCCGGACTCACTCCCGCCGCAATGGATGTTGTGGAGATCTACGATTCGTTCACCATCACGGTTATACTGACGCTGGAGGCCCTCGGTTTCTGCGGGCGCGGCGAGGGCGGCGCGTTCGTGAGCGGGCAGCGCACGGCCCCTGGCGGTCCCTTCCCGATGAATACCAACGGTGGGGGACTCTCTTACTGCCATCCGGGCATGTACGGGATCTTCCTGCTGATCGAGGCCACGCGTCAACTGCGCGGAGAGTGCGGCCAGCGCCAGGTGCCGAACGCCCGCCTGGCCCTCGCGCATGGCACGGGCGGCGTGCTCTCTTCCGCCGCAACCGTCATTCTTGGAAAGGATTGATGCGCATGCCTGAACAGATCCCATCCGCGCCGTTCGAAGGCGACGGCGATTCGCGGCCATTCTGGGAGGGAATCGCGCGGGGTGAACTGCGCATTCAGCATTGCGCCTCCTGCGGCCACCATGTGTTTTATCCGCGCGCTCTCTGCCCATACTGTCACTCGGACCAGCTCGCGTGGGTTGTCGCATCGGGCAAGGGCAGCATCTATTCGTACACGGTTGCGCACCAGGCGCCTGCCGGCGAGATTCCATTCGTAATTGCCCTCGTCGAACTGGAAGAGGGCGTGCGTATGATGACGCGCATCCTCGGCGCGTCCCGCGAGCGCATCGAGATTGGCGCACCGGTGCGCCTCTCCATCGAGTCCCTCGCCGATGGCCCGGCGCTTCCGTATTTCCGTCTCGCTGAATAGCTGAAGATCACGCAAGGTAGCAGAACATGACCAATACACAGCAATCCGCAGCGCAGCGGCTGCACAGCTTCTTCCGCCCGCGCAGCATCGCCCTCATCGGGGCAACCGACAACTCCCGCTGGTCGGTCTATACCTTCGAGAACCTGAAAAACTACGAGTTTCCCGGCCCGATCTACCTGGTCAACCCGTATCACGAAATTGTGCATGGGCAACCCACGCTCAAATCGCTGAGCGAAGCGCCGGAGCCGGTGGATCTCGCCTTCGTCATGGTGCCGACGCGCCTGGTTTTGCCAGTTGTTGCCGAGGCCGCCGCACTGGGCACAACCAGGTTTGTGATCCTCACCTCCGGCTTCAGCGAGATGGGCGCTGAAGGCGCGAAGCTCGAGCATGACCTGCTCACCTTCGCGCGAGAGCATGGACTGACGCTGCTTGGCCCCAACGGCAACGGCTTCATTAACGTCAGCGAGCGCATTACGCCGTATGGACTGCCCATCGCGCCGCCGCTGGATGCCGGCCCGGTGGGCGTGGTGTTGCAGAGCGGAGCACTGGCGAGCGCGGTACTCGCCTTTGCCCGCGCACATGCCATCGGCCTGAGCCTGCTGGTCTCGATGGGCAACGAGAGCATGATCTCGGTGACGGACGTGGTGGATTATCTGCTTGAGGACGAGACGACGCGCTCTATTGCGCTCTTTCTGGAGAGCATCCGCCATCCTGAGGAGCTGCGCCGCGTGGCGGAGAAGGCGCGCGAACGGCGCAAGCCGATTGTGGCACTCAAGATCGGGCGCAGCGAACAGGGCGCCCGCAGTGCGCTTGTGCATACCGGCGCCCTGGTTGGCAACGATGCCGTGAACGATGCGGCCCTGCGCCAGCTTGGTATCATGCGCGTCCGCTCACTGGAGGATCTGCTGACCACCGCCGCGCTCGCTGGCTATGTCGGCGCGCTGCCGGGCCGCCGTATGGGCGTGGTGACGCCATCGGGCGGGGCCTGCGATATCATCTCCGATCTGGCGCACGATGAGGGCATTCTCCTGCCAGAGTTCGCGCCACAGACGCTGGAGCGGCTGCGCGCTACGCTGCCGCCCTTCGCCACACCGCATAATCCCCTGGATGTAACGGGCTACGTAGTAGTAGATGGCACGTTGCAGCACCGCGCGCTGGCCGCCGTCGTCGATGATCCGCAGATCGATTTTGTGCTCAACCTTGTCAGCGTCGAGAGCGCGCGCCAGCTTACGCCCGCCATGCTGGCTGTGATGATGGAGCAGTACGACAGATTGGCCGCGATAGTGCGCGCGGCGCGGCACCCGGTTGTGCATAGCTCGAATACCTGCCTGGATCTCCAGCAGGTCGCGCGCGCCGCCGTAGAGCGCACCGGCCTCCACTTCGGCGCCGGCCTGGAGCACAGCCTGCACGCGCTTGGCCGCCTGCTCTGGTGGTCCGAATTCATCAATGCGGCGCCGGTCAAAGCCGGGGAGGAGGCCCTGCCGCCGGCACCCGATCTGTCTTTATGCAAGGGACGCTGGTCGGAGGCCAGGGCGCGCACGCTCTTGCGGGAGGCAGGCATCCCGCTCGTTCCCGGCGCGCTCGCCACGTCGGCGGAGGAGGCGGCGCAGGTGGCACAGCGCTTCGGCTTTCCTGTGGCCTTGAAGATCCAGTCTCCCGCGCTGCCACACAAGAGCGATGCTGGCGGCGTCGCGCTGCACCTGCAAGATGCGGCCGCTGTGCGCGCGGCCTTCGCGGCGATGATGGAGCGGGCGCAGACTGGCTATCCAGGCATCGAGATCGAGGGCATGCTGGTGAGTCCGATGCGGCCAGCCGGTATAGAACTGCTGGTTGGCATTGTGCGCGATCCGCTCTGGGGACTGACGCTCACGCTGGGGCTTGGTGGCATCTGGACGGAGGTGCTCAAGGATACGGCGGTGCGTGTCCTTCCCGTCGGGCGCGAGGAGATTGCCACCATGCTCGATGAACTGCGCGGCGCGGCCCTGCTGCGTGGCGCTCGCGGGCAGGCGCCGGTTGACCGTGATGCGCTGATCGACGTAATCTATCGCACGAGTTTGCTGGCTCGCTCGCTCGCTTCGCGGCTGAACGCGCTTGAGATCAATCCGCTCTGGATCGATGGAGAGCGTATCGAAGCCCTCGATGTGCTCGTAAGCTGGAACGAATAGTGAAAATATGATGTGCATCTTGAAAATTCCTGCTCTTGACGGGGCATTGATGCATCTGTTACACTCTAAGCAGGCATTGTGACAGATGTCACACCCTGTAGCAGAGACCTCTCGAACTTCTCCGGTTGGCATATCCGTTTGTGACTGTACATCGTAGTACGACAAAATAAGCGCAGGAGGACAGAGATGGATACAATCCTCAAGAGGCTATGGAATCGCAGCCTGGACCACTACCCCGAAAATGCTCAGCGTATCTGGTATCTGGCACTCTCGGTCATCGCCACCATTATCCTCTATTACGAATCGTACACGCTGGCATCGGTAGCCCCGCTGGTGCAAGCGGATTTCAAGTTATCGTTATCAAACTACGTCTATGCACTTGTGCTCGGCAATGTGCTCGGGGCCGTGTCGGCCATTCTGGGCAGTCTCTCGGACCGTGTAGGGCGCGGCAACCTCATCGTCTATGGCCTGCTCGTTACAGGTATTTGCACTCTGCTTATTTCGCTAACACGCACGCTATGGCCGTTCCTGATCCTGTACTGGGTGCTGGGTTTTATTGAAGGCATTATCCTCACTGTGACACCCGCGCTGGTACGCGACTTCTCTCCGCGCCTGGGCCGCGCGGCTGCGATGGGCTTCTGGACTGTCGGGCCTGTTGGTGGCAGCGTCCTCGCTACCTTCGTAGCCAGCCAGACGCTGCCAGTCTACCACACCTGGCAATCGCAGTATGTGATTGCTGGCGTCGTCGGGCTGGTGATTTTCGTGATCTGCCTCTTCGGCCTGCGCGAACTCTCGGCCGGCCTGCGCGACCAGATCATGAACTCTCTGCGCGAGAAAGCGCTGATTGAAGCGCGAGCCAGCGGCATCGATGTCGAGGCCGCCATACAACATCCCTGGCGCCAGATGATACGCCCGCGCCTCATCATCAGTTCCCTCGGCATCAGCCTCTTCTTGCTCATCTACTATGCTGCCGTCGGTTTCTTCGTCATCTACCTGAATGGTATCTTCAAGTTTTCGGTAGCCGAAGCGAACGGCATGGTGAGCATCTTCTGGGCGGTAAACGTCCTCTCAGCCATCGTTGTCGGCTTCATCTCCGACGCGGTGCTGGTACGCAAGCCGTTTATGGTTATCGGCACCGTCGCGCTCATTATCGTGACGCTGCTCTTTATCGGCCGTATCGGGCAGCCCACCAGCGCCGGGCTGATGACGGTTCTGCTGGTCCTTATCGGGATCTGCCTCTCGATAGCCTATGTTACCTGGATGGCCGGCTATACTGAAACCGTGGAGGATATCAATCCAGCACTCGTGGCAACGGGCCTGGCACTCTGGGGCTTTATCTTGCGCTGGATCGTGGTGATTTCAACGCTGGTCCTGCCCATCGTGGTCGGCGCCGGGCAGGGATGGGGCACCTGGTGGTGGGTGTGCATCGCCGGGCAGATCGTTTTCCTGCCTACCATCCTCACCGAAACGGGCCAGTGGACGCCCGCCCGCGCACGCGCTCTCCTGCGCCAGCACGAGGAAGGCAAAGATCTGGAAGTCGAATCGGCCTGATTTTCTACTACTCCCGGGACCCTCACATCGGCTCACGACCGGAGGTCGTGAGCCTCCCGGTGTCCTGGCATCATGCTCAAGAGCGCCACTGGCAGCATCGCCGGACACCTTTCCCCGGCTTTCCCCTCCCGGCGTCCTGGCATCATGCTCAAGAGCGCCACTGGCGGCTTCGCCCGACACCTTTCCCCGGCTTTCCCCTCCCGGTGTCCTGGCATCATGCTCAAGAGCGCCACTGGCGGCTTCGCCCGACACCTTTCCCCGGCCTTCCCCTCCCGGTGTTCTGGCATCGTGCCCACGAGCGCCACTGGCGGCTTCGCCCGACACCTTTCCCCGGCTTTCCCCTCCCGGTGTTCTGGCATGATGGTCGAGGGCCTGGGCTTCGCCCAGGCCCTCGACCATCATGCCAGAACACCGGGGAAGCGCCGAAGGCGCTGACGAGTCGAAGGTTCCTGCGTGGTAGAATGCAGGGAAGCATTCTCAAAAGGAGTATGGCCCTATGGCTATTTCACCCGTAGACGGGTTCGTCGACAGCAATGGCATTCAACTGCACTATCGCCGCTGGTCCCCCCAGGAATCTGTATCTCCCTCATTGCCTTCCATCCTGCTCTTGCACGGGCTGGCATCGAGCGCTTATATATGGAATCTGGTGGCGCCGCTGCTTGCGGCTCAAGGATCTATGGTGACGGCTCTGGATCAACGCGGCCACGGCGAGAGCGAGAAACCGGACCACGGCTACGATTTCGCGACCATCGTAGCGGACGATTTCGCCGCTGTACAATCTCTAGACATCGAACGCCCTGTTATCGTCGGCCACTCGTGGGGCGCTGCCGTCGCGCTGGCATATGCCGCGACTCACGTTGACGAGGTTTCCGCGCTGGTACTGGTTGATGGCGCAACAAATCAGATGTCATCCACTCCCGGCTGGTCACGCGAGCAGGCAATGAAAGATCTGGCCCCGCCGCGCTTCGCCGGTACGCCGCGTGAAACCTTTCTCTCCTACATCCGTCGTGGTCCCCTGGAGCAGTTGTGGACGCCGGAACTGGAAGATATTATGCTGCATATCGTGCAATTGCGCGACGATGATACAGTGGCGCCGCGCCTGGTTTTCGAGAATCACTTGCAGATTATCGGCGCTATGTGGGATCAGCCCACCTTCGACCTCTACCGGCAGGTAAAATGTCCGGTGACTTTGATTGTAGCGGAGATGGAAACGGCGGATGCGTCAAGGGAGCGCTTCCGGCAAATGAGGCGCGAGGGCATAGCGCGCATCCAGAATATACGCCCCGACGTGCGCGTTGTACGCATGGCTGATACCATTCATGATATTCCCTTGCAGCGCCCGGCCCAACTGGCGGAAGAGATCCTGCGCGCAGCCGCAGCCCGGAACTGACAGCTATCCCCCGATCTCAATACTCCTGTTATATCGGCCGTGGACGGCGATAAGCACGACGCCGGGCACCCCACCAGGCGATCAGGCGGGGCAGGAGCGCGACGCCGAGCACGGCACACCACACGGCGGTGGGCCAGGCGAAGGTGAGACCGAGCAGCGCCGCGCCCAGCCATCCGCCGAGCAGAGCGACCAGCGCGCCGATTCCGAGCACTACCATCCAGCCGCGCCGCGCCCATGCCGCCGGGCGCAGCTTCGCCGCATTCGCCAGCGCACCAATGAGCATGCCCAGCCCCAGCCAGCAGAGCGAAAGCATCAATGGCAGCATAGCTCATACCTCGCTTTCTGCCCGGCTCACGAGCCTGCCTGCACAACACGGGTGATCGCCATAAACAGCTTCGGGCCATCGCTCAACCACTGTGCCAGTCCGAGGTTTGACTCAACCGTGACGTGCGAGAAGATCCCGTAGCCGGCAAGGGTGTAGGGATGATGAAGCCGCTCCAGCGCGCCCGCGAACTCCAACGACTGCGAAAACGGAACGATAGTGTCATTGCGCTCGTGTAGCAGATAGATAGGGGCACGAATCTGACCGATGACCGACTTCGGCGAGAGCCGGACCAGCAGCGCCTTCATTTGCGGGGAGAGCGCGGCGAGGTTGCGGTCCACGCTGCCCGGCTCGTCGCCTTCCAGCAAGTGATAGAAAGCGGCGGCGGCAGGCGAAAGCCGCGCCTGCTGCTGCCTGGTCAGCGGCGGATTGTACTTTCCCAGCGGGAACGCTCCCTCTATCAGCCGGCTCTCGGTAGGTGTGAGCAGGTCACTCACGGTGCGAGCCAGCGTATAGAGGGGTGTGGAGTCGGCATGCCAGGGCTGCACATGACCGTTAATCACCTGCGAACGCGTGCCCAGGTTGCGCAGCAGTTCCGCCACGTCGAAATAGCCGGCCAGAACGGCGATAAAGGCCACGCGGTCACGGATGCGCGGATCGGCGGCGGCAAGGCTGGCCGGGGTGATACCGGCGCAGATGACGAGGAGGCCAATATGTCGCGGGTTCACGCCGGGCCAGTGCTCCATCAATTCGAATGTCCGCACCACGGCCTGTGCGTCCTGTGCCGAGATCTTGAACTCGAACATCGCTGGTGTCCCGATATTGACAACAACGATACCCTCGCGTGCAAACGATTCCGAAAGGTTGATAAGCTGGGGATCGTGGCGATAATAGCCCACACCTACAACATTAATGATGGCCTCGCGCCCGCCGGGGATCGGAGGCGCCGGGGTGGCCGGCTCGTAGATATCCAGGTAGACCGGGCCGTTGGGTGTGGAAAGCGTCCTGCTGGTGTAGCGCACGGGATCGCCAATAAGCTTCAACGGCGCGGGCGATGATGCGCTCAAGAGCGCCGGAAGCAGCAGGGAACTGCGCATCACGGCGCGTCCCAGGGGCACGAGCGACAGGAAGCAGCCGAGACAGAACAGCAGGGCAAGGATTACCCGCGCCACAACCCGGCCAGGCTTTGCGCGCTGCCCGACTCTCATGGCTCGCGCTCCCGGCGCCCCGGGAGCGCCAGGCCCGGCTTCCTGCACATCGGAAGCGGAGCCTGTTCCCCTCAATGGCTGATTCTCATGCATATACTACCTTGCATTCAGATGACCGCGCAGCGGTAGCCGCGCGAGCGGCGTTTCTGAATGGCATATCAATTCAGATCAAATGGCTTTTCGAAAAGCCTTTGATCTCGCCGCACCATTGCGCGCCCGTCACTTGCCGGATAAAATATTGTCGTAGGTTCTGGCGCCCGGCGGCCAGAAGATAGGCCAGCGGATGGCGACGCGCGGACCTTCCACAAGAATAAAAACGCGAAAGAGACACGCCGGGTCACGCAGGCAAGCATTACCTCAACCAATTTGGCGCCGTTCATATAATGTTTGTATATGCATATATCAATACCAGCTAAAAGATAATTCTAACGTTTCAGAACCCTGCGCCGCCTCCGGCGGCTCGCTGGTGAGTGGTGGTGTGGCTGGAGCGGGCGGAGTCCGCTCCAGCCACACCACCACTTACACAGGTGAAGAGAGGACTGAAGATTACCTGAATAATCTAAAAAAGGAGATGCAAGTGGGACTGGTTGGCAAAGGCAAGCGCGACACAAATAGCATTGGAGCCATCAGCGAATCAGCAATTACCACCCGATTTCTACAACTTGGCTATATAGTGCTTACTCCTCACGGCGGGAACCAGCGGTACGATCTGGTGGTTGAGGATATAGAAGGGCATTTCTGGCGTGTACAGTGTAAGACGGCCTGGTTTGAGGAAAATGAGACGGTGCTAAAATTTAAAACGGCTAATCACAATATCAATGGCAGGAATAGGAATTGGCGGCATTACCGAGGGCAATGTGATTACTTCGCAGCGTATTGCGAAAAATTGAACAAGGTTTATTTGCTTCCGGTTGATGAGGTTGGAACTAATCAGGCAACCCTCCGGCTGGAGCCAGCGAAGAATAGCCAGGAGAAAAATGTGCGCTGGGCAAAGGATTATGAATTTTAGGTGGGCCCAGCAGGATTCGAACCTGCGACGCACCAGTTATGAGCCGGACGCTCTAACCACTGAGCTATGGGCCCTTGCGGAATGCATTGTACCATATCGGGCTATCGTTGGGAAGAGGGAAATTGCGGCGATTCGCGGACGAAGTTCTTCATTGTGGAGTGGATCACACATTTTTTACACATTCTCTCTACAAAATGTGCTATAATGGGAGGCAGTCAAGTATAAGCTGTTGTTCAGCTCATGCAATATGTACAACAGCCAGATATCAAGGATGTGTGCGAGTAATTCAGGTATTAAGTGCCAAAAGATCGTAAACTCTACTATCATGTTTCAGAACTGGCTGGTAAGTGGAAGACGAACAATACAAACAGGTATCATCTATATCTCCTCCCCATCGACGCGAAGAGATATATGCAGTCGCTATTTGTGGCAAAATTCCCACCTCAAGTGAGACCAGCCACTACAGAGCCGCGCTACACAGGGATGCAGAGCGCGGTCTGACATTTTTGTGAGGAGCATTCAATGGCGAAGGAAGTAACAATCCGAATAGGAGGCGAATCAGGCGAAGGTACGATATCCGG
>Ga0209061_1001841_pt1 | contig 31217 bp, 28 predicted proteins | sample Coa_R1_10_FD_187157 | JGI IMG/M metagenome (GOLD analysis project Ga0209061, IMG submission 187157) | Surface soil microbial communities from Centralia Pennsylvania, which are recovering from an underground coalmine fire - Coalmine... | ecosystem: Environmental > Terrestrial > Soil >... | reverse complement strand
TCGCCGTGAGACGGAGATCGAGCGCACGGCAACGACACGCGAGAAGACGGGCGTCTTCACCGGCGGCTACTGCCTGAACCCGTTCACGCGCGAGCGTATCCCCGTCTACGTCGCCGATTACGTGCTAATGGGCTATGGCACCGGCGCGATCATGGCCGTGCCCGCGCACGATCAGCGCGACTTCGAGTTCGCCCGCAAGTACGGCCTGGAGATCCGCCCCGTCTACACCCATCCTGACGGCTCCACGGCACCGCTAGAAGAGGCGCTGATCCATGGTGGCGTTACGATCAACTCGGGCCCGTTCAACGGCCTCAGCGAAGACGAAGCGAAGCGGGCGATCACGGCCTACGCCGAGAAAGAGGGCATCGGCCGCGCCACGGTGACGTACCGCCTGCGCGACTGGCTGATCAGCCGCCAGCGCTACTGGGGCACGCCGATCCCGATCATCTACTGCGACAAGGATGGCATCGTGCCCGTGCCCGAAGAGCAGCTGCCGGTGCTGCTGCCCGAGGACGCCGAGTTCCTGCCAACGGGTGAATCGCCGCTGAAGCGCGATGAACGATTCATCAACACGACGTGCCCGACATGCGGCGGTCCCGCTAAGCGCGAGACCGATACGATGGACACGTTCGTCGATTCGTCGTGGTACTTCTACCGCTACCTCAGCCCACATCTGGATAACGCTCCGTTCGACCAGGAGGCGGCGGCAGCCTGGACGCCGGTCCAGCAGTACACCGGCGGCATCGAGCACGCCATCTTGCACCTGCTCTACGCGCGCTTCTGGACGAAGGCCATGCGCGACCTCGGTCTGACGACCAACGAGGAGCCGTTCCTGCGCCTGTTCAACCAGGGGATGATCCTGGGCCCCGATGGTCAGAAGATGTCGAAGTCGCGCGGCAACGTCGTCAACCCGGACGAGCAGGTGGCGCGCTACGGTGCCGACGCGGTGCGCTGCTATCTGATGTTCATCGGCCCGTGGAGCGAGGGCGGGCCCTACGCGCTGGCTGGCATCGATGGCGTCAGCCGCTGGCTCAACCGTGTCTGGAATATCGCGCTCGCGGCACCACCCAGCAGTGCCGGCGACGCCGCGGCGACGCGTGAGCTGCTACGCGCGATGCATAAGACGATCAAGCGCGTGACCAACGACTACGAGGGGATGCGCTTCAACACGATGATTGCGGCGCTGATGGAGTACACCAATACGCTGCTCCGCGCCCGCGAAACGCGCATCGATCCGGTCGCCTGGAACGAAGCGATCGACACGTTGCTGCTGCTGCTGGCGCCGGCCGCACCGCACATCACCGAGGAGCTGTGGGCACGCCGTGGCCGGCCGTACTCGATCCACCAGCAGGCGTGGCCGGCGTACGACGCCGCCCTCGCCGCCGACGAGACGGTGGAGATCGCCGTGCAAGTCAACGGCAAGGTGCGCGACCGCGTGACCGTGCCCGCCGATGCGGACGAGACCGCCGCGCGTGATGCGGCGCTAGCCAGCGCCAACGTGCGCCGCTACGTCGAAGGGCACGAGATTGCGCGCGCGATCTACGTGCCAGGGCGCATGCTCAACCTTGTGGTGAAGTAACGCCGCTCAGTCCTGCGGCCGGGTGCGGTCCTGCTGAATCGCCTCGATGCTCTGGCGCACGTTGTTGAGAAAAGCGGAGATATTTTTGTCGAGCCGGGTGAGCAGGGCGAGCGCGTACTCGTCGGCCTGAGCGATCTGTTGCTGGATCTCCGCGCGTGCCTGCGCCTGCTGCTGTTCGATGCGCTGCTGCGTCTCGCGCAGTAACGCCTGCGCGCGCGCTTCGGCCTCGCGGTAGATGCGTTGCGCCTCTGCCTGCGCCTCGCGCAACACGGTCTGCTCGCTGATCCGACGCTGCGCCTCGCGCTGCGCCGCTTCGACGATCGCGCGCGCCTCCGCTTCTGCCTCGCTGATCGTCTGTTCGCGCCGCTGCATCACCTCCCGCGCCTGGCGGATATTGGCGGGAATGGCGACGCGCAATTGATCGATGATCTCCAGCACGCGACGCCGATCGACGATCACACCGTTGCCCATCGGCATCTTACGAGCAGAGGCGATCTCCTCCTCCAGTTGATCGAGCAAATGCAGAATATCGACGGCCGTAGTCCTCCGTAAAAAGTTCGAGCGCGAGCGGCCCTGCCGGTTACGCTCGCGCGCTGGTCAGACCATACTTCCGCTGCAGCGCTTCGGCAACCACCGGCGGCACGAATTCAGAGATGTCGCGGCCGAAGCTGGCCAACTCGCGGATGCGGCTCGCGCTGACGAACAGATATTCGAGATTCGTCATCAGGAAGACCGACTCCACCTCGGGCGCCATCTTCTTGTTCATCAGGGCCATATCGAGTTCATACTCGAAGTCGGTCACGGCGCGAATACCACGTACGAGCGCTTTTGCCCCCAACTGACGGGCATATTCGACCGTCAGGCCAGGAATCGTCTCCACGCGGACGTTCGGCTTGCCTTGCAGCGTCTGTTCAAGGAACCAGCGGCGCTCCTCGGTCGTAAACGTTGTTGCCGAGCTCTTCGCAACGCCAACGACGACCTCATCGAAAAGATGCAAGGCCCGGTTAATGATATCGAGATGTCCGTTCGTGACCGGGTCGAACTTGCCTGGATAGAGCGCGAGCGTCACGTCAGTTCCCCTCCAGCGCTTGATAGAGGCTGATTGTACTGTCACCATACGTGCGGCTGAGCGTGAGCGCTAGCACTCCGCAGCGCATAGGTGGCGTGACGCGCCGATCGTGCTCGTAGACAACGATGGTTGCGGGCGCCAGCATGCCAGACGTCCCCAGACGCGCAAACAACTCTTCCACACGCGCCGCGTACGGCGGGTCGATGAAGATCAGTGTATACGGCCCCGTGGGTACGCGCGCGAGCGCGCTGGGCAGTGCGCCACAGATCACCCGCGCGCGCTCGCGCAGCCCCAACGCGACGAGGTTGCGCTCGATCGCCATACAGGCCGCGCGGCTCTGCTCGACGAAGACCGCCTCCTGCGCACCGCGCGAGAGCGCCTCGATCGCCAACGCGCCAGTGCCCGCGAAGAGATCGAGGACGCGATCGAACGCCGCACCGCGCGCCTCGAGCAGCGAAAAGAGTGCCGCCCGCACCCGCGCCGATGTCGGCCGTGTCGCCGCACCGCGCGGACCGCGCAACGCCCGGCCGCGGGCCGCACCCGCGATCACGCGCATCGCTTCCTCCTTTCCGCCTCGGTCATCGCGTCGTCCCCGTGGCCGACGGTCGAACGGACGGTCCCGCCCGCGCCGGATTGGTGCCGGCAGGCACCGGCGTGCCACCAACACCGGGCGGTGGCGACCCTGCCTTCACAGTGATGCGCTGGCTGGTCTGTACCCGCATCGTGCCCTCCGACACGATCACCGACAGTTCGTGCGTGCCGGGCGTGGACGGTGTGTGCCAGGTGATGACGGCGCGATTGCCAGCATCGGGGATCGGCTTGCCATCGGCCAGCCACTCCGGGCGCAGCGTCTGCGGGTTCGGCTGTTCGAGCGGCGGCGCACCGGTCGCGACGAACTGCTGCACGGCGGGCCAGATATCGGCCAGCGTCGGATCGCCCGTGGCATTATCCACCGCGATCCCACCGAGATGGTAAAGCTGGGCGATCTCCAACTTGTACCCGGCGCTGAAACGGTTCTCCAGCCAGACGGTGTGCTGTTCCGTCCCCTTCGTATAGTTGAACGCCACGACGCCCTGCGGTGTCCATTGTGGCCCGCTGCCCGCTTCGCGGTTGATGTTCTCCGCCGCTACCTGTACATCCTGATTGACGTAGACGTTTTGCGGGTCGCGCACGGTGATCTGGCCCGCGATCACCAGCGCCTGCGCGGTGCTGAGCGTCGTGATCGTGCCCTGATCGGAGCGATCCTCAGCGTAGGGCGAGATCTCCAGCGCTAGTTTCTTCGGATCCACCTGTGTGCGCAGATAGTCGATCGCGTCGGGCACGCGCGTACGGTAGATCGCCTGGTCACGCTCGGCCGCCATAATGAGGAGATCGGCCGACTTGCCGATCGCTGCCCAGTCGTAAGCGAAGGTGTTCCAGTTTGCCCCCTCCTTGCGCGGCAGCGGCATGCGCACATAGAGCAGCCGGTTCGATTGATGCAACCGCGTTGCCAATGCCTGGATGAACTGCGTGAAGCCGTTTTTCAGCGCCGCATCGATCGCCGGATAATCGATCTCGACGCCATCGTCGTTGTTGCGATTGACTTCAGTGACGATCGCGTTGACATGCGCGGCGATCTTGTTGGGGTCGCCGAGGATCGTCGCCACGGCCTGAGCAGCATCGGCGTTGCCCTGCGGCTCGACGACGGCCGGCACCATACGATAGCCACCGTTGCCCGCAGGCGTCACCGGCCCGCCGCTGATGCTACCATCGGCGGCCGGTGTATACGCCTGCGGGACCAGATCGGTGATCACGCCCGCCGCCTCGGTCGAAGGCTGCTGGCCGCGCGGCACCGCACCGACGACGGTCAAACCACCAGTTGTGCGCCGCAGCACCGCGAACGCCTTTGGCACCGGCACCGTCACGGTCACGGCGCCACCGTTTTGCGTGGGTTGCACCGGGGCAAGCGGCGTCCAGGTGCCCTTGTCGTACCCGAACAGCGTGAGCCCGCGCGTGGCCGAGCGGTCGGTGAGCGGCACGTTCTGCAACTGGCCCTGCTTGCCAAGCAGATTCGTGTTCGTCGTCACGCAGTATTTGCTGGCGTACTGGTAACCGGGTGGCGGCGAGGGTGGCTTGCGCGAGCAATCGACGTCTTTCGCCTGTGCCGAGCCGCCGCACGCCTTGCTGAGCAAGAGCACGAGCAGGAGGATGACGATGACCGCACCGCCCGCGCCGAGCACGAGCGGCCCCACACCGCGCGGCAGCCCGCGCCCTCTGTTCAGTTGTCCATAGCGGCGCTCGCGCGGCTGCAAAGGCTCCCCGGCTCGGCGCGCCATCGCGATGCTCCTCCCTCCAGCCCAACGTGCGCGGAACGCCCGTCTTCCCACTGACGCAGCTATTGTGGCTTACACTCGCCACAGAGGCGAGGGTCGCGTACCCTGAACAACGCGCGGGATGCATTCCATAGTAGCATCCGCTATCCGGCCGGCCCGCGCCATGCTTTACCACGCCTCTAGCGCGCCTGCGGATGGAGTTTGACCGCTTATGCCACTCAGCGACGATCCCCTGATCCACCAGCGCCTCGACGAGGCCAATCGTCTCCGCTCCCTGGGGATCGACCCCTACCCGCCGCGCGCGTCGCGCACCCACGCCAACGCCGCCGCGATCGCTGCGTTCCTCGACGCCGAAGCGCGTGGGCTCGAATGGACCGAGACGATCACAATCTGCGGCCGCATGCGCCCGCCGCGTCGCATGGGCCGTAAAGCGCTGTTCGTCGACGTGATCGACGGCACCGGCAAGCTCCAGGTCTACTGCCGCGAAGACACGCTCGGTGCGGACCAGTTCGCCCTGCTCGACTACCTCGACTACGGCGACTTCATCCAGGCGAGCGGGCCGCTGTTCCGTACGCGCACCGGCGAGATCACGCTGCGGGCAACGGCGCTGACCGTCCTCTGCAAGGCGCTGCGGCCACCGCCCGAGAAATGGCACGGCATCACCGATCAGGAAACGCGCTACCGCCAGCGGTACCTCGACCTCATGGCGAACGAAGAGACGCGCCAGCGGTTCATGCGTCGCAGCCAGATCATCGCCGCCATCCGCCGTTTCATGGACGCGCGCGGCTTCATCGAGGTGGAGACGCCGGTGCTGCAGAACCTGGCCGGCGGCGCCGCTGCCCGCCCGTTCCAGACCTACTACAACGCCCTCGGCGAAGAGCGCTACCTCCGTATCTCGCTCGAGCTCTACCTCAAACGGCTGCTCGTCGGTGGCTACGACCGCGTCTACGAGATCGGCCGTGTCTTCCGCAACGAGGGTCTCTCCACCACGCGCAACCCCGAATTCACGATGCTCGAAAGCTACCAGGCGTACGCCGATTACCACGACGTCGCCGAGATGGTCGAGCAGTTGATCCCAACCGTCGCCGCCGAAGTCCTCGGCACGCTTGACATCCCGCACCGGGGCACGACGATCGATCTCCGCCCGCCCTGGCGGCGGCTGACGATGCGCCAGGCACTGCTCGAGTACGCCGGTCTCGACATGGAAGCCTATCGCGATGAAGCCGCGCTGCGCGCCTGGATGGCCGCCCGCGGCCTGGAGGCGCCACCCGAGCTGGGCTGGGGCAAGCTGATCGACGAGGTCTTCTCCGAGCTAGTGCAGCCGCACCTGCAACAGCCGACCTTCCTGCTCGATTACCCGGTCGAACTCTCGCCGTTAGCCAAACGCAAGCCCGACGATCCCACACTCGTCGAACGGTTCGAGGCGTTCATCGCCGGCTTCGAGATCGCCAACGCCTACACCGAACTGAACGACCCGGTGGATCAGCGCGAGCGCTTCGAGCGGCAAGCGGCGGCGAAGGCGCGCGGCGACCAGGAAGCCGAGCTAGTCGACGAAGACTTTCTCGTCGCGCTGGAACACGGCATGCCACCCGCCGGCGGGCTGGGTATCGGTATCGACCGCCTATGCATGGTGCTGCTCGACCAGACCACGATTCGCGAAGTGATCCTCTTCCCGCAGCTCCGCACCATCCACGGGCGCGGGGACGAGGCCGGCGAGGAGACCAAGCAATGACGGCGCCGCTGCCGCCGCTCAGCGGCACGCGTCACCTCACGGTCACGGGCTTCATCGTGTGGAATGAACGCGTGCTGCTGCACTGGCACCGCAAGAATCGGCTGTGGTTGCCGTTCGGCGGCCACCTCGAAACGAACGAAGACCCGGTGCAATGCGTGCTGCGCGAGATCGCAGAAGAGACGGGGATCGCCGCCGAGATCTTCGGCTCGCCACCGCCGTTCCCAGGCTTCACCGAACCACGCCAGCTTCCGCCACCCGTCACGATTCTGCTGGAACGCGCCTTCGACGGGCAGACCTGGCACGAGCACATCGACCTGATCTACTTCGCACGGCCACTCGCGCCGCCCCCGACCACCTTCGCCGATCCCACCTTTCGCTGGCTCGACGCCGCCGCGCTGGAAGCGAACGCACCGCTCGCGCCGCTGCCCGGCGAACCGCCCGTTTCGCTGCCGGAGGACGTGCGCACGCTGGCGCTGGAAGCGATCCGCCGCTCCCGCATCTGACGGCGAGGGTCAGCGAAACGGCAGCCACGTGCGGCGCCGGCTGCGGAACGGCGGTTCGATCTTCTGCACGGTCTCGCGCGCGCCCCGTATCGACGAGATGAACTCGCGCATACCGCCTGTTGCGCCGGGCGCGCCCGGCAATCGCGCCGTGATCTCCTGCACGCGCCGGGCCAGGCGATCGCCACGCTCGATCGCCGGCACCAGCCGCTGCCGTTTGAGGCGGTGGACAACGCGCATGCCACGCCGGCCCAGGTACAGCAGCGCTATCGCCACAGCCAGCACGCCGAGCGTCAGCAAGATCGAGATCGCACCCCAGACGACGATCACCGCGTCGCGCACGTCGCCCAGGCTGATGGCCAGCAGCATCTCGCGCCCCCTTTTCGAGCCCAGGTTACCCGTCCAGCTTACTTCCATCCATTCACCACATCTATCGACAGGAGTACGCCTATCCATCGCGAGTATGACGCAACGGGTGTACGATGTGAGAAGAAATTCACGAAGAGGTTCGTTATGGTCGCCCGGTTGGTAGCTCCTGCCTACGAAATCAAGGCGAAATCTATCATACGCAATCCTGATCAGGAAACGCTGCGCCGGTTCACGGCGGAGATGCCCAACGCCCGCTGGACCGAGTTCGGCAACCTCAACGTGCAGACGCGCGTCGATTCCCGCTCGAAGTCGAGTACCTTCATCGTGTGCGACCATCCCGAAGAGCACTCGGACCAGACAATCTCGCGCGCCGAAGGCGAGCGCATCGCGGCTATGCAAGATGCGTACATCGCTGATCAGGACATGCTCGTCATCGACGGCTGGATCGGCAATGATCCTGCCTTCCGCGTCCCGGCGCGGCTGATCATCGAAAAGCGCAACGCCAACATCGCCGGCATGCAGCAGTACCTCTACTTCACCGATGATCTGCCGGAGGAGCCGCAGCTTACGATCATCTACACGCCCAACCTGGAGGCACCGGGGTACCCCAACAATCGCCTGATCGCCGTCGACCTCGAAAAGGGCGTGACACGGGTGCTCAACAGCGACTACTTCGGCGAGTCGAAGAAGGGCGGCCTGCGCATGTGGAACAAGATCGTGCAGGACCGCGGTGGCCTCGCCCTGCACGCCGGCTGCAAGGTCATCCCCGTCAACGGCGAAGAGAAGGTCGTGCTGATCATCGGCCTCTCCGGCACGGGCAAGACGACGACGACCTTCACCCGCCAGAACAATTCCAAACCGGTGCAGGACGATTTCGTGGCGCTCATGCCGGGAGGCAAGGTCTACGCCACCGAAAACGGCTGCTTCGCCAAGACGTTCGGTCTCGATCCGCGCTACGAGCCGATGATCTACGGCGCCGTGACCAAACCGAACGCCTATCTGGAGAACGTGGCCCAGCACGGCGACAAGGTCGACTTCTTTGACACGTCCTACACACAGAACGGCCGCGCCGTCTTCCCGATGTCGAGCATCGACGCCTACGACCCGGCCAAGCTTGGTCCTGTCGATTACTTCCTCATCCTCAACCGCAACAACAACATCATCCCCGCGGTTGCCCGTCTCAACGATGAGCAAGCAGCTGCCTACTTCATGCTCGGCGAGACGATGGGCACCAGCGCTGGCGGCAAGGATGAGATGGGCAAGGCGCTGCGCGTGCCGGGCACGAACCCGTTCTTCCCGCTGCTCCATGCCGAGCAGGGCAACCGCTTCCTGGAGCTGCAGCGCAGCCACCCGATGAAGGTCTTCCTGCTCAACACTGGCTGGGTTGCCGGCGACGATGGTGATCCGCGCAGCAAGAAGATCACGATCCCCATCTCCTCCGCGATCGTGAAGGCGATCGTCGAAGAGACGATCACCTGGCAGACCGATCCGGACTTCGGCTACGAGGTCGCGACGAACGTGCCAGGCATCGACCCAGAGGACATCGACGTGTTGCAACCGGTGCTGCGCTACGAGCGCCAGGGCCGGCTGGACGAGTACCGGCAGATCGTCGAACGGCTGAAGCGGGAGCGCGTCGCCACGCTAGCCAAGTATCCCACGCTCGACAGCCGCATCATCGCTGCCGTCAGTTAAGCGGTCTTCGCGCCGATCCAGGCCCTCTGCCCGCATCGAGCAGAGGGCCCTTTTTTTTCCTGCTGTAGGTTTGCCAGCCCGCTCGCTTGACCCTCTCGACGCGCCGCATGATGATGAGGGCCACACAGCATGCGCCCGCGGAACAGGGGGTATCCGCCATGTCATTGCGCACACCAGAACAGTACCGCCAGAGCTTGAAAGACGGCCGCACCGTCTATTTTCGCGGCCGGCTCGTCGAAGATGTCACCACCCACCCTGTGATCGGCGTCGCCGTCGACCACGCCTGCATCGACTACCGCATGGCCGAAGACCCGCGCTACCGCGACCTCGCTGTCGTACAGGACGGCCCGGGAGCGCCGTACAGCCGCTACTACAAGCTTCCGGAATCCGCCGATGACCTGCTCAAGCGCAGCGCGCTGATCGAGCAGGCAACGGCGCTGGGCAACACGCTCGTCGTGCTGATCAAGGAGATCGGCACCGACGCCCTGTTCGGCCTGCACCGCATCGCCGCGCAGATGGACCAGCAGCTCGGCACGAGCTACCTGCCACGCGTGCGCGAGTATCACGCCTACTGTCGCGATAACGACCTCGCCCTCGCCGTCGCACAGACCGACGTCAAGGGCGATCGCTCGCGTGGGCCATCGGAGCAGCCACAGCCGGATGCCTACCTGCGCATCGTCGAGCGGCGGCACGACGGCATCGTCGTGCGCGGCGCGAAGTGCCACACCTCGGTTTCGACCAACAGCAACGAGCTGATCGTGCTGCCCACGCGCGCGATGAGCGAGGCCGATGCCGATTATGCCGTCTCCTTCGCGATACCGATGAACACGCGCGGCCTCAAGCTCATCGCCAGCCCCTTCGGCTCTGAAGGGATCGAGCAGCGCAGCGAGTTCGAGTATCCCATCACGGCGCGCCACAAGATGATGGAAACCACGACCATCTTCGACGACGTGTTCGTGCCGTGGGAGCGGGTGTTCCTGGCCGGCGAATGGCAGTTCGCGGGGCCGCTGGCGCTGGCGTTCGTCGAGTTCCACCGCTTCACCGCTATCTCGTACAAGCTGCCGCTTGTCGATGCGCTGGTCGGCGCGGCGCAGCTGATGGCCGATTACAACGGCATCAGCCGCGCGGCGCACGTGCGCGACAAACTGATCCAGCTCATCGCCTACGCCGAAACGCTGCGCGGCCTGACGCATCACGCGGCGCTGCGCGCGCGCACGCGCGAGCTCGGCATCGCCGTGCCCGACCCGTTGATCGTCAACATGGCGAAGTATCACTTCGCCCACCACTACCACGAGCATGTCGCGATGGTGCAAGATATCGCCGGCGGCCTGCTCGTAACCGGCCCCGGTGTCGAAGACGTGGAGAGCGAAGAGACGGGCCCGCTGCTCGACAAGTACTACAGCGGTCGCGCGGGCGTCTCCGGACGCGAGCGGCTGCGCGCCTTCAACTTCGTCAAAGACCTGACCTCCTCCGAGTACGGCGGCTATCAGGAGGTGCTGGCCGTGCACGCCGAAGGGTCGTTGGAGGCGGAGAAACTCATGGTCGCGCGCTCGTACGACGGCAAGCGCACGCTCGACCTCGTGCGCGCGATGGCAGGGCTGAGCTAGCGGAGGAGAAGAGGTGACGCCGCAATGCCCTTGCTGCCCATCTTTCCGCTCGGCACCGTGCTCTTTCCCAGCAGCGCCCTGCCGCTGCACATCTTCGAGGAACGCTACAAGCTGATGATCGCCTCCTGCCTCGAACGGGATGAGCCGTTCGGCGTAGCGCTGATCAAAGAGGGCGTTGAGGCGGGCGGACCGGCTATCCCCTGCGAGATCGGCACTACCGCGCGCATCACGCGCGTCGAACGGCTGGCCGATGGACGGATGAACATCGTCACCATCGGCGGGCGGCGCTTCCGTATCCTCGCCCTCGACCATCGCAAGCCCTACCTGCAGGCCGAGGTGGAGTACATCGAGCGTACCGAGGACCCTGAGGCCGACGCGCCGATCGCCGCGCGGGTATGCGAGCTGTTCTCCGCCTATTACCGCGCGACGCTGGCCCTCAACGAGCAGTGGACGCGCCGCGTCGAGCTACCACAACGCCCCGCTGTGCTCGCCGACTTCATCGGCGGCAGGCTCGATATCGCCGAACAGACGGTGAGACAGGACTTGCTCGCCGCTCCCACCGTGCGCGAATGCCTGGAGCGAGAGGCCGACCTGATCGCCGAGCGGCTCGCTGGCCGCCGCGCGCAAGTGCTCGCGATGTACCGTCAGCGCTACGGCGTGCTTGGAGCGCTGAATTGAACGGCGCCGCCGATGACTCCCCGCTCGTCGTTGTGGCCGAGGTGCGCAACCGGCTGCAGGCGCAGTTCCTCATCGATCTCCTCTGGCAACAGGGCGGCGTACGCGCCATGATGCGCGATCTGCCGGGAGCGTTGCCCGCCGTCTACGGCGGCGACGGCCCCTACGCGATCTTCGTGCGCGCCGGGGACCGCGACCGCGCCCAGTGGGTGATCGCCGGCACCGACGCGCCGCCGAGCGAACTGCCCTGGCCACGACGCAAGCGGCGCTACCGCAAACACCCGCCGCACGGCACGTCGCCGCGCTAGCGCTGCTCACCCGCGCATCTAGCCGTCGCGATCCTCCGAGGGTGACCGCCAGCTTGCGCGCGGATGCGGCACGCGGTGCTATGGTCGTAGAGAAGGGGTGTGCCGGGGCTCGCCGGTGCGCCGCCGCAGCGGGAGAGGACTCCGACCGTGGGCAGAAAGGGGCGCGGCGCAGCCTGGGACGATGACGAGGACGATCTCCCTCCTCCGACCCGCTCCAAGCGCAACCGCGGCCGCGGCGATCGGCCGGGCCGGGAGCGGCGCAAGCCGCCACGCGACCGCGCCGCACTACAGCAGCAGCCATCGCTCGCCGGCCGTGCTGCCCCTCGCAACGTCGATCCCGACGAGTACCTCTTCGCCGAGGTCGTTGCTCCACCGCCGAAACGGGCCTGCGGTCTTTGCCGCCACTGGCTCGACCGCGGCGTGCCGGACGGTCGTGGTGAGTGCGACCACCCCGGCAGCGGTGTACTCTTTCCCTACAACGACACGCCTGCCTGCCAGTTCTTCGCACGCCGGTAGCGCTCTACACGCCGAGTGTTGCGCGTAGGAACGCCGCGATGTCGGAGAGGTCGACGAAGAGGGCATCGGGACGCAGCTCGGCTAGCGTAGCGGGCGAGAAGCTACCGGTCGCGACCGCAGCCACGTACAGCCCGTTCGCGCGCGCGGCGGCGATGTCGTGCGGGCTATCGCCCACCACCCACACCGTCGCGCGTCCCTCGACGCCGCGCAGCAACCGTTGCGCGCCTGCCGCGATCACAGCCGCGCGCTCCTCGGCGTCATCGGCGAAGCCGCCATCGGCGAAATATGTGTCTAGACCCGCGGCGCTCAGCTTCAAACGGGCAGTGGCACGAAAGTTACCTGTGCCCAACCCCAGCACGACATCGTGCCGCTGCACCAGCGTATCGAGCACGGCGCGCACACCTGGCAGCACCGTCAACCGCGCGCCGCGCAACGCAGCCGCAAGCTCATCCATGTAACGATCGCGAAAACGAACGACTTCGGCTGGGTCGCCCGCCAGATGAGGCAGATAGCGCGTGTAGGCGTCGCGCAGGATCGCCCGGTCGGTGCGGCCAGCGAAATCGATACCGTCGAACGCCCGCGGCACATCGTACAGGGTGTGGAAGACCCGCTCCATCGCTGCGCGCGCCACGCCATCGGCGCGCACCAGCGTCTGATCGATGTCGAACAAGTAGACGGTTGTCATGCGCTTTGCAGCGTACCACGCCGGCGGACGCTCAGGGAGCGGGTTGCGACTCCGGCAACGTTTCCGGCCGCTCCTCGCGCTGCCGCCTCGGCGGGAGCGCCGGTCTGGCATAGTGGATCAGCCACGTTGCTAGCAGACCGCAGCCGGCCATGATCGCGAAGCAGCGGGCGTAGCTGCCGGCAAACGCCACCGCCGCGCTGGCGATCGATGGTCCCGCCGCCGAGCCGAACAGCGTGAGCACCGAGACGAGGCCATACACCGTGCCGTAGGTTGTGACGCCGAAGCACTCAGCCGTTACCAGCGCCTGGAGCATGTACACGTTGCCGATCGTCAGCCCGAAAAGAAAGGTCATGACGAATAGCGACACCGGATGCTGCACCAGCGCCAGGATCAGCAGCGCACCCGATTGTAGCAGAAAGCAGCCGATCGAGAGCTGACGCAGCGTAAAGCGCCGCTCGACCACGCCGACGCAGAACCGCCCGACGACGCTCGCGATCGCCGTCATGCTGACGGCGAAGGCCGCGGGCTCGGCACCCAACGGTCCTTCCAGATAGGGAATCTGGTGGATCAGATACGCCGTTTGCCCAACGAGCGCGATCGCGAACGCGAGCGTGATCGCCCAGAACGGCAGCGTGCGCAGCGCCTCAGCGATCGTCCAGGGATAATCGAGCGAGCGGACCGGCGTCCGCGCCGCATCCCTCGGTGTGTCGCCATCGGGCAGAAGACCGCGATCGCGCGGGTCGGTGCGCACGACGCCGAGCGTGATCGGCAGCGCGATCACCAGCACCAACACCGCCAGCAGCGTCGCGGCGGCGGTGAGGCCGGCGTGGTGGATCACCGCCTGGCTGATCGGCACGAGCACGATACCGCCCAGACTGGTGCCGGCCAGAGCGATGCTCAGCGCAAACGCTCGTCGCCGCACAAACCAGCGCGAGATCATCCATGTCACGGGGATGCTGGAGAGGCTACAGTACCCCACGGCCATCCACAGGTACACGGCATACAGCTGCCAGACGTGCTGCAGATGGCCGATGAGGAACAGCGACGAAGACATCGCCACCGTGCCCAGCAGCAGCACGCGCCGCGGGCCGTGGCGATCGAGGTCGCGTCCTATAAGGACACCGAGCACGCCTGTGGCCGCGAAGAGCAGCGTGATCGCCGCCGAGACCTCGTTGCGCGACCAGCCGTGCGTGTGCGTTAGCGGATCGATGAAGACGCCGACCTCGTAGAAACCGATCCCCGAGCCGACGAACGTGCAGAGCACGCCGGCGAGGACGATCCACCAGCCGTAGAAGATGCGTGCCCGCTGTTGCGTCTGCGCCACGCCCTCTCCTCGTGGGCGATCTGGGTAGAGAGCATGGCCAGCGTAAAGGAACGGGCGTTATTTTTCCATCGGCAGGCCGGCATCGCGCCAGGCTTCGGTACCACCCTCCACGTTGAAGAGGCGCGTCTTGCCGGCCGCGGCGGCGTACTCGGCCGCGAGCGCACTCCGCGACCCCATCTGGCAGATGAAGAGCACGTCCTTATCGTCGGGCAGTTCGTTCTGGCGCGCGAAGACGGAGTTGAGCGGGATCAGACGCGCGCCGACAGCGTGACCCTGGGCGTACTCGCCCGGCTCGCGCACGTCGATCAGCACCGCCTCGCCCTTATCGAGCATCTCCTTCGCTTCACGCGGGGTGATGCGCGTGAATGGCTCCTGTGGATTCTTCACTGCCATGCTCTTCTGCTCCCCTGAGCGCCGCGCTGGCTGGCGGCGTCGTCTGTGCGGACTCGTGCTAGTCTTAACGTACCATGTCGGTCAACAATCTCATATTGCAAACGGGGAGGCGGTTGTGCTTCCGCCTCCCCATCGCCCGCACCGAGATGTCGCGGCTTAGTACTCGTCCATGTCCGGCATGGGCATCGGCGGCTCCTCCTCCGGCACCTCGGCCACAACGGCCTCGGTCGTTAGCAGGATCGCCGCCACGGAAGCCGCGTTCTGCAGCGCCGCGCGCGTGACCATCAGCGGATCGATGATCCCCTCTTGCAGCAGGTCGACGAACTCGCCACTGACGACCTCGAAGCCGATGTTCGGGTTGCCGCTCTTCTGCTGCTCGCGGCGCACCGCGGCTACAACCACGCTGCCTTCGTGACCAGCGTTCTCGGCGATCTGCTTGAGTGGCGCTTCAAGCGCGCGCTTCACGATCTGGGCCCCGATGCGCTCGTCGCCCGCCAGTTCGAGCCGGTCGACCGCCTCAGCGGCGCGCAGCAGCGCTACGCCGCCACCAGGGATGATCCCCTCCTTGGCGGCCGCGCGCGCCGCGTGCACGGCATCATCGACGCGATCCTTGCGCTCCTTCAGTTCGGCCTCGGTCGCCGCGCCGACCTGGATCACGGCGGCAGCGCCAGCCAGCTTGGCGAGGCGCTCCTGCAGCTTTTCGCGGTCGTAATCGGAGGTCGCGGCATCGAGCTGGGCCCGCAGCGCGGCCACGCGGGCATCAATCGCGGCACGGTCGCCCCGTCCCTCGATGATCGTCGTCTCGTCCTTCGTCACCACAACGCGGCGCGCCCGGCCGAGGTCGGCAGCGGAGGCGCTTTCCAGCTTGCGCCCCATCTTCTCGGTGATCACCTGCGCGCCGGTGAAGATCGCCATATCTTCGAGCAGGTCCTTTTGGCGATCGCCGAAGCCCGGCGCCTTGACGGCCACGCACCGCAGGTTGCCGCGCTGGTTGTTGACGATGACCGTCGCCAGGGCATCGCCATCAAAGTCCTCGGCGATAATGAGCAACTCCTTGCGCCCCTGGTTGAGCACCGCTTCGAGGATCGGCACGATATCGCCCGCGTGCGAGATACGGGCATCGGTGATGAAGATAAACGGCTCGTCGAGGTCGGCGATCATGCGCTCGTTATCGGTGACGAGGAAAGGCGAGACATAGCCCTTGTCGAAGCTCAACCCCTCGACGTACTCGATCTCCGAGCGCAGGCCACGCCCTTCCTCGATCGTGATGATGCCGTCCGGACCAACGCGGTCGAGCGCTTCGCCGACCAGTTCGCCGATCTCCTGGTCGCCGCTAGCCAGCGCGGCGATCTGCGTCAGCCCTTCGCGGCCCTTGACCGGCGTCGCCATGCGCTGCAGCTCTTCGACCACGGCCTCGGTTGCCAGCTCGATACCGCGCTTGATGCCCACGGGACTCGAACCAGCGGCGATGTTTTTGAACCCCTCGTGGATCATCGCCTGCGCGAGCACCGTCGAGGTCGTGGTGCCATCGCCCGCGACATCACCGGTCTTGCTCGCGGCCTGCTTCACGATCTGGACGCCAAGGTTGACGAAGCGATCTTTGACCTCGATCTCTTTGGCAACGGTTACGCCGTCGTGCGTGACCTGCGGCGCGCCGAATTTCTTGCCCAGCGCCACATTGCGGCCTTTGGGGCCGAGCGTCGCCTTGACCGTGTCGGCGACGATATCGACGCCGGTGCGGAGCGCTTCGCGCGCCATTTCATCGAACAGTAGCTGTTTTGCGGGCATAAAGGCGTCTCTCCTGCGCCAGAAGTCTCAGGCCTGCACCGGTTCGTCGGTGCGACCGGTCCATTCGATCTTCTCGGGGTCGTCGACGAGGCCACGCTCTTTCGCGATCTGCCGCACCGTAACCATGCCGATCATCGTGTCTTCGCTGATCAGCACCCAGTCGGGATCGCTGGGAGCGGCGTGCGTTGTGCTGGCGCGAAAAGCTTTCAGACGCTTCGGGTTGAGGTAGATTCCTGTCTTGCCGGCCATCTTCTCCCCTCGCGCGTAGTCAGTGGCGATCATGCAGACGCCCGCACCAGCGGCACGGTGCGCGGCTACCCGTATTCTACGGGCGGGCGGCGCCGATTAGCAACCGGCGGGGGAGAGTGCTAAACATCGCGATCGATCAGTCTGTGCAAGGATAATCATGCGCGTACGTCTGCTATGCTGCGCTGGAGACCAGCCGTGTGGAGGGTGCCATGCGCGCCGTGTTCGTGATGGTGAAGACCGATCCCGGCCATGTGGAGGAGGTGGCGCTGCGCATCGCCGACCTCGACGCCTTCTCCGAGGGGTATTCCACCTCCGGTCAGTTCGATCTGCTCTGCAAGTTCTACGTCGAGGACATCGACGCCATCGGCCGGCTTGTCAACCACGAGATCGGCCGCATCCCGCACGTGCGCGATACCTTTACCATCCTTACCTTCAACGCCTTTCCGGCGCCCGAAGCTCAGTCGTAACGTCGCGCAGTTGCGTGGGTCGCAGCACGATCAGCTCCACGGCGGCGCGATCGGGCAGCGTCGCAGCCAGCAGCGCCACTGCGGCCACGTCCTCCGGCTGCAGCATCGTCGCGCGCGCCTCCGGCGGGGGCACAACGGGCCGCTGCTCCAGAATCGGCGTATCGACTTCGCCGGGACAGATCGCGCAGGCGCGGATCCCGTAGCGTCGCTCGGCGAGGTTGATCGACTCGACGAACGAGTTGAGCCCCGCCTTCGCCGCCGAATACGCCGGGCCGGAGAGCAGACTAGCGCGCACGCCTGCCATTGACGAGATAGCGATGATCGTGCCGCGCCCCGCGGCGCGCATCGACGGCAGCACTGCCCGCGTCAGCAGAAACGGCGCCACGAGGTTGGCGTCGACGACGAGGCGGAAGTCCTCGGGGTCGAGTTCGGCGAGAGCGCGGCGGGGAACGTTCGTACCCGCGTTATTGACGAGAATATCGACGCGGCCCCACCGTTCGATCACGTCTCGAGCCAGGGCGTCGACCTGCTCGGCGCGAGTGAGATCCGCCGGTGCGACATCTGCCACGCCACCGAATGCGGCGATCTCGGCGGCGACCTGCGCCAGCGGCTCCCGGCGACGCCCTACCAACGTCATCACCGCGCCCTCGCGCGCGAACGCGAGCGCGATCGCGCGGCCGATGCCCGTTCCTGCGCCGGTCACGATCGCAACCTGCCCAGCAAGCGCACCCATGCTTACCTCCTCCCGCGTAGCAACGCGACGCCATGGTACTCGCGACGCGGCGCGAGGCGCACGCCGTCAGCCAGCGATGACAGCGCTGCGGTCGAGCAGGAGCTTGTTGGCACAATCAGCGATCAGAGCGAGCGTACCCAGGGCGAGCGGCAGCGACGACCCCGTCCGTGAGGATCGTGCTCGTGCTCGCCGCAACGACGCCTTCACCAAGCCACACGAACTCGACGACGCTCCGGAGCGCCAGACCGAGCTAGACGAGGAGCAGCAGCAGTGCGTATCTCTTTGCTGGTGCGGGCGGAGATCCATCCACCGCACGACTTCGCCGCGCCCTTCGACATACCCCGCCGCGATGATGCGCGGTGCTACGTCGTCAACTCGCGCGAGATCGTGTCGATCGCCAGTTCGACGTCGGTGCGCGCGCGCTGAAGCAGGCGTATCTGTTCCGCAAGTTTATCGGGCGGCGTATCTGGCGGAGCCTTTACCAGCGCTGTCTGCCGATCCAGCATCGTCACCAGCGCGGCACAGGCCTGCACAAGGTCAGCATGGCGGGGACGCCGCTGTTCGGGCGAGCTGACGTCGGGCAGCTTGCGGAACTCACTCTCGCGCGCGCTTTGCAGCAACAACCGCGCCGCGCCAAGAAGCTGCTCAAGGTCACGGCGGCGAACCTTCTCGAGATCATCGGTCTGGCAGACATCGAGGCTACGTCCCGCCAGGTTCATAAACTCCTGCACGAGCACCAGGCGTCGCTCGCTGTCCGACCGCGCCGCCTCGACGCGCGCCGCCGGCCCCGCGAGTGTCCGCGCTAGCTTCCGCCCGGGGACGCGTGGTGTGCTCTCGCCGTTGGAGCCGATCGCTGCGAGCACGATGAACATGACCGCGAGCACGACGACGATCGCCAGGATGGTTCCACCGATGTCGCTGTGCACGAGCCCCGTATACGCCGCCTTGATCGCCGTGACCAGCGCGGCAATAACGACATAGGCGATCGCAACAACGATGAAACAGCCCAACGCCTTGGCCACGACCGTTTCTCCGCGCGGCTCTCCAGGTAAATCATCGCGCTCGTGTGAACAAAACGGAAGAGCTCAGCAAGGGTAACGCCGAAAAAAGTCGCTGCGCGGCGACCGACACACGTCGCTTCATCGCGGCGTACCGATCGTCCCCGGCATCCCGGGACGGTACTCCTTGCCCGTGTCAGGTGAGGAGAGGTCGAGGTCGATGCGCGTCGTCCCCTTTTACCAGGGCTCGGATACGTGGCCGGGGTGCGGACTTCTCGACCAGCGCCGGTCATCTCCACAACCGCGCAGCGTTCGGCTTCGCCTGCACGCGTCCGCTTGAGGCCGTCGCTGGCGAAGCGGGCACCAAGCTACAGCCAGCTGTGATGCAGCCACTCGAAGGCCTGATCACCGACGGCACAGGCGTCGTCCGTGCCGCCTCGACCGGCAGATCTGGCTTCGTCACGCTCGACCGCACCGCGCGCGGCCGTACCGCCGCCATCCACAGCAACGGCGGCAGACTCATACCACGGGCGACGTCACAAAACCGCGATCTCGCGTGCCGCCACGCCGATGGACGACCGCCCTGGCGGCAAAACGCGGTCAGCGCAGCACGCACCATCACGTCCCACGGAACCGCCCGCCTACCCCGCGCACGGACACGCGTAGCGACCGGCGAGGAGACACTCAGGCGCCGTACCAGGCGAGACCGTCCCACGTGCCCACGAAGAGGACGTTGGCGTACGGCGTCGTCACGGCGAAGTGCGGCACCTTGGTAAAACCGTCAGCGGGGTTCTGCATCGACGAGTAGACGACACGCCCCGTCGTCGCATCGATGCCGTACAACGCGGGCACGCCGCGATCGTCGCCGTTGGCAGGGTCGGAATCGCTGTTCATGAGCCAGATCGTCGCGCTGCCCGCCGGCCCGGTGATGATCGGCGAGCCGTGCGTGTTGCCGAGCACGATCTCGCTGCCGCTCGTGCGCCAACGTTCGACCAGCGCCGGCTGCGCTCCGCCCTGTACGGTATACGCCACGACGCCCGGATCGCCGATCCCAGCGATGAATACCCAGTCGGTTCCATCGGGAGCGCGCAGATGCGCGGGCATGCCGCGGCTGCCACCGTACGGCCCACCGGTGAAGACGGGGTACGAGGCCAGCGCACCACCCCAGCCGCCGAGGCGGTCGGCATCTAGCAGCCGCACAATGCCATCTTTCGCGCAGTGGACAACGAGGTTCCGTCCGCCTACGTTCTCCAGCAACAGCGGCGTCCCGGCGGAGAGATCGTAGTCCTGCGCGCTTAGCTCGCGCACGTTGGTTGGCATAAACCAGTCGACCACGCTCAGCGAGCGCGTCTGCGCATCCAGCCGCAAGCGCACGATCGCGTTGAAGTAATCGCCCACATCGGGCGGATGGCGGTTGTCACCCAGCATCGCCCAGTAGTCGGGATAGTCCTCGGGGCGATTGCCAGTGGAGACGTAGAGAGTACCATCGCTGCGCACGATCACGCCGCCTTGGCCCCAGATGCCGCCACCGACCTCGTGCTTGATGACGGACCAGTACACCTGATCGCTCGGGTCATCGACACTCACGCCCACGACCCAACCGTAGTACTCGCCGGCATCGGACTCGAGAAAGTCGGAGAAGGCCACCCAAACGCGTCCGTTCGACAGAGTGAGTGCGCAGCGCTCGTTTTGGGCGTTGCCGTCGAACGCGGGACGGTCGGGCGCGCCGGCATCGTAGAATGCCACGGCGTTTTTGATCGCACCGGTATCGATATCGACGATGTAGAAATAGTACGTTGCGTGCGGCTCTTCGAACGTGCCCGTTCCATCGTTGAGCAACGCCACGACGTACATTTCGCGCCGCGTGGGGTCGATCACAGGCGTGCCCTGGATCCCTGCTTCGGGGAAAAGGTAGCCACCCGTGCGATTAGTCGCGGAGCCGAGCGGGACCATCCACACCGGCTGCTGGTTACCAGCGAGCAGGCCCGCCGCATCGTAGCAGTACAGCGTGTTGCCCGAGGTGCAGACGAAAAGCAGATCGGCCGCCTGGCCTGCTAGCGGCCCGGCGACCGGCTGCCAGCCCTCCAGCAGCAGCGGCTCGGCGCGCACTGCCGAACCGAGGTTGAGTGTCCCCTGCCTGTGAAAGCCGTCGACGGTCAACGGTGCCTGGCGCCAGCCGGTGCGGTAGAGATCGTAGTGATACATCGTCATCGTGCTGCCGGTCGCGCCAATCTGCGCCGTCTGGTTGATCACCAGCGGATGGCGTGTGGCATCGCCGCGTGGCGCTGCCATGTACCCGCGCAGCGTCTGTCGCCACCGCGTCAGCGAACCAGGTGCCGCTAGAGCCGCGGCCACACCAGCCGTACCCCGCAACAGCGCCCGGCGCGACAACGCCCGCTCGGGCCGGCCATGGTTCTCTCGTTCTGCCATCGACAACTCCACGGCACGCTCCGCCGTACGCGAAGCGCAGTTTTCAGACTAAGAGACGGTCAACTTTGTGAAGGATTACACGGGATCTTGGCACGAGACAAGCGTTTCTGTTCAGCAGCGGCAAATATCAGGGTGCGCTCTCGATGAGGTCGAGCAGTTCCATCTCGGTCTCGGCAAAGCGCCGCCCGATCGCCCCCGGCTCCACGTCCCGCGTCTGCCCCCCGAGAAACGGCGCCGCGATCGCCAGAATGCTCACCCCCCAGCGCACGTTGCCCAACACCTCCCACCACCGCACCCGCGCCGCCGCTACCTCCCGCCCGCTCGCCGCCGCGTACGCCGCCAGCCACGCCTCCCGGCTCCCCAGCCCCCCTGCCGGCCGGTCCCACGCCCCAAACCGCCACGACCGCACGCAAAACCACCCCAGGTCCTCCGCCGGGTCCCCCAGATGCGCCCCCTCCCAGTCCAGCACTGCCCGCAACCCCTCCGGCCCCACCAGCAGATTCCCCACCCGGTAGTCTCCGTGCACCAGCGTCACGTCGCCCCCGGCCGGCAGGTGCTGCCCCAGCCAGCGCACCGCCAGCTCGTACACCGGGTGCGGCTCCGGCGTCAGCGCCCGGTAGCTCGCCTCCACCCGCTGCAGCTCCGCCGCCGCCGCGCTCTGCCCCGCCGCCGGGCCGCGCAGCGCCTGCCGCACCCCCTCCGGCAATGGCACCGCGTGGATGCGCGCCAGCTGCACCGCCGCCTGCTCCAGCAACACCGCCCGCGCCCCGGCCAGCGTCGGCGCGGCCACCACCCGCCGCCCCAACGCCTCCCCCTCCACGTACGCCATCAGGTACCCCGGCTGCGCCAGCTCCCCCGCCGCCAGCAGCAGCACCGGCCGCGGCACCGCCACCCCCGCCGCCCACGCCGCCTCCAGCAGCGCGTACTCCGCCTCCGCCCCCAGCGCCTGCGGCCCGTACGGCAGAAACGCCCGCAGCACCAGCCGCTCCTCCGCCCCCTCGGCACGCGCGATCGTCACCGCCCACGTCTCGTGCACCGCGCCGCCCGTCAGCCGCCGCACCGCCCGCACCGTCACCGGTGCACCCCACGCCCGCTGCAGCGCCGCCGCCACCCCCTGCGCGACCTCTCCCTCCTGCACCGCCCTTACCCCCGCTGCCCACCGATGAAGCCGAACAGGTGCCCGGCAATGTTGCGCAGCTGGATCTCCTCCGACCCCTCCGTGATGCGGTAGCGGCGATGATGCCGGTAGATGTGCTCGAACGGCTTCGCCCGCGTGTATCCGAGCCCGCCGTGCACCTGCATCGCCCGGTCCGCCGCGTTGCACGCCAGCAGGTTCGCCCGGTAGTTGCACATCGACACCAGCGCGCTCACCGCCAGGTGGTCCTGCTGGTCCAGCAGCCACGCCGTCTTGTACACCAGCGTCCGCACCAGCTCGCACTCCGTCTGCAGCTCCGCCAGCGGCCACTGGATCGCCTGCCGCTCCGCTAGCGGCTTGCCGAACGTCACCCGCTGCCGCGCGTACGCCACGCTCTCCTGGATGCAGTACTGCGCCGCGCCCACCCCCGACGCCGCTTGCCGAATGCGGTTCTCGTGCACGAAGAAGCGCGCCAGCTCCAACCCGCGCCCCTCTTCGCCCACCACCGCATCCTTCGGCACACGCACGTCGTTGAGGATCACTTCGGCGTGGTCGGTCGGCATGTTGAACGTCCACCAGTAGAACGGCACCTCCAGCCCCGGCGTCTCCCGCGGCACCAGAAAGGCGGTGATCCCCTCCGCCTTCCCTGCCGTCCCCGCCGTGCGCGCAAACACCAGGTCGTGCGTGGCGCGGTGCATGCCACTGTTGAACCGTTTGCGCCCGCGGATCACCCAGTCGTCGCCGTCGCGCCACGCCGTCGTCTCCAGCCAGGAGGCGTCGGAGCCATGATTCGGCTCGGTCAGCCCGAAGGCGACGCTCGCCTCCCCCGCCAGCATCGCGGGGATGAGCGCCTGCTGCGCCGGTGTGCCGTAGCGGTCGAGGATGAGCAGCGTGGGAAAGTTGCCGACGATCGAGGATTCGGTCTGCAGGTCGTTGTGCAGCCCCAGCCCTTTGGCGGCCAGGTGTTCGCGGATCAGCGCCATGCCGAGGTTGGTGCCGTCGCGGCCGCCCAGGCGCCGCGGCAGCGCGTAGCGGTAGAAGCCGGCGGCGTCGGCGCGGCGGCGCGCTTCGGCGAGCAGCGCTTCCCACTCGGGGCGGGGGAGGCCCCCGTGCTCGAAGTCGGTGCGGGCGTATTCACGGCGGTAGTCGAAGTACTCCGGGTGTTGCTCTTCGAGCGGTTTGATCTCGCGCTCGATGAAGGCGTCGAGCTCCGCCAGCAGCTGCGTCAGCTCCGCTGGTATCGTGAAGTCCATCGCGTGTGCCTCGTGGTCTCTTCGGGCTGAATCGCCACTTGGCGAGATGATACACCGCCCTTCCACCCGGCACGAGGCACATACACGGCGGAGAGCGCACCGACCAGCGCCGCGCCAACGCGACAAACGCACAACAGCGACGCCGCCCCGGCATGAAACCAGCGGCGGCGTCGCGCACAAGCATCAGCGAGCGGCCATCTATCCCGCGTGCAACGGCGTCGCTACAGACGTTACACGCGCTCGAGAATCGTCGAGATGCCCATCCCCGCGCCGATGCACTGTGTGGCAAGGCCATAGCGCGTGTTCGAGCGACGCAGCTCGTGCGCGAGCGTGCCGACGAGCCGCGCGCCCGTGGCCCCCAGCGGATGGCCGATCGCCAGCGAGCCGCCGTTAACGTTCACCTTCTCCAGCGGGATACCTAGCTCGCGGCAAGAGGGGATCACCTGCGCGGCGAACGCCTCGTTGAACTCCACGCGGTCGATCTCGTCAGCGGTGATGCCCGCATGCCGCAACGCCTTCTTCGTCGAGGGCACTGGCCCCAGCCCCATCACCTGCGGTTTCACTCCCGCAATGCCGAAACCGATCACGCGCGCCAGCGGCTCCAGGCCGAGCTGCAACGCTTTCTCTTCGCTCATCAGCAGCACGGCCGAGATGCCGTCGTTCGTGGGGCAGGAGTTGCCCGCCGTGATCACGAGCTCTTTGCCGCCGTAGCTCTTGATCCCTGCCACCGGCTTCAGCGCCGCCAGCGCCTCCATATTCGTGCCCGGCCGCACGCACTCGTCGGCATCGAATACGACGCGTTTGCCGTGCTCGTCGGGCAGCCAGTTGCCCTGGTCATCGAAGACAGGCAGCTCGACCTCGAGCGGGATGATTTCGTCCTTGTAGATGCCCTTCTGCTGCGCCGCCACGGTCTTCTTGTGGCTCTGCACGGCAAAGGCATCCAGCTCCTCACGCGTGAGGTCGTAGACCTCGGCGACGTTCTGCGCCGTTTGCGTCATCGACATGACGGGCGGCGCATCGAGGATGTAATCCGGAAACGGCACCGAGAAGTTCTCGAAGTGGTCGGGAGGCAGGTTGCGCTGGACCTCGTTCATCTCGAGGCGGCGGGGATTGAACTCGGTGATGCGGTTCTTGGGGAAGCCGTCGCGTCCACCGCCAAGCGAGCGCCCCATGCGCTCGATGCCGAGCGCGATCGCGGTATCGGCCGCACCAACCATGATCTCTTGCGCCAGCCGGTGGAGCGTCTCCATGCTCGATCCGCACTGGCGGTTGGCATCGTATGCCGAGATCTCGTGCGGCAGCCCAGCCAGGTGCGCCACGGTATCGGCGCCGATACCCGCCAGCTCACCCGCCCCAGCCACGTTGCCCAGGCCGATATCTTCGATCATGCGATCCTCGACCTTCGGGTTGCGGTCGAGCAGGGCACGCAGCACCTGCGCGGCAGCCTCATCGAGCCGGGTGGCGACGAGCGATCCGCGCCCGCCACGCCCGAACGCTGAGCGGCATGCATCGACGATGACGACGTTCCTGAGTTGCATCTCTCTCCTCCGTAGATCTACCGGGCGCGGATCTCGCTCCCAGGTTCTGCAGGCCTCGCCCGCGGCCTCCGTGTCGCCACTGTACACGATCCTGCGCCCACGATCTGCCCTCACGGCATGCAATGTCAGCACTGACGCGCGCGATGCTCTCTCGACCGATAACGCGGTCACGCCAGGTGGTACAATGACGCCCTGCAAGCATGTGACGTAAGATTGCCTGTCAAAATCCGCTGGCCGCGCATCCCCGGCGAAGGCAACGCTGCCAGAACAGGATTTTGAGAGACGCTTGAATAGAGTAGCGGTAAGGATCTCACCGTGAGCGGTATCGACACCGATCGGCTCACGCCAGCGCGCCGGCAGTACCTGGAGATCAAAGCGCAATGCCCGCCCGATGCGCTGTTGCTCTACCGCATGGGCGATTTCTACGAAACGTTCGACGACGATGCGTATCGCGCCGCCGAGGCGCTGCACATCACGCTGACCTCGCGCGAGTTTGGTCGCGGCGTGCGCGTGCCGCTGGCGGGCATCCCCGCCCATGCGCTCAACAGCTACCTGGCCCGTCTGCTCGCCAAAGGCTTCAAGGTCGCTATCTGCGAGCAACTGAGCGAGCCGGGGCGTGGCATCATCGACCGCGGCGTGGTGCGCATCGTGACACCCGGCACCGTCTCCGAGCCAGAGCTGCTGCGCGCATCGGAGAACAGCTACCTCGCCGCTGTGTGCGCGCGTGGCGCGGGCGTGGCACTGGCCTACATCGATGTATCGACCGGCGAGTTCCACGCGGCGCATTTTGAGGGACCGGACGCCACGGCCCAGCTCGCTGCCGAACTGGCGCGTTTGCAGCCTGCGGAAACGCTGACGCCGCCCGGCAGCGACTTGCCGCACGCCGGCGCGCTGACGGTGCTCGACGAGCGTGACTTCGACCCGGAAACCGCGGCCGAGCGTCTGCGCAAAGCGCTCGGGGTTGCCACGCTAGCGGCGTTCGGCTGCGCCGACCTGCCCACCGTCACTGCCGCAGCGGGCGCGATCGTTGCCTACCTCCAGCGCACCAATCCGCGTTTGCTCAACCTGCTCACCGGCCTCAACACGTACACAACGGAACGCTACCTCACGCTCGACGCGGCGACGCGCAGCCATCTGGAGCTGCTGCGCGGTGGCCGCGGCGAACGCGGCCGCGGCGGTTTGCTCGCGATCCTGGACCAGACGAAGACGGCGATGGGCAGCCGCTTGTTGCGACGCTGGCTGAGCCAGCCGCTGATCGACGTCGCTGCAATCGAGGGGCGTCTCGATGCCGTGGCGGCGTTCGTCGGCGACGGGGCGCGCCGCCGCCGGCTGATCGCCGCGATCGCGCGTGTAGCAGATCTGGAACGCCTTACCGGGCGGATCGCGCAGGGGACTGCCACGCCACGCGAATGCCGCCTGCTCGCCGCATCGCTACGGCGCGTGCCCGAGATCGCGCGCGAGATTGCGCCTCTGCCCGCGCTGGCGCCGCTCACGCACGCGCTCGACCCCACGACCGATGTGGCTGACCTGATCGAGCGCGCGATCGCCGATGAGGGCGAGCGACTGATCCGCCGCGGCTTCGACGCCGAGATCGACCGCCTCCTCGACGCGGCCGAGAAGGCGCAACAGACGCTGGTACGGCTCGAACAACGCGAACGCGAGCGCACCGGTATCCGCTCGCTCAAGGTAGGCTACACGCGCGTTTACGGTTACTACATCGAAGTCACGCGCCCGAATCTGCCGCTGGTGCCGCAGGACTACCGCCACAAGCAGACGCTGGCCAACGCCGAGCGCTTCGTGACGCAGGAGCTGCGCGACTGCGAGGACGCGATCGCTGCCGCCCGCGAGCAGGTCGCAGAGCTGGAGCAACGCCTCTACGCCGACGTACTACGCCGCATCGCCGCCGAGAGCGCGCGTCTACAGGCGGTAGCGCGGGCGCTGGCGGAACTCGATCTCTACCTTGCGCTCGCCGAGGTGGCTGCTACCCGCGGCTGGACGCGGCCGCGGCTCGACGACTCGTACAGCCTGGAGATCGCCGACGGCCGCCATCCGGTCGTGGAGAGCCGACTACCGCCGGGAGAGTTCGTCGCCAACGACTGTGCGCTCGACCCCGATGACTGCCAGATCGCGCTGGTGACCGGCCCAAACATGGCGGGCAAGTCGACGTACCTGCGCCAGGTCGCTCTCTGCGTCGTCCTCGCGCAGATGGGCAGCTTCGTCCCGGCGCGCGCGGCGCGCATCGGCATCGTCGACCGCATCTTTACCCGCATCGGCGCGCAGGACGACATCACCGCCGGCGCAAGCACGTTCATGGTCGAGATGATCGAGACGGCGACGATTCTACGCCACGCGACGCGGCGCAGCCTGGTGCTGCTCGACGAGGTCGGCCGTGGCACCTCCACCCGCGATGGCCAGGCGATCGCGCGCGCTGTGCTGGAGTACTTGCATCACCACGTCGGCGCGCGCACGTTGTTCGCCACCCACTTCCACGAGCTGGCGAGCCTGGCCGAGAGCTTGCCACGTCTGCGCACCTTCAACGTCTCCGCCATCGAGGACGCCGGACGCCTGGTCTTCCTGCACCGCCTACAGCCGGGCGCCTGCGACCGCAGCTACGGCGTGCAGGTAGCGCGGCTGGCCGGCGTGCCCCCCGCGGTGATCGCGCGCGCCGAGCAGCTGCTGCGCCAACAAGACGCCGCCGATGCCCCGCGCGATCTCTCCGACAGCGCCGTGCGCTTGCTCACCGAGCTCGCCGCGCTCGACGTGTTGCGTATGCCTCCGCTCGAAGCGCAGGCGCGTCTCCACGAGCTGCGGGAGCGCGCCCGCTCCCTCGGCTTCGGCGAGGGCGAGCTGCCGCCGCTCTCGCTGCTCACGGCCAGCACTGCGTAAGCCTCGCACACGCCCGTCAGGAAAGCGATGGCCGAGATCCGCATCCTCCCACCCGATGTCGCCGAACGGATCGCCGCTGGCGAGGTGATCGATAGCCCGGCGGCGGTCGTCAAAGAGCTGGTCGAGAACGCGCTCGACGCGGGCGCCAGCGAGATTCGCGTCGAAATTCAGGGCGGGGGTCTGCATCTGATTCGCGTGGCGGACGACGGCCATGGCATTCCCGCGGAGCAGATCGAGCTGGCCTTGCAGCGCCACGCGACCAGCAAACTCCGCGACGTGGCCGATCTGGAGCGGATCACGACGTTCGGATTCCGTGGCGAAGCGCTGGCGAGTATCGCCGCGGTTGCCGAGGTCAGCATCATCTCGGCGGTCGAGGGTCAGCCAGGCGCACGCTGCGTGTACCGTGTCGGTAAGCCGGTGGAGAAGATCGCGGCAGCGCGCACGCGCGGCACCACCGTCAGCGTCACCGATCTGTTCGCGGCGCTGCCCGCGCGGTTGAAATTCCTGCGCAGCCACAAGGCGGAGGTCGCGGCGATCAGCGCTACGATGCGCCGCTTTACGCTCGCCAGCCCGGATACCCGCTTCGCGTTGACGATCAACGGCCGCCTGCACTTCCGCCACGAAGGCGGCGGCCTGGTCGAGGCGCTGAGCGCGGCCTACGGACCTGGCGCGGCCGAGGCGCTTATGCCGCTGGAGCCGGTCGAGGTCGAGGGAGCACGTATCAGCGGCGTGATCAGTGGGCGCGCCGCTACTCGCTCGAGCCGCGCGGCGATCGCGATCTTCGTCAACCGCCGTCCCGTGGTCTCGCGGCCGCTGCTCGACGCGCTGGAAGAGGGGTATCGTCACTTCCTGCCGGGCGGTCGGCACCCGCTGGCGGCGCTCTTCATCGACCTGCCGCCCGAGGATGTCGATGTCAACGTCCATCCGGCGAAGCTCGACGTGCGCCTCCGCTATGAACGGGCGATCTGCACGGCGCTGACGTCCGCCGTGCGCACGGCATTTGGCAGGCATCCTGCTCCGGCAAGCCCGCTGCAGCGCCTGACGCTCGACGGCACGCAACCCCGCTTGCGCGGCCTGGCGCCGCGGGTGGCTGAGGAACGCAGCGGCTGGCGTGTCGACACTGCTACCTGGGAATCAAGTACACCACTGCACGCCAGCGACACCCTGCCAGCGCTGCGCCTGCTGGGGCAGGTGAACGGCGCGCTGATCGTCGCCGAAAGCGCCGATGCCCTGCTGCTCATCGATCAGCACCGGGCGCATGAGCGCGTGATCTACGAACAGTTGACCGCCACGCGCGCGCCGCAGGCACTGATCGAACCGGCGCTCGTCGATCTGAGCGTCGTCGAGCAGGCACGGCTCGCCGAACGGCTGGCAGCGCTCGAAGAACTGGGGCTGATCTGCGAGGAGTTCGGCGCACGCCGCATCCTCGTGCGGGCCGTGCCGGTGGCACCCAGCACACCGCTGCCCGCCGATGCCATCGCCGAGATCCTGCGTATCGCTGCCACCGAGCAGGACAACTGGCGCGAGCGGCTGCTGGCGACCATCGCCTGCCGCGCCGCGATCCGCAAGGGACGCGCGCTCACCCCAGCCGAGGCACGCGATCTCGTCGAGAAGCTCTCGCGCACACGCTCGCCGGCGTCGTGTCCGCACGGCTCGCCGATCGTGCTGCAGATCGGTCACGCCCTGCTCGCGCGCCAGTTCGATTGGTAACCTTTCCGTAACCGCAAGCGCCGCGCGCGACCGTGTCTGATGATATGGTTTGGAACGTTTGCGCATTCCATGGGGAGGCGCTTTTCAATGACCAGGCAACGGTTGCTCTGCTGCGCGCTCGTGGCTGCGGCGCTCGCACTCTGCCTCGCGCTGGTGCACGCCCGCGGCGCGCGCGCCTACGGCGGCTACGCTCCGGGAAGCACCGGCCGCGCGCTGCTGTACACGTCCTGTGGTGTCGACTTTCCCACGCCACCGAAAACGTTTGCCATCATTAGCATCACCGCCGGTCGCTCCTTCTACCAGAACCCCTGCCTCGTCAGCGAGTACTCTTGGGCCATGGCCGGGTCCAGTCCACCCTCTTTCGTGCTCAACCTCAACGCCCCGGTCGGCACTACCGCCTTCAAAGCGCAAAGCGGCCCAAAGGGTTCCTGCCGCGCCGATGACGCCGACTGCCTGAGCTACAACTACGGCTACAACGCTGCCGCCGCGGCCTACGCCGATGCGCGCTCGCAACAGGCCTTCGCTAGCCGCTGGTGGCTCGACGTCGAAACCACGAACTCCTGGAGCGATGACGTACGGGCCAACGCTCGCGTCGTGCAGGGCGCCATCGATTACCTGCAATCCGAAGGTGTCGTCGTCGGCCTCTACTCATCGCCCGGGCAGTGGCGGCAGATCGTTGGCAGCTACGCGCCGACGCTGCCGCTCTGGGTTGCCGGCGCGCCCGACGCCGCTACGGCTCCGCGGTACTGCACCAGCGATCACGCCTTCGGTGGGGGAACCGTGTGGCTAGTCCAGTACCCGCTCCCTGGCGGGGGTATCGGTGTCTACGCCTGTGGCACACCGGTAGGCCACGCTCCTGCCGCGCCACAAAACGCGAAGGTCACCGCCCTGGATGCGCTCTCGGTGCGTGTGACATGGACAGTCGATCCCGACACGACCGATGCCGTGAGCGTGTACAACGAAGATGGGCTGGTGACGACGCTAGCCGGCCCGGCGACGGGGTACACGATCTCCGGGTTGCAGCCGGGTCAGCGCGTCTGCGTCAATCTGCTGGCCGTGAATGCCACCGGGTACTCTGCTTGGGCGGGCTGGGTATGCGCAACCACGCCCGGCGGCTCATAAGAACGAGAACGAGCGTCGAACGGCAACTCGAACCCAGGCTAGTACGGCAGCGCTTCGCGGCCCATCAGCTCGCGCGCGACCACGAGCTTGGCAATCTGTGCCGTGCCATCGCCGATCTCCAGGCCGATCACGTCGCGCAGCCGCTGC